>Ga0209690_1002548_pt1 | contig 10369 bp, 12 predicted proteins | sample GraSoiAngelo_150_FD_186164 | JGI IMG/M metagenome (GOLD analysis project Ga0209690, IMG submission 186164) | Grasslands soil microbial communities from the Angelo Coastal Reserve, California, USA - 14_1009_09_40cm (SPAdes) (version 2) | ecosystem: Environmental > Terrestrial > Soil > Grasslands ...
ACGGACTCGGTCACGCGATGCAGGCGCCTCCGTCGACGGCAATGTACTGCCCGGTGATGTGCCGCGAAGCATCCGAGGCGAGGAAGGCGATGGTGCCCTTCAGGTCCTCGTCACCGCCGAGCCGCCCGAGCGGCGTGGCCGCGATCACCGATTTCTCGATCTTCTCCAAAAGGCCCCGCGACATCTTGGAAGGGAAGAAGCCGGGGCAGATGGCATTCACGTTGATGCCGTACTTGCCCCACTCCGAGGCCAGCGCGCGGGTGAAGTTGAGCAGGGCTGCCTTGCTGGTGTTGTAGGCGATGGTGTTCATCCCCGAGCCGCCGCCGTAGAGACCGGCCACCGAGGAGATGTTGACGATCTTCCCGGAGCGCTTCGGGATCATCACCCTCTTGCCGACGTCCTGGCTGAGGAAGAACACGGCGTCGATGTTGAGGTTCATCACCTTGTTCCAGCCCTCCGCCGGGTAGTCCTCGGCGGGCGCGCCCCAGGTGGCGCCGGCGTTGTTCACCAGGACGTCGATGGTGCCGAACTTCTCCAGCACGCGGTCCACCATCGCGGGAATCGTGTCGAACTTGGAGAGGTCCCCGGCGACCGTCAGCACCTCGTAGCCCTGCTTGCCGAGGAACGCCGCCGCCTCGTCCAGCTCGCCTTGCTTGCGCGCGGTGATGGCCAGCTTGGCGCCCATCTCGCCGAGCGCCTCGGCCATCTGCAATCCGAGACCGCGCGATCCGCCGGTGATGAGGGCCACCTTGCCTGCGATGTCGAAGAGCTTCTTCACGCCCATGGCCGTCTCGTGGAGGTGGAGCGCCCGGGTTGGCGCAAGCGGATTCGTATCACAGGTCAGATAGCCTGGCGCAGGCACCCTTCGCGCAGCTCCGGCACCACCTCGAAGCAACTCTTCCGGGCGGCGAATCGGACCTCGCGCTCCAGGCCGCGCGAGAGCATCATGCGCCCCACCCTGCTGCTGGCCAGGCACTCGAACGCGTCCGCGCCGTCGTGCAGCATCTGGGCGGCCATCGCGGCGTCGCTCAGCTCGCGCGGGACGCCGTGCCGGGCGAAGAGCGAGACCAGGTATCCGGCCCCGTAGAAGTCCTCGAGGTTGAAATTGTCCGCCGATCCCGAGCACACCAGCAGCACCGTCTCGTTCGGGAAGGTCCGCTCGATGCGGTCCACCACTGCCTCGGCGTTGAGGAGCGATGCGGCGAAGGCGTGCGCCGCGTCGCGGGACTTGCTCAGCGCGACGGTGCCGTTGGTCGTCGAGTAGATGACCGTCTTCCCGGCGAGGTCCTGCTCGAGCAAGGCGAGCGGCGTCGGGTGCGCGAAGCCCGTCAGAGTGACCGCGTTCAGCTCGCCCGCCAGGACGTACGATCCGGCCGGTCGGTGCGCTGCGTCGCGCAAGGCGGCGTCGCGGTCGAGAGTGGGCACCACTTCGGCCGCACCGTGCGCCAGCGCCGTCACGATGCTGGTGGTGGCGAAGAGCACGTCGAGCACCACCACCACCTTGTCGGGGAGGCGCTGCGCGTCCAGCTCCTCCTTCTTGAGGAGCACGTGGATCTTGCTCATCCGGGAGCATCCCGCCGCAGGAACATGCCGTAGCCCTCCATGTGCATGACCTGCTCGTCCTTCTGGTTGAACATCTCCCACTTGTTCCGCACAAGCCCGATGCGCGGCTTGCTCTGCAGCACGCGCGCCTCCAGCACGGTGAGGCGCACGCGCAGCGTGTCGCCCGGGTGCACCGGCAGGATCCAGCGGATGTTCTCCACTCCGGGAGATCCGGCGCTCGCGGCGTCGAGCAGGTACGCGTCGCACATCATCCGCATGGCGAGCGCGCACGTCTGCCACCCGCTGGCGATCAGCCCGCAGAAGACCGACCGCTTCGCGGCCTCTTCGTCGACGTGGAACGGCTGGGGATCGTACTCGCGCGCGAAGCGGACGATGTCATCCCTCGACAAGGTCTTCCCGCCGAACTCGCGCACCGCGCCGACAGGAAAATCTTCCCAGTAGTATTTGAACTTCTTCATCCGGCGAAGACCTCACCCTTCGAACGATTCCTTCGGTTTCGCGGGCGGGACCAGCGCGAAGACGCCGCTCGCCCGCAGGATGCGCTTGGAGCCCACCACCAGGTAGCAGTTCGCGAACGCGAGGCGGGTGCCGACCTTCTGGATGTCCACGTGGGCCTCGATCCAGTCGCCCGCGCGGGCGGCGTCGGCGAAGTCGGTGGAGAGGTTCACGGTGACCATCGGCTGCGGCGGAGTGCGCGAGGTGGCGAGAGCGATGCCGAGCGCGGTGTCCGCGAGCGTGACCAGCATGCCGCCGTGGGCGATCCCTCGCGTGTTGAGGTGCTTCTCCTCGAGGCGCAGGCCGATGATCGGCGTCCCTCCGCCAATCTTCACGTAGAGCGGACCGAGCGCGGAGAGGAACGGGCCGCCGCGCTGGATGGGCCGGAACCCCTCGGGGACGGTGGTCGCCTCGCTCACTGGATCCTCCCGAGCCGGTCGATGCGGCCGCGCTCCATCGCGCGCGACGCCTGGGACGCGACCACGCGCACCCAGCCCATCAGCGCCGCGAACCGCGGGTCGTGCGTGTGGCCCTCCACGTACCGCTTGTAGATCTGCTGGACGATGACGGCGATCTTGAAGAGCGCGAACACGTAGTAGAAGAGCGCTGCGCCGACCGCGCGACCGGTGCGCTCCTCGTAGCGCCTGACCAGGCCGGTGCGCGAGAGGCTGCCCGGCAGGAAGGTGGGCCCGTACGGCCGCGCGCGCATCTCCTCGAGATCGTCCGGATCGGACCAGTAGCCGAGCAAGGTGCCGAGGTCCATCAGCGGGTCGCCCACCGTCGCCATCTCCCAGTCGAGCACCGCGACGACGCGGGACAGGTCGCCCGGGTCCAGCACCACGTTGTCGTACTTGTAATCGTTGTGGATGACCGCCGCGCCGCTCTCCTTGGGCAGGTTGCGCGCGAGCCACGCCGCGGCGGCTTCGATCTCCGGCACCTCGTCCGTCTTCGCTTTCGCGTACCGATCGGTCCAGCCGGTGACCTGGCGCGCAACGTATCCGTCGGGGCGACCGAGGGAGCCCAGTCCCGCGCGCGCGAAGTCCACCGCGTGCAACTCGGCGAGGTTGTCCACCAGCGCCGTGGAAGTGGCCCGGAGCAGCTCCGGCGTGAACTGGACTCCGGGCGGCGGCGCCGAGGTGCGCACCACCACGCCTCGCACGCGCTCCATCAGGTAGAAGCGGGCGCCGATCACGGACTCGTCGTCGCAGAAGGCGATCGGCCGGGGAGCTTTCGCGTACACGCCCTGTAACGCGGAGAGGATGGTGAACTCCCGCCGCATGTCGTGCGCGCTCTTGACCTGCACGCCGAACGGAGCGCGCCGCAGCACAGCCTCGCTGTCTCCGATGCGGATGAGGTAGGTCAGATTCGAGTGGCCCTTGCGGAACTGGAGCACCTCGATCGGGCCGGACGCGCCCGGGACTGCGTCGGCGAGAAACGGGCGCAAGCGCTCGGCGTCGAAGCGCTCCTCCTCGCGGACCTCGTCCGGCGCATCGATCGGTGGAGTCGCATGCACGCGGCTCACATCGCATAATGTCCGCGCCGTGAAAAGCGTAGCGCCGCCCTATCTGGCGGCGACCATCGCGACGAAGTTCCCACCGAGCACGCGCTCGAGATCGCTCTCCGGGAGCCCGGACCTCCGGATCTGCCCCAGGATCGCTCCGTGATCGTATCCGCCGTCCGGGGCGGGGTACCCATACGGCCCGTCGCTCCCGTAAAGGCAGCGCGCAGCGCCGAGCGAGCGAAGCGCCTGGTAGCGCAGCGCCTTGTCCAGGTATGGGCTGGAGAGATCCACGAAGACGTTTTCGCGACGGGCAGCGTCGGCCCACAGGGTCCGGTACCAGGGGATGCCCGCGTGAGCGTACACGACCTTGAGCCGCGGAAAGCGATCGGGGAGACGGCGGAAGTCGCCTCGCTCGGCGCCCGCGCCGAGGTGGACCAGCATCGGCTTGCCCAGGTCCTGGCAGAGCGCCGCGGCGTCGTCCAGCGCCGCGACCGGATAGCGATGCCAGAACGGGTGCGCCTTCACGCCGATCCAGCCGCGGCTGCGCAGACGGCGCGACAGCTCGTCCAGAGCGCCCGGCGCGGTCGGGTTGACGAAGAACCAGCCAGTGAACCGGTCGGGATGAGACATCATCGCGCGCTCGACTGCGTCGTTGTCCGGGCGCTGGTAGATCGCGGCGCTCGGTCCCAGGAACGACACGCGTCCCGAGCGTCTCACCGTACTGCGGTAGAGGAGCCGGCCGACGCGCGGGGCCGTGCCGGCAAGGGCGCGGCGCATGGCCTGCGCGAATCTGCGCCCGACTCCGCCGATGCGCAGCGGGTCGCAGACCGTGGCGATCAGTGCGACGCGGTCGATGCGGTGCTCGCGCATCTGCGCGAGCAGCCGGTCCATGGACTCGAGCCGCGGGTCGAGATGGTAGTGGGCGTCGATGATCATGCCGGGCGCTCTGGTTCAGAAGACGATCACGCCGCGCGCGTTCGCGCCGGAGGTCATGGCGGCGAACGCCTCGTTGATCTCGGCGAGCGCATAGGTGCGCGTCACCAACGCGTCCAGCTTCAGCTTGCCGGCCCGGTACAGCGACAGCAGGCGGGGGACGTCGCGATGCACGTCGGCGCTGCCGTACCAGCAGCCGAGGAGCCGTTTCTCGAGGAGCGGCAGCATGAACAGGTTGAGCGAGACCGTTTCTTTGATGCTGCCGATGCCGATGACCACGCAAGTCCCGGCTTTGCGGGTCGCTTCGTACGCCTGTTCCACGGTGCGCTTGTTGCCGATCGCCTCGAAAACGTAGTCGGCGCCGCGGCCATTCGTCAGCGCCCGGATCGCCTCGACGGGGTCGGCCTTGGTGGCGTCGACCAGATCGGTGGCGCCGAACTTTCGTGCCAGCTCCAGCTTCGCGGGCTGCGCATCGACGGCGACGATCCGCTCCGCGCCCGCGATGGCCGCCCCCTGGATCGCGTTCAGGCCCACTCCGCCGGCGCCGAACACGGCCACGCTGCTGCCGGGCGCCACCTGCGCCGTGTTGAAGACCGCGCCCACGCCCGTCGTCACGGCACATCCCAGGAGAGCGCATTTGTCGAGCGGCGCGTCGGGCGGAAGCTTCACCGCCGCGTTGGCGGGCGCCACGGCGAATTCCGCCATGGTGCCGATGGCGGAGAACACGTTGAGGTCCTGGCCGTCCTTGTGGATTCGCGTGCTGCCGTCCGGCATGCGGTTCGTCTTGTTGATGCGCTCGCCCAGCTCGCACAAGTTCGGTTTGCCCAGACGGCAGTAGAAGCAACGGCTGCACGGCGTGACCCACGACAACACCACCTTGTCGCCCCGGGCGAGATGGGTGACGCCTTCGCCGATCTCCTCGACCACGCCGGCCCCCTCGTGGCCGAGAACGCACGGCAAGCGGCCGGGCAGGATGCCGGTGACGAGGGAGAGATCGGAATGGCAGACGCCCGAGGCGGCGAGGCGGACGCGCACTTCGTCCCGGCGAGGCGCGTCGAGCGAGACGTCCTCGACACGCACGGGCTGGTTGCGTTCGTAGCAGATCGCCGCTTTCATCGCGGGGCATGTTATCAGCTTGAACGGATCGGCGAGGAGGTGTCACGTGCGCGCTCGCGAGCAGCTCTACATCGGCGGGAAGTGGGTCGCTCCTTCGGGGCGCGGCAGCATCGACGTGATCGACGCGGCGACCGAGGAAGTCGTCGGGCGCATCCCGAGCGGAAACGAAGAGGACGTGGACCGCGCCGTGCAGGCGGCCGCCCGCGCGTTCGAAAGCTGGGCGGCGACGCCCGTCGCGGAGCGCGCCCGGTGGCTCGAGCGGTTGAAGGAAGGCCTCGCTGCGCGGGCCGACGAGATCGCGAGCACCATCTCGGCCGAAGTGGGAACTCCGATCACGGTGGCGAAGACGGTCCAAGCGGGCCTTCCGGTCTCCGTGACGGGAAGCTATCCCGCCATCGTGCGGGAGTTCCCCTTCGAGGAGCGCATCGGGAACTCGGTCGTCGTGCGGGAGCCAGTCGGAGTCGTGGCGGCCATCACTCCCTGGAACTACCCGCTCCACCAAGCGATGGGGAAGGTGGCGCCGGCGCTCGCGGCGGGCTGCACGGTCGTGCTCAAGCCGAGCGAGGTCGCTCCGCTGAGCGCGTTCATCCTCGCCGACGTGGTGCACGAGGCCGGGTTGCCGCCCGGCGTGTTCAACCTGGTCACCGGCCTCGGCCCGCCGTTCGGCGAGATGCTGGTCCGCCATCCGAAGGTGGACATGATCTCGCTCACCGGATCCACGGCGGCAGGCCGGCGCGTCGCGGAGCTCGCCGCGGCATCGGTGAAGCGGGTCGCGCTGGAGCTCGGTGGCAAATCGGCGGCGGTCATCCTGGACGACGCGGACCTGGACAAGGCGGTCGGCGTCTCGGTCTCCAACGCGTTCCTCAACGCCGGCCAGACTTGCTCGGCCTGGACCCGGATGCTCATTCCGCGCAAGCGGAATGATGAAGTCTTGAAGATCGCGACCCGCGCCGCGGCCAAGTTCAAGCCCGGCGACCCCCGGTCTCCGGACACCCGGCTCGGTCCGCTCGCCTCGGCGCAGCAGCGGGAGCGCGTGCGCAAGTACATCCGCGCCGGCGTCGAGCAAGGCGCGCAGCTGGTGACCGGCGGCCCCGAGGCGCCCGCCGGGCTGCCGAAGGGGTACTACGTCCAGCCGACGATCTTCGCCGGCGTGAAGCCGGAGATGACCATCGCGCGCGAGGAGATCTTCGGCCCCGTGCTCTCCGTCCTTCCCTACGAGGACGACGACGACGCCGTCCGCATCGCAAACGACTCCATGTACGGCCTGGCCGGCGGCGTCTGGTCGGGCAATCCTTCCCGCGCCGAGGGCATCGCGCGGCGCCTCCGCACGGGCCAGGTCGACATCAACGGCGGCCGCTTCAACCCGTTGGCTCCCTTCGGCGGCTTCAAGCAGTCCGGCCGCGGCCGCGAGCTCGGCAAGTTCGGCCTCGAGGAGTTCCTCGAGGTGAAGTCGTTGCAGTTCTGAGGCGGTTGGGGCGATGGCCGTGAAACGGACGAGGGAACCGGACGAAAGCGAGCTGGCGTTCGAGAAGCTTGCCGAGACGCTGTCGAAGGATCCCCGCGTGGACCCTCCAGAGATGGCGCGCGCCGAAGGCTTCGGCTCCAAGGGGCTGAAGGTGGCGCGCAAGCTGTTCGCCTTCCGTTCCTCCGCGGGAACGCTCGTCGTGAAGCTCCCCAGCGACCGCGTCGACGTCCTGGCGTCTTCCGGCCAAGGGAAGCGTTTCGATCCAGGTCACGGCCGTCTGATGAAAGAATGGATCGCCATCGACCTTGGCTCCATGCCGCTCTGGCCGCGTTTCGCCCGCGAAGCGCTCGAATTCGCGGCGGGGAACGCGACTCCGGAAGCCACTCGGCGGCGGCGCACGACGAAGCGGCCGAAGCGAGCTCCTCGCCGAAGATGAACCCGGCGACCGCGTGCTAGCGGACCTTGACGTGAACGAACCACAACGTCGGCGACACGATCGTTGCGACGATGAGGAGAATCCGCGTCGGCCACCCAGCCCAACCGCGACGCCAGACGAGCCAGTGCGAGACGAGAAGGCTGACCACCGACAGGATGATCAGCACCGGTTTCCATGCCGCCAGCCCGGCGGCGAGGCCGCTGCCCGACAGGCCCGCGCCCGCGAGCACCGCGGCCGCCCATCATCAGGACTTCCCGAGGACCGCCAGCGCGATCGCGCCCGCCGAGCTGAGCCAGGAAGCTACTTTCTTCCCGATCGTCATATCCGCAGAAGCTTCAGCTTCCGTCCTTCGTGGTAGCTGGTGAGCTGGTCGTTGGCCGAGGCGATCTTTCCGAGGGCCCCCACCACCGAATCCAGATCGGTGCCCCGGATCATGCCGTAGATCTCGTCGTCGGGCAGGTCGGTGTAGACGCGGTTTCCGATGCACGCGAGCGACAGGGTCATGCCCTTGCCATATGCGGCAGCGATCGCCATGCAGGTCGGGCGCGGCAAGGTCATGCCGCTCGACGTGCCCGCGGCAATCGATGCTTCGGTCAGCAGCATGGCCGCGCGCGCGCTGGCCGCGACGATGACGACGTCCGGCGGCAGCGGCGTCTGAGCCAGCCGCGCATAAACGATCGCTGCCGGCTTCTTGGACCAACGCGGAATCTGCGGCACCTCTTCCAACTTCACGTAACCGATCTGCGCCATGAGGCCGAGCACCTCCGTCAGCTCGTTCTCCCGCTCCTTTGGCAAAGCGATGTTGTGCGTGAAGCTGCCGATCGGACAGTTGTAGTGGTCGGAGGGCACCGTGTAGAACGGTGCCCCGCCGGCGGCGAGCTTCCAGAAGCTGCAACCCGAAGGGACTTGACCGGTAAACTTCTGGACGCCCGTCGGCTCGCTCTCGCAGAAGGTGACCGCAACGGGCGCACGGTCGAGGCCGAGAAGCCGGGTCAGTGTCCCTTCCAAGTCCGCGTAGGTCGCCATTCGCGGCCTCGTCCTCGTGCCTAGAACGCGATCTGCGCCTGCACGAGGACCTGATGCTGCCGGGGAGTTGCAGCCAACCCGGGCGTATTGGGCAGGACCCCGCCGGCGATCAAGCTCTCATATTCCGCCTGGATCTTCGCGTGATGTCCCTGGATGTAGTAGTTGAGGCCGCCCGCGAGCTTGAGGAAGCTGTTCTTTCTCGTGTCGCTGTTGAACCAGTAGAAGTTCGCCTGCGGTCCGAACGATCCCCAGCGGTAGCCGAGCTCGCCATGGAGGCCGTCCCCAGTCTTCGCTTGGCCGGGCCCCCAGTCGAACCGGTACCCGTCCAGGATGAACAGCGCCTCCATGTCGTTCGGCAGCGCCATGTCAACGAACACGTCTGCGGCAAGAGCGCTGAAGTCATAAACGGTGGTGGCGTTTTGCGGCGACCCCGAATGCGGCTGGTACTGGCCGCCGACACCGATCGAGATATGCGACGAGCCATCCGCGTAGATCTGCGGATAGGTGTAGCCCGAGTCGTCGCCGATCAGGTTCAAGCGGGCCATGCCGGCCCACAGCGGCACGCCGTTCGGGTTGACGGACGGCGTGGCGGGCGCCGGGTTGGTCGACGAAACGGCCGCTGCGCGAGCTCCCTCGTAGGCGCCGCCGCGGATCAAGATGCGCCGATCGAGCAGGAGCGCTCGGACCTGGACGCCAGTCTGCCGCTGAGCCCGCGTGTTCGGGTACATGAGGATGTCCGAGACGCTCTCGAGGGCATTGTCCCGCCACGACGAGTCGACCGCGGGACGCGAGAGCGGCGTCTTGAGGAAACCACCCTCGATATACAAGTCCTTGACGGGCACGTAGCCGACCACGACGTCCTGGAGGAGGCTGGCGGTGCTGTAGTTTCCGCGCGCCCCGAACCTGCCAGTCTCCAGCTTGACGTAATACCAGAGATACTTGTACGCCGTGCCCCGCGCAGACAGGCTCGCGCGGCGCATGAAGAAGTCGCTATTGACGTGTCCGCTCGGCGCCGGACCCGAAGTCGCCGTCGGCGGTGGGCCGTCGAAGATGTTCTCGTTCCGGAATTGCAGGTTCCCGTCGACGTTGAGCGTGAAATCCTCGGTCCCCGTCCGGACCTCGATGGCCAATGCGGCGAAGGACACGAGGAAGACTGCCAGCGAGGAAAAACGAATCCACCACGTCATGTGCCTCATGTGCTCATCCTTTCACTGCGGCGTATCACTCAGCGAGCCGTTTTCAGCAGCCACCGACCCGGTCCAACGGGCGCGGCGAGGAGACACTGCAAGCGACGGAGCGCGGACCGGTCGCGTCCGCTCGCGCCACCCACCGTCATGGCCGGTCACGGGGATGGCGTGCAGGGATGAAGAATCGCGCCATTCGCGCCCCTCCGCGCTGCAGCGCCGTTGCGGCACGTCTCGTGCCGTGCAAACGCCGTTACACAGCGACGAACGTCCATGTCAACGGGGGGCCAACTCGCTCACGGTAATTTACTGGTTTTCCGTCAGTCCCGTGTTCCACGCAGTGGAACACGGTGCCGAACGCCGGACCGGCTCCGCGCGATTCCAGTGCTAAGCTCGCGTCTGGAGGACCCTCGCGAATGACCTGCAAACGCCTGCACTCCAAAGTTCCAGCGTTGGCGATCTTCCTCGTCCTGTCGGCTGCGTGCACGCATTCCCCGCCGCAGACGCAGCAACGGATGCCGCCGCGGACGCAGGACCGCCCGCTGCAGGATCGAATCAAGTCGGGGGAGCGCTCCGAAAGAGAGTCGTGGCAGAAGCCGGACGAAGTCGTCCAGGCGCTCGCGGTCAAGAACGGCGACGTCGTCGCAGAC
>Ga0209690_1002549_pt1 | contig 10367 bp, 9 predicted proteins | sample GraSoiAngelo_150_FD_186164 | JGI IMG/M metagenome (GOLD analysis project Ga0209690, IMG submission 186164) | Grasslands soil microbial communities from the Angelo Coastal Reserve, California, USA - 14_1009_09_40cm (SPAdes) (version 2) | ecosystem: Environmental > Terrestrial > Soil > Grasslands ...
CTGCCGACCGGGTGATGGCCGCGTTCGTCGAAAGAATTTCACTTGATCGCGCTGGGCCGTGGCTGGTGGGTGGGTTGGAGCCGCGGCCCAGCGCTTTTTCTCCTTCCTAAACTTCAGCTCGAATGGCCGACCCTGCTCTCGATCGGCGAAAACCTTCCCTTCATCGGACGCCCCGCGACCTGCCGGCGCGCTGACACAGGAGATCCGCTTCCGTGGGCGGGTGACGCGGATTTGACGGCGCCCCATCCGCGCCGCGATGCTGAGCGACGGTGGGGAGCCCCAACTGAGCGAGCCGAGGCCCGGGAAGTCCTTCCGCGCCGCTGGCGATCGCATCGTTCGTCAAGAATCAGCGGCTCCGTCCGTCGTGACACGACTCCTCGGCGCGCCGATGACCGCCGCGCGCGCGGTAACGAGCGATGAGGACGCGTGGGCCGTGCGGCTGGCCGCGCTCGCGACCCTGGCTCAGTACGACGGTCTCGCGATCGTCGTCGACGACCCGGTCGGAGTGTCGCGCACACACAACGTGATGGGCGACCCGCTCGCCGATCCCGTGATACGCGCCCTGGTCGACGAGACGAGACGAAGCGCCGCCACCGCGCGGATGCCCGCCGCCGTGCCGCTCGCCGATGGACGGGCCGCCGATGTGCTTCTGGCGGCTCCGCTCGTCGTGACCGAGGGTTCCGGCGGGGTGCTGATCGCGTTCCGTGTCGGCCGCTCATTCACGGCGGCCGACGCCGTGAATGCCTACGGCGTCGCCGAGCTTCTCGCGCTGGAGCTTGCGCGCGCACACGACCGGCGTCGCGATGACGCGGACCGTCGCCAGGCGCTCACCCTCTACGAGCTCGGACGCCTCGCGATCTTCGGCGAAGACATCGAGGCGACGTTGCACGCAGCCGTGACCGTCCTCGCGAACACCGTCGATCACGACGTCGCGCATCTCTGGATCTCGCTCTCGGACGGATCGCTCGAGCTCCGCGCGGCGCAACCGCAGCTCGTGCCAGCGCTCGACGTCGTCCGACCGCGAGATCACGGTGTGCTCTCGGAGGTCCTCGTCCAGCGCCGGGTCGTGAAGGTTGAAGAAGCGATGCCAGTCGCATGGATGCCAGCCGATGCGCGGTCGCTTCTCGTCGCGCCGCTCATCGACCGGGGCCGACCACTCGGGCTGCTCGTTCTCGGTCGCGAGCGCGAGCCGTATGGGCCCGAGGACGTGGAGTTCGCGGGAGTTGCCGCAAGCTTCATCGCGCGCTTGGTCGCCGCAACGGCCACAGACGTACGCGAGCGATTCCGCGAAGGGGTTCTGTCGCCGCCCATCGCGGAGTGGCCCGACGAGGTAGAGGTGCTCGAGGAGCTGAGCTCGCCAGGGAGCTGAGCTCAGCGCTCCGCCTCGAACTCCCAATCGTCGACCACCGGAGCACCAGCGACAGTCAGCTCGAGCCGGACCCGGTAGCGGCCGGTCGCCAGCGGCCTTGACGGCACGATCGCGACGTAGTCGCGCTCGTAGATCTGAGGGACGGCATAGCTCGTCACCTCGGTTCCGCTCGCGTCCGTCACTTTCGCGGAGATCAGATCAACCATCGGCGCGTTCGCGAATAGGACCATGACCGGGTAGCCGACCGGACGCGCCGCACCCGACGGCAGAACGTCAGGCGACTCTTCACCGGACCACGAGCCGGAGACGCGCTGGCCCGGAGCGGGCGAACGCACCTGATCGGGGGCAGACGATCCGAAGTCGTACACGAGAACACCGACCGTCTCGATCCGTCCGGCGATCTCTGCGTGACCCCAGCCCGCGACGACGGCATGCGGGTGCATGAGCCCGAGCCGGTGATACGGAAGCACCCACAGCGAACGGACGCCGTCCGTGCCCGAGCTGAACGACGTCGCGACCTCGCTGGCGATGGCATCCGGATAGCCTTGCGCCGCGAGTCGGTCGTGGACGCTCGTGCCGGTGAAGCCGGGTTGTCCGGGCGTCTCTTCGTGGCCGCCCACCTGGTTCCGCGCTAGGTACTCCGCGTGGCGCTGCGCCGCCGCGATCACACGCTCGTCGGTCCGGAGCGCGGGCGCAGCCACCGCGGCGCGCAGCTCGTTGTGGACGCCGAGCATTTCCAGGGCGTCATTCGACCCTGGTGTGGCCGGGCGCGTTATGGCCGGCGAGGCGCTTGGGGTTGTGGCCGGTGAGGCCGTGGTGAGAGTCGGGGTGGGCGCGACGGACTCGGCAGGAACGCTCACGATGCGCGGCCCCGTGAGGTAACCCGCGAGCGCGATCCCGATCGCGAGCGCGAGGACGATGACGAACGGCGCGAGGGTGAGCATCGTTCCGCCGCTACGCATGGCTTCCGGAAAGTACCCCTGTGCCGCGACTGGCTACGCTTGATCGCCTCGGGCCGCGGCGATGGCGAGGCACACAGGACACGCAGCGTCGATCCACGAGCGAACGCCCGCATCACGCCGTCGCATCAGGAGCCAGACGACGAGCCCGGCGAGGGCGAGCAGCACGAGGACGGCGAGCACCCCGAGCGAATAACGCTCGAAGAGGGCGGTCGCTGCGGGTCCGGCGAGATAACCGAGCGCCACGTGCCAACCGTAGAAGACGAGCGATCCCGCGATGGTCGCGACCATGAACAGCGCGAAGCCCATTTTCGCGAGGCCGGCCGCGGGAATGACCGCGGCGCGCGCGCCCGGGATGTTCAGTCCGAGGAAGACGGCGCGCGATCCGCCCGCGGCGAGTCGCGCGACGGCGCGGTCGAGCAGCTCGGCCCGCAGCCCGACGATGGCAGCGAGCCGGTAGACCACCGCGCGTCCCGCCGAGCGCGCGAGGAAATACTGGATCGACCCACCGATGAAAACCGCGACGGCGAGCGCGAGAAGAAGCGCGACCGGCGAGTAAGCGCCCGTCGCGATCTGCACGCCTGCGCCGACCATCAAGAGATCCGACGGCACGGGAATGGGAACGCCGATCTCCTTCAGCAGCATGACCACAAAGATCGCGAGAACGCCATAGGTCGCGCTGAACGAGGAGAGGTCCACGAGCGCTGAATGCTACGAAGTCGGGCAGAGACTGGATGAGCCGTCCGACTCGCGGCGCGCAGCCTCGGCGGCCGGAGGATAATGCGGACCTGTCTTCGGACGTCTGCTGCGCGGCGCAGGTGCGCGCAGCGTTCCATAACGAGATCGAGATGCGCGGAGGGGAGGTCGTCCCGAACTCGACGTGATCGCTCGCGTCTGACGACACGATCACCTTTTCACGGGAGGAAGAGACTCATGCTTGCACGGAACATGCGGTCACCGGTCATCCTGGCCGCCGTCGCAGCGCTGCTGATCGGTGCCTGCGCGCCCAGTGGTACGCAATCCGCAACGACCCAGCCTCAGCCGACTGCGACCAGCACTGGACCGAAGGTGCTGAAGATGGCGCGCAACGCCGAGCCGTTCAGCCCGTTCGTCCCCTGGCAGATCGACGACAATCCCGCGCTGTTCATCTCGGTCAACGTCTACGACACGCTGCTGCGCACGACGAAGGACGGGGTAGGCGTCGAGCCGGGCCTCGCGTCCAAGTGGGAGTCGTCGGCTGATGGACTGACTTGGACGTTCACGTTGCGCGACGGCATCAAGTTCTCGGACGGCTCGGCGCTGAAGGCAAGCGACGTGAAGGGGTCGCTCGACATGGCGCGTGGCGGCGAGAAGAGCGCCTGGAAAGACAACTACAAGGCGATCAAGGAGATCACGGCCGTCGACGACAAGACCGTGAAGATCGTGCTGTCGCAGCCGTACGCCCCGCTGCTCTCGGTGCTCGCGATGTTCTCGGGCGGCATCCTTCCCGCGGACATGGCGAAGGCAACGGACGCGAAGGACTACGACAACACGATGGCGTGGAAGACGAAGGGGACCGGCGCGTACTACTCCGAAGGTTGGAAAAAGGGTGACCCGATCATCCTGAAGCGCAACACCAACTACTGGAAGGGCACGCCGGCCGTCGACGAAGTGCGCATCGAGTACATCCCGGACGACAACACCCGCGTGTTGAAGCTCCAGGGAGGCGAATCGGACCTGGTGGACTTCGTGCCGTTCAGCCAGATCGCAGCGCTGAACGGGCAATCAGGCGTGAAGGCGCAGACCTTCACGATCCAGCAGAGCGCGTTCGTCATCCTGAACACCTCGAAGCCGCCGCTGGACGACGCGAAGGTGCGGCAGGCGCTGAACTACGCGACGGACAAAGACGCGATCATCAAGACCGTCTACTTCGGGCAGGCGAAGTTCATGAACTCGCCGATCCCGCAGGGCACCTACTGGGACAAGAGTCTCCCCGGCTACCCCTATGACATCGAGAAGGCCAAAAAGCTGATGTCGGAATCGTCTGGCAAGGCCGGGTTCAAGATGGACATGCAGGTGCGCTCCGGCAACACCAACTTCGCCAACACGGCGGTCATCCTCAAGGAAGCGTGGGCGAAGCTCGGCGTGACGGTGGACATCCAGACGCTCGATACCGCCGTGGTACGCACGAACTATCGCGCCGGCAACTTCATGTCAACGCCGAGCGCGTGGACGAACGACATGAACGACCCGACGGAGATCGTGAACTACGCGATGCGCGGCGGTGCGAGCCCGTTCTCGTACTGGACCCGCTACAACAACCCCGACCTGAACGACAAGATCACCAAGGCCGATCTCGAGCAGGATGCGAAGAAGCGCGAGGCTCAGTACTCGGAGATCCAGAAGATCTACCTGGATGCCGCACCGCTCGTCTTCATCGCCTACCTGGGCGCGACCGCGGGCTGGCGCAACAATGTGGACGGCTTCTTCATCGACGGGCTGTCGTACTACCGCTTCGAAGACGTGAAGATCAACAAGTAGCCGAAAACGGATGGCTGATGGCTCGCGGTCGGGCCATCAGCCGTCCGGCTGCTGATCTGATGACCGGTAACTGATGGGTCGCGCCGCCTACATCCGCAAGCGTCTCCTCCTGATGGTCTTTGTCCTCTTCGGCGTTACGGTCGTCATCTTCGGCATGGTGCGGATCCTGCCCGGCGACCCCGCGTTCCTGATCCTCGGCGACCGCGCGACCGACCAGAAAGCCGCGGAGCTCCGCGAACAGCTCGGTCTGAACCGCCCGGTACTCGAGCAGTACTGGATGTTCGTCTCCGGATTCGCGCGGGGCGACATGGGACAGTCGCTGCTCTACCGCCAGCCGGTCGGCGACCTTGTGCTGCGCCGGGTGCCGGTGTCGCTCGCACTCGCGGCCTATGCGATGGGTCTTGCCGCCCTGATAACGCTGACGTTTGGGATCCTGGCCGCGGTCAACAAGGGACGCTGGCCCGATCAGCTGATCCGGGTCGGATTCCTGTTCGCGCTGACCACGCCGAATTTCTGGTTCGGCATCCTGCTGATCCTGCTGCTCGGCCTCACGCTTCGCTGGTTCCCGGTGGCTGGGTTCGGGGAAACCGCTGCGCAGCACGTCTGGTATCTCTTCCTACCCGCACTCACGCTGGCTCTGCAGCTCTCCGCCGTCCTGATCCGCAACCTGCGCGGCCAGATCATCCTGACCATGCGCTCGGACTACGTGCGCACCGCGCACGCCAAGGGGCTCTCAGGCTCGCTGGTGCTACTGCGCCACGTGCTGCGCAACGCGCTGCTCTCGACGCTCACCATCTTCGGCCTGCAATTCGGTTTCCTGGTGGGCGGCGCGATCGTGGTCGAGACGGTGTTCGCGCTGCCCGGGACGGGGCAGCTGCTGATCCAATCCATAACGGCCCGCGACTACCCGGTCGTCCAGGCGATCACCGTCATCAGCGCGGTCCTGGTGATCGTGGTCAACCTGGTGGTCGACCTTTCGTACTCATTCCTCGATCCGAGGGTGACGTATGAGTGAGAAGGCTCTCGGCGGCCGACCCCTGGCGGAGGTCGTGCCGCTCTCGCAGCTCGGTCGCACCACGCGCCTTCAGAAGATCCGGGTTGCCCCGACGCTGGCGGCCGGCCTCGTGCTGCTCGTCCTCGTCATCGTCGTCGCCATCACCGCGCCGCTGCTCACGCCCTACGACCCGATCGAGCAGCAATTCACCGAGGCGTTCCTGCCGCCATTCAGCACCGGCCACATCCTAGGGACGGACAACTTCGGGCGGGACATCTGGAGCCGGATCGCCTTCAGCACGCGGCTCGATCTGCAGATCGGGCTGCTCTCCGTGTCGTTCCCGTTCGTGTTCGGCAGCCTGATCGGCATAGCGACCGGCTACCTTGGCGGGACGCTCGACACGATCCTCATGCGCATTGTCGACGTGCTGATGGCGTTCCCGTTCCTCATCCTGGTGATCGCGATCATGAGCATCCTCGGGCCGGGGCTGACCAACCTCTACATCGCGGTCGGCGTGGTCGGCTGGATCCCATATGCGCGCATCACACGCGGAGAAACACTCGCGACGCGTCACTTGGAGTACGTGCTGGCCGCCCGGACGATCGGCTGCTCGTCGGCGCGCATCATGCTGCGCCACATCCTGCCGAACGTGATCGCGCCGGCGCTGATCTATGTGTTCACGGGCATGGTGCTGGCGATCCTCACCGGGGCGACGCTGAGCTTCCTCGGCCTTGGCCCGCAGCCGCCCACCCCGGAATGGGGCGCGATGATCGCCGAAGGCCGTCAGTACCTGCTGCTCGCATGGTGGATGACGACGCTGCCCGGGCTCGCGCTCCTGGTCGTCGGTGTCGCGCTCAGCCTGATCGGCGACGGACTGGCGGAGCGGCGCGGCGGCTGAAGGCGGCCTCGCTCTCTTCGCCCGCGAACGTGACTCTCAGCCGGCAGACCCCGATATCGATCATCTGACCTGCGACGAATCTCCGGGCGGCGTTCAGCCTGGTCCCATCAACCCACGTACCACCCATGCTCCCGAGGTCGCTCAGCCAGTAGGCGCCCTGCCGGTAACTGATCCGCGCGTGGCGGCGCGAGACCGAGAGGTCTTCCAGCCGAATGGTGTTCTCAGGCCCACGACCTACCGTCGCACCCGATCGTGTGACCTCGAATGTCGGAGCCGGCTCGCGTTCGGTTTCGAGTCGCAGCACGAGCCCGACCCCGGCCGCAGCCGGCGCCGGCGCCTCGACGGCGGCGACCTCTGCGCTCGGTGCGGGAGGCGGCGACGCCGCTTCCTCGATGACGGCTGGGGTCTCGGCTGCGAGCTCAAGACGAGCCGGAGCGGTGGACTCCGCCGCGACCGTGGAGACATTGGCGGGGGGTGGATCGTCCTGAGCCTCGGGCCCCGGAGACGCCTCGATAAGACGCCTGAAGCTAGCGAAGAGTTTCTCGACCCTGCTCAAAAGGCCACCTCCCGCCTTGTCAACGCCGCGAGGAGTAAGTGGGTTACTCGTGTGCTGAATACTCCTCGGTGGAAAACACCGTGAAATTCCTGATCTGGGGCGCAGGGGCGATCGGCGGCACCATCGGAGCGCACCTCGCCCGCGCCGGGCATCACATCACGCTCGTGGACCGGGCGCAAGACCACGTCGCTGCGATGAGCACGGCGGGACTGCGCATCGAGGGACCGCTCGCGGAGTTCGTCGTCCGCATACCCGCGTTCACGCCCGATGCGCTCCAGGGCGAGTTCGAACACGTCCTGCTCGCGGTCAAGGCCCAGGATACGGAGGCGGCCACGCGCGCGCTCGCGAGGCATTTGAGCGCCGACGGATATGTCGTCTCCGCGCAGAACGGACTCAACGAGCTGGTCATCAAATCGATCGTCGGCGACGCGCGCACGATGGGCTGCTTCGTCAACTTCGGCGCCGACTATCTCGACCCGGGTGTCATCCAGTACTCCGGGCGTGGGGCGGTCGTCGTGGGCGAGATCGATGGGCGGCTGACGCCTCGCGTGAGGGAGCTGCACCGCGCATTTCTGGATTTCGACGACCAGGCGATCGTGACGGCGAACATCTGGGGCTACCTCTGGGGCAAGCTGGGGTATGGCGCGCAGCTCTTCGCGACCGCACTGACCAATGACTCGATCGCGGACGCGCTCGCCGAACCCCGCTACCGCGACCTGTACGTCGAGATCGCGCGCGAGGTCATGCGAGTGGCCCTTACGCGCGGGGTCAAGCCCGAGGCTTTCAATGGTTTCGACCCCCACGCGTTTGCGCCCGATGCGGACCGCGCGATGTCCGAACGCTCGCTCGACGAGCTGGTCGCCTTCAACCGGAAGTCGGCAAAGACGCACAGCGGCATCTGGCGCGACATCGCCGTGCGCAAGCGCCGCACGGAGACGGACGCGCAGCTCGGCCCGATCGTCACGCTCGGCGCGGAAGCGGGCGTACCGACGCCGCTCAGCTCGCGCCTGATCGAGCTCATGCACGAGGTCGAAGAGGGCCGGCGCGCCCAGAGCTACCAGACGCTGGATCTGCTCAAAGCCGTGTTGCCCCGGTGACGCCGCTCGAACATCTCACCGTCCACCACGATCGGACCCTGCAGGAGCTGATCGAGTTCGCGCGCATCCCGAGCGTGAGCAGCGACCCGCAGCGTCGCGGTGACATCGCGCGCGCGGCGGCGTGGGTCGGTACGCAGCTGCGGCAGGCCGGCCCGATCGTCGTCCGTGATCTGCCGACCCCGGGACACCCGGTCGTCTATGGCGAGTGGCTCGGCGTTCCGGGCGCGCCGACGCTCCTCGTGTACGGCCACTACGACGTGCAGCCGCCCGACCCCATCGACAAGTGGCGGAGCGAGCCCTTCGCGCCGGAGGTGCGCGATGGCCGCCTGTACGCGCGCGGCGTGTCCGACAACAAGGGACCGATGCTGATCCCGCTCAAGGTCGCGCAGGCCTTCTTCGCCACGCGCGGCGCGCTGCCGCTCAACATGAAGTTCATCTTCGAAGGCGAAGAGGAGATCGGCAGTCGGAACCTGGAGCCGGTTATCGCCGCGAACGCGCACCTGCTACGGGCGGACTTCGTGCTATCCGCGGACGGCGCGATGTGGCGCAGCGACGAGCCCTCGATCACGATCGGTAGCCGTGGCGTGTGCGCGCTGGAATTCAGCGTTCGCGGCGCGAGCAAGAATCTGCATTCGGGCCGCTACGGCGGCTCGGTCCCGAACGCGCTGCACGCGCTGGCCGAACTGGTCGCGAGCCTGCACTCGCCGGAGGGGCGCGTCGCGATCGACGGCTTCTACGACGACGTGGTCCCGCTGCCGGATGAGGAGCGGCGCGCGATCGCGGCGCTACCCTTCGACGAAACGCGATTCCTCGCGGAGGTGGGCGCGCCCGCGCCGGTCGGCGAGCCCGGCTACAACACGTTGGAGCGTCAGTGGGTACGTCCGACGCTGGAAGTGAACGGCATGTGGGGCGGGTACCAGGGGCCGGGCAGCCAGACCGTCACGCCGAACGAAGCACACGCGAAGGTCAGCTGCCGTCTCGTGCCGGAGCAGCGTCCGGGCAAGATGCGCGCGCTCGTGGTGCGGCACCTCGAAACGCACCTGCCCACCGGCGTCACCCTTTCCATCGGCGGCGAGCGGCATGAGGCGTCGCCGTACCGCATCCCGACCGACCATCCAGGCCTCCGGACCGCGGAGCGCGTGCTCGAGGAGGTCTACCGAAAGAAGCCGCTTCGCGTCCGCATGGGCTCGACGTTACCGGTGAGCGCGCTGTTCAAACGACTGCTCGGGATCGACACAGTGTTCTTCTCGTTCTCGACCGCGGACGAGGACTTCCACTCGCCGAACGAATTCTTCCGCGTGCACCGCCTCCACGAGGGCCTCGAGGCGTGGGCACGGTTCTGGGAAAGCTACCGGTGACGGGTCAGAACAGTGAACGGCCGCCGTCGATCGAGAGCACCTGTCCCGTGATCCACGAGGCCCTCGAGGAGACGAAGAAACGCACGCCGTTGGCGATATCTTCGGGACGTCCGAGACGGCGCAGCGCGATCCCTTCGATCAGGCGCCGCTGACCTTCCTCGCCGTAGCTTTGCCACTGCCGTTCGGTCGTCGGATTGGACCGCACGAAGCCGGGCGCGATGCAGTTCACGGTGATACCGAAGGGTCCGAGCTCGTGGGCCATCTGCCGCGTGAAGCCGATCTGTCCAGCCTTGGCGCTCGCGTACGCCTGGATCCCGGTCAGGCTGACGCTCCGTCCCGCGCCGGACGAGATGTTCACGATCCGCCCGGCGCGGGCCGCCTTCATCGCGGGGATGACGGCCCGTGTGCAGAGGAACGTGCTCGTGAGGTTCGCGTCCACGATGGCACGCCAATCGTCGTCGCTGATCTCGTCGAGCGGTCGCCCGACCTGTCCGGCGACGCCGCCGGCGTTGTTGACGAGCACGTCGATGGGACCGATGTGTTCGACCAGTCGCGCGACCTGACCCGGATCCGCGAGGTCGGCGGTGTCGCGGTCGACGCGATGGACCGTCGCACC
>Ga0209690_1002556_pt1 | contig 10345 bp, 8 predicted proteins | sample GraSoiAngelo_150_FD_186164 | JGI IMG/M metagenome (GOLD analysis project Ga0209690, IMG submission 186164) | Grasslands soil microbial communities from the Angelo Coastal Reserve, California, USA - 14_1009_09_40cm (SPAdes) (version 2) | ecosystem: Environmental > Terrestrial > Soil > Grasslands ...
CATCGGCTCAGGCCTCCCGCATCAGGATCTTACCGCGGTACTTCGCGTACGTCGCGTAGTCGACGAACGCATGGTCCGCGATCATCTCCTTGATCGTCGGGGTCGCGTCCCGGCGGATCTTCGTGATTTCGTCCGTGACGGTGAGGTCGAATGCGTCGGATCCCGCGCCGCTGCCGTAGCCCACCGCGAAGATGCGGTCGCCCGCCTCCGCTTCGTCCAAGATCGCGCAGAGGCCCACCATGATCGCGCCGCTGTAGGTGTTCCCGATGTCCCGCACGCACAACCCGGCGTCGATCTGCGGGTCCTTGAACCCGAGCTGCTTCGCCACGCGGACCGGGAATTTCCCGTTCGGCTGGTGGAACACGGCGTAGTCGTAGTCTTCCGCAGTCGTGCCGGCCCGCTTGAAGAGAAGTTGGGCGCAGTTGACGACGTGCTTGAAGTACGCGGGCTCCCCCGTGAAGCGGCCGCCGTGGCTCGGATATCGCTGGCCCTCGCGGCGCCAGAAGTCCGGCGTGTCCGTCGTGTAGGAAACCGTGTGGCTGATGTCCGCCACGGCGTGGTCCACACCGATCAGGAGGGCGGCGCCGCCTGCCGAGGCGCTGTATTCGAGGGCATCGCCAGGAGCACCTTGGCTTGTGTCCGATCCGATCGCGAGGCTGTACTTCATCATCTTCGACAGGGTGAGGCCCATCGACGTCTGGATCGCGGCGGTCCCGGCCTTGCACGCGAACTCGAAGTCCGCGGCGGTCATCACGGGCGCCGAACCGATCGCCTCCGCGACAATCGTCGCGGTCGGTTTGACGGCGTACGGATGGGATTCGGAGCCGACGTAGATCGCGCCGATCTCCGTAGGATCGATGTCGACCTTCGCCATACACGCCCGGGCCGCTTCGACGGAGATCGTGATCACGTCCTCGTCGGGGCCGGGTACGCTCTTCGCCCGGATGTTCAGCCCGCGGCCCATCGCCTCGCCGTCGGACCCCCAGACCACGCCGATGTCTTTCGGTCGAATCCGGTACCGCGGGATGTACCCGCCATAACTGACGATGCCTGCCTTCATCCAATCCGCTCCAATCTTGAAATGAGGTCCGCCTGCTCGAGCTCCGTCCGCGCAAGGAGGATGTTGTCGATCTCCGCGAGCTTCATCGCGAGTTCGTCGATGTTCTCCGGCTGCACGTACACGACCATGGCCGGCTTGAGGGGATTCGCCTTGATCGCGATCATCGGCGACCGCCCGTACTTGACGCCGGTGAAGAGCAAGGCGCGCTCGCTCGTGGATCCGTAGATCCGAAGATAGTCCGTCGCATCGAGCGTCGTAATCGCCTTCAGCGAGTCGATCACCGTGTAGCCGTTCACGAGCCGCCGGGCATTCTGTTTTTGCGTCAACAGCATCCCGTCGATCTTCCTTAAGAAGTCGGCGGCGCGAATGCCGAATGCCCAGTCTCGCATCGACGGGATCGCGTCGGTGTACTCCCGGAATCGCTTCGTGAGCTTCTGTCCGGTCCGCTGGTCGATCTCGAGGAGCGCATCAACGAGGCGATGGATCGTCCGGATCCCGGGCGAAGTGCGCCGCCCCGCCTCGTAGTCGGAGATGACAGATGGGGAGACGCGCATATGGGTTGCTAGAACCGTCTGGGAGATCCGAAGTTCCTCGCGCCACTTCCGCATCGTCTTGCCCGGTTGGTCAGACAAGGCGATTTCCCCCGCGATTTTCTCGCGGAGTGGGAACTCCATGGGGAAGCGACACATGGAGGGCTATATAAGCGTGTCGAAGACGCTATCGGCGCTTGACGAGACATCCCATGGACGCTCGACGACGCGGCGTCTCACATCGCCGCCGGGATCGCCGATGGGCGCGATTCGCACAACCCTCAGACACGGCCCAAACTGACCGCGAGCCCGCGCCGGGTCCGTGGGGTAGCTTGGTCCATCCTTGGTGGTTCGGGACCACTAGACTCCGGTTCAAATCCGGACGGACCCATCTCAGGGAGGGCTCACCAAGCCGAGTTCACCCGCCTCCGTGGAACGAATGTAAGCTGTTCGTTCGAGACCGAATCCAGTTCATTGGTTCTAGCGTTGTGCCGGAGCCGCGAGTGCCGCGATCCCGTCGAGCGGGATCGGCTGCCGGGCCTCCCTCGAGTCGAGACCGTGGTGCAGCGCAGAGCGAGAGAGGTAGGCCCCGGTGAATCGTCCGACCATATCTTCTTCCCAAGCCGTCAGTCGTTCCAACATCCCTTCTGCCGGTTCGGAGTGCGCCTTCATGCTAGGAGCGGTCGCGCCACTCGAGACGAGGCTGAGGAAATCTCGGATCGCATAGTGCCGGACATACGCAAAGGATCGGACGAGGCTCCCCACGTCGCGAAGCGGAGGCAGTTTCCTTCCCCGTTCACCGGATGCCCGGTCCGGCTCGCCCTCAAAGTCGATGAACAAGAGCTCGCCGTCCGAACGGCGCCGGAGCACTTGGGCCAAGTGCAAATCGGAGTGGATGACGCATTTCACGCCGCCCACGCTTGCCTCGAGGCGCCGCAGTGTCTCCTCGATCTGCGCGCGAAGGTCGAGGAGGTGAGCTCGGGCCTGACGGGCCGATTCCGCGAGTGTCGTTTCGTCCCCGCGAGCGAATTGGCCGAGTCGCCGCAGAGCCGATCCGAGGGATCGAGTGGCCGACTTGAACGTGTCGCGGAAATCCTCCTCCGTGAACGGCTCGGTGTGCCAAGGTCGCGGATGACGGTCGATGAGGGCCTCATGCAAGGCGGCCGTGGCCCCGCCGAGGTCTGATGCAATACCGCGGCTTGCCTCCGCAACGTCCTCGTTTGGGCCGGCCTCACGGCCCAGGCACCTCCGCCATTCGTCACGGAGCCAAGTGAATAGATCGACCGCATCCACGTGAGCGGTCACGGTCCCTAGAACGAGGCGGTCCTTTCCCCGTCCCAAAGCGACATCGCCGAGGTGTCGGGCCACATGCGGAAACTTGCGGGCATGCAGCCGGGCCAGGATTTCAGGCTCACGATTCCCCGTATCGAGGAACCTGTACGATTTCAGCACGACATCTCCCGAACCCGTCGTGATCCGGAGGAGGAGGTTCGAAGTGTCGCCGCCCGGAATGGAAGATACGGCTCGAAAGGCGCCGATGTCCTCCCCATCGAAGATCAGGGAATCCCCCGATCCGGTCCGGATTTTCTCCCCTCGTCGAAACGCGTCGACCACGAATCGCGCGTAGCCCTCCCGACGCTCCGCCTCCATGATGAAGATGGTGCTCTGGTCCGCCTCGAGGGCGAAGGCCTCCCGATCGAGTCGGACACGGGCGAGGGAGAGCGGGAGGAAGACCGGCCTCGCGCCCGCGTCCGGATCCGTCGCCAGAAGGAGGAAGAAGACAATCGCCTCACTTCCCGATTCCGTAAGGACCGCCCGATCTTTCACGGTGAGTCGCGTCGTGCCGTGGATTGAGTCCCCGCACCACCGGAGCGAACCGAGCCAAATCCTCAGGGGACGGGACGTCCGAAGGGCCCGGTCTGTCGCCTCGATCGCATCCTCAAATCGCGAGGCCATCACGTCAACGACCGATACAATTCGAGGGTCTTTGCCGCGATCTGGTCCCACGTGAACTGCTCGAGCACAAGCCGCCGGCCCGCCTTGCCCATCTTTTCCCCGGTGGCCGGGTCCTCAATGATCCGAGTGATCGCCCGTCCGAGTTTCGCGGGTTCACCAGGTGGCACGAGGAGTCCGGTCTCTTCATCCACGACGACTTCCTTGATCCCTCCGACCCGGGTCGCGATCACCGGCGTCTCACACGCCATCGCCTCCAGGTTGATGATCCCGAACGGCTCGTAGACGGACGGGCACGCGAACACCGCGGCCTCGTTGTACAGATTCACGAGATCGTGGTCCTCGAGCATGTCTCGAATCCAGACCACGTCGTTTCTAGCCTTCAGCGCCGCTCGGAGATCGTCTTCGATTCCCGGGGTGTCCGGCTTGCCGGTCGCGAGGACCAACGTGGTCCCTCCCGGGACATGGTCCATCGCATGGAGCAGATCGAAGATCCCTTTCTGGCGGGAGAGTCGACCGACGAAGAACACGAACGGCGTCCGGATCGAGAACTTCGCGAGACTCTCAACCCCGTCTCGCGGGTAATACTTCTGCGGGTCCACGCCGTTGTGGATCACGGCCACCTTCGATGCCGGAATTGGATACGCTTTCTGGATGTCCGCCTTCATGTCCCGGGAGACGGCAATCACCGCGTCACAAGCTAGGAGGCCTTCTCTTTCCATCCACAAGCTGAGCTCATACCCGGCGCCCAGTTGCTCCCGCTTCCAGGGCCGCAAGGGTTCCAGCGAATGGACCGTGGCCACGAGCTTCGCTCCGTAGATCCGCTTCGCCATCGCCCCCGCGAAATTCGTGTACCACGTATGCGTATGCACGATCGCGGCATCGATCGGATCCGCGACCATGTTCATGTTGAAGGACAGGACCTGGAGCGCCTTGAGGATCCTGGGGTCGCCCGTCGCAAGGCCGCGGAGCGTCGCCTGATATCGAAGGATGTTCACTCCCTCGATTTCCGGAGGGGCGCCGACATCGAGTGTTCGGACCTCGACCTTGATGCGCTTCGCTAGCGCCATCGTGATGTACTTCGCGTGGACACCGGCGCCTCCGTAAATGGCGGGTGGATATTCCCACGTGAAGACGGACGCCTTCATCGTTGGGACGAAATCCTCCACGGCAACGATGAAGGTTCCGGTGTCGGATTATCGAATTCGGTGCTCGCACCAACGAGGATTCGCCCACTCGCCGTGTGCCTCGCCTACGATGTGTCCCGTGTCTGCCACAGTCCCTTCGACGGAAGGCACGGGGTCTCCGCCGGGCCACTCCCCGTCGGGGGCCAGGGCGAACATCGCGGCCCGCTTCATGACATCGAGGGGGGACATCGTTGGAACTTCGGATTCGAGGGAGGAATACCAAGCGGCGTCGGTCGTTTCCCAGGCGGGAGTACTTTGTAGCGCGGCGAACTCTCCCCGCGCGAGCCACTCGGAGAACTCAAGGAAGGTCGCCTGCAGGAGACGCCGGAGCGCGGCGGCGCTCGAGGCATCGTTCAGACGAAGGCTCGCCTCCGCGAGATCCCTCAGGGCCTGCGCCAAGAGGACGACGTTCTGAAACGTCACGCGGGTGTCGGGATTGTCCCAGAACCTCGGGTCCGACCGTGTCCCCATGAGCATCAACACGTAGCCTCGGGCGAGGAACCCCGCGGCTTCGATGTCGACCTTGCCCCCGAGAATCTCCTCCGCGGACGTGGCGATATCCGTCGCTTTCGTCGGGAACCCCTGGGCTCGATAGTGCTCGCGGAACCAGTGACGGCCATAGGCGACGGCCAGTCGGCGCAGCACCTGGGTCCGTCGGGTCACCCCGGCCGATCGCAGCAGGTGGAAGGCCCGCCGCCGAACCGCGGTTTCGACCCGTTCGGTCGCGAGAGTGAAGCCATGCTTCCAGAGCTGGGACAGCGGCCGATCCCTGTGCGTCCGAGACACGACCAACCCGTCGGACCTCCGCAGGCCCGTCCAGCGCGTATCCGACGGGACGCCGCTGGAGAGCATGCCATCGTAATCGGACCAACTCGAGTAGTCGACCAGCGCCGACGTCGGCCCATCGCCGGCTGGAACGGGTTGAGTAATCCGGACGCCACGTTCTCGGAGAGCACGGACGATTGCCTCGAACCGTTCCACCTGGTTCGGATTCGCTAGGAGCGATTCGAGATCGCTCGCGACGAGGAAGGATCCACTCCCGCGAGACTGCACGGAGGCGCCGAACTCCGATGCCGTCGTCGAGCCGAAGGCGAACTCTCCGCTCAGCGAATGGTCGCGTGCGATCGCCAGAAGACCGTTGGTCGACTCGACGTGAACCCACGCACGCCCAGGTTCCGGAGGGCGGATAAACTGCCGCGCGTCGACGATGAGATACGTCCCGCGAAGCGACTCCGCAAGGGATTCTTGTTCTAGGCTTGCTTCGCGCACCGATTCGCGGAAGCTGTCGATCGTCTCCCGGGAATATGCGGCCTCGGGGAGCCAGAGGCCGATCGAACGGTCTTCCGCATGCGGAATCAGAGGAGCATAGAAGTCGATCATCATGTCGAAGAGGGCCTCGCGTTCCTGGCGATGAAGATGCGGGAGGATTGGGTGGAACGGCGGGGTCATGACGAAGCCCACGGTGCCTCGATTGTACGCCGTCACGATTTCGTGGAACGCGGACGAATCCCGTTTCAGAAGCCATGACAACGTCTGGGGCTCGATGTCGACGGACGCGGATCCCGACGCCCGCTCCACGACGGACCCCATGCGCCCGTATGCGTGGAGGACCGCGTCGGTCCAGTTCCGGCCTTCCATCCGCTCGGGACCGATTCGATGGACGACGGGTGAGTGTCGTTCCTCGAACGTTTGCGGTCGCAGTGGATCCGGCTCGCTCCACCGCACGATGTCGCCGGGCTGATACCCATGGAAATGAAAGGAGAGGGTGGACATCGGACCTCACGGTTGGAGGGTCCAGGAATCCGGATTCAAGTCGGGAAAGGGAGAATCGCGTTTTTCGATCTCCGCCAACCAGGAGGCTTCGTCTCGGCTTATGCCGTCTCCGTTCGCGCGTTCGAGCATCGTGCGGAGCCGATCAAACGCCCCGACATGCTCCTTCACCCGCGCCTCCGCGTAGTCCTTCGCGGCGACCGTCGTAATCAGGAAGGGCCAGTCCGATGCCTGCAGGAGGAGGAGCTCTCGCGCGAGCTGCGTCAGGATTCGACTCGCGATTGGACTCTTGCGCCCGCGAATCGCCCGCGAGGCCTCGATGAACGCATCTTCCGCGCGATACACTTCCTCCCAAATCCAGCGCGTGTTGTCATTCAGCCAGACCCAATGATGACCGCCCTGGCCCCACGAGCCTTCCGGGAGGCGGATCGTGGAACGCGGAGGATGCTCGGCGAGAAAGCTCGAGGCGGTTGCCGCCTCGACCTGTCCTTCGAGTTTTCGAAGCACGGCCTCCAGCCACCTCGGACCCTCGAACCACCAATGGCCAAAGAGCTCGGTGTCGAAGGGCGCGACGACGACGCCAGGATGGCCGGTGGTCTGCTGATGCTCCCGAAGTGTGTCGACGACTAGCGCGGCGAAATGGTCCGCGTGCGCGTCCGCTCGCTCCTTTGCGGCGATCGAATCGTAAGCGACCTTCTCCCCCAAGGCGAGGCGACGGTCCGTGACGCGCCAATACCGAAGGCCGTCCATCCCACCTTCCGCCGGCGGGACGCAGTGAGTTCATACGGTTCATTCGGAGAAAGGCCCGTTCCGTCGCGGGCTGCATCGAGTCGACGTTCCGCGACCCGGTCGTCGTAGGTTCCGATTGGCGCGCCGCCGGCGACCAGGTGCGTGTCGACGAAGAAGAACCGTAGGCCCTTTCGGACGAGGAACTCCTCGAGCCCCGGACGAGACTCAGCACGCGCCGGGCCGACGGGACGTGACCAGGCGGATCCCGGGCGATAGGCGCACTCCGGGAGCCAGATGCCCCGGGGGGGTCGACCGAATCGGCGGCGGTAGCTCTCGATGCCGATCGCAAGCTGGGCTTCGATCGATTCATCGCGTCCGAGGAGCGGGAGATAACCGTGGGTCGCGGCCGACACGACAATCTCGATTCGATCGATCTTCTGGAGCCGCGCGAACGCCGAAAGGAGGTCCTGATCGTAGGTCTCGACGAAGTCCCTCTTTGCGCGTTCGTAGAAATCGGACCAGGACTCGGCGGCGTTTCGACCGTGCCCGTCCCCCGCCGCTTCGAACTCTTGCCGATCCGCGAGCGCGCGGGCGGACCTTTCATCCAGGTACGCGACGAATCCGTCGCGGAACCGCGGAGCCACAAGCATCTCGGCGAGGACGGGCGTAATGCCGATCGTGATCGATCCCTTGCGACCTTCTTCCTCAAAGCGATCCAGGAGCCGCAGGATCGGGAGATAGCATTCGGCCGCGGCCTCGTAGAGCCATGCTTCCCCGTGCGGCCGACGGCCGTGGCCGAGGACCCAGGGTAGGTGCGTGTGGAGCACGAACAGGATGTGACCGAGCGGAGCGGGCGGCACTACAACTGCATGGAAGTCTAGGGAAAAACCCTTCGTGAGAGGTCTCCCGCCATCGAACGGCCGATGCCCGCGAATGGTCGGAGAGCCGCGAGAGCACGCGCCGGAAGAGAGTTTAAGTAAAAGTCCTGAGTCCGTCCTCGGATTTCGATGAAGATCCTGTTCGCCTCCGCCGAGGCGTATCCCCTCGCCAAGGTGGGTGGATTGGGAGACGTCGCAGGCAGCTTGCCCAAGGCGCTGAAAGCCCTCGGCCACGATGTGCGGATCGTCATGCCGCGGTACGGGATGGTCCAAGCGCCCCGGGAGGAGGTGGTCCAATTCCCCGTCCACCTGGGGGACGCGAACCACGAAGCCGGACTCCGAACCGCCCGCATCGGGCAGGTCCCGGTGTACTTGATCGAGAAGCCAGACCTGTATGATCGTCCGAAGGTCTATGAGTATGACGACGACGGGAAGCGCTTCGGATTTTTCTGCAAAGCGATCCTGGACCTCCTCCCGGCCGCGGATTTCTGGCCCGACGTGATCCACACGAACGACTGGCACTCGGCCCTAGTCCCGGCGTTCCTCCGATCGACCGCGTCGCAGGACGAACGGTTCCGCCGGATCGGAACGGTCCTTACGATCCACAATCTCCTGCATCAGGGACTGTTCCCTCGGCAGCTGTTCGATTGGCTGGGCCTGCCCGGAAGCATGTGGAACCACGAGGGGGCCGAGTTCTATGGCCAACTGAATTTCATGAAGGCCGGAATCGTGTTCGCCGACTGCGTGAACACGGTCAGCCCGACGTACGCGAAGGAAATCCAGACGCTGGAATTCGGGGAGGGCCTCGACGGACTGCTCCGCTCCTACGCCGCAAAACTTTCTGGGATCCTGAACGGCATCGACCACGACGTGTGGAATCCTGCGAAGGACCCGTTCCTGATCCAGAAATATTCAAAATCGACGTTGGAGAAGAAATCGGCGGACAAGGTCGCCCTCCAAAAGGAAGCCGGCCTGCCTCCGGACGCGAAGGCCCCCCTCATCGGATTTGTCTCGAGGGTGACGGCGCAGAAGGGGTTCGACATTTTGGTCGAGACCTTCCCGCAAATCCTGCAGATGGGAATCCAGTTCGTCCTGCTCGGCACGGGGGAGAAGAAATACGAAGATCCGGTGTCGGTGCTCGCGCGAACCCGGAGCGACCTGATCGTCTGGCTCAAGTACGACGAGGCCCTCGCGCATCGGATTTACGCCGGCTCCGATTTCTTCCTCATGCCCTCCAAGTTCGAGCCCTGTGGTCTCGGACAGATGATCAGCCTTCGATACGGCACGATTCCGATCGTCCGGTCCACGGGCGGCCTCGCCGACACCGTGGTCGATATGACGGCGGACCCTTCGACTGGTAACGGATTCGTGTTTCGCGACTACGCCCGAGAGGCCCTTCTTGGAGCCGTCCAGCGGGCCGTCGCGTTCTATCGAGCCCGTAAGGGCTGGCGGTCGATCCAGCGACGTGCGATGTCCGTCGATCTGTCATGGAAGGCATCGGCCCGCCAGTACGTCGCCTTGTACGAGAGAGCTCGTGGACCGCTGGTTGGGGCCTGAGAGGTCTTCGAGACCGTCACTCACTTCAGCTCGGCTTATCCGAGAGTTTCACCCGCTCCCGGAGGATCGCCGCGGCATCCTCCGGCATGACGGGATTGATGTAGAAGCCGGTGCCTCGTTCGAATCCCGCGGTCTCTGTGAGCCGCGGGGTGATTTCGAGATGCCAATGGTACTTCGTCTCCTTTCGGTCGCAGGGGGCCGTATGAATGTAATAGTTGAAGGGCGGGTCGTCCAGGATCCCGAACATCCGGCCCAGGGTGTCCTTCAAGATGCGGGCGAAGGGGGTCCTCTCGTCGTCCGCGATGTCCTCGAACGCCATCTCGTGGGCCTTTGGGAGGATCCAGGTCTCGAACGGGAAACGGGCCGCGTAGGGGGACAAGCAGACGAACGATTCGTTCTCAGTCACGATCCGCTTCTCTTCTTCGAGCTCCGTCTCGACGATTTCGCAGTAGAGGCAGGATCCCCCGGTCGACTCATAGAAGCGATTGAGGGCATTCACCTCCTCCATGATCCGCCGCGGCACGATCGGCGTGGCGATCAGCTGGGAGTGCGGATGGGAGATCGAGGCGCCCGCCCGCTCGCCGTGGTTCTTGAAGATCAGGATGTACTTGAACCGCTTGTCGCGGATCAGGTCGAGGTACCGCTGCTTGTACGCGGTGATGATCTCCTGGACCTGGAACT
>Ga0209690_1002557_pt1 | contig 10345 bp, 10 predicted proteins | sample GraSoiAngelo_150_FD_186164 | JGI IMG/M metagenome (GOLD analysis project Ga0209690, IMG submission 186164) | Grasslands soil microbial communities from the Angelo Coastal Reserve, California, USA - 14_1009_09_40cm (SPAdes) (version 2) | ecosystem: Environmental > Terrestrial > Soil > Grasslands ...
CCCAGCGAGCTCGGACGGGCACTTCCGTTCAGTTCATTGCAACAGAGGCTGGGGCGCAAGAAAGTCAGCCGGGAAATGATGCGGCAGGTTCCAGTGGCGTACGTAGCTTTTGACGTGCTGTATGCCGGAGGTGAGGTGGTAATGGACCGCCCTCTGCACGAGCGCGCGGGAATCTTGAACGATCTATTGCGCAACGTACGGAAAGCCACAAGCGTTCGAACCATGGGGGCACAAGGACAGCTTTTGTTTACGGGTGAGGCTGATCCGGTTGCGGTGCAAATGATCCGCGCTCCCGTGGTTCAGGCCCACTCTTCAGATGAAATAGAACAACTGTTTACAGCGGCACAAGAGCGAGGAAACGAAGGTCTGATGATCAAGGACCTCGACTCCCGCTACACGCCGGGCAGGCGCGGCAAAGCATGGCTGAAGATGAAGCGCGAGTTGGCCACGCTGGATGTGGTGGTCACAGCGGTAGAGTACGGACACGGCAAGCGGATCGGTGTTCTCAGCGATTACACATTTGCGGTATGGGATGAGCGCCGGCTACTGAATGTGGGGAAGGCTTATTCCGGTTTGACTGATGCCGAGATTACCGAGATGACCCAGTGGTTCCTCCAGCACACAGTTGAAGATCAGGGATTCCGCCTGCAAGTCGAACCCAAGATCGTGCTCGAAGTGGCCTTCAACAACGTTATGGAATCGGACCGGCACAACGGCGGCTATGCCTTGCGCTTCCCCCGAATCGTCAGGCTCAGGCCGGACAAACCGCCGGAAGAAGCCGACACAATCGCCCGCGTGCGGGAAATCCATGAACGGCAGGGCGGACGAAAGAACTAGTAACGCCGGGATGAAGGCTGCTCCGGTAGTTCCGCGGGGCCAGATCTGTAATGCCCCCTCTCGCTATCAGTGCTCGTGTCCTCCGCCAACCGGGATTACGCACCCGTGTGCGACTTCGCATTCCACATGCTCGAACTGGATGGTCGTGTGGTCGATGCGGAATTGAAGGTGTAAGCACTCCCTCACATCCCGTAGGATGCGTTCACTGACCGATGGGGGAATATCTGCGATTGAAATATGGCAGGAAAGTGCGTGGCTTTCGGAGCCGATACTCCACACGTGGAGATCGTGTACGTCGTTCACTCCCTTAATTTTGCGGATCGCGGCTTCGATCTGCGCCAGCTTCATTCCCCGCGGAGTGCCTTCCAGCAGGATATTCAGGGTTTCACGAACGATGCCAAAACCGGACCAGAGAATCAAAATGCCGATCCCGAATGACAACGCGGAGTCAATCCAATATTGGCCCGTAAACAGGATAACCAAGCCGCCGATGATGACGGCGGCGGTCGAAAGTGTGTCGCCAATCTCATGCAAAAAGGCGCTGCGGATATTCACGTCCCGGCTGGAGCGGTAAAGCAGCAGCGCGATAACACTATTCATGACGACGCCGGCCGCAGCCACTCCGATCATTAATCCGGCACGCACATGCTCCGGATTCTGAATCCGGCGGTAGGCTTCGTAAAAAATGACGAATGAGACCGCGACCAGGGACACTGCATTAATTAGAGCCGCGAGCACTCCGGCACGATGGTAGCCATAAGTCTTCGTCGCACTGGGTGGACGATTTTGCAAATAAACCGCAGTGAGGGAAAGCACCAGCGCAAGAAAATCAGAAAGATTGTGTCCCGCCTCGGAAAGCAACGCCAGTGAATGCGCACGGATTCCGCTGATAACCAGCAGCAGTATGTAACCCAGCGTAACAAACAGCGAGATCTTCAACACCCGCGCAGGGCTGGACTTCTGGGTATGGCGAACATGTACGTGCACTATTCAAGTTTACGGTCGTTGGGATTGGGCTTCAAGGTGCGGATGTGAATTTGACAATAGGGTGACATTCCGGACCCGGGCATCGCAGGGGCCGGATTCTGCCTTGTTCATGGCCCATAAGTTCCGCATTTGCGGCAATCCGCGAACAAACAAAGCGATCACTGCTGAGACTGCGGTGAACTACAATGCTCGGTTCGTTTTCTGCAAAGCGTTTCAGCAAAGGGCGTACCTAAGCAGACCCAACAAGCACATTCGTCTATGCACACAGCAGATGTCGTCATCATCGGCGGAGGCATTGTGGGGTCCAGCATTGCCTATCACCTTGCCACCGCCGGTTGTAGAAACATACTCGTCGTCGAGCGCGAAACGCATCTGGGCAAGGGATCCACCGGCAAGAGTATGGGCGGAGTGCGCGCCCAGTTTTCAACGCCAGTTAACATTCAGATGTCGCTTTACTCGATTCCCTTTTATGCCAGCTTCGAGGAGCGATTGGGACATCCTTCCGGCTACCGTCCACAGGGCTATTTGTTTTGCGCTACTAGTGATCAGGACATGGCGTATTTGCGTTCGAACTATGAGAAGCAGGTTGCCATGGGATTGAAGGACGTGCGCTTGGTTGCCGCGGATGAAATCCAAAGCATGTTTTCGCAGTTGCGTTCCGATGACATTGTGGGCGGAAGTTTCTGTTCGAGCGATGGATTCGTCGACCCCTACAGCGCCATGATAGGACTGATGACGTGGGCGACGGAGCATGGCGCACACCTCTGGAAAAATGCTGCCGTAACCGCGTTATTGCGGGACGGCCAGGGGATCGCGGGAGTGGAAACCAACCGCGGCACCGTAGCCACGCGCCTTGTTGTGAACTGTGCGGGAGCATGGGCTGCGGGAGTAGCGAACATGGCAGGCATCGAGTTGCCGGTCGAGCCTTTACGGCGCATGCTGGTACCGACCGAACCTTTTGATCAGTTTCCGCATAGTGCTCCGATGATCATTGACATGTCCAACGGATTCCACTTCCGGCCGGAGGGACTAGGATTCCTGCTGGCATGGAATGATCCCGAAGAGACGCCGGGATACAAGACCGAGTTCGATCCGGCATTCATCGAGAAAATACTTAGCCGCGCCGCCAATCGTGTGCCGGTCTTTGAGAATCTCGCGGTGAATCCCAAGCGGGCGTGGGCCATTATATGAAATGTGACGCCGGACCACCACCCGATCCTGGGAGGGGTACCCGAGTTGCCGGGATTTTTTCTGGCAAATGGGTTCAGCGGCCACGGCGTGATGCACGCGCCCGCGACGGGAAAGATCTTGTCCGATTTAATCCTGACGGGAAAATGCGAGTTGGTGGATACCTCATGTCTGAGCTTATCGCGCTTTGCGGAAGGAAGAATGGTTGAGGAAACTGCGGTGCTCTGACGTTCGGCAACATCTCGTAAGACCTCTGCGATCTGAAGCCCAGTTCTTGCTATGGCGACTATAAAAAGGCTAGGGAATGTGCGTTCGTGAACATAATTACTGGCTGAGCACCGTTGCAATGCCGACGCCTGACGCCGCCTACCCGCTACCCGATAGCGTGGACGTGGCAGTAATCGGCGCTGGGTATACCGGTTTGTCGGCGGCGCGTACGCTTGCCAAGAGCAATGCCAGGGTAGCCGTCCTGGAAGCTGAGACCATTGGATGGGGCGCTAGTTCGCGCAACGGCGGCATGGTACTCACTGGTTTGAAGTTGGGTGTCAACAAACTGATCTCCATGTATGGAAGGGAACGAACTCAGCGCATGTACGCCGCGTCGCTGGCTTCGATAGATTGCGTGGAGCAGATCGTGGGGGAAGAAGCGATTGAGTGTTCGTTTTCCCGCTGCGGGCACCTCGAGGTCGCTTGCAAACAAAAACATTTCGACGACTACGGTCATCAGGCGGAAGTGATCGCCCGCGAATTCAACCATCACCTGCGAATCGTGCCTAAGGATGAGTTGCGAACCGAAATCGGATCCGACATTTACTTCGGTGGCATGGTTGATGAAGTCAGCGCGGGGCTTAATCCAGCGCAGTATGTGGCGGGACTGGCGGGAGCGGCAAAGAATGCCGGGGCGGCCATTTTCGAGCGGGCGCGGGTAGAGAAACTCGAATCTGCTTTCCACCGTGGGACGAAAGGCTGGAAAGTGAGTACTGCTCGTGGAGTCTTGTGGGCACGCGATGTTTTTGTCGGTACCAGCGGCTATACGGGAAGCGTCACGCCGGGCCTGAAAAAGAAAATCATTCCAATTGGCTCGTACATCATTGCGACGGAGATATTACCCCCGGCACTGGCGAGCGAACTGAGCCCGCACAATCGGATGATCTACGACTCAAAAAACTATCTCTACTACTATCGCCTGACGCCGGATCGCAGGATGTTATTTGGTGGGCGGGCGGCATTCTTCCCAGAAACCGAGCAGACGATTCGTGAGAGCGCCGAGATTCTGAGGCGAGGCATGATTCACGTCTATCCCCGGTTACGTGACACAAAAGTTGAGTACGTCTGGGGTGGCACACTCGATTTTGCCTTCGACATCATGCCGCACGCCGGGCAACTCGACGGAATCTATTTCGCGGTTGGCTATGCAGGTCATGGAGTGGCGATGGCGACCTATCAGGGCCAGAAAATGGCGGAATGGATTGTGGGCGGTAAGAATGACAATCCATTTGTAGGCATTCCATTTCGCGGCGCGCCCCTAGGTTTGTACAACGGAACTCCATGGTTCCTGCCGCTGGCCGGTGCCTGGTACAAATTTCTGGATTGGGTGAGTTAACAGGGCGATACCGGCTCATGGGACGAGCGGCGTCTGATTAGACGATGAAGAAAGTATGCGACTGGACCGACGAGCAAGGCCGCAGGCCCCCAACGAATGGCAAAGGGATCGCTATACCGCAACACCACGTAGCTCATGATGATGGGCGCCGCGACTACATACAGCACTCCGAACTCACCCCAAGGAATAACAAAGGTCCGACGCATCTCAGGTTTCGTAACTCGCAAGCGCCACCCCGATAGCACCGTCATCAGTGAAGTAGCAACTCTGAGCCAAACGTAGACATTGATCAGTTGGGTAAGAGTTTGGAACGCGAACAGGGCATAGATGATCGCGGACACGATTATGGCGATCCAGGGTGTCCCGAATCGCGGGTGAAGTCGGGCGAGAAACGATGGGAGATAACCATCTTCGGCCATGGCAGAAGGCATGCGGGTAGACGCCAGCACCGTCCCATTCAAGATCGAAATATTAGTCACCATGGCGGCAAGGGTCATCCAAAATCCCAGCCAGGACCGGCCAATCAGTTGTGCGGCATCCGAGAAATAGCGCGTATGCCATTCCTGCCAGTTGTCCACCGCGGCTAAAGCCGCCAGTGTAGGTAGGAAATACGTTGCTACTGAAAGAGGAACAACGATCGCGAGGGCCCGCGGAAAGCTCCGTTGTGGATTCTCAACTTCTCCCGCCACCGTCGAGAGTTGTTCGTAACCCGAGTACAGCCATACTCCCAGCGCCAGTCCAACACCGAAAATTTTATTCAGAGGCTGATGCGGCGGGACGATAGGGATGAAGGGATTGTGCTGCCACTTGGCAAGTCCCATCACGACCATTACCAGCACCGGTAGCAGAATAAAAAGCTCCAGCGCAGTGGCGAACTGGCCAACCATCCGGATGCCACGAACGTTAATCCAAGTAATAATCGCTATTAGAACGATGGAAACCACGTAATGTTTCCAGCCGATGATTTGGGGAAAATAGAAGCCAAGATAGTCAGTAAAAAGGACCGCATAGGCGCCACCAAGCAGAAACGACGCTGACCAGTTCCACCAACCTGCGAGAAACCCCCAAAAATCACCGAAGGCGGCGCGCACCCAGCGATAGAATCCGCCTTGCACGGGCATCGCAGTGGTGAGCTCAGCCGCTACCAACGAAATTGGGATACACCAGAAAAATGGCAGGATGAGATGGTAAATCAGCGTCATGCCAGGTCCGGAGGTTGTTACCTGGTCTTCCAGGCCAAAAGGCCCCGCCGTGGTGTACGAATACATCACGAAGACGAAGTAGAAGAGGCTAGCCTTGCGAACTATCGACTTTGTGGGAAAGCTTGTGCCGGAGTGCATGCAGAGCGAACCGATATTTCATATCCGTTGCGGAAGAAATTGGGTCGATCACTAGGTCAGGCCGCCCGTACAGCTCGCGCGCCCTCCAACTCGAGCAACCTGCGTTTAACGTCCAGCCCGCCACCATAACCACACAGTGTCCCATCAGATGCAATCACACGATGACAAGGCACCACGATCGCAATTGGGTTACGGTTGTTGGCCATGCCCACCGCGCGGTAAGCGTGCAGACGGCCAACAGCCCGGGCGACATCCGCATAGGTGCGGGTTTCGCCATACGGAATCGACAGCAGAGCTCGCCAGCATTCGAGCTGAAAGTCCGTGCCGTGAAGATCGAGCCGAAACGTGAACTCCCGGCGGGTTCCGGCAAAGTATTCTGCCAGTTGATAGGCGTAATCGGCCAAGGCCCGTTCAGATTGGGACCAGACGGTGCTTTTGCCGGTCTTCGGAGGGAATTGGCCGCGATCAAATTCCAACGCCCGCAGCCCTTTCTCAGATACTCCCAGGATCAGAGATCCGACGGGTGATTGAACGCGCGCATAGCAGAGCGTTTCCATGTGAGTTCCGGAGGGGGAGAAGAATATCATGTGCGAGAGGCTTCAGGTGTGCTGAAAGCTGGGCCTATATCCACAGCAAACTTGGAGTGAAGCACCAGTGCCGGTGGGCAATAATCCGGCTTTCTACGAAATTTGTGACTATCCCCCTTGACAGCCGCTTGGCGAGGGAGATAATGCCCGAATCCTATTCTGCCCGAATCCAACAGATGTCAAAAGTTGGGAACAGAGGAGGTATCCACCATGAGCGTCCTGGACCTTTGCGATAAGGAAGCGGCGGCGGTGCGGCTCGAAGCCAGCGTGGCGGATGCAATTCGCACCATGCTGGACCGGCATGTCGGTGCGGTTGCGGTGGTGGATGATGCGAACCGGGTGGCGGGAGTGTTCACCGAGCGCGATGTGCTTCGCAAAGTCGCGCTGAGCGGGCAGAGTCCGGAGTCCACCCCAGTGCGCGAAGTGATGACTGCGGCAGTGGAAATGGCAACTTTAGCCACGGGGCCGGGCGAAGCTTTGGCTACCATGGTCGAACGCCATTTCCGGCATCTGCCCGTCGTAGATAACAATGGCAAGTTGCTCGGTATGCTTTCAATTCGAAACCTATTGCAATTGCGCATCGACGACCTCACGCAACAGCTGGATTCACTCGAGCAATATGTAAGCAATGACGGCCCGGGTGGATAGACAATGCCAAAATACTACGGCCCTCTGCCCAAGGTTATCGCCGGAGTGCGTATGGCGACCGCCGTCTTCTTTCTTCTTTTTGGCCAATACAAAGTTTTTGGAACAGGTTTCGCGCATGGTGGCTTTCAGCAATACCTGCAAGGCTTCGTACAGAACGGCGCCGTAAGTTTCTTCCGTCTTTTTCTTGCAGATCTGGTTCTGCCGCATGCAGTGTTTTTCGCTTACGTCGTGGGAGGGGTAGAGCTGTTCATCGGCCTTAGCCTCCTGCTAGGGCTTTGGGTGCGTCCTGCGTCTGTGCTGGGCGCGCTTTACATGTTGGCCTTGACCCTTGCCACGTGGTGGGAACCCGGCCACGGCGTTCCAGTGTGGCGATACTTCGGCGCTGAGTTGGACCACTTACCGCTTTTATTTCTCTTCATAATTTTTTTTGCGGCTGATGCCGGCCGCCACTGGGGCTGGGACGGCGCTCGGGCCAGGTCACCTGCGGGCTCGTCAGCGCGTTAACTTTGGAGAGGATCCCACACTTTGGCGAAGCGCGATAACGCGGAGCGAAATAAATATGACAATGAGGCGTGTTTTTGCTGCGATCGTGGACGTGGCGATGGTTATGACCGTATACCAGGTCGCGTCCGCTCAACCATCCACAGATCAAGCAGTCAAGCGCGTCATCATACGTGCCGGCCACCTTCTGGACGTGAAAACTGGCAAAACGCTCAATGACCAGGTCATTGTCATTGAAGGTGACAAGATCGTGGCGGTCGGTCCGGCTTCGAACCCGCAAGCGGGCGCAGGAGGAAGTAGCATTGATCTTTCTACCTCTACGGTGCTGCCGGGTCTAATCGACGGACACACGCATCTTACGGGCGATCCCAGGAATATTGGCTATCAAAGCCTGGGCCTCTCGGTGCCGCGCGAGGCGCTGATCGGCGCCAGGAATGCTCGATTGACTTTGCAGGCTGGTTTTACCACCGTACGGAACGTGGCGGCGTCGGGTTACAGCGATGTCGCTCTGCGTGATGCCATAAATGCAGGTGACATTCCGGGACCCCGAATGCTGGTGAGTGGACCGCCTCTGAGTATCACCGGGGGACATTGCGATAACAACCTACTTCCCTACGAATATCACGCCACCAGTGATGGCGCTGCCGATGGCATTGAAGCCGTGCAACATAAAGTTCGCGAGATCATTAAGTACGGCGCTGACCTGATCAAGATCTGCGCCACTGGCGGAGTGCTTTCAAAAGGCGATGATCCCCAGGCTTCGCAGTACACGCTTGAAGAAATGAAAGCCATAGTGGCCGATGCCCACCGCTTGGGCAGAAAGGTGGCAGCCCACGCCCATGGCGCGCAGGGAATTCGCTGGGCGTCAGAAGCGGGAGTGGACTCCGTTGAACACGCTTCTTACATTGACGATGCGGCCATCGCCGAAATGAAAAAAAATGGCACCTATCTCGTTCCCACACTCTATCTCGGAGATTGGTTTCTGGAAAATGCTGAGAAGAATCACGTCCCTGACTTTCTGCTGGTGAAAGCCAAAGCGGTGATGCCGGCAGCGCGCAAGAATGTCGCACATGCCTTTGCAAGTGGCGTCAAGGTGGCGTTCGGCACAGATGCCGCTGTTTATCCGCACGGCTTGAATGCGCATGAATTTGCCGTGATGGTGAAGTTGGGACTGGGGCCTTTGCAAGCCATCCAGGCAGCGACCGTGAATGACGCCGACCTGCTCGGCTGGTCAGATAAAGTCGGCACGATTGAACCTGGAAAATGGGCCGACATCATTGCCGTCGATGGTGATCCGGTGAAGGACGTGACCACGCTTGAGCACGTCAAGTTCGTTATGAAGGGCGGAGAAGTAGTCAAGAACGAATACGGGAAGACACAATAGCGCACAGCCGTTCCGCTTATCGGCAATACAAAAGGCCGGCTCCGCCGGCCTTTTTAAAAATATTCTGTTGAATCCTGCCACTACTTCTTGGGCGCGATCGCTTCCTTGGTGGCTTTCGCGACGCGGAACTTCACCACGGTCTTCGCCTTGATCTGAATCGGCTCACCAGTCTGTGGGTTGCGTCCCATGCGGGCCTTGCGATGTGCTTTTACAAGGCGTCCCAGTCCGGGCACGACGAATACACCGTTCTTCTTGGTTTCTTTGATAGCTACGTCGCTGAGATGCTCAAGAAATGCCGCTGCCGCTTTATTGTTCATCTCGTTTTTCTCCGCCAGATGGCGGACCAACTGGGTCTTGGTCATACCTGAAGCCATGAATTCTCCTCCGAAGTTATTTTGATTTTGTTGCGATGCGGACTAGTCTATACCACCGCTCCTGTGGAAAAGAAGCATTTCCACCGCATTTTATGCGGTTTTTTTAATCTGGGGAGCCGGAAAAGCCCATAAAACGGCCTTTTTTAGGCTTTGCGGCTGTTACATAGCTGTCTAAGCAGCATTTGCCGTGAGAAACCGCGTCGCACACCATGTCATAATGCCCGGTAGGAGAGTGCTCAGTTGAGCTGTGCGATCTGTGACATCCGCAAAGAAAAGCGCTTCTGTCCGGCGGTGCACGGACGCATTTGTCCGCAGTGCTGCGGAGAACAACGCGAGGTCACGCTGGATTGTCCCAGTGAATGTGTTTACCTGCAGCAGGCGAGGGAGCACGAAAAGCCTCGTTCCGCAGGAGCATTCGCCTCGGCCGAGCTATTCCTCGACACGGAAATCAATGACCAGTTCCTTTACCGATATGAACATTTGCTGATGGGACTGAGTTATGCGCTGGGGAAGAGAGCTCGCGCCGACCGCAGTATCAACGATCGCGACCTTGTTTCGACTCTCACTGCGATGGCGAAAAGCTACGAGACCCTGGTGCATTCAGGCTTGCATTACGAAATGCCAATCGCAGGTATGGCGCAACAGGGCATTGCTGCGGAAGTGCAGAACATGTTGAAGGAGTACCGCGAGGCCGAACAGAAGCAACTGGGTTATAGCCGATTGCGCGACTCTGAAGTGCTCAAAGCTATCGTGTTTCTTGTGCGCATGGCTCATGGACGAACCTCAGGAAGACCGAAATCTCGTGCCTTCATCGATTTTCTTTTGGCCCAGTTCCCGGCGAATCCGTCGGCCATCAATGCGCCGGACGAGGCCGGCAGTCGGATCATCATGCCTTA
>Ga0209690_1002558_pt1 | contig 10344 bp, 8 predicted proteins | sample GraSoiAngelo_150_FD_186164 | JGI IMG/M metagenome (GOLD analysis project Ga0209690, IMG submission 186164) | Grasslands soil microbial communities from the Angelo Coastal Reserve, California, USA - 14_1009_09_40cm (SPAdes) (version 2) | ecosystem: Environmental > Terrestrial > Soil > Grasslands ...
GAGCCCGCGGTCGACGATGCCCTGGGCGCCGACCGTCACGCCAGCCGCCGGCGCCATCCCGAACGGCACCTTGCGTCCCGGGAAGGCGCGCGCCGACGCGGTGACCAGGGGATCGTCCGCGTTCACCACCGCGGTCGCCGACGGCCGCAGGCGGCGGTAGAGCTCCGCCTTCGCCTCGGCGACGCCGTGGATCGAGCCCAGGCCCTCGAGGTGCGCCGGCGCGACGCAGGTGATGACGCCCACGTCCGGCTCCGCGATCTGCGCCAGGCGCCAGATCTCGCCCGGCCCGTTCATGCCGAGTTCGAGGATCGCCGCTTCCTCCGTGCCCGCCAGGCGGAGCAGCGTGAGCGGAAGGCCGACCAGGTTGTTCTGCGTGCCGCTCGTGCGCAGCACCCGCCCCGGGCCGAGCGCGCGCGCCAGGATGGCGGCCAGCATCTCCTTGGTGGTCGTCTTGCCGTTGCTGCCGGTCACGGCCACGATGCGCGGGTGGCAGCGGCGGCGATGGAACGCGGCCAGGTCGCCGAGCGCGGCGAGCGTGTCGCGCACGGCGATGACGCCGCAGCGAAGCGGCCGCTCGGCATGCGCGCGCTCGACCACGACCGCGCCCGCACCACGCTCCACCGCCTCCCCCAGGAAGGCGTGCCCGTCGTGCGCCTCGCCGCGGAGGGCGACGAAGAGCTCGTCCGGCCGGAGGCTCCGGCTGTCGGTCGTGACCCCCGGGAAGCGGGTGCGGGCGCCCAGGCGAACGAGATCGCCGCCGGTGGCGGCGAGGACCTCCTCCAGGGCGAACGCCGCCGGTGCTGCCTGGGTGGGCTCGCTCACCCGAGCCTCCCGAGGGCACGCCGCACCTCCTCGCGGTCGTCGAGATGGCGCTTCACGGTGCCGACGATCTGGTAGTCCTCGTGCCCCTTGCCGGCCACCAGGACGAGATCGCCCGGGCGCGCGCGGCCGATGGCGAGCGCGATCGCCGCGCGCCGGTCCGGTTCGACGACGTGGCCGGTCATGCCCGCGGCACGCACGCCCTCCTCGATGTCCGCGAGGATGCGCAGCGCATCCTCGGTGCGCGGGTTGTCGGAGGTGAGGACGACGAGGTCGCTCCGCCGCGCGGCGGCCTCGCCCATGAGGGGCCGCTTGCCCCGGTCGCGGTCGCCGCCGCAGCCGAAGACCGTGATCAGCCGCCCGCGCGCGAGCGGACGGAGCACGTCGAGCGCACGCGCGAGCGCGTCGGGCGAGTGTGCGTAGTCGACCACCACGGTGAAGCCCGGCCCGGCGATCTGCTCGAGCCGCCCGGGCGGCGACTCCGCGGCCGCGAGGCCGCACGCGATCGCCTCCGGCGGCGTCCCGAGCGCCCAGGCTGCGGCCGCGGCCCCCAGGATGTTCTCCAGGTGCGGCGCGCCCACGAGCCGGCTCTCGAACGGCAGGCGCTCGGCGCCCAGCGCGAGCGCCCCGCAGGTCCCCGCCAGCGCGTGCCCCGGCCGACCCGCACGCAGCGCGTGCGCACGCGCGCCGCCAGGCGCGCGCCCGCCGGGTCGTCGACGTTCACGACCGCCACCGGGTCGGGCTTCCCGCTCGCGGGCAGCTCGTCGAGGAAGAGCCGCGCCTTGGCGGCGGAGTAGCGCTCGAGGTCGCCGTGGAAGTCGAGGTGATCCCGGGTCAGGTTGGTGAACACGGCGGCGTCGAAGCGGCAGCCCGCGACGCGCTCCTGGGCGAGCGCGTGGGAGGAGACCTCCAGCGCGACGTGCGTGGTGCCCGCGGCGCGCATCTCGGCGAGCAGCGCCTGGAGCGCGATCGGGTCGGGGGTGGTGAGCGGAGCCGGCCGGCTCGCCCCGTCGAAGCGATAGGTGATGGTTCCCACCACGCCCGGGCGCCGTCCCGCCGCGCGCCAGATCGCCTCCAGCAGGTAGGTGGTGGTCGTCTTGCCGTTGGTCCCGGTCACGCCGACGAGCGTGAGCGCGGCGCTCGGGTCGCCCGCGAGGTGGGCGGCGGCGCGGGCGAGGAGGCGCTCCGGCGCGTCCACGCAAACCACCGGGGCGCCTCCGGCGTCCACCTCGCCCGTCGTGATCACCGCGCGGGCCCCGCGTCCGAGCGCCTCGGCGATGTGCCGCCGGCCATCGGTGTGGACGCCCGGCAGCGCGAAGAACACGTCGCCCGGCCGGACCTGGCGCGAGTCGGCCGCGATGCCGCCGACCTCCACGTCCTCCCGCACCCCGCTCGCCTCCACGCCCAGCGCCCGCAAGAGCTCGCTCAGCCGCATCGAGCCGTCTTCATGGTGAGGCCGTCGCCAGACCCGGCATGAGCCGGAGCGCGAGGCGCCGCACGGGCGCGAGCGGCGCCCCCGGCGGCGGGGACTGCTCGCTCACGTAGCCGATGCCGCTCACCTGCACGTCCCAGCCGGCCGCGTACGCGCGGGCGAGCGCCTCGCGCCGCGAGAGCCCGAGGAAGCTCGGCGTCGAGGGCTCCGCGGGGGCGGTCGCGGTGCGCGCCGACCGGCCGGGGGCCCGCGTCTTCTTCGCTGCCGGAGCGGCCGGCACCGAAGCCAGTTGGAGCGGCAGGGCCGGGCTCTCGACCCCGAGGCGTTTCAGGACCGTCCCCGCGATGGCACGGAAGACGGGCGCGGCCACCACCCCGCCGTAGCTCGAGGCGCCGGGCTCGTCGATCAGCACGAGGATGACGACGCGCGGGCGGTCGGCCGGCACGAAGCCGACGAAGGAGCCGATGCGCTTGGAGGAGTAGCTGCCGGTGTGCAGGTTCACCTTCTGCGCAGTACCCGTTTTCCCGGCGACGGGAAAGTCGTCGAGGCGCGCCTTCTCGCCCGTCCCCCCCTTCTCCTCCACCACGCGGCGGAGGAGAGCGGTCACCGTCCCGGCGGTGCGGGCGCTCACCACGCGCCGCACCACGGCGGGCTCGTTCGCGAGCACGACGTCGCCGTCGGGGGTGAGCACGCGGCGGACGAGGAAGGGGCGCACGAGCAGGCCCCCGTTCGCGATCGCGGCGAAGGCGGCCGCCATCTGGAGCGGCGTCACCGACACGCCCTGCCCGAAGCTCAGCGTGGCGAGGTCGATCCGCGCCCAGGCCTCGACCGGGCGCACGATGCCCGGGCTCTCGCCCGGCAGCTCGATCCCGGTGCGCGCACCGAAGCCGAACGCCCGCAAGTAGCGGTAGTAGCGCTCGGCGCCGAGGCGCTCCGCCACCTTGGTCGCGCCGATGTTGCTCGAGTACTGGATCACCTCGGCGAAGCTGAGCCAGCCGTGCCGGTGCGAGTCGTGGATGCGCCACCTGCCGATCTGGTAGCGGCCGTTCTCGCAGAAGAACAAGTCCGTCGGCTTCACCAGCTGCTCCTCGATCGCGGCGGCGGCGAGGATCGCCTTGAAGGTGGAGCCGGGCTCGTAGGGATCGGTGATGGCGCGGTTGCGCACGCGGTCGCGCCAGCCGCGGTCGCCGAGCCGGCCCGGCTGATTGGGGTCGAAGGCGGGGACGTTGGCGAGCGCCAGCACCTCGCCGGTCGATGGGTCGAGCACGACCGCCGCCCCGCCCGCGGCCCTGGCCGCCGCCACGCCCGCCGCGAGCTCGCGCTCGGTCACGTCCTGGATGCCCGCGTCGATGGTGAGCTCGACGCGGCTCCCCTGCGCGGGCGGCGCCGGCACGCCTGCGGTGAAGATCATCTGCCGGCGCCCGTCGCGGTCCGCCTCGACGTCGCGCGGCTGCCCGCGGATCACGGGATCCAGACGGCGCTCGAGCCCCTCGAGCCCCTGCGAGTCCACGCCGACGAAGCCGAGCACGTGAGCCGCGAGGCCGTGGTGCGGGTAGAAGCGGCGGCCCTCCTGGACCGTATAGACACCCTTCAGGCCGAGCTGCTCGACGGCCTCGGCCTCGCGCGGCGGCACCTGCCGCTCGAGCCACACGAAGCGCTCCGCGCGGGCCGTCCTGCTGCGCACGGTGCGCAGCGGAAGATGGAGGGCCGCGGCGAGCACGGCGAGGCGGGCGTCCTGCCGCCCGAACTCGCGCGGCCGCACGAAGACCGACGGCACATCGAGCGAGAGGGCCAGCGCCTCCCCGTGCCGGTCGACGATCGGGCCGCGATGGGGCGTGAGCGCGATTCGCGCCCGGTGCTGCAGCGCGGCGAGCCGCGCCAGCTCGGGGCCGCGCAGCACGGTCAGGTCGACGGCGCGGAGCACGATCAGCGCGAGCAGACCGGCGAACACACCCGCCACCGCGAGCATGCGCGCCTGCGGCGGCCCGGGCGGGGTCACCGCAGGATCACCACTTGTCCCTTGCCGGGCTCCTGCATCCCGAGCCGGCGGCGGGCGAGGTCGCCGAGACGGCCCGGGTCGCGCAGCGTCGCCAGCTCGACCTCGAGCTCGCGCTGCTCGTGCTCGAGGCGGAGCTGCATGTCGCGCGCCGCGGAGAGCTGGTAGCCGAGATGCGTCACCTGGAGGCGGAGCCAGACCTGCAGCAGGCAGAGGCCGACCAGCACGGCCCCCAGCCCGAGCGCGCGGCGCACGAGCCAGCCGCGCATGGCGCGCAGCAGGCGGGCGGGATGCGCCGCCGGTCGTGCGAGCGGTCGTCGGACCGTCAGGGCGCGGGCCGCGGCGCCGGCGGACCGGCTCATGCGCGCTCCTCCAGCCGCTCGACGATACGGAGGCGGGCACTGCGCGCGCGCGGGTTGCGCGCGATCTCGAGCGGCGAGGGACGAAGCGGGCGGCGCGTCAGCAGGCGGACCTTGGCGCTCCAGCCGCACACGCAGCGCGGCGTGCGCGGCGGGCAGAGGCAGTCGGCCGCCCAGCGGCGGAAGGCGTCCTTCACGCGCCGGTCCTCGAGCGAGTGGTAGGCGAGCACGGCGAGCCGGCCGCGCGCACGGAGCACGCGGTAGCCGTCGGCGAGGAAGCGCTCCAGCTCGCCCAGCTCGTCGTTCACCGCGATGCGGATCGCCTGGAAGGTGCGGGTTGCGGGATGGAGCCCGGGCCGTCCCCGGCCGAGGACGCCCGCGACCACGCGCGCCAGCTCGCCCGTCGTGGCGAGGGGACGGGTGCGCACGATGGCGCGCGCCAGCGCGCGGGCGCGCGGCTCCTCGCCGAGCTCGGCCAGGGCTCGGGCGATCTCGCGCTCGGACCACTGGTTCACGATCTCGGCGGCGCGGGGACCGCTGCCGGGATCCATGCGCATGTCGAGCGGCCCATCGGCCTGGAAGCTGAAGCCGCGCGCCGGATCGTCGAGCTGGAGGGAGCTCACGCCCAGGTCGAGCAGCACGGCGTCCGCGCCGTCCCACTCGAGCTCGGCGAGGACCGCGCTCAGCTGGCTGAAGCGCGCCTGGCGGAGGACGACGCGCTCGCCCGGAAGCTGCTCAGCGGCGCGCGCGAGGGCTGCGGGATCGCGATCGAGCCCGAGGAGCCGCGCCCCGGGGGCGGCGGCGAGGAGAGCCGCGGCGTGGCCGCCGAGACCCACGGTCGCGTCGACGAGACGGGCACCCGGCCGGGGGCGCAGCCACTCCACCACCTCCCCCACCAGCACCGGCACATGAGCGGCGCCCCCCGGCCCGATGTCCGTCCGCGTCGTCACTGGCGGCGCCTCGCGTCCCCAAGCGCTCGCCGCCCTCACCGCCCACCTCCGCCTCCGCCCGCACCCGCCGGCGGCTCATGCTCACCGAATCACTTGCACTACAGCCCGAGATCGTCCAACAGATCCGGGTTGTCCTCGAAGATCTCCTTCTCGTCGTCGCGGTCGACCAGATGATAGATGTCCTTGGCCCAGATGCGGAACCTGTCGGTCGCGCCGACGAACATCACCTCGCGCCCGATGCCGGCGTACTCGCGCAGCGTGGGCGGGATCAGCATGCGCCCCTGGGCGTCGAGCTGCACGTCCTGTGCGGAGCCGACGTAGTACGCCTCGAAGGTCGCCAGCTTGCGGTTGAAGCGCTTCTCGGTGGCGATCTTCTCCTCGAAGCGCTGCCATCCCGCGAGCGGATACACGTCCAGGCACGGACGTCCGCGGCGTCGGAACTTGGTAACCACGAGGCGCTCGTCCTGGAGCCCGGAGAGCACCTCCCGGAAGCGGGCCGGGATGGCGACCCGCCCCTTGTCGTCCACCAAGTATTGATGGGTGCCGCGGAACATTCCATGCCCTACGGTGCATCCCTACCCTACCACCCCAAGGCCCCAATTCCACCTCACACCCCACAGCCCACCACAATCCCCCACCGCGGCTCCGGCTTGTAGCTAGATCACGGGAGGCTGTCAAGCGAAATTTCCAATACGCGCGGTTTTCGCCTGAGCTTCGCCCGCGGGCTGCGCCCTGCACTGGACGGGCCGGCGGGACCGTTCTAATCAGGATGCGTTTTCCGCCGGAGGAGGTCGAGCAGTCGCTCGCCGCCTCGCGCGGCGGGAGGAAAGTCCGGACTCCACAGGGCATGGTGGCCGCTAACGACGGCCCCCGAGCGATCGGGGGAAAGTGCCACAGAAAGGAGACAGCCCCGTGCCTTCGGGCGCGGAGCAACGGTGAAACGGTGAGGTAAGAGCTCACCAGGTCCGCTCGTGAGGGCGGACGCTCGGTAAACCCCACCTGGAGCAAGACCGTGTAGGAGGGAGGTCTGGCCGCGAGGCCAGGCGCGGGCTGCCCGTCCGTTCCCTCGGGTCGGTCGCTCGATCCCCCGGGCAACCGGGGGACCAGACGAATGGCTGCTGCTCCCGCTTCCTGGGCGGGAGGACAGAATCCGGCTTACAGACCTCCTCCGGCGGGGACGCCGCCCCGAGACCATGTCTCGGGGCGGACGGACAGCGAGCGTGCCGCCCGGTTCACAATCCACCGAACGCCACACGCTCGCGTCCGATGCCGACCCGAGACATGGGTCTCGGGTCGGTCAGGGTCTCGGGTCGGTCCCTAGCCGTTGGCCTCTTCGCCCTCGGCGCGCCAGAAGAGCATGCGCTGGCAGCTCGGGCAGAGGATCACCTCGGCGTTGCGCTGGATCTGGTTGAAGAGCTGGGGCGGGACGCGCATGCGGCAGCCCTGGCAGATGCCGCTGCGCACCTCGACCACCGCGAGACCGCCGCGGCGCGAGAAGATCATCTCGTACTTGCGCCGGAGATCGTCGTCGATCGTCTGCGCCAGCTCCGAGCGCGCGGCACGCTCGCGCTCGATTTCGGCGGACAGGCGTGCGAGCGTCTCGCGCAGCTCGCTCGCCTCGCGGTCGCGCTCCGCCACGAGCCGCGCGAGCTCGGCCTCCAGGCCTGCGAGCTTCGCCGCGGCCCCTTCCACCTGCTCCATCACGGCCACCAGCTCGGTCTCGAGCGTGCCGGTCTCCTCCTTGAGCAGCTCCACCTCGCGCCTGGCCAGGCCGAGCTCCTTGTCGTTGCGGATGCGGGTGATGCGCATCCGGCGGTCCTTCATCTTCGCCTCGGCAACGGCGAGACGGCCCTCGAGGTCGCGCTGGCGCGCGCCCAACGCCGCCAGCTCCTCGCGCGCCGCGCTCGCGGCGGCCGTCTGGGCGCGGACGGCCTCCTCCAGCGCGGCGACCCGCCCCTCGCCCTCGGCGACGGCGCGGGTCTTGGTGTGCAGGCTCTGATCCACCAGCTGCAACGTCGCGAGGACCTCGATCTGCGTCGGCAATCTCCCTCCGTCGCCGCGGCCCGCCGCTCGACCGGCGGCGGTGGGCCCAGTGTGACTCGAACACACGACCGACCGGTTATGAGCCGGCAGCTCTGACCACCTGAGCTATGGGCCCGCTCGGCGCGAGTCAAGCACCGAACCGAGTCCGCTGCAAGGGTCGCTCAGGACTCCGCGAAGCCGCGCAGGCGGCGCGCGCGGCTCGGATGACGGAGCTTGCGCAGCGCCTTCGCCTCGATCTGGCGGATGCGCTCGCGCGTGACCGCGAAGCGTGTCCCGACCTCCTCGAGCGTGTGGTCCGAACGCTCCCCGATGCCAAAACGCAGCCGCAGCACCTGCTCCTCGCGCGGCGTGAGCGTGGCGAGCACCTTCAGCGTCTGATCGTGGAGATGCAGGCCCATCACCGCGTCGGCGGGCGAGAGCGTCGTCACGTCCTCGATGAAGTCGCCGACCACAGAGTCCTCCTCCTCGCCGATCGGCGTCTCGAGCGAGATGGGCTCCTTGGCGATCTTCATGACCCGGCGCACCTTGTCGGCGGGGAGATCCATGCGCGCGCCGATCTCCTCCGGCGTGGGCTCGCGGCCCATCTCCTGCACCAGGGTCCGTGCGATGCGCGTCAGCTTGTTGATCGTCTCGACCATGTGCACGGGGATGCGGATGGTGCGCGCCTGATCGGCGATCGCGCGCGTGATCGCCTGCCGGATCCACCACGTGGCGTAGGTCGAGAACTTGTAGCCGCGCCGGTACTCGAACTTGTCGACCGCACGCATGAGCCCGATGTTGCCCTCCTGGATGAGGTCGAGGAACTGGAGGCCACGGTTCATGTACTTCTTCGCGATCGACACGACCAGGCGGAGGTTGGCCTGGACCATCTCCTGCTTGGCGGCGCGCATGCGGCGCTCGGCGGCGTGGATGTCGCGCACCGCGCGCTCGAGCGCGCCGAACGGCATGCCGATCTCCCGCTCGAGCTCGGCCAGCTCGCGGCGCGCGTCGCGGATCTCCTCCGCCAGCGTGACGAGCGCCTCGCGCGACATCCCGAGCTCGCGGTATGCGCGCTGCAGCGCGGCCCGCTGGTCAGGCGGGAGCTCACCGCCCTCGGCTCCGTTCGCGAGGCCGTGCGTCAAGCGGAGCAGCTCGGCCGGCAAGCGGCCGGTGCGCTGCTCGACCGCCTGGAGGCGGCTCCGGAGCGCCGCGGCCCGCTCGAGGGTAGCGTAGAGCCCGCTCGCCACCTGCTCGGTCTGCCGGCGCGAGAGCCCGAGCCCGCAGAGCGCGGCGAGGAGGCGCGCCTCGAGGCGCGCGCGATCCTGGGCGAGCCGGGGGCGCCCGCGGCGTCGATGGGCGAGCGCGCGCGTGAGCGCGTCGCGCTCCACGGCGAGCCGCCGCACCCGCCCGAGCTGAGCCAGGAAGTGCCGCCGCAGGCGCACGTCCTCGTCCCTCGGCTCCGCTTCCACCTCCTCCTCGCCCTCGTCACGCACGAGGTCGCGTACCCGGACCTCGCCCGCGCGCAGCCGCTCGGCGAGCGCGAGCACGTAGCGCAGCGCGTGCGGCGTCCCGAGCACGGCGCGCACCAGGAGGCGCTCGCCTTCCTCGATGCGCTTGGCGATCTTCGCCTCGCCTTCGCGCGTGAGGAGCTGGATCAACCCCGCCTCGCGCAGATAGATGCGCACCGGATCGGCGGTGCGTGGATGCGCCTCGTCTTCCTCGACGGATTCGGTCGCTGCAGGACCGTCGCCGTCCTCCGTGGCCGTCAGCTCCGCCTCGTCGACGTCCTCGTCGTCGACCTCGAGCGGCAGCGCCGCGGCCTCGGCCGTCACGCCGCGCGGCGAGATGGTGATCTCGCTAGTCTTCGACTCCCTGGTGGCTGGATTCATGCTCACGCTGGACTCCTATGTGCGAGCTTTCTCGGCCTGTGTCTCGTCCATGAGCTGTTTCAAGCGGCGCATGGCGGCTTCCACGGCTTCCGAATCTCCGCGCGCCTGGGCGGCGCGAATCTCATCGCGCACGCGGCGCTCTTCGCCGCGCGCGCCTCGTCGGCGAATGCGGGCGATGCAGTCGGCGAGCGCCCGCTCGCGTTCCACGTCCGGTCGCTCCTCGAGCAGGCGGCGCACCACGCGCTCTCGAATGTCGCGCGGCAGCGCCTCCAGGCGGGCTTGGCGCTCCGTCTCGTCGCGCTGCGCGAGCGCCTCGGCGGCGCGGCGCCATTCGGGGTGTTGGAACTCGGCGATGATGCCGCACGCCACCACGCGCTCGGCCAGCGCCGCGTCCTCCGCCATGAGCTCGACGAGCGTCGCTTCGGCGTCGAGTGCGTGCGGCTCGTCTGGCGCCGCCGCGGGAGCGGTTCCCGGCGCCCCCTCGCTGCGCAGCGTGTCCTCGCGCACGCCGAGTCGCTCGGCGGCGAGCCGCGCGAGGACATCGAACTCGTGGGGCTCGCGCACCCGCTTCAGAAGACGCGCCACCTCGCGGGCGGCCTCCGCGTGGCGCCCGACGGCGTCGCGCTTGGCGCCGGCGAGCTCGCCCACGAAGGCCTCGACCAGCGGCTCCGCGGCCGCGAGCAGGCCCTCCAACGCCGCGCGTCCCTGCGCGCGCACGAAGGTGTCGGGATCCTCGGCGGCGGGAAGGAAGGCGCCGCGGCCCCAGAGCCCGGCCTCGAGGAAGACGGGGAAGCTGCGCGCCGCCGCCCGGCGCCCGGCGAGGTCCCCGTCGAAGCAGGCGATGACGGTCTCGGTGAAGCGTCTCAGCAGGCGCAGC
>Ga0209690_1002559_pt1 | contig 10343 bp, 8 predicted proteins | sample GraSoiAngelo_150_FD_186164 | JGI IMG/M metagenome (GOLD analysis project Ga0209690, IMG submission 186164) | Grasslands soil microbial communities from the Angelo Coastal Reserve, California, USA - 14_1009_09_40cm (SPAdes) (version 2) | ecosystem: Environmental > Terrestrial > Soil > Grasslands ...
TGCGGCTCCGTGCAGCAGTTCCGCGCCCGCGTGCTGGACGAGACGGGCCGGCCGCTACCGGGTGCGGTCGTGTACGAGGAAACGTTCGTGCCCGGCGACCGCGTCCGCCACGTGGACTTCGCCTGGGCGGTGGCCGATGCGGAGGGCTGGGCGCCGCCGCAGTCCGAACCGCCGACCTCGGTGCGCACCGCGGCCCGAAGCTGCTCGCTGCTCGCCATCTTCGTGCCCGGGCGGTTGCCGCAGGTCTCGATGGAGCGCGCTCCGTGCCCGGCCTCGAAGCGCCCGGCGGTTCGCGAGCTGAGACTGTCTGACCCGGTCGCTCACCTTCCATACGACTTCCGCTACATCGGCTTTCCCTTCCTGGGCAACGCCGAGCTGCGCGAGAGGGCCCGTTCTCCCGAGGCTCAGCCGTTGCGCGCCGCGCTCCGGCGCAGCGCGCTGGCTCTACAGGCCAGGGACGGGTCTCTCGGCGGCGAGATGCTCGGCGCGCTGGATGCGCTGGACCGTTCGCGCTAGGGCCGCGGCCGCCGCCTCGTTTCTTGCGGCATTCGATTGCGTGAACCATAGTCGAGGCGAGGCGAGGACATCGACGGTCGCCAACCGCGTCATCGCCGAATCGCCAGAGGGAGAAGCCTTGATCGCCGCTCTCATCCTGCTCCTCGGCCAGGAGGCCGCGGCGCGTGGCGACCTGCAGCAGGTCGCCCGCTACGCGCCGCGCATGGAAGTGGTCGTACGGCTCGGCTCCGAGAACTGGCTGACGGAGCCCGCGCTGCGGGAGCTGCGCCGCTGGCCGGTGACGCCGACGCTGGAGCTGCGCCCGCCAATCTCACCGCGAGAAGCGGGGCAGCTGCGCAAGCTGAAGCGGTTCCGGGCGCGCCTCGCGTATGGCAGCGCGAAGGATCGCTCGCTGCGGCGGCTCGCTCCGGCGCTGGCATCGGTGCGGGCGGGGCCGCGCACTCCGCTGCCGGTGAAGGACCGCCCCTGCCCCGGCACCGCGCTGATGGGCCGCGCCGGCGCGGATGAGGTTCTCTCCGTCCCCGACGGTGTGGACCGGTGCGTGCTGGGTTGGCTGTCCGATCGGTTCGGCTCCCGCTGATCGCGGCTCTTGAACTCCTGATTCGACTGCAGCTTCCGGCCGACCACTTCGATCTCGTCCGCTAACTCGCGAAACCGGTCGCCATCAGTGGCGGGCTGCGAGCCGATCGATCCGGTCAGCGATCGCGCGAAACTCGGGGCGATCGCAGTGCGCCCGCAACTCCTCCCGCAAGACGCCGAGAGACCTCCACCACTGCTTGAGGAAATGATACTGGCGCATCGAGATCCAGCCCGCTTCCGCTCCGTTCAGCGTACGGCTGCGGCTGCGCAAGACGTCTGTGAACCGGATGGCGCGCCGGAACCAAACGTCAGGATCCTTGCCGCGACGAACCATCCAGATCGCCATCGCCAGGTTCGCGCGCGCCAGGCTGTAATGGCCCCGTATGTCCGGATCCAGCCCGACCGCTGCGTCGCCGGACTCGATCGCTCGCGTGAGGGCTTCGGTCGGGTCCGCCCTATGGTTTGATAGCCACTCTCCCAGTAGCCGGAGCGCAATGCATCGCCCGTTCCACAATCCCCCGTCCTTCGGACGAAGGGCCACGCCACGATCGTACGCCTTCACCGCGGACATGTACGACGCGCTGGGATCCTCGTCCTGGTCCGCCTGTTGTTCCCCAAAGCACGAGAGCGAATCGCCAAGGACCTGCAGCGTGAACGGGTTCGTCGGATTCAGCGTTAGCGACGCGTTCGCAGCTTCGATCGAACAGCGATACGCGTCTGCCGGATCCTTGCCAGCACCCCACTGCACATTGCCGAGTCGCTGATACAAGCGCGCTCTCCGATGGTGCAGTTGCGCGTCCTCAGGGCTGCTGGCCAGCGACTCATCCATCCATCGGATCTGTGCCCACCACTGCTCCTCGGCGTCGGTTGTGACACTCATGCGTTCAGGTAAAGAGCGTGAACGCGCCCGCCGCCACGATGGCGATCGCCCAGATCAGGTCCAGGTTGACCCACGCCTTGCGCAGGATCGCCAGGCCCACTTTCTCGTAGACGACCAAGGCGACAATGCCCATCACCACGAGCATGGCGAGCGTATGCACCAGCACGGCCGCCGCGTCCTGGCCGAGCGAGGCCGAGGCGAGTCCCATCGCGGCGGCGTGATGCGCGTGATGCCCTCCAGCGTCGTGCGCCTGCGGAGGCAGGGCGAGCAGCACGGGAAAGAGCATGAGCCCCGCCCCGTGCGCGGTCGCCATGAGGAAGGACCAGACACCCAGCTCGCCCGCGCCCACGCGCATGCCCACCCAGCGCGGATGGGCGCGCGGCCGCAGCAGCTTGAACACTCCGAACAGGACGAGCACCACGGCCCCGACGACGCGCACGGGGCGGGGCGCTGCCAGGGTCTGGACCCCGCCCACCAGCGCGACCACGAGCGCGATCGACGCGGCATGGCCGAGCGCGATGGGGAGCAACGACTGCACGACCGACTCCCTGCGCTTGTCTTGAAGGCCGCGCGCGACCGCGAAGAGCCAGCCCATCCCCGGGTTCACGCCATGGTAGGCGCCGAGCAACGCGAGCGTGACCCAGGGCCAGGCGGTGGTCATGGGTAGCAGTACGAGTCGGAGGACGCGTCGCCGCCTTCCAGGCGGACCTGGTGCGGCCGCTCCCCCTCGAAGCCGACGAAGAAGCGCGGGTCGACGGCGATCCCTCCCTCGGGCTTGACGTCGATCTTCGTCATCCAGCCGCGGATGCCCTCCGGGTAGAACTGCGCGTCCCAGGAGGCATAGAGCGAGTTGGTGAGGTACACCCTGCGCCCGTCGCGGCTCACTTCCACCATCTGCGGTCCGCCGTTGAGCTCGCCGGCCTTCTCGTGCGGGGCGTGCCGGACGATCCCGCCCAGCCGGACCGAACCGGTGAGGCGGGGGTTCATCGGGTCGCTGACGTCGTACTGCCGGAGCTCGCCCGTTCCCCAGCAGGAGACATAGAGGAACTTGTCGTCGAGGCTGAGCTCGATGTCGCTGACCAGCGCGGGCACGGCGTTGAATGGCTTGAGCGCGGGAGGAAGGTCCGCCGGGTCGGCGGGCTCGGGCGGGATCTCGATCACCTTGCGGACGGACCAGTTGCCGTCGTCGGCCCGGTTCCAGCGCCAGATGGAGGCGGTGAGGTCCTTGGTGGAGACCACCACGCCGACGAAGCCGTAGGGCTTGGTGGGATCGTGCGAGGGGCGCAGCTCGAGGACCATCTGCTGCTCCGGGCCCAGGTCGAGCTGCTGGAGGTGCCGCCGCTTGCGCAGGTCCCAGACGTGAAGGGAGTGGCCGTACTTGCCGGCCAGCAGCAACTCCGGATTGAGCCCGCTCTCGACCATGTTCGGGGTGCCCCACTCGCTCGTGATCAAGGTGTCGTAGCCGAGGTGCCAGGCGAAGTCGTAGGCGAGGACCTGCGGGCCCCGGTCGACTTCCCATCGCCCGAGCGGCTCGAAGTTGTCGTGGTCGAGGACCAGGATGCCGCCTGGGCCGTCGCCTTCCTGCGAGCCCAGAGCGCCGACGTAGATTCCGTCGGGCGCGCAGTGGACGGTGTGAAGGCGGGAGTAGCCCGCGCGCTCGGCGACGTCCTCGGGCTCGATGACTTTGACGATGCGCGGGTTGCGGGGATCGGGCTTGGTGTCGATGACGTGCACGCGCGAGGAGCGGAGGCCCGGGACCAGCAGGTAGCGGCGCTCGACGTGCGGGTGCGGCGCGTAGGGGCAGAGGGCGGAGCTGCAGGCGTTCCAGCCGAAGTGGTGGAGCTCGTCGCCGGCATTGGGCATCTCCACGCGGCCGACGACCTGGGAGTACGTGGGGGAGCCGGGGTCGACGTCGACGACGCAGAGCGCGTCGTGGCGGCCCTGGAGGGTGGGGTTGAGAGTGGCGAGAAAGGCGAGCCGCTCCGGGGGCGCCTGCATTGCGAGGCGGGCGGAGGGATAGAAGGTCGGGTCTGGAGTGAAGAACGGCATGAAGCCCCCTGTCGCGATCGCCGCGCGAGCGAGGCAAGGAGGGACTCTGACGGACCGAGTCGGGCCAAGCTGCCCTGCGGTCAGGGGGTATTTGCTCTCCCGAGGGCGGGGTGGTCAAGGGGGCGTGCGCGAGCGGGCGGTGAGGGGTACGTCGAGGAGGCGGGTCTGGTTCAAATCGAACCGATCACGGGCCACCTCTTGACCCAGGGGGTGGTACATATCATGTCGACGAAAAGCCGGCGAGCCAAGGTGTTCTGGACGGGTCGGAGCCAGGCAGTCCGCCTGCCGAAGGAGTTCCGCTTCGACACCGATACGGTGCTCGTCCGCCGGGAGGGCGATGCCGTCGTCCTGGAACCTGCCGACGAATGGCCAGAAGGGTACGTCGACTCCTTCGCCGGGGCGCCAGAGGACTTCACCAGGCCGCCGCAGGGTGAACCCGACGAGCGAGATACGCTCGATTGAAGTACCTGCTCGATACGGATACCTGCATCTACGCACTGAAGCAGAACGCGGCGGTGCTGGAGCGGATGCTCTCGCGGAGCCGCGCGGACGTCGCGGTCAGCGTCATCACGGAGGCGGAGCTGCGCACGGGCGCGGCAAAGAGCTCTTCGCCCTTGAAGACGATGCGCCTCGTGGAGAATTTCCTTCGGCCGCTGACCGTCCTCGAGTTCACCTCGAGCGATGCCGCGTCTTATGCAAACTTGCGCGCAAAGCTGGAGCGAGCGGGCAAACCCATCGGTCCGTTCGACACACTGATCGCGGCGCAGGCGCTCGGGCGGAAGCTGATTCTCGTTTCGAACAACGAGCGCGAGTTCGGCAGGGTCTCTGGCTTGCGACTGGAAAACTGGGCGCGGGTTTAGATCAGACCGTCGGTGAGCGCGTCGGCGAGCGCGCCGAGGAGCGGCGCTCCCCGTGTCGCGAGGTTCCGCTTCTGCAAAATGGCCTCTTGCACCGGCGGTGCGGTTCGCCGGGACGATCTGCGGCTCGTACTTGAAGACCTCGCGCTGCGCCACAACTCGTCCCGAGGACGCCGCGAGGTCCGATGCCGCCCTCTCCAGCCCGTTGCAGCGACCGAGGCGTTGCCGCGCAGCTCGCGCTACACTGCGCCCGTGCCGAAGACGTCTGCGCGCACCCTGGTGCTCCGTCCGGCCGACCCCTTCGATCTGATCCGCTGGCTGGCCCGTTCGCAATCCGATCCGCGCAAGGCGGTCGCAGAGCTGGTCCAGAACTCCATCGATGCGGACGCGCGCCACATCGTCGTCTCGCGGCGGCGCCTGCGCGGCGGTCCGGCGCTTACCGTTCGCGACGACGGCGAGGGCGTCTTGCCGGGTCTCGGCCGCGAGGAGGCGCTCCGCTATATCGCGACGAACATCGGGAGCTCGCGGAAGCGCAGCCTTAGCCCCGAGGAACGCCGCCGTCTGGTCGTCACCGGGCAGTACGGCGTCGGGCTCCTCGGATTCTGGTCGATCGGACGTCGGATGGAGATCCGCTCGCGCGTGGCCGGCTCCAGCGTGCACGTGCTCCGCTTGGTCGAAGACGAGCCCCGCGTGGCTCTCGACGAGCTGTCCGTCGAGATCGGGTCGCCGGATACCTTCACCGAAATCGTAGTCACCGAGCTGCACGAGACCGGCTCGCGCGCGCTGTCCGGCCGCCGCCTGGCGGAGTATCTCGCTGCGGAGCTTCGCGGGGCCATCCTTGCGTCCGGCGTCGAGATCGAGGTCCACGATGCCATGGCGAAGGGCACCGCGCAGAAGCGCTTCTCCGTGGTGCCGCGCCGATTCACGGGAGAACCATTGCGGCTCGCTGCGGACTTGCCGGTGGCCGGCTTTCCGTCCATCCACGTCGAGCTGTACCTCGCCCGTGGAGCCGAGCGGCCCGCCATCCAGGTGAGCTGCGCGGGGACGCTGGTGGCCGACGACATCGGCGAGCTGCACGCGCTCGATCTCGACACGCCGCCTTGGGTCGGTTGCGAGCTCTCCGGGTTGATCGATTTCCCGGGGTTCACGGTGCCTCCGGGTTCGCGACGCGGGGTGGTCCCGGATCGCTCGGCCGAGGCGTTCGCTCGCGCGATGATCGACTTGCGCCCGCTCGTCGAGAACGAGCTCCGGCGACTGGAGCGTGAGCGTCGCGCCGCGGCCGACCGGCACGTCGTCGAGGAGCTGCGCCGCGCGTTGCGCGGTCTGCGCGGTCGCCTTCCGCAATATGACCTTCCTCCGGTTCTCGGCTCCCGCGGCGGCGTCGTTTCGGACGGACGCGGCGCACCCGAGCCGCTCGATCCGGAAGAAGCGGCCCCCGCCGGCGACCTTGCGACGGTGAGCATCGCACCCGATCCGGTCGAGGTCGCGCCTGGGCATGAGCATCGCGCGCGCGCCGAAGCTCGCGATGGCGACGGGCGGCTGATTCGCCGTGGCGTGACCTACCGCTGGTCCCTGGAGGGCGCAGGCTTCTCACTGCGCGGAGAAGGAGCGCGCCCGGCGGTGACGGCGGAGGCGGCAACTCGCCCCGGAGCGACCGCGCGCTTGCGAGTCGAAGTCGAGCAAGGGGCCCGGACTGCAGCCGCGGAGGCCACGGTGGAGGCCGTCGAGCCGCTCCCCGACGAGGCGGGCTTCGGGATCCCGGAGCCGCATCTGGTCGACGCTGCCGGCGAGACCTGGCGGAGCCGGTTCGACGGGCGGCGCTGGGAAGTGAACCAGATGCACGAGGACTACCTCGCCCTGAAGGGCGAGGCGCGGGCACGGCTGCGGTATCTACTGGCTCTGCTGGCGAAGGACCTGTCGCAGCACGCGCACCGGGTTCCGGGAGCGGTCGAGGCATCGGAGGACGTCGCGGCGATTCTGGCGCTGGCGGAGCGGAACCTGCGCGGGGCGTGATTTCCGAATCAGGCTTCCAGGTCCGAACGCGCAAATGGCTACAAAAGAAACGACCGACGCCCGGCCGATGTGCCGGGCGTCGGTCGTCGCCGGTTGGGGTCACTTCACCAACGTGTACACCGCCGCGTGCGCCACCTCGAGGCCGAGGACGCTGCTCACGGAGAGCGTCGCCTGGTGGTGGTTGAGCGCGGCGCCTTTCGCGGCGTTCATGGTGACCACGGCGGTGCCGGACTCGCCCGCGGCGAGGGTGAGCGTGGACGGGCTCACCGAGAAGGACACGCCGCTCGAGGTGACGTCGGCCACGGCCAGCGAGAAGCTCCCTCCGCCGCCGAGGCTCGTCACCGTGACCGCGACCGACGGGATCCAGCGCGACTCGAGCCCCCACCGCGGCGAGCAGGTTCTCGCGTCCGGCGCCGATGACGTTCACGTCGCTTTGCGGGCTCGCGGTCTGGTAGGTCTTCAAGACGTCTTGATCAGCGGTGTTGACGACCGCCGAACGCACTGCCGCGGCCGACCAGGTCGGGTGCTGCTGCCGGACCACCGCGGCCGAGCCGGCGAGGTGCGGGGTCGCCATCGAGGTGCCTTGGAAGAACGCCCAGCAGGAGGGGGAGGCTGGAGCCGCGCAGAACTTGGCGGGAATCGAGCTCAGCACGTTGACGCCGGGCGCGACCACGTCCGGCTTGACCCGGAAGTCCACGTCGGTGGGCCCCTGGCTGCTGAACCCGGCCATGATGTCGCCGTTCGACGTGCTGAAGTACGCGGCCGTCGCGGAGATGGTGGTGCTCTTCCCGTCGCTTCCGACCAGCGCGGCCCGGTCCGAGAGGGCGACCATGTAGGCTGCCACCGTCGGCTGGTTGGGAGTTCCGTCCGAGGCCATCCCTGTCGGGTCGCCCGCCACGTTGTTGACGACGAGCACGGCGACGGCGCCGGCGTCCTGCGCGTTGCGGATCTTGGTCGAGAACGTGCAGGTCCCGCGAGAGATGAGCGCAATCTTCCCAGTGAGCGACCCCGCAGGCAACGCGGCGCAGGCAAAGCTCAGAGCCGTTCCGGAGGTGACCACACCCAAGGGCGCGGTCAGATCGATTTTCACTGGCGCGAAATCGGCCGACGACGCCGCTCCGAAAACACCACCGCCGACCGTCACGGGTACACCGACGAAGTGCGGCACCGTGCTGGCCCCGGCGGCAAGAGCGCGCGCGGCGGAGCCCGGCGACTCCACGGTGAAGTGCCCGGGACCGGAGTTCCCGGCGGCTACCGCGAACACCATGTTCGCCTCGTCGAGGTCGTTCACCGCGATCGTCAACAGATCCTGGATGCCGTGGGAGCCGCCGCCCAGGCTCATGTTGCCGACGTCGAAGCCATCCGCGTAAGCAGCCTCCATCGCGTTCAGGATGTCCTCGGAGCGGGCATTGCTCACGTCACCGGGAAAGACGTTGTAGTTGCCGAGCAACGCCCGGGGGGCGACGCCGGATACCTTGTAGGGGATGGTGACGCCGCTCACGGTGGCGGGCGTCTCGAAGTTGCAGGCGACGGTGCCGGCGACGTGCGTGCCGTGGTCCTGGATCGCTTCCGCGGTATAGCCGTGCGAGGGCGTCTTGTTGTTGAACACCTTGGCCGCGATCACCTTGTTGTTGGTGAAATTGCCGTCGCCGAGCTGGTTCTGGGGCGCGTAGCCCGCATCCTTGAAGCAGGGGTGCGTCACGTCGATGCCGGTATCGATGATGGCCACTTTGACCCCGGCTCCCGCCGTCGCCGCGCCGCCGCGGCCTCCCCAGGCCGCGATGGCGTTGATGAGCCCGAGGTCGGGATCATCGGCCGTCGGGTAGTAGAGGCCCTGGTATTCGGCGCGCTGCACCATCGGGGCGGCGGCGATCGTCTCCAGCTTCTCGCCATTCAGGCTCAGCGACACCGCGTTCAGCGAGATGTCGAACTCGCCGGTCACCTTCGCCGCGGGGGCCTTGGCCCGCAGCCAGGCTTTGAAGTCGTTTCGCAGGGCCGAGAGATTGGCGCGGTATGACTTCACCGTGGCGCTGTTGAAGTCGATCTTCTTGCCCTGCGGCGGCTTCGTCTTCGCCGACGTGGCGAGAGGATCTCCCTTCAGTTGGACGATGGCACTGGCCTTGTCCTGTCCTGGACGGGAAGTCGCCCCGTCGGAGGGAGCCCCGATGGCCGCTGACGAGACCGCAAAGAGCGAGAGCAAGGCGATGGCTGCAATTGGACGCAACGTGTTCACGTGTCCTCCGCTCAGAGACGGCGTTCTTCCAGCTCCCCGAATCGGGGAGAACGCCCTTACGAGAATTTGCTAGAGCCTGAGAGGGCGCGATTTATGTGGTGCGGTGAAGTCGTGTCAAGTGCCGGGCGGTCGCCTGGTGGATCAATTCATGATTTTCGGCAGTACGCCCTCTACTTGTCTTCCAACTCGGACAGGATGCGAGCGAGATCCTCGTCGCCGGGGCCGATCTCCACCGCGCCCTCGCTGCCGACCACGGTTCCTGGCTCCTTGCCGCGCTTTCGCGGTGGGGGCAGATGGTCCTCCGCAGCAGGCACCTCGTCAGGCCCCGTTTCGGGCGTGGCAGTCTGCCAGTCGGTGCGCTTCTCCATCCATTCGCGGTAGCGCGCGAAGGTGAAGAGGCCGTCGTTGCCGCCAGTCTCCAGGGCCGTCTGCAACTTGAAGAACTGTCCCTGGCGCACGATGGCCCGGACCGACTGCGTGCCGAGGAGCACCTCGCATTCGGGGGCGCGCAGGCCGTGCGACTCGATGAAGCGCATGCGCTGGCACACCACTCCGACCAGGCAGTCGGCGAGCTGGGCGCAGATGCCGCTCTGTATCTCGGCGGGAAAAGCGCTGACGACGCGCTGCAACGCTTCGGCGCAGCTGGAGGAGTGCAGCGTGGTCAGGACCAGGTGCCCGGTCTCGGCAGCGTTCAGCGTAAGGCGCATGGTCTGCGGATCCCGGAGCTCGCCGACCATGCGCACGTCCGGGTCCTCGTAGAGACCCTGCTCGAAGCTCGGAGTGTCGCGGCCCACCTCGCGCTGGCGAATGAACGCCTGCCGCGGCACCAGCGCGTACTCGATGGGCGCCTCCAGCGTGACGATGTGGCGCCGCTCGCGCGCGTTGATCTCCTGGATCAGCGCCGCCAGCGTGCTCGATTTCCCGGATCCGGTCGGACCGCTGACGATGACGAGGCCGTTCTGGGACTGCGCAAGGCGCAGGAGATCGGGGTGCAGGTTGAGCTTCGCCAGCGACGCCTTGAACGAGGCGAGAAAGCGGACGGCGAGGCCTACGCCGCGCGAAGTGCAGAGCACGTTGATGCGGAGGCGCGCGCCCGCGACCGTGCGGGAAAGATCGCACGAGCGCCTCTCCAGGAACTCCGGCCAGCGCTCCTCGCCGACCAGCTCGCGCGCCATGGCGAGCAGCTCGGCGGCGGGGATCGGCTCACCAACGCTCC
>Ga0209690_1002564_pt1 | contig 10336 bp, 10 predicted proteins | sample GraSoiAngelo_150_FD_186164 | JGI IMG/M metagenome (GOLD analysis project Ga0209690, IMG submission 186164) | Grasslands soil microbial communities from the Angelo Coastal Reserve, California, USA - 14_1009_09_40cm (SPAdes) (version 2) | ecosystem: Environmental > Terrestrial > Soil > Grasslands ...
CCCCCTTTCCGCGCTCACCGCCGCTTCTACACACGAGTTTACTTCCGTGCGCCTCGGGTACGCGAAATATCCTCACGAGGGTGCGCGCAAAGTACTGGCGGCTCCGGCGTGCGTTGAACAAGCGAGGGGGCTTGCACTGGTTGCTGCGGTGGAGCTCCTCGAAGGTTGGGGTGGTGGTGCGGCATGGCGATGGAAGCATTGGACGGATCCTGGGTTCAGCGGTACTCGACGAGAGCGCGGCGTTTTCTAATCGCCATGGTTGGTCGCCGCGCTCTGCAGCGGATGAACGGGTCGGCGAGCCTCCTCCTGGTTAAGCCTTTCGTGGTCATGGCGGCGCGCGCCCTGGGCCCTGGACCGACTCGCCTGAAGCTGGTCAAGCTCGCCCACAACCTGAGCAGCCACGACCTGATCGCCGAGCCCGACGAGCCGGCATTTGGTGAAGAGCACGCGCCCGCTGTTCAGCCCACCCAGCGCGCGGCGTAGGCTCGTGCTCGGGGCCTTTCGGGCCCCCGCGGCGAGTCCGACTGAAAAATTTGTAGGAGCCACGGGTAGTCCTTCTGTGGGAGGCGTTTCTGCTACAGATGAACGAGTTCGACCGATACCTGGAGCAAAACCTGCGGCACATGCTCGACCCCGTGGTCGCGGTGCAGCCTCCCGTTCGCGGGGGGCGGCTCAAGAGGACGCGAAAGCCGATCCTGGTGGTTAAGCCGGTGGCGCTGGAGTTCGTCGCGGACGCGATCCCGGTGGCTGAAGCGGTGGCGGTGACCGTCACGGTCGCCCCCTTCCGCCAGCTCTAAGCCAGAACCCCTTCCTTCCTCTCGCGAGGCCGGGTCGCAAGACTCGGCCTCTTGCTACATTCGTCCGATGATCTGCGCCCTGCGTGCGCCCGGCGCCCGGTGAGCCCGAGTACCTCGGCCCTCAAGTTCAAGATCAGGCACGCCCAGCCAAGGGTCACGGCCACCGAGCGCGAAAGGCTGCTCGCCAACCCTGGCTTTGGCCGGATCTTCGCCGAGCACATGGTCCGTATTCGCTGGAATGCGGCGCGCGGATGGCACGACGCCGAGCTGACGCCTTACGCACCGCTCTCGCTGGATCCGGGCACGTCGGTGCTGCACTACGCCCAGGCCGTGTTCGAGGGGCTCAAAGCGTTTCGACAGGCCCGTGGCGGGGTGGCCGCCTTCCGCGCGGACGCCCATGCTGTCAGATTCCGCAACTCGGCGCGCCGGCTCGCCCTCCCCGAGCTGCCTGAGGAGAGCTTCCTCGAGGCGATCGACGTCCTGCTCGAAGCTGACCACGATTGGGTGCCGTCAGCTCCCGACCACAGCCTGTACCTGCGGCCGATGATGTTTGCGAACGAGGTCACCCTCGCCGTCCATCCGGCGGACGAGGTCACGTTCCTCCTGATCGCGTCCCCGTCCGGCTCTTACTTTCCGCGAGGCGTCAAGCCCGTCACGGTCTGGCTCTCAGAAGACTTCAGCCGCGCCGCGCCCGGGGGGACGGGTGCCGCCAAGACGGGCGGCAACTACGCCGGAGGCCTGCTGGCCCAGGCTCAGGCGGCTGAACAGGGTTGCGATCAGGTCGTCTGGCTCGACTCCCATGAGCACCGGTGGGTCGAGGAGATGGGCGGCATGAACCTGTGCTTCGTCTTCGGACGCGGACCCGGAGCGCGGATCATGACTCCGGCCCTGACCGGCACACTGCTGCCGGGCGTCACGCGTGACTCGCTCCTCGTCCTCGGCCGCGACCTCGGCTTGATCACGGAAGAAGGCCGGATCAGCGTCGAAGAATGGAGGTCCGGCTGCGAGGGCGGATCCCTGACCGAGGTGTTCGCATGTGGGACGGCCGCCGTGATCACGCCCGTGGGCGCGGTCAAGTCAGCGCGTGGCTCCTGGACTGTCGGCGATGGCGGCGCGGGCGAGGTCAGCATGCGGCTCCGTCAGGCGCTCGTCGACATCCAGCGTGGCGCCGCCCCGGACCTTCACGAGTGGCTGTATCACGCGAGTGTATCGTCAGAAGGCTGAGAGCTTTCGGGAGGTCGACTGATACGAAGCGGCGTGTGGTGATCGTCGGTGGCGGCGGGACTGGCGACGCGGCGGCCTTTGCCCTGCGCAAGAAAGGATTCGACGGCGACATCGCGATCCTCAGCGCAGACCTCGACCGGCCTTACGACCGGCCATACCTCTCCAAGGAGTTCGTGCGCGGCGAGATCGAGGCACCGAAGGTCTTCCTGCATGAGGAAGCTGACTATGCCAAGGAACACATCGAGCTCCAGCTCGACCAGCGCGTGGCGGGCGGCTCGGTGGAAGAACGCAAGCTCATGCTGGCGGGCGGACGGGAGGTTTCCTTCGACGTTCTCGTGCTGGGCCTCGGTGGGACACCGCGGCGCCTGCCCGGCATTCCCGACGCCGCGAACGTGGTCACGCTCCGCTCGCTTCGGGACAGCCAGGCGATTCGCGACGCGCTCGGCCGTGCCAAACGCCTTTTGCTGATCGGAGCCGGGTTCATTGGCGCCGAGGTGGCGGCCTCGGCGCGGAAGCTTGGAAAAGACGTGCTGATTGTCGAGGCTCTGCCGGTCCCCCTCCAGCGAGCGCTTGGCCGCGAGGTCGGCGAGATCTACGCCGGGATCCATCGCGATGAAGGCGTCGACCTGCGCACCGACACCAGAGTCGACGTCTGGCATTCGAGCCGCGACCGTGTGACCGGAGTCACGCTCTCGGACGGCACGAGAGAAGAGGCGGACCTGGCGCTGGTCGCCGTCGGGATCGAGCCCAACCTGGAGCTGCCGAAGGCGTTGGGTCTGCCGATCGAGGGTGGCGGCGTTCGCGTGGACGAGGGCCTCCGGGCGGCCGATGACGTATATGTCGGTGGCGACATCGCGCTTCACCGCCATCCGGTGCTGGGTCGATCGATCCGCGTCGAGCACTGGGAGGTCGCCAAGAACCAGGGACGCGGAATCGGTGCTTCGATCGCCGACGGCCACACTCCGTACCGGCCTGCCGTACTTCTGGTCCGACCAGTACGACGTCAGCCTCGAGTACCGCGGTCATGCGTCGGGCGACGACACCGCGGTGTGGCGTGGCGACCGGGCAGGGCGGCAGTTCTCGGTCTTCTATCTACGCAACGGCATCGTCGAGGCGGTGCTGTCGCTGAACGACTCGAAGACGAACGAGCTGGGTGGCAAGCTCGTCGAGAGCCGGCGGCGCATCGAGCCGTCCGCCCTGGAGAGCTCGGGCGCGGACCTGGCCGAGCTTGCTGGGCTGACTGGCTCCTAGCCGGGCTGGTTCTCCTCGGGAAGAAGCCAGGGCAGCGCCTCGGACAGGGGGCGGACCAGTGTGTTGGCCTTCTCCTTCTCGATCAGGTTCCCGGCCACCAGTCCGAGCGCGGCCATGAAAGCGGCCTGCTCCGCCTTGTGCCCGATGTCGCCGTGCTCCGCCTTCCAGCTCACGAGGGCCTGACCTGACTCCGTCATGCCGAAGAGGTTGCGCCGGACCTCGTCCCACGCAGGTCCCCGGTCCGCGCTCTCGATCGCGTGGAGCGCGGCCTTCTCCGCGTCATGTACCGCGCTTTCGTGGAGACGCGCATGGCGATCCCATCCCTGCGCGGCACGTTCGACCCCTGCCGGCGAGAGCACTCGGATGTCGTCCATCAGGCGCGCGAGGGTGCGCTGATGCTCCGGAAAGCCGTAACCCTCGGCGTCGACGCTCACGATGAGTAGGCTAGCGCAGCCAGGCCGGCACCCAGCCGAAGCGGCCCAGAGCGAATGGTCCCGGCCCGGAAACGATGACCTGCGCGTTGACGACGACGGCCAGGTAGTAGAGCCAGCGGAATCCATCGTCGCTGACCCCGAAGGCCACGGTCAGCGCTAGATTCCCCGCGAGAAGCAAACCCAGAATCCCCGCCCAACGCGTGGCGAAGCCGAGGATCAGCAGCACCGCGGCGACGGTCTCTCCCGCCGCCTGCGCGAGCGCGAATGGGAACCAGTAGGGCACGACCACGGAAACGAGAAACTCATGCAGGCCGGGAATCGGGTTTGCGCGCGCGGTGCTCTCGATCAGTCCCTTCATCCAACCCACGCCCTGCCATTTCTGGCTCGCGAAGTAAAGCCAGAAGAGACCGGCGACGAACCTGACGACGCTGGGCCACGCCTCGTTCACGGCCGGATCGTACTTACTTCATGACCCGCAGCATCGGATCCGTCGCCAGCTGGAAGGCTCGCGCCGCGGGACGCATGTGCATGCGGTTCAGGCGGTGCTGGATCGCGCCCTTGAGGATCGCTGCCCGCAGCTTGTGCTCCGAGAAATCCGTATTGAAGAGCAGCCGGTTGTGCCGCACCTTGTGCCATTCACCGTGCAGCCGGCGCTCGCGAACGCGTTCGTAGAAGCCGGTGCCCGGCAGTGGATACGCGATGGTGTAGCTGACGTAGTCCAGAGGCAGGCTGCTCGAGAAGTTGATGCTGCGGATCAAGGAGTCGGTCGTCTCGCCGATGTAGCCGACCATGAAGAACCCGGCGGCCTTGATTCCCGCGGCGACGCACGCCTCGACGGCGGCGCGCGCCTGGTCCGGCGTGATGCCCTTCTTCATCTCCTTGAGCACGCGCTCATCGCCGGACTCGATGCCGAAGAAGATTCGCTTGCAGCCCGCGCGATGCATCTGCTCGAAGAGAGCCTGGTCGACATGGGTGACCCGGCTCAAGCACTCCCATGTGAGCGGAAGACCAGCCTCTTCGATCGCCTTCGTGAGCTCGAAGGTCCGTTTGTAGTTGAGCGTGAAGAGGTCATCGGACATCCAGATGTGGTCGTAGCCGAGCTCGGCGATCTCGCGCATCTCCGCCACCACCGATTCGATCGGGCGAGCGCTGAACAGGTCGCCGAAAACCGATTTGTGGCAGAAGTCGCATCGGAACGGACAACCGCGTGTGGACATCAGCGGGGTCGTCGCGTCTTTCCAGTGCCTGCGCCAGTAATCGATGTACTCCGAGTTCGGTATGTCACCGCGATACGGAAGCGGAAGGTGCGTCATGTCCTTGCTGCGAAGCCGCGCGGTGCTGCGAATCACCTCGCCGTCGCGCTTGAACACGACTCCCGGGATCTCCTCGAAGCGCCTGTCGCCGAGGTGCTCCATGATCGAGACGATCGTCTCCTCACCCTCGCCGACGGCCACGAGGTCGAACTGGTCGACGAAGGTCTCAGGCTCGCCCGAGGGGTATGGGCCGCCGACGACGACAAGCGCCTTGCCGCGCACCTGTTCGGCGAGAGACAGGGCTTCGTCCTGCATCGTGATCATGCAGTAGATGCCGATCACCGAAGGCCGCAGGCGATCGATCTCCGCCAGGACCTCACGCTGCTCGAGAAACGTGTGATCGATATGACGCACCGAGTAACCCGCGTCGCGAAGCGAGGCGCTCAGGTACATGAGCCCTAGCGAAGGCATGATCCAGTGGCGCCCCTGCTTCGGTGCTCGCTGCGGGTAGACCAGCACTACGTCGACTTCCTGGCTCATCGGGCCTCCTGCACGTTGATGTGATAGGACGCGCCGGCAAATGAGGCGGGGTACAAGTAGTCGAGGCCCGCCCAGTCGAAGTCGGGAGGGACCAGCTCCCTGCCGCCATAGAGCGCCGCGCCTCGAATCGCAGGCACCGACCACTCGACGCCGAGCGAAGCTGACCGCAGCCGTGCCCAGCTTCCCCTCACCGGAATCCAGCCGGGGAATGCGGCGCCGACCAGCGCCGGCTGGCCCTCGGCGGCGAAGTCGTTGAACGCAGCCGATTGCTCGTTGAGGATGCCGACCTCCTGGGAACCGGGCGCGATCCACAGCGGCTTGACCGCGATCGCCACTCCGGTTGCGTCGACCGAGTAGGTGACCTCGATCTGGCCGCGCGAGGGGACCGGCACGAACGCATACCGATGCGCGGCGTCGCCACCCATCTCATCGAGCTCGAAGGTGCGCTTCCAGACAGTGCTCGTGGGCGTGGACAGGTCCGTGTCGGTCACAGAGCGCGCGTAAACCCAACCGTCCTGGTAGCGGACGATCGGCACGCCGAAGCCCATACCTTCGCCGGCGACGCCCTCGCCGCCGACGCGCCGAGGATCGCGGTCTTGCCTTGCGCAGGCATCGGCGCTAGCTGCGCAGTGACTCCGGTGAAGATCGGCCGCGCGAAGCAGACGGCACCCAGCCCGTAGGCGTATACGGATTTGCCGCCGCTAACCTGGTAGCGGCTCTTGGCGCCGAGGGATGCGAAGGGCGGAGTGGCGTAGCCACTGGCCAGGCTCGGGAATACAGCCGTCGCGCGGTAGTAGCTGATGTTTTCGACCACGAGGGTGGTGACGCCGTGCGCCCGCAGCCACGCCAGCGCTTGCTCTTGGTCGGCGGGGAGAAGCCTCGAGCCGGTGATCTCTGACGGGGACTTGTGGCTGTAGTAGGCGGCGACGGGCGAGTCGGTGAGCAGAGTGCCTGAGCTGCACGATGCTGCGACCCCGGTCGCCATCAATCCAGAGTTCTCGGCAGCGAAGGCGGAGAAGACGGGAACGAACGCCACGGCCAGCATCGCCGCGGCGGCCACCGAGGCCACCCTGACCGCGACGGCATACCTGTCGAGCGCAGCCGCCGCCAGAAGCGCGACCGCGGGCAGAGCTGGATAGAGGTAGCGATGGCTGCCGCTGTAGGCACCGATCGCGACCAGACCGAAAACCGCCACCAGATAGACCCCGGAGGGGACGTAGACGAACCGCCAGAGAGCAGTCGTGTGGCGGCGGAGCGCCAATACCACGCCGATGCCGCCGAACACGAGCAGAGGCAATGCGGCGAGGCCGTAGGTCGTGGCCAGCTCCGCAACCCGTGCGATCCCATCCGCCGGCAGGCTCCCGCGAGCCGAGGCGGACACGACTTCCTGCGCGCCTCTGGACACCGAATGGCTCGCGGGAGCGAAACCGAGCTGGAGGAACACGAGCACCGCGAGGGCGGGGATGGCCCACGCGACGGCTCGCGCTCGGGAGCGGGCCCCCGAGCGCGACCTCGCAGTCTCGATGAGCGCAAACGCGGCCGCCGCCGCGACCCAGATCCAGGCCTTGGTCGAGCTGAGGCAGGCAAGTGCCGCGAGCAGGGCGGCAAGCCTCATCCGCCCGTGCACGGCCGCCAGTGCGGCACCCGTCAGCAGCGCGGTCAGCAGCGGTTCGACGACCGCGGTCCCGGATGTGAACAGGAACACCGGGTTGAGGACGAGCAGCGCGACCGCGATCCGTGCCTGGCGCGGGTTGGGAGCGAGCGCGTAGACGCACGCGGCGGTGGCCACGCCCAGCATGGCGCTTAACGCTTTGAGCATGTCCAGCTGCCAGAGTCCGAAGATCCGCAGCACGGCCGCCGCCAGGACCTGGTAGCCGGGCAGCCACGTGTCCTCCATGCTGAAGATCGGATCGCTCAGGTGGCCGGTGGCCGCCAGGTTGGCCGCGATCAACCAGTGGCCATAGCCGTCCTCGAAAGGCTCGGCCATCCGCGCGGCGAGGAGCAGGAGGATGGCCGTGAGCCCGATCAGCGCCGCGAATGGCACCGCCAAGCGCACCCTTGCCAGCGCGGCGAGACCGAGCCTTCTGAGAGTCATGACCTGGACGTAGTCGAGAAGGCTCAAGGCGGCCACGACAAGAAAGCCAACCGAGAAAAGCCCGGAGTAGACGGCCAGCAGGAGCTGGCCCATGCCGATCGCCAGGGGTAGGATCGCCGCAGCGCCCAGCCCCAGGGCGGCTTCGAGCAAGGCGCGAGGGTCACCGACGCGCACGTATGCCTGGTCGCGCCACTCCTGTCCCCGCCGAACGATGTGATGCTTTGGTGTACGGATGAACTTTCCGCCCGGTCGCATCGCCGCAAAAAGGGCGTAGATGACGTTGAGCGACATCCCCGCTCCGATCACTTGGCAGAAGAGAGAAGGAAGGCCAGTCCACCAGCTGCGGCCGCGCCGGATCTGGGCGACGATGAAACCCAGCCACGGCGAGGCGGCGACGCAAACTCCGAGAAGCAGCGCGTCGCCCAGCTGCCAAGGGATGTTGTGGCGGCCGACGGCGATGAGCAGCGTCGGGTAGCAGACGAGCTGGACGAGCATCAGCGGCCCCACTCCGTACGCGAGGAGGTGGATCGTGGCCTGGACCTTCACCGCCACCGTGTTCCGGCTTCGCCAGACCGGTCCCAGGAGCCTGAACGCGCACTGGAAGCTGCCGGTCGCCCATCGCGACTGCTGGGTGCGATAGGCGTCGATGGACACGGGCAGCTCCTCGGGGACGACCAGGTCTTCCAGGAAGACCGCCTTCCAGCCTCTCAGCTGCGCGCGATAGCTCAGGTCGAGGTCCTCCGTCAGGGTGTTCGCGGTCCAGCCGCCGGAATCGTCGATCGCTGCCCGGCGCCACACTCCCGCCGACCCGGTGAAGTTGACGAAGTAACCTCGCGAAGAGCGCACGGCCTGCTCGACCAGGAAGTGAAAGTCGATGAACAACGCCTGGAGGCGCGTGAACCATGAGTAGCCTTCGTCCAGATGTCCCCAACGTGCCTGCACAAAGGCGACCTCGGGAACGTCAAATGCGTCGACGCTGCGGCGGAGAAAATCCTCGGGAGGCACGAAGTCGGCGTCAAAGATCGCGATGAGCTCTGCGCCCGTCTTTTCGAGCCCGTGCGCGAGGGCGCCGGCCTTGAACCCGGCGCGCGAGCCGCGACGCACATGCGCGACGTCTAGCCCCATGCGCCGCCAGTGAGCCACCCTCACAGCAAGGATCAGGACGGTCTCGTCGTCCGAATCGTCGAGCACCTGGACCTCGAAACGGTCGCGCGGCCAGTCGATGCGGCATACGGCGTCGAGTACGCGCTCCGCGACGTAGCGCTCGTTGTAGATGGGCAGCTGGACGCAAACCCTCGGAATGTTTCCCCCTTCATGGGGCGGTGCGGGGGACCGGTGCGGAAGACGGATTGCCCGAGCGGTGAGGTAAAGCAGATTCAGCCCAAAAGCGAACAGCAAAGCGCTGGTCACCGTGAGCACCGCCACGGTAATGACAGCGATCAACTGTTGTCGAACAGGGTGTAGGGACGCATCGTCTTGCGGACGTAGGCGACCCGCGCGAGAGCGTCCGGCCGGTGACGGCGCGTCCACTGCATGTAGCGCCACGCCGCCTCGCCGAGGTATCGAGCCGGTGCCTCGAGCAGCGCCGGATAGAACCTGGAGCTCAGGCGGCGCGGACAGTCGATGAGCAGCGGGGCCGGCCGGTCCGCAAGCTGCGGATAGTGTTCCAGCAGCCCTGGATTCTCACCGACGATCTCGTTCAGGGCATCGAGGCCGAACACGGGCTCGGCCACAAAGAGCTCGAACGCCATGTCCTCGTCCTGCCTCTCCAGCGGCCGGCACTGCGAACGCTCGAGGACGAGGTTGACTGTCATCAGGCGAGGCGCGATGGGCCGGCGCGTGAGGTCGTCGACGGGCTTGGCCCGATGCCGCAAGGCGTGGAGGAGGCCGAGAAAGTTCACGACGACGTAGGCCAGATGCCGGTGACCGTCCTCGACGATCAGGTTGAGGTCCACGTCGTCGGAGGAACGAAAGCCGCCGCTCGCGAGCGAGCCCGCGATGGAGACGCCGGTTATGAAGGGAGCGAGCGTGACCAGCCTGCGGACGAAGTTCACCGCCATGTCCACGTACTCCGCGGATGCCTCGGCGTGGCCATCGGCACGTCCGCGGATCGCGCCCGCCTGGGGCAGGGCGACCCGTTGGATGACCAGACCTTCGGCCAGCGCCAGATCCGAATCGGCTGCGATCGCCCAACGGACTTCGGCCTCAGCGACCGGCCCGCCGAGGCATATCTCGGCGAGGCGAGCCGGCGTCAGGGCGTAGCCGCGCCGGCCGAGCAGGGCGACCGTTCTCCGCACGCGCTCGGAAATGGCGCCCCTCCGATCAAGCGACGGCGCGCGTAGATAGCCGACAGCCATCTGCTTCGATACGGCCTAGGGTTACGTGGCATCATCGAGGCTGGCGCCAGAGGATTCACGGGAGGACGCAGATGACCGCCGACGGACACTTCCAGGTCCCCCAGCCCAGCAACGAGGCTGTCCGCTCCTACGCACCTAGCGATCCGCACCGCAAGACTCTCAAGGCACGCCTCGCCGAGCTCACCGACGCGCGGACCGAGGTCCCGATGCAGATCGGCGGCGAGCGCAGGTGGGGAGCGTCTCGCGCCGACATCCGCTCTCCGCACCGGCACGAGCTGGCGATCGCCGAGTACGCCGTCGGGGGCGCCAAGGACATCGATGACGCGATCAGCGCTGCGCTCGCCACCCGCAAGATGTGGGCCGCAACCTCCTACCACGAGCGAGC
>Ga0209690_1002565_pt1 | contig 10331 bp, 10 predicted proteins | sample GraSoiAngelo_150_FD_186164 | JGI IMG/M metagenome (GOLD analysis project Ga0209690, IMG submission 186164) | Grasslands soil microbial communities from the Angelo Coastal Reserve, California, USA - 14_1009_09_40cm (SPAdes) (version 2) | ecosystem: Environmental > Terrestrial > Soil > Grasslands ...
GAGGGCGGGGATCATGGTCAGGAAGATGCCGAAGAAGAGCACGGCGACCTCGACGATGGGATAGGTCGTGAAGCCGTTGGCCCGACGGATGTCGCGCGGCGTCCACCGGAGCGAGATCGCCATCAGGACGAGCATGACCACCTCGCGCGCGGGCTCTCGCAGGAAGACCACGGCGAGGACGACGCCGACCAGCCAGAGGGCGTTGAGGCCGCCGCGCACACGCAGGGGCACGACTCGGGCTCGATCGCGACGAATCGCCTCGGGGCGCTCCTGCGCGTACTGCCTCGAGTCCCAGACGAAGTACAGGAGCAGGAGCGTCGCAACCATCAGCAGCCAGGGCGGCCACAACCGGAAGGTCCACGTGAAGGGGACGCCCTGGAGGTACCCCAGGAAAAGAGGAGGGTCGCCGAGCGGCGTCAGCATGCCGCCGATGTTCGAGACGATGAAGATGAAGAAGATCACGGTGTGCTTGACGCGTGCCCGCTCCCGGTTCGTCTGGAGCAGCGGCCGGATCAGGAGCATGGACGCGCCCGTGGTCCCGACCACTGAAGCGAGCACGGCGCCGACGGCGAGGAAGCCCGTGTTGGTCAGGGGCGTGGCGACCAGGTCGCCCTGGAGGAGCACGCCGCCAGAGACGACGTAGAGGGCAGCGAGGAGAACGATGAACGAGACATATTCCTCGCCCATTCCCACGAGGGCGGCAGGCCTTCGCATCACGTAGAGCGCGAGAACGGGCAGACCCAGGACGCAGGCGACCAGGAGCTTGTTGCGATTGCGCTCCCACCAGTGCGGTATCCAGAGGGGAAGGACTGCGATCGTGAGCAGCATGAAGACGAACGGCAGCACTGTGTAGAGAGGCAGGGCGCTCTGGGGGCTCAAGGGTTCTCCGGGCTCGGCGGGGCCGCGTCCACGCGCCCGGTCGCTCAGGCGCCCGGAGCTGAGCGACCGCGCCCCATGGGCTTCACGACTGGGGCTGGGCCCTCGCGCCGTCCGCGGCTCCCGCGCGCAGGTAGTCCCACATTCGCGCGGCGAGCGTCGCCGAGAGCTCGATGTCCTCTTCGAGCAGATATCCGCGCGCGCAGAGCTCACGCCCTGCCTGTCGCACCTGCTCGAGGTAGGTCTCCCGCGAGGGATAGCGCTCCTCGATGGAGAGCCGCGGATCGCCCGAGGCCTCGCGCTCCGCGCGTGTCCGCGGGAAGAACAGGGTGGAGCCGACGAAGACGAGCAGCTGTTCCTCGCCGCCGATCTCCGGGTGGCGGGGATTCCAGCCCGTGTGTGTGGCCAGCGGCACCGTGAGCTCGGGCACCGCGACACCGCCGATCTCGTTGCCATCGGCGTCCACCGCGGACACCCGCGAGCCATACGGGCGACCGCGGCGCGGTGGAATGGTGGGCGTCTCCCGAAGCTCCCCGGAGGCCCCGAAGTCCAGCCGCAGCGGCCGCGGATGGTGGCGCGGGTAGTGCGCGTTGGGGATGGCGTCGAAGATCTTGGTCAGGTCTTCGGGAGCGACCGCGCTGCCGTCGCTCAGGCGCGGATGGATGCTCGGGGGCGGCTCCACGCCGTCGGTCACCCAGCGGTCGAGGCTGACCAGGCACACGCGCAGGAGCCGGGAATAGTCGACGACGCCACGCAGGTTCTGGGAGTGGTCGATGGCGCCGGTCGGATCGGCGGCGCCGATCTGCCAGTTCGTGGGCGGCCACGCGCCGAGGCTGTGCTCGGTGCCCGCGTAGTGATAGATGCGCGTGTTCGGGCCGTGCGCGACGTCGCTCATGCCGTCAGCGCTCGTGTGGATCAGGGAGGCGTCGGCGCGGTGGTATTCGGCGGAGGTGTTCGTGTACATGATCTTGAGCGGGCTCCGCCGCGCGTCGAGCCGGCGATGCAGCGCGTCCGTCTGGCCCGTCTCCGGATCCTTCTGAGGCACATCCGTGAAGGGAAAGAGGTGCGCCATCATCTGCGGGCGGTCCTTCGAGTTCTGGCCGAAGCGCTGGTTGAACTCGCCCCGCAGACCGCCCGGCACATTGGCGATGATGCCGTCCAGCGCCTCGCGGCCCTGCTCGTCGAGGTTGAGGTCGTAGTAGACGTAGGTGCGGAGGAGCCGCCCCGTCTGTGATCGGCCATAGCCGTAGACGTGGCGGAGGCGACCGGGCGCCGGATGGCCGTCGCCGGTCGTGCCGTGCTTGATCCACGAGGCCGCCTCGCGGAGGGCGGCGGGACCGAGTCCCATGACGGGCGCCCCGAGCGCGGTGTAAGCGATCCGGTAGAGCCGGCCTTTCGCGAATCCGCCGTCGAGGGTGACGTGACCGGCATCAGGCGCGAAGCGCCAGCGCTCGCGCGCAATGACCACCGGCTCGGCGTCCGGCTGGTCCTGCACGGTGAGCTGCGCGTCACGCTCCTCGATGTCGGCGGCGGGATAGGGCCGGTGCCCACGATCGGACAGGAGCAGCGACGCCGCGGGCACGTGAGTCTGGAGCTGCGTGTACACGCGCCCCTTGATGGGCCGGCCGCCGGCGTCGAGCGCGTCCGGCCCGTGGAGGCGCAGCAGGCCGGGCAGATCGGGGAGGTCGCCCTGCCAGGCGCAGGAGAGGACGACGAAGCCGCGTCGCATGAGGAAGCCGTCGCCCGTGTCGATGGGCGGATTCGGATCCGCGCCCGGCGCGAAGGCCGGCCGTGTGGCGCGGTTGAAGTTCGGCACGGCGATGGTATTGCCCCGGTTGACCACGTCGAGGAGCACGCCGCCGCGGCATCGCGAGCGATCCACGGGCACCAGCAGCGAGACCTCGGACGAGAACGCCACCCGTCCCGCTTCGTCCCGGGGGGCCAGCTCCACGTCGGTGATGCGGGTGTTGGACGGGTGCAGGGGATCGAGGGTGAAGTGCAGCCGCCCCTTGAGCTCCTCGTAGGCTCCCGTGTCGCCGAACGCGGCGCCGCCGGCCAGGGGCCGCCGGAGCGTGATCTCGAAGCGTGTCACCGGCATCCCGCTCTCTCCTTGTCCTCGGGGGTGGTGGTCATGGCCATGCCATACTTGGTCAGGGTCGCAATCTTACCTCGCGGTCCGCTCCAAGAGCGACCGGGTTGTCGGGGAGGGCGGTTGCTGAGATTTCGCGCTGCGATTGCGCTGGCGCTTCTGGCGGGCGGATGCGCCTCGGCCGGGCCATCCTGCCCCGCGGCGAAGTCCGGCTGGTTCTCCGGCTGGGGCAGCGGCGGCAGCAATGCCTTCATGTTCGGTCTTCGCCGCCCGTGGGGCTGCGAGGACCGCGCGGCTGCTCCCGCGCGACCGCCCGCACCCCCCGCTGCGCTTCCCACGACAGAGCCGACCTCGGAAGCGCCGCCGTCCCCGCCGGGCCCGAGTCTCCCTCGCTGACGTCGGCTTCGTGGCCCGGGGCGCGTGGTAGACCTCGCGGAAGTCGGGGGCTATACTCGGGCCGGTTTCAGGAAGAGGGAAGCGCTGATCTTCTTTCCGCCCCCGAGCAAAGGAGCTGACCATGGCCGTGTCCGTCGGATTCATCGGTGTCGGCAACATGGGCAATCCCATGGCGTCCAACATCCTCAAGAACGGCTTCAAGATGAAGGTCTTCGACAAGGTTCCGAAGGCGATGGAGAACCTCGTCCAGGCCGGCGCTCAGCGGGCGGCCTCCGCGCGCGAGGTGGTCGAGGGCTCCGAGATCGTGCTCACGTGTCTGCCCGCCTCGCCTGACGTCGAGGCGCTCTACCTCGACGCGGGCGGCCTCGTGGAGTGCGCCAAGCCCGGGACCATCCTGATCGACCTGAGCAGCGTGCTGCCCTCCACGCCGCGCAAGATCGAGCCACGCGCCCGCGACCGCGGCGTGCACTTCCTGGAATCGCCGGTGAGCGGTGGCGTCTCCGGCGCGCGCGCGGCCACCCTCGCCGTCATGGTCGGGGGCGACGGAGAAGTCCTCAAGCGCGCCGAGCCCGTCCTGCGCTCCATCGGCCCGAACATCTTCCACGTGGGACCCGTGGGCGCCGGCAACACCGTCAAGGCGATCAACAACATGATGGCCTGCGTCAACTCGCTGGCCATGATGGAAGGGCTGGTCCTCGGACTCAAGGCCGGCCTGGATCCCATGATCATCCACGACGTGGTGAAGGCGAGCAGTGGAGGGAGCAAGGCGCTCGACCGCATTCCGCGCGCCATCATCCCGCGCGACTTCGAGCCCGGCTTCAAGGTCTTCCTGATGAACAAGGACCTCGAGACCTTCAACACCATCGCCAAGGAGCTGCACGTGCCCGTGAGCTTCTCGAACGTGGCCCAGCGCTACGAGCAGGCGGCCATGGCCGCCGGACTGGCCGACAAGGACACCACCGTGGTCATGACCATCATCGAGAAGCTTGCCGCGCTCGAGGTGCCGCGCGCCAAGTAGCGCGGTGCCCGTCCTGCCGCTCCTTGCGGAGGCGGCCTCGGCCTGGCTCGCGAGGCCGACTCTTCTCCTGGGGTATGTCGGCGTCAGCATCCTGGCCGCCTTCGTCGTGCGAGGGTTCAGCGGCTTTGGCTCGTCGATGATCGCCGTCTCCGCCCTCACGCTCGTCCTGCCGCCGGCCCACGTGGTGCCGGCCATGTTCGCCCTCGAGATCGCGGCCTCCGTGGGTCTCCTGCCCTCGGTCTGGCGCGACGTGGACTGGCGCTCGCTGGTGTGGATCGTGGGCGGCTGCACGGTCGCCACCCCGCTCGGGCTCGCCGTGCTCGCCCGCGCGCCGGAGAACCTCATGCGCGCCCTCGTCTCGGCCGTGGTCGTCGTGGTCGCCCTCGTTCTCCTGAAAGGATTCGTCCTTCGCGCCACGCCCGGCCCCGCGGCCACCTTCGCCGCGGGATGCCTCTCCGGGCTTCTCAACGGATCGACCGGCCTCGCCGGTCCGCCCGCGGTGATCTTCTATTTCTCGTCGGCGGGTGCCGCCGCGAGAGGCCGCGCGTCTCTGATCGCGTTCTTCGTGGCCACCGATGTCTTTGCGCTGCTCCTCGCGAGGGCGAGCGGCTTGCTGGACGCGCAGGCCGCGGTGCTCGCGCTCTACGCGCTTCCCTTCGTCGCCCTCGGGATCTGGCTGGGGCACCGGCGCTTCATCGTCACCGAGCCGGACACGTTTCGTCGGGTCGTGCTCTGGATCCTCGCCGGTCTCGGAGTCGCCGGCCTCGTCCTGGCCGCGGTGAGGTACAGCGCAGCTCCCTAGCCTGCGGTATGCTCGGACGGCGTAGCCCATGCGGGACACCTGAGAGGACGGCCCATGGCCCGCCGCAAGATTCTCGTCGCGATGATGATGCACGAGACCAATACGTTTTCGCCCGTCCCCACGCCGTTGGCCTCGTTCCGCCCTCTCTCCGGTCCCGCGGCCGTCCAGGAGTTCCAGGACACCAATACCCAGCTGGGCGGCTTCCTGCACGTGGCCAAGGAGACGGGCGCGGAGATCGTGGTACCCCTCGCGGCCGGCGCGCATCCGTCGGGCTACGTGGAGAGGGCGGCCTACGAGGACATGTGCGAGGCCATCGTGGGCGGGATCAGGAACGGCTGCGACGCGGCCTTCCTGGCGCTGCACGGCGCCATGGTCGCCGAGCACGTCGACGACGGCGAGGGCGAGCTCCTCCGCCGCATTCGCGCGGTGGCGCCCCACCTGCCCCTTGCCGTCGGGTTCGATTTCCACGCCCACATGACGGCGCCCATGGTCGACCACGCCACCGTCCTCGCCGGCTATCGGACCTATCCACACATCGACATGGGGGAGACGGCCCAGCGGGCGGCCCGGACGCTCGTGCGGGCGATGAACGGCGAGGTCGAGCCCGTCATGGTCTGGGGATGGCTGCCCATGATGACGAGCACGCTCGTGCACGCCCCGTCTCGCCAGCCCATGAAGGATGTCATGGACATGGCCATCGGCGCGGAGTCCTCGGGCGCCGTCCTGAACGCCTCCGTGTTCGGCGGCTTTCCGCACGCCGATATCCCGCATCTCTCCTGCTCGGCGGTGATCGTGTGCGACCGACAGGGCGATCCCGGCAAGGTCCTCCTCGACCAGCTCCTGGGTCTGGCCTGGGAGCGGCGCGACTCCTTCCTCTACCGGGGCGAGCCGCTGTCGAGCCAGATCGCCCACGCGCGGTCGCTGGGGGAAGGGCCCATCCTCCTCGTGGACCACGGCGACAACACCGCCTCGGGCGGGACGCAGGACGTGATGAGCGTGATCGAGGAGGTGACGCGCCAAGGGCTCGAGGACGTGGTGGCGGGACCGATCTGCGATCCGCCCAGCATCGCCCGCATTCTCGCCGCGGGGACCGCGGCCAGCGTCACGCTGTCGCTGGGCGGCAAGGTGGACATGCCGCAGGTCAATCTCACGGGCAAGCCCCTCAGTGTCACGGGCAAGGTGGCGCGCATCACCGAGGGCGAGTTCGTGGTCACGGGACCCATGGCCACGGGCACGCGCGTCCGCATGGGCCGGACCGCCGTGCTCGACACCGGGGCCATGGAGATCGTTGTCTCGGAGCGACGCAGCGAGCCCTTCGACCTCGGCGTGTTCACCCACTGCGGCATCGACCCGCGCCGCAAGCGCTACGTCCTCATCAAGTCGCGCCAGCACTTCCGCGCCGGCTTCGAGCCGATCGCGCGGCACATCGTGCTGTGCGACGGCGAGGGCGTCACCAGCTCGGACCTCCAGCGCTTCACCTACCGGAACCGCCGCCGGCCCCTCTATCCGTTCGAGGCCGACGTCCAACCTGCTCCTCGCACGCGAAGTGGAGGGCCACGATGATCCAGTTCAAGAAGCTCACCTACGAGGCGCTCGAGGTCGGCGAGGAGTTCGTCTCCGACGAGCAGCTCGTGCTCCCCGAAGACGTGGAGACGTACGCCTTCGCGGTGGACGATCACCATCCCTGGTTCCTCGAGGACTCGCCCTTCGGCGGCCCCATCGCGCACCCCACCCTGCTCGGGAACCAGGCGCTGCGGATGCGCCACGGCCGCTACATCGTGCACGCGGGACTGCACGCGAAGATGGACTTCGAGTTCCTGGAGCCGATCCGGCCCGGCGTGCGCACGCGCTCGCGCGGCAAGGTCGTGGACAAGTACGAGCGCCGCGGCAAGCCGTACATGGTCACGGAGTTCGTGACCGAAGACGAGAACGGCACGACGCTCGTGCGCGGCCGGTTCACCCAGATGCTCTTTCGCGACTGAGAGGCGACTCCCATGGCGACCATGACCCAGACCCTGCCGTCCCTCGTGAAGGAGATCTCCCAGCGCAAGATCGACGCCTACTCCGTGGTGCGGGCGCGCTCCATCCACACGGATGAGAGCTGGGCCCGGGCCAAGGGATTCCGCGCGCCGCTCGCCCAGGGCATGATGTCCACGGCCTACGTCTCGGAGATGATGACGCGCTTCCTCGGCGCCGGCTTCGTCAAGGGCGGCACCATCTCGATGGCCTTCGTCAAGCCGGTCTACGCCGGAGACCGGCTCACCGTCCACGGCGTGGTCAAGGACAGGCAGCCGGAGAACGGTGGCACGCGCGTCACCGTGGAGGTCTGGTGCGTGAACCAGGACGGCCAGACGACCGCCATCGGCACGGCGAGCGGTCTCGAGCCGTGAAGCGCAGCACCGAGCGCATCCTCACCACGCATACGGGCAGCCTGCCGCGGCCTCCCGACCTCACGGCCATGCTGGAGTCGATGGACGCGGGGAGCGCCCTCGACGCCGCTGCCTTCGACGGCCGGGTGCGCCGTGCCGTCGCCGACATCGTCCGCCAGCAGGTGGACGCCGGCGTGGACATCGTGAACGACGGCGAGCAAGGCAAGGTCGGCTACTCGACGTACGTGCGGCATCGCCTCACGGGTTTCGGAGGAACGAGCGCCGCGGCGAGCCGGGCCGACTGGGCCGATTTTCCGGAGGCGGCCGCCCGCGCAGAGCGGCGCTCGGCGGTGTCCCGTCCCGCCTGCGATGGTCCCGTCGAGTGGCAGGACCGAGGGGCGGTCCAGAAGGACGTGGCCAACCTGCGCGCGGCCCTCGACAGTGTCCGGCCCACGGAAGCGTTCATGACGGCCGCCTCGCCCGGAGTGATTGCCCACTTTCTCCGCAATGAATACTATCCGAGCCGGGAGGCCTATCTCGCGCGTCTCGTCGACGTCATGAAGGAGGAGTACGACGCCATCCACCGCGCGGGCTTCGTCCTCCAGGTCGACTGCCCGGATCTCGCCATGGGGCGCCACCTCGCCTTCCCGAGCCTCAGCAACGCGGAGTTCGTGAAGATCGCCGAGGCCAACGTGGAGGCGCTCAACCACGCCCTCCGCGACATCCCGCCGGACCGGATGCGGCTACACCTCTGCTGGGGCAACTACGAGGGACCGCACCACCGGGACATCCCGCTGCGGGAGATCATCCACGTCGTCCTCAAGGCGCGGCCGCGGGCCCTCTCGCTGGAAGGCGCCAATCCACGTCACGAGCACGAATGGGTCGTGTTCCGGGAGGTGCGCCTGCCCGAGGAGAAGGTCATCATCCCCGGCGTGCTCGACTCCACCACCAACTTCATCGAGCACCCGGAGCTGGTCGCCCAGCGGCTCGTGCGCTATGCCGAGGTGGTGGGGCGGGAGCGCGTGATCGCCGGCACCGACTGCGGCTTCGCGACCTTCGGGCGCTCGGCGCTCCTGGTCGAGCCCGAGATCGCGTGGGCCAAGTTCAAGTCGATGACGGAAGGGGCCCGCCTCGCTTCCCAGCAGCTCTGGCGCTGACATCTGAACATCCCTCTCCCCTCAGGGGAGGGTAGGGTGAGGAGTGGTCTTCGAAAGGAGCTGTCATGAAGATCGGGATCTTCCTGACCAACCAGAACCCGGTGGGGAGCGACATGGTCTCCGCCCTCGAGAACCAGTGCCTCATGACTCGTCTCGCGCGGGATCGCGGCTGGGACGCCGTCGCCACCGGTCAGCACTACCTGAGCGAAGAGGCATGAGCCAGCTCCAGCTCATTCCCTACCTGGCGCGCCTGGCCGCGGATGCGGGTCACATGACGGGCGTGGCCGGGGTCCTCCTCATCGGGCTGCACAACCCCGTGGAAGTGGCGGAATGCATGGCCTCGCTCGACGTCATCTGGCAGGGGAACTTTGTCTTCGGCGTGGGGCTGGGCTACCGGGACGTGGAGTTCGACGCCTTCAAGGTGCCACGCGGGCAGCGCGTGCGGCGTTTCGAGCAGTGCCTGGAGGTGGTGAAGCGGCTGTGGACTGAGGACAAGGTGACGGTGGACAACGACGTGTGCACGCTCTCGAACGTCACCCTGACGTGTCGGCCCGTCCAGCATCCGCATCCCCCCATCTGGGTGGCCGCCAACAACGACAACGCCATCCGGCGCGCCGCCCGCATCGGGGACACGTGGTTCGTGAATCCGCACGCGACCATGACCACCATCACGCGCCAGATGGAGCTGTACCGGGCCGAGCTGACGCGGGTGGGCAAGCCGTTCCCGCGGGTCCTTCCGATGATCAAGGAGATCTTCTGCGCCAAGGACACCCGTACCGCGCTGGAGATGGCCGGCCCCTCTCTCGCCAACAAGTACCGCACCTATGCGTCCTGGGGACAGGACAAGGTCATGCCGGGTGGGGAGACGTTCGACCAATCGTTCGAAGCTCTCCTCCGCGACCGGTTCGTGCTGGGAAGTCCCGAGGAATGCTACGAGCAGCTCCGCCCGTGCTGGGAGCAGGCGGGCGCCAACTTTCTCTTCTTCCGCACGTACTGGAGTGGTATGCCGGTCGCTCCCGCCCTGGCCAGCATGCGCATGATCAGCGACGAGCTGCTGCCGGCCTTGCGCCGGGTCACGGCGGGGGACTGAAGCTCAGGGCCGCGCTATCCCCTCGATGTGGGGTCTTTCTCTCTCGTCTTGGTCACGCCGCGGGCGATACCGATACCGACCAGACAGAGGATGCCCACCCCGATCCATTTCGGGGGCACATGGAGCAAGTGAGCGCCGATGGCCAGGCCAATGATCAGGATGCAGTACCCGATGAGGTAAATCCCGAAGGCCACCGACCATTCCTCCTTTGGCGAGCCTCGCGCCCGATGAGGCCGCCGACCCTGCGTCAGCATAGCGCATTCGTAGGCGGTACCATGAGCTTATGGCCAGCGTGAAGAAGCGGCTGCCCGGCAACGTGGCGGGCGAGTTCTACGTCGACTCGACCTGCATAGACTGCGATCAGTGCCGCCAGATCGCGCCGGCAACGTTCCGCGCGCGGGGCGAGCACTCGATCGTGTTCCGCCAGCCCGCCACCGGCGAGGCGCTACGGCGGGCCGACAAGGCCATGGTCGCGTGCCCCACCGGCTCCATCGGCGCCCTGGGAAAGCGCGACCTGTCCAAGGCGATCGCCGC
>Ga0209690_1002568_pt1 | contig 10317 bp, 2 predicted proteins | sample GraSoiAngelo_150_FD_186164 | JGI IMG/M metagenome (GOLD analysis project Ga0209690, IMG submission 186164) | Grasslands soil microbial communities from the Angelo Coastal Reserve, California, USA - 14_1009_09_40cm (SPAdes) (version 2) | ecosystem: Environmental > Terrestrial > Soil > Grasslands ...
CGGCCATGGCCGGCTATGCGCTCGATCTGTTCCGGCTTCAGTGTCGGGAACATCCGCTCCGCAGCCGAGGCCATACTCATCAATTGGATTGGCGGATCGGGATCAGACATTCTTGATTATTATCGCCCGGTCTGAAGATGCGCTTCCAGCATCCATTAACCTTTCCGCTTTTTTACCGGTCCTTGGCTAGACGACCGGAAGATGCGACTATAGTTTGTGGCTGTTTCCAGATTTGTACTCGGGTTTCATCGCAGCGGGGAGCATGCGGAGGAAGCACTTCGCGAGGCCAGGAAAAAGCATTTTCGGCGATCTGCGGTAGTTCATCGCGCAGAAGACGGGCGCCTGAAATTTGCACCCGGCCTTCTGCCTAAAGCGCGGGCGGCCCTCGGGATCGGCTTCGTGCTTGTCCTTACGCTGCTGGCAGGAATTCTCGGGGCTGATTGGCGAGCGCTGGTCGTGTTGGGCTTGGCCGGCTTTCTAGCGGGCTGGTTCGGTTTCCTGTGGCTCGGATTCGGGCTCCGAAAGAAGTTGCTGCGTGACTACGCGCGTTTTGTCCTTCCTGGCGAGGGTCTTGTCATTATCCAGGAAACCGAAGGACGGACGACGGATGCGATTGCGATCCTGAGGAGCATCGGGAGCCCTTCCGTATTTGTAATTCGTCCGGGGCTTCGACTCGCACCGCCGACCGAGACGGATGGCACAACGCGCGAAGCCGTTACTCTGGGCAGGTTGCCAAATTGCGCGGCCGAACTGGCCGCCTCTCACCAACTGGATCCATCCTTAAAATCGCGTTCGCTCCTCCCGATCCTTCGAGACTGCGAAATGGGAATCGAGCGCGCTCGGACCGATCTTGCCGAAGCAACGCGACTGGATTACGGGATCACCCATGCCGCAGACTGGCTCCTTGATAACGCCTACCTGATCCGTTCACACATTGCAGATATCCGTCACAATCTGCCCGACAATCACAACAAAATCCTGCCGGTACTTGTCGACACGAATCATCCAGTGCGCCTGCGTATCTATCATCTTGCCGATGAGTTGATTTGTCGCACAGGCGTTCGCGTGACGACCGAGAGCATCGCCAGCTTCCTCAATGGTTATCAGTCAGAAACCCCTCTGACCATTGGTGAGTTGTGGGTGTTTCCTCTGGTATTGCGCCTCCTCCTATTGCAGAGATTGCGGCGGTTGTCTGAGTTGACGAGCCTGCGCCAGCATCAAAGGGAACTTGCTAATTTTTGGGCCGATCGGCTTTTGAACGCCGCCAATCGTAGCGCCGAACAGTTTGATCGCATCGTCGCCGAACTGGATCGGGACGCCCCCGAATTGACGCCCCACTTTGTCGCGCGGCTCGGCGAACGACTACATGAGGAAGAGTTCGCGCTCGCCCCGATTCACAAATGGATTGAGGAGAAGACCAAAATCCGTTCTGGCGACATCATCCTCCGCGAGCATGCGGCAGAAGCAAATGACCTGATGCTCATCACCAGCACCATTGGAAGTTTGCGCCAGCTCTCTGAACTGGAGTACCCCGAGATCGTGGAGGGGGTCAGCAGGATGGAGGCCATTCTCCGTGAAGATCCGTCCGGCATCCACGCCCACAGTGATTTCGCCACTCGCGATCGAAGCCGTCGCGTTGTCGAAGAAGTGGCCCGCCAATCGAAGACCTCCGAGTGGGTTGTGGCGCGCCTGGCCGTGGAGTTAGCCCAGCAAGCCCCGGTCCGTAGTCGTGAAGGATGCATTGCGTATTACCTGCTGGACGAGGGACTGCCGGAGCTTGAAAAGCGCATCGCGCGGCGTGTTCCCTGGCGCCTCCGGAGACTACGATTTTTATATCGTCATGCGACTCCGGTGTATCTAGGGAGTCTCGGCGCAGTCACTGTAGGAATTGCGGGTGGCTTCGTGTTGGCCGCTCATGCGCTGGGAGTAGTCTCGCCGCTTTTGCTTCTGCTTTTGGGGGCCCTTGCGCTTTTTCCCGCCAGCGAACTTGCGACTCAGGTGTTACAGATGTGGTTCGCCTGGAGCCTGCCGCCTCGCGTTTTATCCAAAATGTCTTTTGAAGAAGGCATACCGCAAGAGTGCCGAACCCTGGTGGTCGTGCCAATGATGCTCCTGACGCCGGACTCGATTCGGGGAGAGATCGAGAAACTGGAGGTGCGGTACCTCTCCAACTCCGAAGCGAATCTCCATTTCTCGCTCTTGGCAGATTTCACCGACGCGGAAGAACCCGAGATGCCCGAAGACGACGCCCTGCTGGGATTGGCGATAAAAGGTATCGAAGAACTTAACGCACGACACGGCGAAGGCGCCTTCATCCTCTTTCACAGGATGCGGGTCTGGTGCGAGACGGAGAGGCGCTGGATCGGATGGGAGCGGAAACGCGGGAAGCTCGAGGAACTCAACCGTTTGTTGAATGGCGAGGAATCCGGCGTCCTCACGGACGCAGGATTGCTGCCGGCCGGAGTTCGCTACGTGATTACGCTCGATGCCGACACTCAGCTTCCACACAGGACGGCGCGCAAGCTGATTGAGACGATTGCGCACCCGCTCAATCGCGTTCAGCTTACGGCCGACGGACGTCACCGTGTTCGCGGTTACACGATCATCCAGCCGCGCGTCAGTATCACGCTCCCCTCGGCAACGGCATCACGTTTCTCGCGGCTGTTTACAGATGCACGGGGGAGCGATCCCTATTGCCAGGCGGTTTCCGACCTCTATCAGGACATCTTGGGCAACGCGATCTATCACGGGAAAGCGATCTACGACGTCCAGGCCTTCCACAAAATACTGACCGGGCGTTTCCCAGAGCAGCGATTGCTCAGTCACGATCTCATCGAAGGAGTGCATGTCGGCGTGGGACTGGCGACGGACGTGGAACTCTTTGAGCAGTTCCCGTATGACTATACGAGCTACAGCAAGCGGCAACACCGCTGGATCCGCGGCGATTGGCAGATCGCGTCGTGGGTCCTGCCGCGAGTTCCGGACGGACAGCAACAGCGTCGCGCCCCCAACCTGCTGTCGCTAATCGACCGCTGGAAAATTCTGGACAACCTTCGCCGCAGTCTGCTGGCGCCCGCGTCTTTATTGTTTCTGATGTGCAGTTGGAGCTTCAACGCCGCTCCAGCGGCCGCCAGCGCACTGGTGTCTCTGGTTCTCCTGGTTCCCCTCTTCTTTCAGATACTCCAGCGGCTGGCGCAGCGATGGCGAGGTGATGTTCGTGCCTTACATGAAGCCAGCAGCGACTTGAATCGGGCGATCGTCATCGCAACATTCCTGCCCCACCAGGCATATCTCTCAATGGATGCCATCGTTCGCGCGTGCTATCGGCTGCGGTTCAGCAGGCGTCACTTGCTGGAGTGGCATACGGCAGAAATCTCGCAACTGACAGCCCGTTCGCATGTGGATGCTTATCGAGCCCAGTTCTATTTGATTTCCCTGATGGCCGGTCTATTTCTATTCGCGCTGGCCATCCGGGGGTTCTCCTGGGAAACGGCATATCACCCGTTTCTACTGCTCTGGGTTTCAGCACCCGCCGTTCAACATTGGATGGGCTGGCAACGGCGCAGCGTGCGAAGGTTGGAGGAAATCGCCGCCGAGGATCAGCGCTACCTTCGACGCGTCGCTCGGGAAACCTGGCGCTACTTTGACGACCTGGTAGGCCCCGAACACAACTGGCTACCTCCGGACAATTCCCAGCAAGCGCTGCGCATTGAGACCGCCAATCGTACCTCACCGACCAATATCGGAATGTGGCTCATGTCTGCAGTGTCTGCGCTTGATCTCGGATATCTCAGTCCGGAAGAGATGATCGAACGATGCTCCGCAACGATGGAGACGCTGGTCAAACTGGAACGATGTGAAGGGCATCTCCTGAACTGGTACAACACACGGACTCTGGATCCGCTCCAACCGAAGTATGTATCCACCGTTGATAGTGGGAATCTGCTCGCAAGTCTATGGGTGCTTGCCCAGGCCGCTCAGGAATTGGCTTCCAAACCACAAGTGGAGAAGTGTGCCCTTCAAGGACTAGCTGACAATCTGGCAGTGATTATCGAGCGCTTTCCCCCGGATCACACCATCACCGTTCCCATTGAGACATTGCGGAGATTGCTCCAGGAGGAATCGTCCGGCATCCAAATCGTGGATCGAATCCGGCTGGCGGCCCCACCCGCACGCAAGCTGACCGAGTCGTTGCTCTGGAGCACCTCCGACACGGAAGAGCGCGTTTATTGGATCAGGCGGCTCGATGACCAGGTACAGAAATGGGTCCAATATTTTGATCGCTATTTACGATGGGCGGACATCCTGTTAGCGCCTCCGGATGAGTTCCTGTCACCGTTGGGACAACGCGCGATCATCGCACGCCGGCGGCTGCTTGGCGATTTGCCTTCCTGGGGCGAACTGGCTCGCGACGAAACCGACATACTGCGAGACATTCTTGGGGTCACGGCCCGCGGAGAAGATGTCTCGCCGAAGCTTGCTGCATGGATGGCGGATGTCCGAGCAGAACATGAGAAGGTGCGCGCATTGTCGAAGGCATTGCTCGCGCGCGCCGCGCGGCTCAATCAGATGTGCGAGGATTTCGCCGACGGCATGGACATGCGGTTTCTTTATGACGGCGATCGGCGCCTCTTCGGCATCGGATACCAGGTGGGCGGGCCGTTGACCTTCTCCGCTCACTATGACTTGTTGGCAAGCGAAGCGCGTCTCACCAGTCTGGTGGCGATTGCCAAAGGCGATGTGTTGGTGAATCACTGGCTGGCATTGGGCCGTCCGTATACGTCCTTGAGCGGCCAGGTTCTGCTTTCGTGGAGCGGAACGATGTTTGAATACTTGATGCCGCTTCTGTTCACGCGAAGCTACCGGAACTCTCTGCTCGATAATGCCTGCGCGGCAGCGGTGGATCGCCAAATCGACTACGCACGAGAGAGGGGAGTGCCGTGGGGAATCTCTGAGTCCGCGTACAGCGCTCTCGACGTTCACAAGATCTATCAATATAGGGCATTCGGCGTTCCGTCGCTGGGCTTGAAGCGCGGGTTGGAGGACGATCTAGTGGTCGCGCCTTATGCCAGCGCGCTGGCCCTGCTGGTCTACCCTGAGGATTCGATCCGAAATCTTAAGCGGCTGGAGAAAACCGGCATGTATGGACGCATGGGTTTCTTCGAGTCGCTGGACTACACCCGGCAACAGGAGCGGCAGGGTAGCAAGGGAGTGATCGTCTGCGCTTACATGGCGCATCACCAGGGCATGAGTTTGATGGCCATCAATAACGCGCTCAATGACGGCATCATACGCCGGCGGTTCCATGCGGATCGCCGGATAAGGGCAGTGGAGCCATTGTTGTTCGAACGCATCCCGCCGCAGCCTTCGATGCTCGTTCACCGCCCATCGGATCAGGTTGCGATTCACCGTGTGTCGGATACGTCCGCGCCTGCGTACCGCGTGCTCGATGAAGACACTCCAATTCCGCTCGGCCATCTGCTCGGTAATGGAAATTATGCGCTCATGATCACCAACGCAGGCTCCGGGTATAGCCGCTGGCGCGACTTCGATATCACGCGCTGGCGTTCAGACAAGACCCGGGACCACTGGGGAATGTTTTTTTATCTAACCGAAGAAGAAAACAAGGCGGTCTGGTCGTTGACGCATCAGCCTTTGAATGTGAAAGACCCGCGTTACACCGCGACCTTCACTGCAGATCGCGCTGAGTTCCGGCGGCGCAAGTTCGGAATCGAATCTCACGTGGAAGTGGCGGTGTCGCCGGAAGACGACGCCGAAATCCGCCGTCTTACTTTCGTCAATCATGGTTTGCGCGGCAGGAAGCTCACATTGGTCAGTGCGGCTGAGTTGAGTCTTGCTCCCCACAACGCGGATCGCGCGCACCCGGCTTTCAGCAAGCTCTTCATACAGACTGAAGCGCGGCCCGAACTGCAGGCGCTGCTTGCGTGGCGGCGTCTGCGTTCCGAAAAGGACCCGCCGATCTGGGTAGCGCAGTTCATCGTTGAAAGTCCACCCGATGATGCCCCGTTCGAATATGAAACGGATCGCGTACGCATAATTGGCCGGAACCGCAGTTGGCAGAATCCAATGATGTCGATCGATGGGACTGATGGTTGCGTCCTGGATCCTATGTTCGCGATCCGGCGGCGCTTTTCGCTCGACCCCCGGCAACAGAAACAGATCACCTTCATTACGGTTGCGGCCGAGTCACACGACGACCTCATGCGCCTAATTGCCAAATACCGCGATCGCGATAGATCTACCCGAACCTTCGAGCTGGCCTGGTCTCATGCCCAGCTTGAATATCGCTACCTCGGCATTCAGGCCGATGCTGCATTCCGCTTCAGCGAACTCGCCAGTCATTTACTGTATCCGAACATTCGGCTGCGGGCGCCGGTAGAGCGTCTGCGCCGGAACATGCTTGGACAGTCACGGCTGTGGGCTCACGGCATCTCGGGCGATCTGCCGCTCGCCGCCGTTTCGGTTAACGATTCGCAGGGGCTTGGTTTGGTCCGCGAACTACTCGTCGCCCACACCTATTGGCGGCTGCACGGCTTGAAGGCTGATCTTGTCATCCTGAATCGGGAGCCGGCGAGTTACGATCAGCCACTCCATCAGCAATTGCTGCGTCTGGTGGAAGCGCATTCCCTGCACACCGGTGTCGATCAGCCGGGTGGAGTCTTCCTTCGGAAAAGCGATCATATTTCCGAGGAAGACTTGAATCTCATACTCACGGTTGCTCAGGCAACGCTCGGTACGCTCCGCGGACAGCTATCCAAACAGCTCAGTAGTCCTCCGGAGGGAGGTTCTTTGCCGCCGCAGCTGCAGGTCCGGAAATTTGAGGAACAGCCTTCAGCCGAGCTGCCGTTCCTTGAGCTTCCTTACTTCAACGGCCTCGGTGGATTTACGGTCGACGGCCGCGAGTATGCCATTTACCTCGGGCCAGGTGAATTCACCCCGCTACCCTGGATTAATGTAATGGCGAATCGGGTGTTCGGCGCCCTCGTCAGTGAATCGGGTTCGGGTTGCTGTTGGTACGGCAACAGTCATTCGAACCGACTCACCCCGTGGAATAACGATCCGATATCGGATGCTCCCTCCGAAGCGATCTACATTCGTGACGAAGACAGTGGAATCTTTTGGACGCCCACGCCCATGCCTGTTCGGGAGCTCGACGCATACCGAGCACGGCACGGGCAGGGATATACCGAATTCGAGCACAACAGTCACGCGCTCGAGCAAACGGTTCTGACGTTCGTGCCACTGCAAGCAGGGGACTCAGATCCCATACGGATTCAGCGGCTGCGAATCAAGAATACGTCGTCGCGCCGCCGCCGGCTTTCCTTTACATCCTATTCGGAACTCGTCCTGGGCACCGATCGTGAAGCCACGCAGATGCATGTTCGTTGTAACTGGGATCAGAACGCAAAAGCCTTATTTGCACACAATGCCTTTCATCCCGACTATGGCAGCCGGGTCGCTTTCGCGGCCATGTCTCCTGAAGCTATTTCCTATACAAGCGACCGCACCGAATTTCTGGGCCGCAACGGTTCGGCTGTAAGTCCGGCCGCTTTACGAAGGGCGTCGCTCTCGAATCGCTCGGGCGTCGGCCTCGATCCCTGCGGAGCATTACAGACGAAATTCGAGCTTCGTCCAGGCGAAGAGAAGACACTGATTTTTATGCTCGGCCAGACGGATGATGTTGGCCAGGCTCGAGAGTTGATTGCCCGTTACAGCGATCCTGCAAACGTTGAGATTGCGATTGCGCAGACTCGGCAGTGGTGGGATGACCTTCTGAATACAATTCAAGTCAAGACTCCGATCCTTTCCGTGGACTTTCTCATGAACCGCTGGTTGCTCTACCAGGCGTTGAGCTGCCGCATCTGGGGCCGGACCGCTTTGTACCAATCGAGCGGTGCGTATGGTTTTCGAGACCAGTTGCAGGACGCGCTCGCTCTCGTCTATTCAGCGCCCGATATTGCGCGCGATATGATTCTGCACGCTGCTTCGCGTCAATTTGTCGAAGGCGATGTGCAGCATTGGTGGCACCTGCCTTCTGGTGAAGGTCTCCGCAGCCGTTGTTCAGACGACTTGCTGTGGCTTCCATATGTCGTTTGCCATTATGTGGAGAAAACGGGAGACGTGGATATTTTGGAAGCCAGTACCCCTTTTCTTCAGGGACCGGCATTGAAGGAAACTGAGGCCGAAGCCTACTTTCAGCCGGTGGTCTCGATCGAACATGCGACAGTGTTTGAGCACTGCCGCAGGGCAATTGAAAAGAGCACCACCCACGGACCACATGGATTGCCTTTGATCGGCAGCGGCGATTGGAACGACGGGCTGAGCAGTGTCGGCGTTGAAGGAAAAGGCGAAAGTGTATGGCTGGCCTGGTTCCTGGTGGACGTGTGGAAGAAATTTGCAGAGCTGTGCGAGAGCCGCGGCGAACAACGGTTGGCTGGCGAGTATCGTGAGGAGGCCTATCGCATGAGCGCATCAGTCGAACGGACGAGTTGGGATGGCGAATGGTACCGCCGCGGATACTTCGACGATGGGACGCCGCTGGGATCGAAAGACAACAAAGAAGCGTGTATCGATTCGTTACCGCAGTCCTGGGCGGTGATCAGCGGCGCCGGCGATCCTGATCGTGCCAGGCGAGCAATGCGCTCCGTTAACGACCATTTGATCCGCAGGAAAGAGCAGATGGTCCTTCTGCTAACGCCGCCATTTGACCAATCCAGGCCGCACCCCGGCTACATCATGGGCTATCCGCCTGGTGTGCGCGAGAACGGCGGCCAATATACGCACGCATCTGTGTGGGTTGCCATGGCCTACGCTCGAATGGGAGCCGGCGAGCGCGCTGTAGAGGTTTTGCAAATGCTGAATCCTGTGGAACACGCGCGCACACCAAACGACTATGCAATCTATCGAACGGAGCCCTACGCCGTTGCTGCCGACGTGTACTCAATCCAGAGCCAATCTGGTCGCGGCGGCTGGACGTGGTATACAGGCTCAGCGGGCTGGATGTATAGGGTCTGGCTGGAGGAAGTACTCGGTTTCAAGTTGCGAGGCGATCGACTGTCAATAGAGCCGGCTATACCTGAGAACTGGCCCGGATACACGATAACGTTTCGATATGGGCAAACGGAGTATCGGATTGAGGTAGAAAACGGCGGCCGACCCTCTAAACAGGAGATCCGGCTAAAGGACGACCATCAAAACCATACGATCCACGTAACCGTGGGCCGGGAAGATTCCCAGAATGTGGTCGACACTTCGGACACCCCATCAATCGTCGTGTAGTCGACAGTTCCTGTCCGGCTTTTACCTCACAACGGCCGGACTCTCACCATGCGATAGTAGATCGGTGGTCCGCCACCACCGTCCGTTAGGAATCAAACCATGCTCTCGATGGCCCGAAAATAGCGCCTAAAAAGTGACCAAAGCATGCCCAAACATGCTGAAAAGTGACCAGATTCTGGTCACTTTTTCAGTCTGAGTTATTGATTCTAAAATGGAGGCGGCGGGAATCGAACCCGCGTCCGAAAACGTTCCGTAGGAGAGTCTACATACTTGTCAGGCTCCGAATGGTCTCGCGTCCCGGCAAAAGGAACCTGCCAGCTAACCGGAGCGCCAGCCCGTTGAGTTTCGCCTCGTACTGCCGGGCCAGCGGCTTGAGGCTATCCTGCATAAAGTGACGCCCTTTAACCAACCTACAGGCGAACTGGTCAAGGACGTTAGCTGGTGTTAAGCAGCTAAAGCTGGCTGAAAGTCAGCAGTTAATTAGTTTCCACGTTTTTACGAGGTCATGGGCCTCGGTATGCGTCTCGTACTTCTTCGTCCCCGTCGAAACCGGTGCGCCCCCTTTCGTAAGGCTACCTCTTTTATATAGGGGTATGGCCGGGCATTGTCAAACGCTTGCTTCGATTAAGGTATAATTTTTGACTTCTCTGGAGGTACATCAGTTTCGATGGAGTTGAAAACGCAGGCCTTGGACCGCCTTCTCGAAGCGTTGTCACCGGCGCTGGCAGCGGAGCTTGACCGCATTGTCGACGAAACGTGTCAGGCGCTCGAGCAGGATTTCCAAAAACGACTCCAGGCCGCCGTGGGAGAAGCGGAGGCGTCCTTCATAGCTTCGGCCGAAGCTCAATTAATCCAGGCGGTCGCCGATGCCAAGGAAACTACACGAAGACAGGTCAGCGAGGAACTCGAAAAACTTTTCGAGGCGAAACTGGCGGATACGGTCACCCAGCTCAAGAGCGATGCGTCCGGCGAGCGGGCGCGCCTTCAGGAGCAGCTCGATCGGTGGCGCATTTTTGC
>Ga0209690_1002569_pt1 | contig 10317 bp, 9 predicted proteins | sample GraSoiAngelo_150_FD_186164 | JGI IMG/M metagenome (GOLD analysis project Ga0209690, IMG submission 186164) | Grasslands soil microbial communities from the Angelo Coastal Reserve, California, USA - 14_1009_09_40cm (SPAdes) (version 2) | ecosystem: Environmental > Terrestrial > Soil > Grasslands ...
GAGCCGGGGGAGGAAATAGGTATCGCCGTCGCCGGGCACGAGCCCCACTCGCACGTAGCCCGTGGAGAAGCGCGCGGTATCGGCGGCGATGCGGAGATCGCACATCACCGACATGCCCATGCCCGCCCCCACCGCCACCCCGTTGATCATGGCGATGACAGGCTTGTCCATCTGCTCCAGGGTCTTGGGCACGCGGTGGATGCCTTCCCAGAGCTGGTTCTTGTTGTCCAGCGCGGTGGGATCGCCCTGGCCCATGCGGCCGACGTCGCCGCCCGCGCAGAAGGCCTTGCCCGCGCCGGTGACGATCACCACGTTCACGTCGGGATCGCGCTGGGCCTCCCCGAGGGCCCAGACCCAGCGGTCCAGCATCGGCCCCGTGAAGGCATTCATCTTGTCCGGCCGGTTCAGCGTGAGCGTGGCGACCTTGTCCTTGATCTCGTAGAGCAGCTCGTCGGTGTCCGGTGCCATGTCTCTCCTCAGGGGGCGACGGTGGTCGCGGCAAATTTGCGGTTGCGATGTTCGCCCGAGGTGACGGGCGGGTGCTTGGCGGGATTCCCGGGACCCTGGCAGCTCGGGAGGCACTCGATCAGCGCATCGTAGTTGGGCTGGTGGAAGAAGGCGAGCGAGAGTCGCCCCGTGCCGAGCGTCGCGTCGCGCGGCGGATTCACCACCCGGTGCAGCGTGGAGATCCACCGGTCGTTGGTCCAGTGCATCATGAGGTCGCCGATGTTCACGACGAAGGCGTCGGAAACCGCGCCAACGTCCAGCCACCGTCCCTGGCGCGTCCTGACCTGGAGCCCGCCCGGGGCGTCCTCGATCTTGAGGATGGTCATGGTGCCGTAGTCGGTGTGCTCACCCGCCCGGAGCTGGCCCGGGAGCGGGGCATCGCGCTGATCGGGATAGTGAATGGCCCGGACGCGGCTCGCGTGCTTGTCGATCTTGTCCGCGAAGAAATTCTCGGGCACGTCGAGGGCGACCGCGAACACGCGCATGAGGTCGGCGGCCAGGCGCTCCATCTGACGGTAGTACGCGCGCCAGATCCGCGGCAGCTCGGCCGGGCGCTCGGGCCAGACGTTCGGGACGAAATGCGGCGCGCCCTCGCGCCCGCGGAAATAGGGCGTGTCCGGAACGTCCATGGGCCCCTCGTAGAGCCCCTCCTTGACGTCGGCGGGCGCGGCCTTGCCCAGCCCGTAGGACAGCGCCTCCTCGCCCTGCGCCCCGTAGCCGCGGCTCCTGTCCTCGCCCCGCGCCCTCATCTTCTCCGGGAGCGGCAGCTCGAAGAAGCGCCTGGAGACGTCGTACATGTCGGCCACGAGGTCCACCGGGACACCGTGGCCGCGCACGATGAGAAAGCCCAGCTCCTCGCAGGCGCGATTGACCTCGGCCGCGACCCGGCGTCTCTCTTCGGGCGCCTCCGCGAGAAAGGGCGCGACGTCGATGACGGGAACTTCGCGGAGCGTCATCAGTCCTTGGGAAGGCCGAGGACGCGCTCGCCCAGAATGTTGCGCAGGATCTCCGAGGTGCCGGCGCGGATCCCGCTGCCGCGGGCAAGGAGCGTGTAGAACTCCCACTGCCCGTGGTCGGGCGCGAGCGGGCTCGGCTCGGCGATCTGCGAGTACGGGCCGAGCATCTCGCTCGCCACGTCGGCCAGCTCCTGGTCGACCTGGCTCCAGAAGAGCTTGGAGGTCGAGCCCTCGGGCCCCGGGTGGCCACCCTGGAGGATCCTGGTCAGGCTCCGATAGCCGTTGAGCTGGAGGCACCGCTCGGCGACCTGCAGCCCCGCGATCTTCTGGCGCAGCACGGGATCCTTGGAGGCGGGCCGGCCCTGCTTCATCGTGCGCTTGGAGAGCGCGACGAGCCGCTCGAGGGCGGTGCGCAGGCTGATGTGGCGGATCATGGTCAGGACGTCGCGCTCGTGGGCCAGGGTCGTGATCGCCACCCCCCAGCCCTCGTTGACCTTGCCCACCACGTTGGCGGCGGGCACGCGGACGTTCTCGAGGAAGACCTCGTTGAACTCGGCCTCGCCCGTGATCTGGCGGAGGGGCCGGATGGTGATGCCCGGGGTCTTCATGTCCACGAGGATGAAGGTGATGCCCTTGTGCTTGGCGGCGTTCGGATCCGTCCGAACCAGGAAGAAGCCCCAGTCGGCCACGTGCGCCATGCTCGTCCACACCTTCTGACCGTTGAGCACGTACGCATCGCCGTCGAGGGCGGCGCGCGTCTGGAGATTGGCGAGGTCGCTGCCCGCGTTGGGCTCCGAGAAGCCCTGGCACCAGAGCTCGTCGGCGTTCAGGATCTTGCCGAGGTGCCGGGCCTGCTGCGCCGGCGTGCCGTGGCTCATCAAGGTGGGGCCGAGCATGGAGATGCCGCCGCGATTCACGGGCTGGGGCGCCTCCGCGCGGGACATCTCTTCGTAGAGGATGATCTGCTCCATGATCGAGGTGCCGCGCCCGCCGTACTCCGCCGGCCAGTCGATGCCGACGTAGCCTGCCTTGTGGAGGACACGCTGCCATTCACGCAGCCGGTCGACCTCCCCGCGGTCGGCCCGCGACGCGGCGAAGGCGCGGCCCTTGAGGTCGGCGGGGACGTTCTCGGCGAGCCAGGCGCGGGCCTCCGCGCGAAAGCGCTGCTGCTCGGGGGTGAAGTCGAAGTCCATGGCGGTCTCCCGGCGAGCCGGCGTCTAGATGACGCCCGAATCAGGCTTGGCAGTGACGCCGTTGATCTTCCACTGGCCGTTCTGCAAGACCAGCTCGTAGAGCGCCTCGATGCTCCTGCCGTTCGATCCGCGGATCTTGAGCGTCAGGTACACGAGCCCGTTCGGGGCCAGAACGGAGCCCACGATGGAGGCCGAAGCGGAGCGGGCGATCTCCGGATATCCGCCCTTGACCATGAGCTCGAAGGTCTCGCGATCGAATTGCTCCGTGATCTCCGCGGAGGCGAACGTGTAGGCGGCGTCGAAGTCGCCTCGGCGGAACGCCTCCAGCTGCTTGATCGCCGGCTCCATGGCTTCCTTGGGCGCGGGCTTGACCTGCTGCGCGAGCGCGGGAGCGGCGAGCACGAGCAACGCGAGGAGAATGGAGGCGCCGAAGGCTTTCAATGCATCACCGAGCCGCCGTCGACGTTCAGCGCCTGGCCCGTGATGTTGCGCGCTTCGTCGGAGGCGAGGAAGGTCGCGGCCCAGCCGATGTCCTCCGGCGTCTGCTCGCGCTTGAGCGGGATGATGTCGGCGATGCGCTTGTCGAAGACCTGGCGGGCGGTCATGCCCTTGAAGACGGGATTGGTGTCGGCCAGGTACTGGGCCAGGTTCTCCCAGAAGGCCGTCCACAGCACCCCCGGGCATATGGCGTTGACGGTGATGCCGTGTACCGCCAGCTCCTTGGCGAGCACCCGCGTGAAGGTGATCACCCCGCCCTTGGCCACGGAGTACGGCGGCATGGTCGGGGCGGCCAGCGGCCCGGCGATCGACGCGATGTTGATGATGCGCCCCGCCTTCCGCTCGATGAAGTAGGGGGCGATCTCCTTGCACGTCAAGAAGACGGATTTGAGATTGACCGCGTAGGTCTTGTCCCAGTCCTCTTCCGTGTTGTTGGTGAACGGCATGCCGGGAGACGACGCCATGCCGGCGTTGTTCACGAGGATGTCGATCCGGCCCAGCTCCTTCTTGACGCCGTCGAGCGAGGCCTTGACATCGGCGGCCTTGGTCACGTCGCAGCGCATGGCCACCGCTTTCCGCCCCAGCTTCTCGACCTCCTTGACCACGGCGTGCGCGTTGCCGTCCTGGATGTCGGGGATGGCGATGTCGGCGCCTTCCCTGGCCATGCAGAGAGCGATCCCACGACCAATGCCGGCGCCCCCGCCCGTCACCACCGCCACCTTGCCCTGAAGCCTCATCGCGTCGTCTCTCTCTCCTCTATCCCTCTCCCCTCAGGGGAGAGGGCAGGGTGAGGGGTGAAGCTCATGAACCTGATAGCGCTCCAGCATCGAGCGATCCACCTCGAGGCCGCACCCCGGCCGCCGAGGGACCTCGATGATATCACCGGCTCGCTTGAGGGGTCAGGCCGCCTGTGCGGCGAGGTGGGCGGTCAGATGCCGGCGGCCCGCCCGAGCAGGCCTCCCGCCTCGCGGAGTCGCTGTCGCGCTTGCGCCGGGCTCACATTCTGCCGCGCCATCACGATGGCGACCTTGGCGCGGCCCGCTGCTTCGCCGAGAAGGCTCGCCGCCCGCGCCGGGCCAACGCTGCCGAGGTCGCTCACGAGACGGATGGCCCGGGCCAGGAGCTTCGCCGAACGCGGCTGCAGATCCACCATGCGATTGCCGTGGACCTTGCCGAGCCGCGCGAAGGCGGCGGTGGTCAGCGTATTGAGGGTCAGCTTGGTCGCGGTCCCCGCCTTGAGACGGGTCGAGCCCGCGAGGACCTCGGGTCCGACGCGGAGCGGGATGACGATGCGGGCGGCGCTCCGCGCGACGCTGGGATTGCACGTGACCAGCACGGTGAGCGCGCCGCGCCTCCTGGCCTCGGCGAGGCCGGCGCGCACGAAGGGCGTGACGCCGCTGGCCGCGATGCCGACCACGGCGTCCCGGGCCCGCGCGCGGGCTCGCACGGCGCGCGCGCCGGCGCCCGCGTCGTCCTCGGCCCCCTCCACCGATCTGAAGACAGCCCGCCGGCCTCCCGCCATCACCGCCTGGACCTGAGAGGGACGTGTATTAAAGGTAGGGGGGCACTCCGCGGCTTCGAGCACGCCGAGACGACCGCTCGTGCCCGCCCCCAGGAAGATGAGCCGGCCGCCGGCCCGGAGCCGCTCGGTTATCTCCGTGACGGCCTTGCCGATGGCCGGCGCCGCGCGACCGACCGCGCGCACCGCATCTTGGTCCACGCGGTTCATCAGCCGGGCGATGGCGGTGACACTCAGCCTGTCGAGCCGCGCGCTCCGGGGATTGCTGCGCTCCGTGGGCAGGCTGCCGTAGCGAATCCTCGCCATGGTCTCGAACCCTACCCTACTATAGGGGCGATGACCGCCGTCCTCTCGGGTCTGGACGTCCTGCTCGGGCGCCTCCGGACCCTTCTCGGCGGGCAATCAGTGGGTCTGCTCTGCCATCCCGCCTCCGTCACCGCCGATCTGACCCCCGCCGCCGAGGCATTGATGCGCGTCAAGGACGTGAACCTCCGGCGCCTCTTCGCTCCCGAGCACGGCATCACGGGGGCCGCGCAGGACCTGGTGCTCGTCGGCCACGAGAAGGATCCGCTGACGGGCCTGCCCGTCATGAGCCTCTACGGCCGGCGGCTCGATCCCGATCTCCGCGTCCTCGAGGGACTCGACGCGCTCATCGTGGATCTCCAGGACGTGGGCGCGCGCTACTACACCTACAACTGGACCATGGCCCTCGCCATGAAGGCCGCCGCTCGCGCGAATCTTCCCGTCATCGTGCTGGACCGACCGAATCCGCTCGGCGGGGAGCAACTCGAAGGCAACTGGCCCGAGGCGGGCTGGAGCTCCTTCGTCGGGCTCTACCCTCTCCCCATCCGCCACGGCATGACCATGGGCGAGCTGGCCGGATATCTGAACGACAGACACGAGCTCGGCTGCGATCTCACCGTCGTGCCCATGCTCGGCTGGAGGCGGGGCATGGCGTGGGAGGACACGGGGCTTCCCTGGGTGGCCCCTTCCCCGAACATGCCGACGCCGGACACCGCGCGCGTCTATCCCGGCGGCTGCCTCGTCGAGGGCACCAATCTCTCGGAGGGACGAGGCACCACGCGCCCCTTCGAGTGGATCGGCGCGCCGTACCTGGATGGGCCACGGCTCGCGCGGGCGCTCGAGCGTCGCGGGCTCCCCGGCGTGCGCTTCCGCCCCGTGGGATTCGAGCCGGCGTTCCACAAGTGGAAATCGCAGCGCTGCGGAGGCGTCCAGATCCACGTCACCGATGCCGCGCGCTTCAAGCCCTTCGCAGCCTATCTCGCCCTCATCGCCGAGGCTCGCCGGCAGGCGCCGCGCCATTTTCGCTGGCGCAGGCCGCCGTACGAGTTCGAGCGCGTTCGCCTTCCCATGGACCTGCTCTGCGGCGGCCCCGGGATACGTCGCGCCATCGAGCGCGGCGTGTCTCTCGCGCGCCTCGAGACGTCCTGGCGTCCGGATCTCGCGCGGTTCGCCCGCGCGCGCCGGCCCTACCTGCTCTACTCATGACCCTCGAGGCGCTGGTGGGACGGCGGCTCGTGTTCGGCCTGCCGGGGCCTGATCTGACGGACGAGGACGTCCGCCTCTTCCGGCAGACCCAGGCGGGCGGGCTCATCCTCTATCGCCGGAACTTCGAGACGCCGGAGCGCCTCGCGCGTCTCGTCGACGGCCTCGAGGCCGCACTGGGGCGACGGCTCCTCGTGGCCACGGATCACGAGGGTGGGCGCATCATCATGCTCGGCCGCGGCGTGACCATCTTTCCCGACGGCCTCGCCGCGGGGACGGCGGGAGAGCCGACCTACGCGCATCGCCAGGGCCTCTTCGAGGGGCGCGAGCTGCGTCGCCTCGGCGTGGATCTCAACTTCGCTCCGGTGCTCGACGTGCTCACGGAGCGCTACAGCCCGAATATCGGCATCCGCTCCTACGGCAAGGATCCCGAGCTGGTCTCGCGCCTGGGCGCCGCGCGGATCCAGGGGATGCAGGCGGCGGGGATCTCGGCCTGCGCCAAGCACTTCCCCGGCAAGGGCCATGCGCCTGTCGACGCGCATCTGGGCTTGCCCGTGATCGACTCGGACTGGAGCGAGATGCACGCGATGCATCTGCCTCCCTTCCTCGCCGCCATGGAAGCCGGGGTCGACGCGATCATGACCTCGCATCCGCTCTATCCCCGCCTCGATCCTGCTCCGCGCATGCCGGCGACCTTCTCCCGGCTCCTCGTCGAGGAATATCTGCGCGGCGAGGTCGGCTACCGGGGGGTCGTCGTGTCGGACGACCTCGAGATGGGGGCCATCGGCGAGCTGTGTCCCATCGGCGAGGCGACCGTCCGGACCGCGGCGGCCGGGCACGATCTTCTCCTCGTCTGCCATACCCCCGAGCGCCAGTACGAGGCTCATCGCGCCCTGCTCGAGGCCTACCAGGCATCGCGGCTGCCGCTTCGTGGCCTCGAGCAGAGCGCCGCGCGGATCGAGGCTCTCGCGGCCAAGCGCGTCGCCCGCTACGACGGCGGCCCCGCGCGTGCCGAGCGCGACGGCGAGCCGCTCGCCAAGGCTCTGGCCACGCGCGCCGCGACCTGCGTCGCCCCCATCACGCCCGCCTATCGGCGGGCGCTCAATGGCCGCGTGCTCGTGATCTTCCCCCGTCTCTCGGAGCTGGCGGCCCGGATCACGGTCGAAGACGTCATGCAGGACGAGGCGCGCTTCGTGCGCGAGGCCCTGGCGCCTTACGGAGTCGAGCCTGACGTGGAGATCGTGGCGGTCGAGCCCGACCCGTCCGAGGTCACCCGGGTGGTGGCCGCGGCCCGAGCGGCCGACGCGACCGTCTTCTTCCTCTACGACGCGCATCTCTACCCCTCGAATCGCGCCCTGCTCAACGCGATCCAGGACGCCGCGCCCGCTCTGGGCGTGGTGCTCATGCGCGATCCGTGGGACGCGGAGTGGCTCCGCCCTGGGGTGGCGGGGATGACGGCCTATGGCTGGCGTCGTTGCCAGCTCGAGGCCGCCCTCGCTCGCCTCCTCGCCCCCACGTAAGCGGAACTGGACCGTTCCGGAGGGACACGCATGGGATCCATCGTGATTGCCGAGCGCACGATCCAGTACCGGGCCGTCGCTGGCCCCGCCGGGCGCGGCCAGCGAGTGCTCTACGTGCACGGCACCGGGTGCAATTCCGAGGTGTGGATGCCCCACATGCAGGCCATCGCCGACGCTCACGCGCCTGTGGCCATCGATCTGCCCGGCCATGGGGGATCGCCCGGCCGCGGCTTTCGAGGGATCGCCGACTACGCGTACTTCGTGGTCGAGCTCGCCCGGACCCTGGGATGGGATCGCTTCGTGATGGTCGGCCACTCCATGGGAGGCGCGATAGCTCTTCTGACCGCTCTCCATCATCCGGAGCTGCTCGACGGCCTCGTGCTCATCGACACGGGGGCGCGGCTGCGCGTGAGCCCCGCCCTGCTCCGCGGCTCCCGAGAAGCGGCCACCGCCGCCCTCACGCCCGTGGCGGATCGCTCGTGGGCCTACGCGGGAAGCACGCCCCAGTCGGTGGTCGACGCGGTCCAGAAGCTGACCGCCCCCACCGATCCGTGGGTCACCTACGGAGACTGGATCGCGGACGACACCTTCGACGTCATGAGCCGCGTCAAGGACATCCGCGTGCCCACCCTCATCGTGTGCGGAGCGGAGGACCGGCTCACGCCCGTGAAGTACCACGAGTTCCTCGCCGCGCAGATCTCCGGCTCCCGGCTGACCATCATCGAGGGGGCAGGCCACTGGGTGTTCTGGGAACAGCCCGAGACCTTCACGCAGACCGTCCGCGGCTTCCTCGACAGCCTTCCGCCGTCCTCGGCTCGGGCCGCGCGCTCGAAGCCGTAACTCGCTACGAGGCGACCTGCCGCCGGTCTGGTCGCATCCGTTTCAGCTCCTGGCTGACGAGCTGGAAGAGGTTCGTCGAGGTCCAGTACAGCACCATGCCGGCCGGGAACGTGTAGAAGAGCAGGAAAAACAGCAGGGTCATCACCATCAGATTCCTGCGTTGCTTCCGGACGAGGGGCGGCGTGAGGACGGGCGAGCGGAACCGCAGAAGCGTCGCCAGCGAAACGCCGCTCATCAGGAAGGGCACCAGGTTCAGATGGCACCCGAAGAAAGGCACGCAGCCCGGCAGCCGGAGGAGCTCGTCCGGCCTCGACAGATCCTGGATCCAGAGGAACGACACTCGATAGAGATCGAAATCCTCCGCCAGCATGTCGAACACGGCGATGAACACGGGAAGCTGGATCAGGAAGCCGAGGAGGCTCTTCAGCGTGTACAGGGGGTGCACGCCCGCTTCACGGTACAAGGCAAGGGTGCGACGGGCGCGCTCTTCGCCTTTGTGGGCCGCGTTGATGGCGTCGATGCCGGGCTGGAGCCGCGCCTGAACGGCGTTGACCTGCGTCTGCAGACGATCGGCCATGGCCGTCAGAGGGAGGAGCAGGATCTTCACCGACAGCGCGAGGGCAATGATCGCCAGGCCGGGATGACCGACGACGGCGGTCAGCCCTCGGAGGAGGAACAGGAGCGCGAAGCTCAGCGGCCGCAGCCAGGACCAGAGCCCGGAGAACAGCATCTGCTCGAGGGCTGGGTCCGCGTGAGTCAAGGCTTCCTTCTCGAGCGGTCCGGAGTAGAGCGTGTATCGCCACGAGAGCCGTCCCGGCTCGTCGGCCGGGGCCACGGCGATGCTCGTGGCAGACCGCGGTCCGAGGGCGCCGGCGCCCTCCGAACGCAGAAGCATGGCCCAGAACCGGCTGCGGAATCCCGTCCAGTCGCCCGCGCGGAGAGCGATGGGCTCTCGACGATCGTCGGGGACGACGCGGACGCCGCCCTCCCCCACCACCACTCGGCTCATGCGCTCCAGGATCGCGGCGAAGCCCGCGGCCGGAGCCGGGAACAGGCCCCGGCCTGCGTCCAGCTCGAGGTCAAGGCGCCGGCCCGCCATGAAAGCGGCCGCGTTCGGTCCGAGCAACCGCGCCGTCATGACCACCTCGTAGCCCGCCCGGGAGACCGCGAACGACTTCACCAGGCGGACGCCGTCGACCGGCAAGTCCGACCTGAACGTCACGATCCGTGTGCGCGTGTCTTCGGAGAGGTCCGCCGTGAAGCGCAGCCCTTGGAGATCCACGGCGGGACCAGGGCCGTGAAGGACCAGCCGCGCCTGCGGCGGATCGTCATTTCCGGTGAAGCGCACCGATGTTCCCGTCGCCGCGTCAGCCTGCGCGCAGGAGGGATGGCAAGCCCGCCACGTCACGGGGCTCGCGCCATCGAGGGAGAATAGAAGGTCGAGACGATTGGTCGTGACGTGAACCCGGTTGCCGCCTGCCTCTTCGGCCGAGACGGACGGGACGATCGGGCCCAGGAAGACGAGGAGTCCGAGCAGCGGGAGCGCGGGGCCGCCGAGCCCCGCCGGCCGCCTGCGGCCGGGCGGACCTGCCATTATCGGCAGAACCGGCTCATCTCGTGCAGCGCGGCCCGCACCACCTCCCGGGGTATCGTCGGATTGGCGACGAGCCGGTACTCCCGGTCCCGGATCTCGTAGCCCGCCGGGTGCACGATGGTCACCCGCTCCGGCTCGATCAGCGCGTAGTCCGCGTAGCTCGCGGCGATGAGCCACTCCCATT
>Ga0209690_1002572_pt1 | contig 10312 bp, 10 predicted proteins | sample GraSoiAngelo_150_FD_186164 | JGI IMG/M metagenome (GOLD analysis project Ga0209690, IMG submission 186164) | Grasslands soil microbial communities from the Angelo Coastal Reserve, California, USA - 14_1009_09_40cm (SPAdes) (version 2) | ecosystem: Environmental > Terrestrial > Soil > Grasslands ...
AGCGCCGTCGAGGCGTCGAGCCCTTCGTAGCACTGGAGCCGAATCAGGTTCGTCCCCAGCATCCGCGCCATGACCTTGGCGACCTCGGTCTTCCCGACGCCCGCCGGCCCCTCGATGAGGAGCGGCTTCTGGAGGCGCGTCGCGAGGTACACGGACGTCGCGATCGGTGCGTCCGTCACGTAGTCGGCCGCCTCCATCAGCTCCTGGATCTTCCGAATCTCGTCACGCATGTCCAGTCATTGTACATGAAGCTTCGCGTAGTCCTCGGGCGTGTCGACGTCGGGCGGCATCGGGAGGTCGAAGGCGACGCGCTCGACGCGCGCGGGCAGCGCGTCCACCACCGAGCGCGCCCCGGCATCGCCGGTGAGCCGCCTCAGCTCCGGGAAAACGTCTCTCGCGAAGATGACGGGCGTCCCCTGCACTCCCTGGAACACGGGCACGACGATCGGCTTCCCGCTGCGGGCGAAGGCCGCGAGCAGCGCCGGCACGACGGGGTCGGGCGTCCTCGGCTGGTCGCCGAGCGCGATCAGCACGGCGCGCGTCCAGGGCGTCAGCGCGGCGACGCCGACGGCGATCGAGCTGCCCTGTCCTTCGTGGGGCCGCGGGTTCAGGGCGAAGCGCACGGCGAGCCCGGCCAGCCCTTCCCGGACCGAGGCCTCGTCCCGGCCCGTGACGACGACGAGGTCCTCGACGCGAGGGAGGAGACGCTCGACCGCCCAACGGACGACCGGCTTGCCCTGGAGCTGCAGGAGAAGTTTCTGCCGTCCCATCCGGCGCGCGAACCCGGCGGCGAGGACGATCCCCGCGATCATCCGAGAAGGGGTGAACCGTGGGGACGAAGTCGGCGGGGCCGGGGAGCGTTCGGAGGCGGATGGGCGGAGGCCGGGACGCTTCCCGAGACCCGTAGCCTCTGGGCGTCTATCGGGCGCGGCGCGCCCGATAGACTCGCGACGGGTCGGGTGGCTAGCGTGGTCGAGGGAAGCGTCCCGGCCTGCGCCCGTTACGCGCCTGCGCGCTTCACCGCTTCCGTGATCGCGCGCTTGGCGAAGACGCGGCAGAGGTGCGCCTTGTACTCGACCGAGCCCTGGAGATCCGCCTGGACGTCCACGCCCTCCGCGGCCTTCTGCGCGGCGGCCTCGATCGCCGCCGCCTCGAGCTTCTTGCCAACCAGCGCCGCCTCGACGCCCTTGGCGCGCACCGCCTTGGTGCCGGCGCCGGTGACTGCGACGCTGGCTTTGACACACGTTCCCTGCTTGTCGAGCGTCACCGCCGCGCAGACGCCCACGACGGCGAAACGCGACGCCGGATGCGGGAACTTCATGTAGGCTGCGCCCGAGCCCGCCGCCGGCAGCGGCACGCGGACCTGGACGAGGATCTCTTTGTCCTGGAGCGCCGTCGCCATGAGCCCGAGGAACCATTGGTCCGCGGCGACCTTTCGCTTGCCCTTCGGCCCCTCGCAGACGATCTCGGCGTCGAGCGCGATCATCGCCGCAGGCCAGTCGGCGGCAGGGTCGGCGTGAGCCAGCGAGCCGCCGAGCGTCCCCTTGTTCCTGACGGCCGGGTCGCCGATGACGCTCGCGACCTCCGCGAGCACCGGGAGCTTCGACTTCACGGTGGCCGACGACTCGATCTCCCAGTGGGTCGTCATCGCGCCGATCGCGAACGCCTTGCCGTTCAGCTTGATGCCCGAGAGCCCCGACACTTTGCGGAGATCGACCAGGTGCTTCGGCTGGGCGAGTCGGAGCTTCATCATCGGGATGAGGCTATGGCCGCCCGCGAGGATCTTGGCGTCGTCCTTGAGCTTGCCGAGGAGCCCCAGCACTTCCTTGATGTGCTTCGGCGCGTAGTAGTCGAACGCTGCGGGATACATGCGTGGCGCCTCCTTCTATTTCTGCTTGGCGGCCGCGACGGCCTTCCAGATCTTCTGAGGCGTGAGCGGGATGTCGAGGTGCGTCAGCCCGAACGGCTCGAGGGCATCGATGACCGCGTTCGCGATCGCGGGCGTCGAGGCGATGGTCCCCGTCTCGCCCGCGCCCTTGACCCCGAGCGGGTTGATCGGGCTGGGCGTCACGGTGCGTTCCGTCACGTAGCTCGGGAGCGCGTCGGCCTTCGGCAGCGCGTAGTCCATCATGGTGCCGGTGAGGAGCTGCCCGTCCTCGGAGTAGACGCCGTGCTCCCAGAGCGCCTGCCCCACGCCCTGGGCGATACCGCCGTGGACCATGCCGTCCACGATCATCGGGTTGATGACCCGGCCGACGTCGTCCACCGCCACGTACTTGAGGATCTTCACGGCGCCCGTCTCCGGGTCCACCTCGACGACCGCGATGTGGGCGCCGAACGGGAACGTGAAGTTGACGGGATCGTAGAAGCTCGTCGCCTCGAGGCCGGGCTCCATGCCCTTCGGGATGTTGTGCGCGAGGTAGGCCATGAGCGCCACCTCGCCCCACGTCTTTTTCTTGTCGGGCGAGCCCTTCACCGTCCAGGTACCTCCGGCGAAGTCGAGGTCCTGCTCGTTGGCCTCGAGCAGGTGCGCAGCGATCTTCCGCCCCTTCTCCTTGATCTTGTCCAGGCACTTGACGATGGCGCTGCCGCCGACGCACGCCGAGCGGCTCCCGTACGTCCCCATCCCGAACGGGATCTGCGCGGTGTCGCCGTGGACGATCTCGACCTGCTCCATCGGGATGCCGAGCTCGTCCGCAACGAGCTGGGCGAACGTGGTCTCGTGCCCCTGCCCGTGCGAGTGCGATCCCGTATACACGGTCACCGCGCCCGCCGGATGGACGCGCACCTGGCCGGACTCCCAGAGGCCCGCGCCCGCGCCGAGCGAGCCCGCGACGGCCGACGGCGCCGGACCGCATGCCTCGATGTACGTGCTGACGCCGATGCCGATGTATCTCCCCTTCGGGCGAAGCGCGAGCTGCTCCTTGCGCGTCTGGTCGTATCCGACCAGCTGGAGCGCGCGCCGGAGCGCCGGCTCGTAGTTGCCGCTGTCGTACGCGAACGCCACGGGCGTCTGGTAGGGAGCGCCGTCGGTGAACTTCGGGATGAAGTTCTTGCGCCGGAGCTCTGCCGGGTCGACCCGGAGCTGCCGCGCGGCGCGATCCATCATGCGCTCGAGCAGATAGGTCGCCTCGGGGCGCCCCGCGCCGCGGTACGCATCGACCGGCGCCGTGTCGGTCAGCATCCCCCAGACCTCGCAGAAGATCGCCGGGATCTTGTAGACACCCGAGAGCAGCGGACCGTAGAGGTACGACGGGATCAGCGGCGCGAACGTGGAGAGGTATGCGCCCAGGTTCGCGTGGGTCTTCACGCGAAGACCGCTGACCTTGCCGTCATGATCGAGCGCGATCTCGGCTTCGGTCACGTGGTCGCGGCCGTGGGCGTCGTTCAGGAAGCTCTCGCGCCGCTCCGCGGTCCACTTTACCGGCCGGCCGAGCGTCTTCGCCGCCCAGGAGACGACGACCTCTTCGTTGTAGACGAAGATCTTCGAGCCGAAGCCGCCGCCCACGTCGGGCGCGATGACCCGCATCTTGGTCTCGGGGATCGAGAGGACGAACGCCGCCATCAGGAGGCGGTGGACGTGCGGGTTCTGCGACGTCACCCAAAGCGTGAGCTCGCCCGTCGCCGGCGAGACAGACGCGATGCACGCGCGCGGCTCGATCGCGTTCGGGATGAGCCGCTGGTTGAGGAGCGCCTGGTGCACGACGGTCGCGGCCGACTTGAACGCGGCCTCCGTCGCGGTCTTGTCGCCGATCGTCCAGTAGAAGCACTGGTTCTTCGGGATGTTGTCGAAGAGCTGGGGCGCGCCCGTCTCGTGCGCCTTCTTGGCGTTGCTGACCGCCGGCAGCGCCTCATACGCCACCTTCACCGCCTCGGCGCCGTCCTTGGCCGCATAGGCCGTCTCGCCGATGACGATCGCGACCGGCTCACCCACATACCGCACCTTGCCCTGCGCGAGCGCCGGTCGCGGCGGCACCTTGATGTCGGGCAGCATCCATCCGCACGGGAGCCCGCCGACCTTCACGTCGGCTCCCGTGTAGACGGCGAGGACGCCGGGCACCTTCTTGGCGGCCGCCGCGTCGACCTTGTTGAGCCTCGCGTGGGCGTGCGGACTCCGCACGAACGCGGCGTACGTCATTCCGGGGAGCTTGACGTCGTCCACATACTGGCCGCGACCCGTGATGAAGCGCGGGTCCTCACGGCGCTTGATCGACTTCCCGAACAGCCGTTCCTCGGCGACGGTAGCCATGGCGTCCCCTCACTTCTTTCCGGCCATATGTTCGGCGGCCCACTCGATCGCCTTCACGATGTTGTGGTAGCCGGTGCAGCGACAGAGGTTGCCCTCGAGCTGGTGGCGGATCTGCTCTTCCGTCGGCTTCGGATACCGCTCGAGCAGCTGGTAGGCGGTCATGATCATACCAGGCGTGCAGAAGCCGCACTGGAGCCCGTGCTTCTCCCAGAACCCCTGCTGGATCGGATGCAGCTCGCCGTTCCTCGCGAGGCCCTCGATCGTCGTGATGGTGGCGCCGTCGGCCTGGACCGCGAACATCGTGCACGCCTTCACCGCCTGGCCGTTCATGAGGATCGTGCACGCGCCGCACTGGCTCGTGTCGCAGCCGACGTGGGTTCCGGTGAGCCCGACGACCTCCCGGATGTAGTGCACCAGCAGAAGGCGCGGCTCGACCTCGTCACTCGTTTTCTGGCCGTTGATCGTCATCTTCACTGGCAGTTTCACGACTCTTCCTCCGGAAGTCGGACAGGTTGCGGGACGCCCGGTTAGGCCTGCAGCGTCAGAGGGTAAGCCGCGCCCGTCGGCCTGTCAACCGGCATCGGGACGCTCTCTGGCGCCCCGCGGGCGGCGTCAGCCGCCGAGCAGCCGGCGGCCGTCGGCACGCGCCTGGTCGAGCACCTCGCGCACCGGCAGCGCCTTCTCGCGCGCGATGCGAGCGACGTCGGCGAACTCGGGCGTGACGGTGATGGCGCGGCCGCCGAGCCGCGACACCTTGAAGGGGATCGCCCCGTAGGCCGTCGTGAGCGTCACGCTCTCGCGCTGGAGCCGGGTGCGCCGCCGTTCCGACCACCGGACGCCGATGGTGCTCGTCTCCTCGAAGAGCACGCGCGAGAGGTCGTCGATCCGGTCGGGCGCGCACAGCGTCGTGACCACCACCCCGGGACGGCCCCGCTTCATGACGACCGGTTGGAGGAACACGTCGAGCGCGCCCGCCTCGAAGAGACGCTCGATGAGCGGCTCGTAGAGCTGTGGCGACATGTCGTCGATCGTCGTCTCGACCTGGAGGATGGTCTCGTCGCCGGGGGCGGCGTCCACCGTCTCGCCAACGAAGCAGCGCAGCACGTTCGGGATGCCCGGCAGGTCGCGCGTCCCCGCCCCGTAGCCGACCGCCGCCACGGTCATCGCCGGCATCCGCCCGGCCGAGAGGGCGAGCGTCGTCAGGATTGCCGCGCCCGTCGGCGTCACCAGCTCCGCCTTCACGCCCGTGTCGACCACCGGGAAGCCGCGGAGGAGCTCGGCCGTGCCGGGCGCCGGGACGGGCATCTTCCCGTGGGGCCCGTCGACGACCCCGCCGCCGAGCGGGAGCGCCGACACGTGAACCGCCTGGACGCCGAGGAGCTCGAGCCCCACGCAGGCACCGGTCACGTCGACGATGGCGTCCACGGCGCCGACGTCGTGGAAACGGACCCGGTCGCGCGTCGTCCCGTGGGCGCGCGCCTCGGCGTCGGCCAGCCGTGTGAAGACCCGCGCGGCCTTCTCTCGGACCGCGGCGCCGAGCCCGCTCTGCTCGAGGAGCGCCAGGACGTCACCGAGCGCGCGATGGTGCGGGTGGGCGTGAGGGTCGATCTCGACGTCCACCTTGGTGGCGCGGAAGGCCCCCTTCCGCACCTCGCGCCCGACGAGCTCCCAGCCCTCGAGCGGGAGCTTCCTGAGCTCGCTCCTGAGCGCATCGAGTGAGGCACCCGCATCGACCAGCGCCGCCATGATCATGTCGCCCGCCGCCCCACTCGGACAGTCGAAATACGCGATCTTCATATGCGAGATGGCCAGCGCCCTGCCAGGCCCGCAAGGCCCGGTGGGGGGCCGCTCGACCCGTTCCCGCCGCGTCGGACGCGGACGCTACGCGCCGCGGTGGAGCCCAGCCGCAACGGGCCATGCCAACGGGCCATGCGCGCGCCCGCCGCGTGGTCGAGCCGCCCCCCACCGGGCCTTGCGCGCCTGGCAGGGCGAAGTCATCGAATCTTTGCGACGAGGTGGTTGATCTGGCTCGCCTGGTGCGCGGCGCCGTACCCGTTGTCGATGTTGACGACCGACACGCCGGGCGCGCACGAGTTGAGCATCGCCAGGAGCGCCGCGATGCCGCCGAAGGACGCGCCGTACCCCACACTCGTCGGCACTGCGATGACCGGACGGTCGACGAGCCCGCCGATCACGCTCGGCAGCGCCCCCTCCATGCCGGCGACGGCGACGATCGCGTTGGCGTCGGCCAGGAGGTCGTAGTGCTCGAGCAGGCGGTGGAGCCCGGCGACGCCGCAGTCGTAGACGCGCTCGACCCGGTTGCCGAGCGTCTCGGCCACGAGCGCCGCCTCCTCGGCGACGGGCAGGTCCGCGGTCCCGGCGGCCGCCACGACGATCAGCCCCACCCCTTCCCCGCGCTCCGGCCTGACGATCACGAGACGCGCGTCGGCGTGGTACGCGTGCGGCAGGCCGGCGGCCGCGACCGCTGTGGCGACGTCGGCGCCCGCCCGCGTGGCGATGACGTTCGTGTGGTGGCGGGCGAGCCGGGCGAGGATCGCGACCACCTGCTCGGGCGTCTTTCCCGGGCAGAACACCGCCTCGGCCGCGCCGGTCCGGACCGCCCGGTGATGGTCGACCTTGGCGAACCCGAGGTCCTCGTATGGCAGGCTTCGGAGGCGCGGCCGCGACCGCTGTGGCGACGTCGGCGTCCGCCCGCGTGGCTATGACGTTCGCGTGGTGGCGGGCGAGCCGGGCGAGGATCGCGACCACCTGCTCAGGCGTCTTTCCCGGGCAGAACACCGCCTCGGCCGCGCCGGTCCGGACCGCCCGGTGATGGTCGACCTTGGCGAACCCGAGGTCCTCGTAGGGCAGGCTTCGGAGGCGCGCGACCGCCGTGTCCACGTCGATCCGCCCCGCCGCGAGGTCCGCGAGGAGCCGGCGGACGGCTTCCCTATCCACCCGTCGCCTTCCGGCCGAGCGAGAGCAGCAGGTTGGCGCTCCCCGACTGGAATCCCGCGAGATCCACCGTCACGTAGATATAGCCGATCTCGCGGAAGCGAGTCACGATCGCCGCGTGACGACCCTCCTCCCACACCCGGGCCATCTCCTCGCGCGCGATCTCCAGTCGCGCGAGGCGGTCGTGGTGACGGACGCGGAACTGGCGGAAACCGAGCGAGCGCATGAACTCTTCGGCGGCGTCCACCTGGCGCAGCTTCTCGGGCGTGATCCTGTCGCCGTATTGAAAGCGGGAGGAGAGACACGCAAACGAGGGTTTGTCCCACGTCGGGAGACCCAGCTCGCGGCTCACCGCGCGGATCTCTTCCTTCCAGAGCTCGGCTTCGATCAGCGGCGCGCGGACGCCGTGCTCCTGCGCGGCCTTCATCCCCGGCCGGTGGTCGCCGAGGTCGTCCATGTTGGCGCCGTAGACGAGCGTGCGGCAGCCTTCCCGCTCCGCGATGGGCGCGAGCCTGGTGAAGAGCTCCTCCTTGCAGAAGAAGCAGCGGTTCACCGGGTTCTTCGCGTACTCGGGATTCCGGAGCTCCTCGGTCCGCACCACGAGGTGGCGCACACCGAGGAGCCGCGCGAGCCGCGTCGCCTCCTCCAGCTCGCGCCCGGGGTACGTCTCGGAGTCCGCCGTGACGAGCAGCGCGCGCGCCCCGAGCGCGTCCTTCGCCGCCCGCGCGAGCAGGGTCGAATCCACGCCGCCCGAGAAGGCGACGACGACGCTCTCCATCCCGCGGAGGAGCTCCACGAGGCGCCCGTACTTGGCCCGGGCCGTCGCCGCTCCGCCGCTCACGGCTCCAACCTTATCAGTTCGTAAAAGGCCGCGTACCGCTCCGCGATGTCGGCGGGCCCGAGGCGCGTCAACCGTCTGAGCGAGAAGTCCTCGACGGTGAACGACGCCATGACCGAGCCGTACACGAGCGCGCGCCGCAGCGCCGCCGCGTCGGTCCGCTCCTGCGCCGCGAGGTAGCCCATGAACCCGCCGGCGAACGTGTCGCCGGCGCCGGTCGGGTCGTAGACGGACTCGAGCGGGTAGGCCGGCACGAAGAAGAACGCGCCGTCGGACATCAAGAGGGCGCCGTGCTCGCCGCGCTTGACGACGACGGTTCGCGGGCCGATCGCGGCGATCGCCCGTGCCGCGCGGATCAGGTTGGGCTCGCTCGCCAGCTGGCGCGCCTCGGCGTCGTTGATCGTGACCACGTCCACCTCGGTGAGGACGCGCCGGAGCGCCTCCTGCTTGCCCTGGATCCAAAAGTTCATCGTGTCGAGTGCCACGAGGCGGGGGCGGTCCTGCATCTGGCGCAGGACGTCGAGCTGGAGCTCGGGATCGATGTTGGCGAGGAAGACGAACGGTGCGCGCCGGAACCCGTCGCCGAGCGACGGGCGGAATTCGGCGAACACGTTGAGCTGCGTGTCGAGGGTCTTCGCCTCGTTCAGGTCGTAGCTGTACTGCCCCATCCAGCGGAAGGTCCGCCCCTTCGACGTCGTGAGGCCGCTGAGGTCCACGCCCCGGTCCTGGAGGATCCGGCGGTGCGCCTCCGGAAAGTCTTCGCCCACCGTCGCGACGAGCCGGACCTGGGTGAAGAAGCTCGCGGCGTAAGAGAAGTAGGTAGCCGAGCCGCCGAGAACGTCGTGGACCTTGCCGAAAGGCGTCTCGACGCTGTCGAGCGCCACCGAGCCGACGACGAGGAGGTCAGCCACGCCGGCGTCCCGTCGCGGGGAAGTAGCGGTCGAGCAGGAGCGCGAGCCGCGTCCGGGTCTTCGGCGGGAATGCCTTGGGGCTCGTGATCACCGCGTTCTCGAGGAGGTGCCCGCACGCGCACGTGCGGGGCGGCGCGAGCGTCGGGATCACGGCGCGGAGGACTTCCCTCGCCGTCGCGACGTTCTTCAGGAGGTTCTGGACCACGGCCTCGACGGAGACCGCCGCGTGCGTCTCGTGCCACACGTCGTAATCGGTCGCGAGCGCCAGCGTCGCGTAGCAGAGCTCCGCCTCGCGCGCGAGCTTCGCCTCCGGCATGTTCGTCATGCCGATCACGTCCATCCCCCAGCCCCGGTAGACACGCGACTCCGCCTTGGTCGAGAACTGCGGTCCCTCGATGCAGAGGTAGGTGCCGCCGCGGTGGACCGCGGCCCCCGTCTGGCGCGCGGCCTTCTCGAGGGCCGTCGCGAGGTCGGCGCACACCGGCTCCGCCATCCCAACGTGGGCGACGATGCCGTCGCCGAAGAACGACGCGACGCGCCGGCGGGTCGCGTCGAAGAACTGGTCGGGGATGACGAGGTCGAGTGGCCGAATCGCCTCCTTCATGCTGCCGACCGCCGAGATCGAGATCACCCACTCGGCGCCGAGCGCCTTGAGGCCCCAGATGTTCGCGCGGAAGTTCAGCTCCGTAGGCATGATCCGGTGGCCCCGACCGTGGCGCGGCAGGAAGATCACGCGCCGCCCCGCGAAACGCCCGACGCAGTAGGCATCCGACGGCGCGCCGAAGGGCGTGCGGACGCGGCGCCACCGGACGTCCGTCAGCCCCTCGAGCTCATAGAGCCCGCTGCCGCCGATGATCCCGATCGTCGGGTCGTTCGCTTTCATTCGGTCGCCAGCTCCCCCAGAGTACGCTCGCGCTCTGCGTCGGTCACGCGCACGCGCGCGAGGCGCCCCGTGAGCGCGTCGGAGCCCTCGAAGCGCACCTCGACGTAGTTGCCGGTGAGGCCGGTCAGCCTTCCGGTCGCGCGCTCCCGCGTCTCGAGCACCAGCACCTCCTGGATGCTCCCGACCATCCGCGCGCGGAACTTCACGTTCTTCCGGCGCCCGAGCTCTCGCAGCACACGGGCGCGGCGAGCGATCGTCGGCTCGTCCACGGTGTCGGCGATGCGGGCGGCCTCGGTCCCCTTCCGTGCCGAGTATGGGAACACGTGGAGGTAGGAGAACGGCAGCCCGTCGACCAGGGCGACGGTCTCGTCGAACTCTCGGCCGCTCTCGCCGGGGAATCCCGTGATCAGGTCGGCGCCGAGGCCGAGCTGCGGGATCGCGGTGGCGAGGCGCTCGATGAGCCGTCGGTACATCTC
>Ga0209690_1002579_pt1 | contig 10303 bp, 7 predicted proteins | sample GraSoiAngelo_150_FD_186164 | JGI IMG/M metagenome (GOLD analysis project Ga0209690, IMG submission 186164) | Grasslands soil microbial communities from the Angelo Coastal Reserve, California, USA - 14_1009_09_40cm (SPAdes) (version 2) | ecosystem: Environmental > Terrestrial > Soil > Grasslands ...
GGGTTCGTGGAGGAAATTGAGCAACGAATGCATCGCCGATTCCGGATTACTGACCAAGTCTGCGTATCGGAGGCGATAAACTACATTCGGTCCATAGGCCTCCTCAGCGTTGATGCACGCGCTGACCCTTCGAAGCCAGTACTCGTATGCCTTTTCTTCATTAGCAACCAACTGAACTCCCCATACCCGATGAAAATTGAGCATTGAGCGTACGACAGCGCGGACGTCACGGCAGATGTGAACGAAGAGAGCATCAGGAAACAGCCTACGTAGTCCGCAAATGTGAAGGGAATACTCCGGCGTTTGATTTACCCATCGTGTCTTCGGCTCAGCCGATGGCCGCGTCATTTTGCGTTTTCTTTCCAGATCTCTGCGATGAGCGAGGATCAGCTCATTGATGCTGCGCCCAAAGTTCGCGAAGAATTCTTCTCGCCTAATATCCATCCCGCTCAAGAGCGAGCGGTCCCCGCGTGCGCTTCCGATCTCATAACTGATCGCGACATTAATTGCGAATTGCCCCATCCAGTTGGACTCCGGAACTGGAAACATGTTTGGATGCTGACCCAGGCACCAAGCAAGAATGCTCGTCCCCGAACGCGGCGAGCCCACGACAAAGACCGGCTTGTTTATCTGATCCTGCATTTCACGTAGAAGTCCCCACCCCGCGAAGCCAGCGCACTAGTAAACTTTTGCACGCCACCGCCAGACTGTAAGAGCGACCAAACCGATAACATGCCATGCTGGGCGAGTGGGTGTACTCTTTGGCTGCTCCTGCTGGGAAGCCCTCCATTTTTCCAGACTTTTCCGCCTTTCACCGGTAATATCAAGAATTACAAAAATGGGCCGGTGATTTCCTGCTCGGAGAAACTATCACTCTTGCGGCGAAGATAATGAGTCTGCTTTTGAGGGCCGCCTGCGGATCCAAAAACTACCTCCGCCCCACCAAGGTGAATTCACAAAAGTGGCTTTGAGGTCTTCCACGTAGCGGTGGGCTAGGTAGCCATTGGCCATCAACACTTCGAACTCGGAATTAAAGCTCAGAAACGCTTGCAGTAGATATTGCTCGGTCCAAAAGCGAAGTTCATCCATCACCCAATCGCGCCGATAATCAAAAGGCAAAAAGATATCGTGGACGTGCACGATCACGCCTGGCTTGAGACGCGGCAACACTTCCAGGAAAAGATAATTCACGTCTCCACCAATTTTCACCGTATGAGAACTATCGATGAACAGGATGTCGCCCGAATCGAGTTGCGAGAAAAATTCTAGGTCGAGGTCTTCCACCTTTTTCTCTATCAAGGAATGCAATCCGGGAAATCCCTGCCGGAGAAAGTCGAGCGGAAACGGCTCGATGCAGATCAGGGCTGAGTTTTTGTTCTTTGCAATGGCCTCGGCTGCAACGAGAGAAGAAAATCCGCTGCCCACCTCGATGATCAACCGTGGTTGAAAGTGGCGGATCATACAATAAGCGATCAGTGCGTCAGTCCCGTCAAAGAGCCCGTTGTTAAAATGAAAACGGCCCGGTTCACCGGTTGGCTCGGATGGAAACTGATCATATTCGTGACGAAATTTTGGAAAGTGATTCCTCAGCAGATCCAGCTGCATCGCGTCGTTCATGTCAATGCCCACCAGTTCGCTCGGCCGGTTCCAGAGAGTTTCAGGCAAAGAGCGAGTTTCAGGAATAGGTTGATAGAAATGCACCGGTGTCACGTGAAAACCGTGTCGCTCCCAATACTGAAAGATCTCGCGAAAGTTTGCGCTGTGCAGACATCGCGGCAGGACTTTAGCGAGAAAGCGCGAGAGAGCGGTCACGCCGATGTTTCCGCGTGTCACCTCGAGCGCGACTTCACCCAGGAGCGGGTGCAACGAGTTGCTGTCGCGCCTCACCTTTACCGAATCAAGCTGTCTGTCAGGCTGGCTGGCCGGATAAAGGCGGAACTCATATTCTGTCGAGTCCGTGATCCAATGAATTTGAACCCGCCCCGATTTTCCTCCCCGGGTCACAAGCTTTTCTTCACGGTCTGAAGTTGCAACACGAACCTCGCCGCCATTCGGATCATTTGTTTCCCATGAAACTACAACGGGCGACCCTTCGTCAGAAGGCACAGGGTTCGGGGTGGCCTCAATCTTGCCCGTAATCGTCTTTGGTTGAGCCTTAATCACTCGTTTGAAAACCGAAAACCTCGCGCGTCTCATGCACTGATCCCAACAGCGGGGTCCCGTTGCTTCACTCGCTGAGACAGCACTTCCGCAGGCTGGGCGTGTTGGTTATTGAACAAACGCTCCAACCTCTCCCGCGCGACCTCAGCCGAGTATAGCGAGCGAGTTTTCTCGATCCCGTTTTGCGAGAGCCGGTTCCAAAGTTCAGGGGACTCGTAGAGCGTCACCAAGGCCCGGGCAAATTCGTCCGGTTCATCCGCGACGAGAATATCTTCGCCGAAGGTAAGCTCCATGCCTTCCACGGCCACGGAGGTTGCGACGACTGGCACACCGCACGCCATACTCTGATTGATTTTGCCCTTCACACCCGCACCAAATCGCAATGGCGCAATCGATAATCTAACGCTCTCAAAGAAGGGACTGACATCCCGTTGCAATCCCGCGATCACAATATTCTCGCCGGCTAGAGCAACCACTTCCGGAGGTGCCTTATCGCCAATAATGTAGAACTTGGCCTCGCGCAGGCGCTCCTTTACTATCGGATAAATCTTCTTCAGAAAAAAGAGAACAGCATCGGTGTTCGGTGTATGCTGGAAGCCGCCAATGAAGAGAAAGTCCTGCCGCAGTTCAAACGGAGTGCTCGAGCCTGGAATATCCACAATGTTCGAAACGAGTTGAATGGACTTTTCAGGCCACTTGTCCTGGAGAAGCTTCTGTTCGACGCTGCTCGTTACCCAGGTCTCATCAGCCTGGCGGATGACACCGTATTCCAGTTCTTCTTTCTGCCGCGCTTTTTCTAGCGCCTCCGGATCGGTGGTGATTTGAGCCTCTCTGTGCGCACGAAGCGAGTGTAAATCGACAGTGTCAAAGATGATGCGGCTTTGCGGCGCATGCAGCCGGACATCCGCGATATGTTTATGCGCAATATCACACCGGCTGAGGATGACAGCGTCACACTCAGAACCGTGCAAAATCAAATAGTCGCGGACTTTCTTGATATAGGGACGGTGGACAACCTGAATTCCACGCCTGCGTAATTCGTTCCCGTAATGCGGGACATCAGTGAGATTATCTGGAATGAAAGTAATGCGGTGACCAAGCTGGTGAAGCAGCTTGAGGAGTTGGAACATCCGCAGCGATCCTGAATCTCGATCGGGGCTTGGAACATGGTGATCAATCACGAAAATGTTCTTTCCGCCCGCTGGCGCCTGGCGCAGGAACGCGGCGTCGCCGCTGGCTGGTTTTTTTACCAGTTCCGCAGCCCATGTTTCCGCAAACGTCGATCGGTTAATATCCTGGTACTTCTTGGTCCCCGTTGCTAGATCGGTTCCGCCAGTTGCTCCCTCGTAATGAATAACCTCGCTCAGCGGCTGATATAACACCTTGTAACCGGCTCGACGAACTTTGAACGCCAAATCGGTATCCTCGTAATAAGCAGGTGCGTACTTTTCATCAAAGCCGCCAACTGCTTCAAAAAGTGATTTCGTGATCATGAGCGTGGCCGCAGAACAGTAATCGACTTCCCGCAGAAAGTTATATTCAGGTTTTCCTGGATCATCGGAGTTGCCATAATTCCACCCTGAAGCATCGCCCCAGATGATCCCGCCTGCTTCCTGCAAACGGCCATCTGGATAAACAAGTTTTGAGCCGACGATGCCCGCCTGCGGCTCTTCGGCAAAGGTACCCAGCAGCGTGCTCAACCAGCCGTCCCTGACAAGTGTGTCGTTGTTAAGGAAAACGAGATATTTGCCTCGGGCCTTTTTCGCACCGCGGTTGCACGCGGTGATGAATCCGGAATTCGTTTCGTTGCGCAGGTAAACAACGCCCGGCATCCGCGGAACGGCCTCTGCGGTGACATCCGTTGAGCAATCATCCACAATAATGACTTCAAAACGCTCCGGTCCCTGATGCTCCTGAAGCGAAGCCAGAGAAGCTTGGGTGAAACGAAACTGATTGAACACCGGAATAATGATTGAGATTTCGACCTGCTCGTGAACCGGAAACTCAATGGGACGCGTCGGCTCGGGAGGTTCAACAGGTGCCACTCTTTGTCCAGGGGCTGAAACTACGCCTGAAATCAGCGCCTGGATTTGGTGGTCAATCGCAGTGACCTCCGGATGGGCCGTTTGCCACTTCCGGTAAGTCGAGACGATTTTTTCCAGATGCCCGTAGCCTAATAATTCTCGTGACCGCTGCGGAGAAAGTTTTGCCTTCAAGGCTGCAAACGGATTGGCAATTTGCCAGCGCGCCGAAGAGCGAAGCCGAGCTGCTGCGTTGCTCGCGTCGTCCAAGAGGCGGCAAAGCCTTTTCGTGGCCTCCAATTGCTTTCGGAGACGGTTTCGCAGCTCGTCTACCCGCGATTCGCTCTCCGCCAAGCTAATACTTTTGTCGCGAAGACCGGCGCTTAGTTCTTCAACTTGCGACTTGTGTCGAGCTTCCGCTTGGGCCAGGAGCTCTTGATAGAGATGCTCGATCTGCGCAATCCGCTCCGGAACGAAGGCATTGAGCCGGCTGACCGATCCCGGGAGTAAGTCGGCCTCGTCCGCACTCCCGGTTTCGGGACTCTTGGCCACCTTCCCTTTGTTTCTTTCCGGTGCCCATGCTTCGGAAATCAAAGCGCGATAAAGGTCGATTACTTCAGGAGCGACGCGGGCATCGATCAGGTGCTCAAGCGTGAAATGAGTGTGACGTCTTCGCTTTTTTACCAGCGCGGCTGCGCTGGCTACTTGCGCATCGGGTAAACCGATGAAATGCGCAATTCGCAGCAATTCCGTTTCCGCGTTTTCGAAAAACAAATCGTAATGAGTGACAAGCCGGTCCTGTTCATTTGCTGTCTCGATGAGGCGCCGGTTATAGATTTCCCAAAGGCGCAAACCAAGCGAATAAGACGTTCCGTTGCGCTCCCGCATCGAGTGCGCGGCTTCTAGCGGGTTGCGCACGATGATAAGCGTTTTCAGTCCGGGCAAAACGTCGTGCCAAAACGGCAGCGTCAGGCTGTTGCGCGGATCTTTCCAGCCCCAGACGCCTGCCGAATTAAATCCTTCGATCAGTAGCCGGGCTTTCATTCGCAACGGATCGAGCTGGGGATCCGTGAAATTCTCGTCGGCCTTCGGCGGCAGATCCCAGGCGCCGCCAAGTGCATTCAACAATTCATCGTTTACCGCCACGAACCCGAGATGTTCCCAGAAGCCCTCGGGGTTATCGGCCTGCGGAGGCATCAGTGCGCTTTCTGGACCAAGGTAGAGCCCGCAGGCGTGCAATAGCCTGGTGAGCATCGACGTTCCTGAGCGATGCGCGCCGGCGATGCAAACCGCCGTCTGGGTGTGAGCGCTATTTTTCACTCAAAACGCTTAAACAACGATGGGCCGCCCAGTGCGTCAAGCCGATTAGTCAGTACCACGCCATGAGCGAGCGGGACGATTGAAATGTTGCGCCTGCCGAGTCTGTCTCCGCGGATTGTAAAATCTTCGTCGCACAAATCCCAGCTACATCTACGTTTCCAACGATGCAGCGAAATGACGGCCGCGGGCTCGATGAGATCCGCCCGCTCAATTTCGAGTTGAACGTGGCGCCCCATGCGAGCGGCTCAGTGCTCGTCTCAATGGGTAATACGCGCGTAATCTGCGCCGTCACGATCGAAGAGGCAGTGCCACGTTGGATGAAAGAGCAAGGAGTAACCGGTGGCTGGCTCACTGCCGAATATTCGATGCTCCCGTATTCGACTCAGCCGCGCAAACCTCGCGACATTACAAAAGGCCGCATCGACGGCCGCAGCGTGGAGATTCAACGTTTGATTGGCCGTTCGTTGCGAGCGGTGGTCGATCTCGAAAAGCTTGGACCGCGTACGATCTGGGCCGATTGCGATGTGTTGCAAGCCGATGGCGGGACACGCACCGCCGCAATTACCGGCGCCAGCCTGGCGCTGGCCATAGCCTGCCGAAAATTTGTGCGGGAAAAAAAGCTCGACTCGCCGCCGATGCAAAAATTGGTCGCCGCAGTGAGCGCCGGCATTCTCGATGGACAGGCGATAGTGGATCTTAATTACGATGAGGACAAGCTCGTCAGTGTTGATTTTAATCTGGTGGCTACCGAAGACGGCGAATTCGTAGAAGTGCAGAGCTCCGGTGAAGAAGCGACGTTTGCTGGATCACAGCTGGATGAAATGCTCGCGCTCGGGCGCAAGGGTATCGGCACGCTCATCGGCGCGCAGCGCGCGGTCTTGGCGCGAATCATGGTAACGCCGCCGGAGAGTTAATCGCCGATTTCAGTGGCGTTTCGCGGAAACACCCTACAATTATTGCCGCAAATGAAGCGGGCACTCATCACCGGCATCACCGGCCAGGACGGAAGTTATCTGGCTGATCTGCTGCTTGAGAAAGGCTACGAAGTCCACGGGATCATTCGCCGCGCCAGCACGTTCAACACCTCACGCATTGATCATCTTTACGCTGATCCCCACGTCAACGGCGTGCGAATGTTTTTGCATTATGGAGACCTCAGCGACTCTGTGAATCTTGTGAAACTTCTTTACAAATTGAAGCCGGACGAAATTTATCACCTCGGCGCGCAAAGCCACGTGCGCGTCAGCTTCGACATTCCGGAATATACTTCAGACGTCACCGGAGTGGGTACGATTCGCATTTTGGAAGCAATCCGCGAGGCCGGTTTGCGTTCCCGTTTCTTTCAGGCGTCGAGCAGCGAAATATTCGGTAAGGCGCAACAGACGCCACAAACCGAGAAGACACCCTTCTGGCCGCGTAGTCCCTACGGCGTAGCAAAGGTTTTTTCATATTGGGCGACTGTTAATTATCGGGAGAGCTACGGTCTTTGCGCCAGCAACGGGATCATGTTTAATCACGAAAGCCCGCGGCGCGGCGAGACGTTCGTCACCCGCAAGATCTCGCGCGCAGTCGCCGCGATTAAGCATGGGCTGCAAAAGGAATTGTTTCTCGGCAACCTGGACGCGAAACGCGACTGGGGATATGCGCCGGAGTACGTCGAAGGCATGTGGCGAATTGTGCAACTCGGAGAAGGCGACGATTTCGTGCTGGCTACCGGCGAAACCCACAGTGTGCGCGAGTTTGTCGAAGCCGCCTTCGCACACGCCGATCTCGACTGGAAGCAATTCATAAAGCACGACCCCCGATACGAACGGCCAGCCGAGGTGGAGGTTCTGCTTGGTGACGCTTCCAAGGCGAAGAAAATTCTCGGTTGGGAACCGAAAGTCCGATTTCACGAACTCGTGCGCATGATGGTGGACGCGGACATGGATTCACTTTCACGCAAGACGGCCAGAGAACATCTCGGCAAATTGCCGTAGGTGGGAACGGCGCGCTGTGCCGTCCGGCCATCGCAGCGCGATGTCCCTACCGGATCGCGAGGGTGCCCGGGGTGACAAAGCCCGGAATAGCCGAAGCCAGCGAGGTATCCACAATACTTACCGCAGCGCCGACTCCTACGACGTCGTATAATTTTATGATGTCACTGGAGCGCATTCGGATGCATCCATAGCTTGCAGGCATTCCGATCAGCCGTTCTTCCGGCGTGCCGTGAATGTAGATATCCCGCGTGAACGCGTTGGTGTTTTGCGCCTCGAGTCCGCGCAACCAGAGAATGCGCGTCACGATCGGATCCCGGCCAGGCGAATCAGGCAGGACGATTTCGCCAGTACGCCGCCGATCTTTGAATACCGCGCCCGGGGGCGCATTATCTCCAATTTTTCTCGCGATCTCCAATTGACCCAGTGGCGTGTACCTGCTGCCTGGCCAATCGCCGAGACCGAACTTGGAGGTGGAAACAGGATAGATGGTCATCAGGTTGCCGCGGTCGAGAACGGCTAACTTTTGCTCGCGTGTGCTGATTACGATTTGATGCCGCGTGTCGGGCGCTGCGCAGGATGCGATGAAGAAAGCGACGAGGAGAAGAAGGTGGTAGCGACGGCGAATCGCCCCGTCCCTACCACCTTGCGAACCCTCGTGAATTCTCATTTGCGATTAAACCTGAAAAACTTCTCCGCGGTTTCAGTTGTCGCCTCGGCAATTTCTTCCAACGGGACCTGCCGTGCTGACGCAATCGTTTCCGCTACGATGCGCGTATGCGCGGGTTCGCAGCGCTTTCCGCGAAAGGGGACGGGCGCTAGGTAGGGGCAGTCCGTTTCCACCATGAATTTCCACAGCGGGATTTGAGCCGCGACTCCTCGCACGGCTGCGCCGTTTTTGAAAGTGACAATTCCAGTGAACGAAACGAGGTGGTCAAGATCGAGAACTTCGTTCGCCTGATCGAGCGAGCCGCCAAAACAATGAAAAACGCCGCGCAGTTTGCCCGTGTATGCCTGCATGATTTTGAGCGCCTCCCACGCGTCGCGTTGATGGATCACTGCGTTGAGCCCCAGCTCCACCGCGAGGTCGAGTTGCTGTTCAAATAAACTCACTTGTTTAGATTTGTAAGCGCCGTCGCGAATCTGCGCTTCGATTTCTTCATCGGTCTCAGTGCGCAGTGCAGTCATCACCTGGACCTGCTTTTCTTTCGCCACTTCTTCGCTTGGCAGACGATGATAATCGAGGCCCGTTTCGCCTATCGCCACAACGCGCGGGTGCTTTGCTAGTTCGCGCAACGGCGTAAAAACATCTTCCTCCGCCTCTTGCACGTACGTGGGATGAACGCCGACAGTCGCGTAAACACCCGGATATCTTTCCGCAAGATCGATCGCGCGCCGGCTACTCTCGATTGAGGTGCCGATGGTAATGATGCGGGTTACGCCCGCCTCGGTCGCGCGACGCAGCACGTCGTCGAGATCATGGGCAAAATCAGGATAATCCAGATGCGCATGGGTTTCGACTAGCATGGGTTGATTGTAGAGCGATTGCGCCAAACGCCAACTTCTGGACTGGCGTCGGCCGCGGCGGACGCCCTAGGGCTCACCATTCGAGTATCGTGCTCGCCCAAGTGAGCCCGCCGCCGAAAACAACCATTAGAACATAGTCGCCGCGCTTGATCCGACCGCTGCGATTGGCTTCGTCGAGTGCGATGGCGACGGCCGCAGCGGACGTATTGCCGTAGCGATCCAGATTCACAAACATCTTGTCGCGCGAAATGCCGAGCCGATCCGCGATGGCCTCGATGATGCGGACATTCGCCTGATGCGGAATAACGCAGGCAATGTCCTCGATGGAGAGTCCGGCCTGGTCGAGGACTTTCCTGGCGGCGTTTAACATTGCGGTGACAGCTTGTTTGTAAACTTCCTTGCCGCTCATGTGGATCGTTGCCAAATGCATATCGACATTTTCCCTCGTGATCGGGCAGCGCGAACCGCCACCAGGCATGAACAAAATATCGGTGTACTGGCCGTCGCTGCCGATGTGAGTGCTGATGACACCGTGCGCGCTGCCACGATGACGCAAAACGGCAGCGCCAGCGCCATCTCCAAAAAGGACGCAGGAGTTGCGATCGGTCCAGTTCGTGATCGATGTCAATTTCTCGGCTCCGATCACAAGAACAGTGTCGTGTGTATGTGAGGTAATGAATTGTTGCGCAATCTCCAAGCCAAAAAGAAAGCCCGCGCAGGCTGCGGCAATATCGAGGCAAGCGGCGTTGGTGGCCCCAATCTTCTTCTGAACGAAGCAGGCCGTGGCCGGGAATAGCATGTCGGGAGTGGCCGTTGCCACGATAATGAGATCGATCTCTTTTGGTGAAATCTTCGCCTGCTCGATCGCCTTGAGCGCTGCCTTGGTCGCCATATCGCTCGTGTTTTCATCCTTTGCGGCAATACGGCGCTCCCTGATGCCGGTGCGCGTGGTGATCCAGTCGTCGCTGGTATCAACCATGCGTGAGAGGTCCGCATTGGTCAGAATCTTTTCGGGCACATAACTCCCTGTGCCGATGATTGAGACCGTGCGCAGCGCTTTAGTGGAGCGCGGGCTCAAGCGGGGCTGTCGTTTCATGGTAACGGCGAATCTCCTCGACGATATGCGGGTTCACCTGCTGTTCAATTGACTCGGCCGCCACCCGTAGCGCGTTCTTGATCGCCAGTGGCGTGCTCGCGCCGTGTGCGATGATGCAGATGCCATTTACGCCGAGAAGCGGACTGCCGCCGTACTCTTCATAATTCGTCTTGTCCTTAATCGTTCCAATGGCATTCTTCGCG
>Ga0209690_1002581_pt1 | contig 10303 bp, 9 predicted proteins | sample GraSoiAngelo_150_FD_186164 | JGI IMG/M metagenome (GOLD analysis project Ga0209690, IMG submission 186164) | Grasslands soil microbial communities from the Angelo Coastal Reserve, California, USA - 14_1009_09_40cm (SPAdes) (version 2) | ecosystem: Environmental > Terrestrial > Soil > Grasslands ...
TATAGTGCGGCCCGTTCGGGGCGCCGTTGCCGGCCCCTGCCGGCGCAGGACCTATGATCGCGACGATCAGCAATACCGCGATGAAGGAGAACCCTGCAAGAGTGAGCCGATTCATACTGTCCCTCCTTGGGTGCGGATGAAGACCACCACTGTCCCGGGAGGGGCGATGCGCCCTCCTTCGGTAGCCCGGCCGTCAAGCTCGGCGCTTGACCCGTGGCTTTGCGGCCCCGTCTTGCGGCGGGTGTGCCCTTGTCGGGAGGGGTCTTCTCTCCGAGGTAGGTTCGGTGCAGGCGAGGTGCCAAGCAGCGGTCCGGCCAGGTCAGTGCAGCCCAATATCCGGAAATCGTGGGACTTTCGGGGCCGCGGAGCTTCTATTCAGGCGCCCGGGCACGACGGTTGGATGCTGTTTAGTAACGCGTTTGGGCGGTGAGCTGGCCATTCTGACACCCCTTTTAATGGATCACAGTTTTTTCAGTAACTTGCGCCTCACCAGTGCCCGGTGGTTGTCGGGCTCTCTTCCTCAGACAGCCTCCTAGCGACAGCGAAGAAGTATTCGGCATGCCCCTCTCCCCCGCCGACCCCCTTCCGCGACGAAGAATTCGCGTCCTGGATACCGAGCTTGCCTACGTGGACACCGGAAGCGGCGACCCGATCGTCTTCCTCCACGGGAACCCCACGTCCTCGTACCTGTGGCGCAACGTCATTCCGCACGTCGCGGCACGCGGGCGCTGTCTCGCGCCGGACCTCGTGGGCATGGGCGAGTCGGACAAGGCGCCGGCGGGCTCGTACCGCTTCGTGGACCACGCCCGCTACCTCGACGGCTGGTTCGACGCCCTCCGGCTGGACCGGAGCGTGACCCTCGTCGTCCACGACTGGGGCTCGGCCCTCGGCTTCCACTGGGCGCGTCGCCATCCGGAGCGGGTGCGTGGGATCGCTTACATGGAGGCGCTCGTCCGCCCGATGACCTGGCAGGACTGGCCCGAGCCGGCGCGCCGGATCTTTCAGGCCATGCGCTCGCCGGCAGGCGAGGAGATCGTCCTGGTGAAGAACGTCTTCGTCGAGCGCCTCCTGCCGGCGAGCGTGGTTCGCGGCCTCGGTCCCGAGGAGCTCGAGCGCTACCGGGCCCCGTACCGCGAGCCCGGCGAGTCGCGCCGGCCGACGCTCGCCTGGCCGCGGGAGATCCCGCTGGACGGCGAGCCCGCCGACGTCGTCGCGGTCGCCCGTGCCTACGCCGATTGGCTCACGCGGAGCCCCGTGCCCAAGCTCTTCGTCAACGGCGATCCCGGGTTCCTCCTGACCGGGGCGCTACGCGACTTCTGCCGGACTTTCCCGAACCAGCAGGAGGTCACGGTTCGCGGCACGCACTTCGTCCAGGAGGACTCGCCCGACGCGATCGGTCGGGCCGTGGCAGACTTTGTCGCGAAGCTCACATGAGCCTGTGAGGGCACCGCATGCGCTATGGTAAGCGCCGGAGGCGGCCATGAAGATCCGCGAAATCCGCACCTGGGTCCTTCGCCACGAGCTGCCCGAGGCCGAGGTGTTCGGCTCCTCGAAAGGCTGGCACACCGTCCGTCAGGCGCTCGTCGTCGAGATCCTCACCGAGGACGGCCTCACCGGATTCGGTGAGGCGTACGGCCCGCCGGCGGTCAACCGGACGCTCGTCGACGAGGTCTACGCCCCTCGCCTCGTCGGAAAGAACGCACTCGAGCACGCCGTGCTCTGGGAGGACCTGTACACCACGTTCCGCGACTACGGGCGAAAGGGCTGGCCGGTCGCCGCCATCTCGGCGATCGACATCGCGCTCTGGGACCTCAAAGGTAAGGCGCTCCGCCAGCCGGTCTCCCGGCTCCTCGGCGGCCCCTTCCGGACGCAGGTCCGCGCCTACGCCACCGGTCTGTACCGCCATCGCGTCGCCGACAACGCCACCGCGCTGGCCCGCGAGGCCGAAGCGTACGCGGCCGAGGGCTTTCACGCGATGAAGATGAAGGTCGGCTTCGGCCTCGACGAAGACGTGCGGAACGTGCGGGCGGTGCGCGCGGCCATCGGCGGCGACCGGCTGCTCGCGATGGACGCCAACCACGCGTACGACGCCGGGCAGGCGATCCGCCTCGGCCGGAAGCTCGAAGGGTGCGACCTCGCCTGGTTCGAGGAGCCCGTCGTCCCCGAGGACCTGGACGGCTACTGTCAGGTCAAGGCGGCGCTCCGGATCCCGATCGCGGGCGGCGAGACCGAGTACGCACGCTGGGGCTTCCGCGACCTCTGCGCGCGCCGCGCCGTGGATATCGTGCAGCCCGACATCTGCGGTTGCGGCGGCTTCACCGAGGCGTGGCGGATCGCGGCGCTCGCCTCGGCGTCGTCCCTCACGGTCTACCCTCACGTGTGGGGGACCGCCGTCGGCCTCTTCGCGAGCCTCCATCTCACCGCGGCGCTGCCGCCGAACCCACCTGCCCTGGTTGCGACCGACCCCTTGTTCGAGCTCGACCGTACGCCGAACCCGCTGCGGGACCAGCTCGCCCTCAACCCGCCCAAGCGCGCGGGCGACATCGTGGACGTCCCGACGGGACCCGGGCTGGGCCTCGAGATCGACCGCGCCGTGCTCGAGCGCTACCGCGCGTGAGCGCGCGCGCTCACGCCACGCCTCGACGCGCTCAAGCCCTACGGCGTCGCGGTGGTCACCGTCGGGCTCGCGCTGCCGGTGGCGCAGGCACTCTGGCCGTCGATCCGTCCCACCGTGTCGCCGGTGTTCCTCGCCGCCGTCATGGTGGCGGCCTGGTTCGGCGGCCTCCGGGGCGGCCTGCTCGCGACGGTCCTCGCCTCCTTGTTGATGGATTACTTCAGTCACCGAGCGGCGGCTCGCCGAGGAGGCAAAGCGGGCGGCCGAGGCGCTCCGCTCCGTCGCCCGCCTGGCCCTCGCCGCCGCCCACGAGATCAACAACCCGCTGGCAACGCGGCGCGCCGGCGGGCCGAGGCCGTCCTCGACGAGTCGCGGCGCTTCCTCCAGTCCACGCTGGACTCGCTCACGACGCGGATCGCGATCATCGACGGGCGCGGCGTGATCGTCGCGGTCAACGAGGCGTGGCGCAACTTTGACGAGCCACCCGGTGTCGGCAGCGATTACCTGAGCGCCGACGGAAGAGCCTCCGGCGACGCCGCGGAGGCGACACGCGCGGCTGCCGCCGGCATCCGCGACGTGCTCGAGCGCCGACGCGACACCTTCTCGGCGGAGGTCCCCGAGGGCGGTGGCTGGTTCGCGGTGCGCGCCACGCGCTTCGAGAGCGGGCGCGAGGTCCGGGTCGTGGTGGCCCACGAGGATGTCACCGAGCGGCGGCGCGCCGAGGAGGCGAAGCGGGCGGCCGAAGCGCTCCGCTCCGTCGCCCGCCTGGCCCTCGCCGCCGCCCACGAGATCAACAACCCGCTGGCGACGATCCGGGGTAACCTCGACCTGCTCGGCAGGCACGTCGGAGAGGAGCTGGCGCGGACTCGCCTCCAGCCGGCGTTCGACGCCGTGGAGCGTATCCGGGCGGTCGTCGCCCGCCTGGGCAATATCACTGAGCTGAGGGTCTCGGACCGGTGGCCAACCCTCCCGGAGATGCTCGACCTCCAGGCCTCGAGCTCTCCGGAGGCAGAGGGCTCGGACGGCCCTAGTCGGGCTGGACCATCAGCCTGACCGTCACCCGGCGCTTCTTCTCGTCGGGTAAGCCGGCGGTCATGATGGGACCGAGCCCGACCGAGCTGATCCGCGGCAACTCGACGCCCTTCTCGACCAGGTAGCGCCGGACGGTCTCGACGCGACGCTGGCTCAGCCCCACGTTGTACTCGTAGGTGCCCGTGGGATCCGCGTACCCCTCGAGGTCGACCGAGAGCCGCGGGTTCGCCTGGAGCTCCTTGGCCAGCGACGCCAGCGAGGTCTGCGCGGCGTCGTCCAGGTCCCAGCGATCGAAGCCGAAGCGCAGCTCGAGCGTCTCGACCAGGTCCCGCTTGTTGCGGTTCCCCCAGAGCCGGGAGAGCCGGCCCGCCGCCTCCTCCGCTTGCGCCTGGGCGGAGCGGGCGAGCTGGCCCGTCTGCGTCAGCGAGCTCTCGACCGTCTGGAGCCGCGAGCCCATCCCCTCGATCTGCTGGGCGTCGTCGGCCAACCGCTTCTCCACGCCGGCGAAGCGCTGGTCGATCTCCACTTCCTGCTTGTTGACCAGCTCCCTGACCCAGCTCCTGGTCGCGCAACCGGTGGTCAGAAGCACGGCCGCGGGAAGAAGGATCGCGCACGTCCAGTGCTGTCGCATAGCCACCTCCTCGGCGTCGGGTCGCATCACCATGCAACGGCTTCGCCAACTCGGAGCGGCGCGGATTGTCGGGGGAAACCCAAACCGGGCGCGGCACCGCGGGCCCGACGGTGTCACGCTACCGGACGCGGCGAGTCAGCCGGCTGACGCTCGGTCAGTTCAGGCGGGCGCGCAGCGAGTGGAGGGTTTTCCTCAGCTCGACGTCGGTGGGCGCCAGGCGCACGGCAGCCTCGAACTCGCGGAGCGCATCCGCCCAGCGCCCCTGCCGTAGATAGATCCGCCCGAGGTTCATGTAGGGGAACTGGCGCGGCTCGTAGCGTGGGGCGTGCTTGGCTTTCTCGAGCCAGGGGATCGCCTCTTCGAGCTTGCCCTGCTGCATCAGGTAGCAACCGATATCGTTGTAGGGGTTGCCGAAGTCCGGGTCGACCTCGATCGCCTTGAGACACTCGCGCGTCGCTTCCTCGAGGCGCCCCTGGAAGCTCATGGTCCACCCGAGGAACGTGTGCGCCTCCGCCGTCGGGCACACGTCGATGGACCGCTGGTAGAGCTCGACCGCGCGCTCGAGGTCGCCCTGCATCTGGTGGGCGTACGCCTCCTGCCAGAGCGTGGTCGCGCGCCGCACGAGCTCGGGGTCACGCATCGGCGCGCCGCGCCCTCAGAGCGGCCACGCCTCGCGGCGGTGACCCATCTCCCAGAACATCCACTCGTAGCGGCTCGTCGTCACGAAGTGCCGATTCATCGCGTGGCGCTCGGCGTCGGAGAGACGCTCCGCGATCCGGTCGGTGGCGTCGATCACCGCGCGCACCACGTCGCCGAACTCGCCCGAGGCGTAGGTGGCGATCCAGCGCGCGTAGAGCGGATCGGGTGAGCCCGCGCGCTCGAGCTCGCGGCCGACCTCCCAGTAGATCCAGTAGCAGGGCAGCACCGCCGCCATCGCCTCGTGGTACGGCGCGCCGTACGCGATGGCGAGCAGGTAGCTCGTGTACGCCAGATTCGTCGGAGCCATCGGCGTCGCGGCGACGGCGTCGGGTGTCAGGCCGAACTCCTTGAAGAAGGTCTCGTGGAGGGCGCGCTCGACCTTGAGCGCGCCGGCCGCGTGCTCGTTGAACATGATGATCCAGTCGTCTTCGGGCGCGCGGGCCGCCGCGAGCGAGAGCGCCCGCGCGAACTCGCGGAGGTAGAGCGCGTCCTGCACCGCGTAGAAGCGGAAGCTCTCCCGCGGGAGCGAGCCGTCGGTGAGCCCGCGCACGAAGGGGTGGCGGAGGATGGCCGCGTAGATCGGCCCGATCGCCCGCCAGAGCTCCTGCGCAAACCCCATGACGTATTCTCGACTAGGAGCCCCGGAAGACGGGGTCCCGCTTCTCGACGAACGCCTTCGCGGCCTCGCGGTGGTCCTCGGTCAGCCCGCAGCGCGTGTGGTGCCACGCTTCCAGATCGAGCAGGTCTTTGAGCGTCCCGCTCTCCGCCGCGTTGAAGTTCCGCTTCATGTAGCGGTAGGCGATCCGCGGGCCCCGCGCGAGCCGTGCGGCGAGCGCCAGCGTTTCCTCCTCGAGGCGCGCGTCAGGGACGACCCGGTTGACCATCCCGAGCTCCCGCGCTTCGCGGGCGTCCACGATGTCCGTCGTGAAGTAGAGCTCGCGCGCCTTCCCGGTGCCGACGAGCTGGGTGAGGAACCAGCTGCCCCCGAAGTCGCCCGAGTAGCCGACGCGGGCGAACGCCGTCGCGAAGCGCGCCGTGTCGCCGGCGACGCGCAGGTCACACGCGAGCGCCAGCGACAGGCCCGCGCCGGCCGCTGCGCCCCGCACCATCGCGATCGTCGGCTTCGGCATCTCGTGGAGCCAGCGCGACACCTCCATCCGCGAGCGGAGCGCCTGCGCCTTGTCCTCGAGGGTGGTCCCGCCGAACTCCCGCCCCTCCGCCATCGCCTTCACGTCCCCACCCGCGCAGAAGGCGCGGCCGGCGCCCGTGAGCACGACGACCCCGACCTCGGGGTCGGCCGCAAGCCGTGGCAGCGCCTCGAGCAGCGCGTCGAGCATCGACGGCGACATGGCGTTCAGGCGGTCGGGCCGGTTCAGCGTGAGCACCGCGACCCCGTCCTTGAGGGCTTCGAGCAGGTCCTGGCTCATGGGATCCTCCGTCGGCGGATGTGCCGCGATGGTACCATCGCGTGGGACTCGTCGCCCGGGCCGGGTGCAGAGGGGGAGGGGACCGATGGAAGCGGTGAAGGACTCGAGCCACCTCTACGAGGTCGAGCGGCGCGCGCGCCACGCCGAGCGGCCGGGATTCTGGATCTCCGAGCTCCAGATCGCGCCGATGCAGAAGGTCCCCTGGCATTACCACACCAACGTCCAGGACACCTTCTATGTCCTCGAGGGTCGGATCCGGCTGTTCCTGCGCGAGCCGAAGGAGGAGGTGATGCTGGGGCCGGGGGAGACCTATGCGGTCCGGCCCCGGCGGCCGCACCTCGTCACCAACGCCGGGCGGGTCTCCGCGGTGTTTCTAGTCCTCCAGGGGATGGGCGAGTACGATTTCGTCCCGCTGACCTAGACGCGTCGTGACGAGGCGACGAAGTTGACCGCCGTCACCGGGGCTTCCCGCCCTCGACGCGCTTGAGCTCCAGGAGGAGGTCAGCGCGTAACTTCTGGTCCTCTGGCACGAGCGCGAGCGCTTCCTCGAAGGACTTCTTCGCGCGGTCGGGCGACTTCAGCGCCGCGTGGATCCGCCCCAGGAGATACAGAGTTCTCGCTCTGAGCGGCCCGCGATCCAGCGCTCGCTGGGCGAAAGCGAGCGCTTCCTCCGGGCGGCCGAGCCGGAAGTGGACCCGGCTCGTCTCTAGCAAGGCCGGCTTATGGTCCGGCTCGAGCTCGAGCGCACGCTGGAAGTGCGCCAGCGCGTCTTCCATGGCGTTGCGCCCGAGGCACCCCATCCCGATCCAGTAGCGAACGTCCGCCCGCTCCAGCTCGCCCCTGCTGCCCGGCGCGAGCTCCGGCAGCGGGGACGTCCTCGCCTTCCGGATCGCCTCCTGGTTCGTACGGCTCGTGTCGAGGTAGAGGGCCCGCGGCGCCGAGAATTCGAGCGTCAGGCGGTCGTCGGTGTTCCGCTCGGCGTCCTCGACGAAGCGCGCCGTGTCCGTCTCTCCCAGGGCGAAGAAGCCGAGGACGCTCGGCCAGGCGCCGTTTCCGGGGTAGCCGAGGTCCTCGCCGACGCGTCCCTCGGCGAACCGCGCCTTGACGCGGCCGAGGTCGAGCGCGCCCGGCGCCGTCCTGCCGACGAGCAGCAGGTCCTCGCTGATATTCCACACCGTGGTCGCCGGAAACACGCCCTGAAAGGTCTTCAGGATCATCCTCAGATCGTCGGGGCGGAGATTATAGAGCTGGATCCACTGGACCATGACTCCGCCCGGCGAGAGGTGCGCGCGCGTGAGCCGGAAGAACTCCTCGGAGAACAGCGAGGCGAGTCCGCTGATCCACGGATTCGACGGCTCGGAGATGATCACGTCGTAGCGGTCGGGCGTGGTGAACAGGAAATTCCGGCCATCGGCGACGAGCGTCCGCGTCCTGGGGTCGAGGAGCACGTGCCCGTTCGCCTCGCCGAAGAACCGACCCGCCGCCTCGACCACGGCCGGCTCGATCTCGACGACGTCCAGACGGCGGATGCCGTGGCGCGCGACGGCGCCGGCAGTGACGCCGGTCCCCAGTCCGATCACGAGCACGTCGCGCGGGTCTGGGTGCGTCAGGAGCGGCAGATGGCCCACCAGCTGCTGGGTCGGCATGTCGAGCGAGGTCGACCCCTCCGTCTTGCCGTTGATGCGAAGATACCGGTGCGCACCCGATTGGCCGACCGAGACCGTGCCGGAGCGTCCGTCGCGATAGAACAGAACGCGCTGTGACCGCAGCGTCGCGCCGATCGACGAGGAGGACGCCGCGGCGCTTCTGAGGTACGGGCCGACGTAGATGGCCGGACCGCTCGACATCACCCGCGGGTCCCACGGCGCGATCCCGACGGCGACGGCGACGGCGGCAAGCAGGGCGGCGCCGGCGCTTCCCCATCGCCAGGCCGGCCGGAGGTCGGCGGTCGCCGTGAGGAGCGCCGCCAGCAGCAGATTCACCACGACGCCGACGACGATCGCGGCGTGCACGCCGAGGGCCGGGACCAGCGCGAAGCCGGTCAGCACGGCTCCCCCGACCGCCCCGACGGTGTTCGCCGCGTAGATCCGACCCACGGACTCGCCGACACGCGCCGCCCCCGGCGTGGCCACCGCGACGGCACACGGAAAGGTGGCGCCGATCAGCAGAGTGACGGGCAAGAGCACGCCGACGCTGAGCCCGAGCTGGATCCACATCACGAAGGGAGGCGCGTACGACCAGCGCAGCGCCGCCAGCAGAAGCTCGGGCAAGCGCTCGAACATCAGGAGGACGGGAACGACGAGCACCGCGATCCCAGCCTGCAGCGCGCCGAAGGCCACCGGGGACGGCTGACGCGTCCCCCAGCGCCAGGCATAGAGGGCGCTCCCGCCCGCGAGCCCCAGAAGGAACGCCACGAGCATCGCCGTGAACGCGTAGGTCGAGCTGCCGAGCACGAGGGCGAGGGCTCGCGTCCAGGTCACCTCGTAGAGCATCGACACGGCGCCCGAGATGCCAAGCGCGACCACGGTGAGCCTGACGCCGAGGGGCTTCACGTCTCGGGACGGCGCTTCCCGCACATCGGCGTCCGACTCGCTCGCCGGCGCCAGATCGATCCCGGCGGGCCGCGCCGAGCGGGCGCGCCCATAGACGAGAGCGGCGATGCCAAGCGCCAGGTTCAGCGCGGCCGCGGCCTCGATCGTGGCCCGGTTCCCCAGCGACGGGAGCAACACGTAGCCGGCCATCGCCGCGCCCACCACCGCGCCACACGTGTTGACCGCGTAGAGCCCGCCGACGAGGCGTCCCACGCGGCTCTCGGGCTCGGCCAGCGCCTGGCTCAGGACCGCGAGGGTCCCTCCCATCAGCGTCGTCGGCACCAGCAGCAACGCCGAGCCGAGCGCGAACTGGATCCACGGGAGGACCGCGTGGGACTGCCCGAGCGCCCGGAAGAGGTCCGGATACCAGGCGGCACTCCACGCGAAGAGCATCGGGAGGAGGGCCGCCCAGGCCCCGATACCGAGCTCGAGCCAGCCATAGGCCTGGATCGGGCTCCGGATCCGGGGCGTCAATCCCCCGAACAGGGCGCTGCCCAGCGCCAGCCCCCCCATGAAGACGATCAGCACCGTGGCGACGGCGTGGACGGTGTGCCCGAAGACGAGGCCGAGCATTCGCAGGAAGACGACCTCATACACGAGGGCCGTCCCGCCCGAGAGGAAGAAGCAGACGAAGAGGAAGCCCCTCATATCCCCGAGTATCGGGGGACGGGGCTGCTTGCCCTACCGGAAATCGTCGCGCTGCTGGACGCTGTTGTCCTGGGTCAGGTCGATCGCGAGGTCCTGACCGGGCTCGACCGTCACCTTGAGGCGCCACTTCGAGTCGGGCCCGACCGAGTCGGTCAGTTTGTAGGAGCCGGCAGGAAGCTTCGTGAGCATGTAGTTCCCACTATAGTCGGTTCGGACCCTGCGGAAGAATTCCTTGTTCGGGGAGTCACGGAGACCCACCAGAAAGATCTGGTACCGAGTCAGCCGCTCCCCCCACGCGGCGGTGCCGTGAATGCTACCGTTCCCGATTTTCGGGTCGTTGGCGGCGAGCTCGCTGGCGGCGCTCTGCGTCCCGCTGCGGTTGCCGGCCAGCCAGCGTCGCGCGATCTTGGCTTCCTCCGAGTCGCCGGGCGCATTCGCTACCACCCACTCGAACTCGCGGATGGCCTCGTCCTTCAAGTCGAGCCACGTGGCGCAGATCGCCAGGTTGGAACGCAGGAAGAGGCTGCCCGGGTCGGTCGAGAGGGCTGCGCGAAGGTGCTCCGCCGCGACGGCCCACTGCTGAGCGGCGAGCGCCGTACGCGCCAGGGCCACCTGATCCAGAACGACGGGCGCCGACACGCGCGGGGCCTCAGCGGCACGC
>Ga0209690_1002586_pt1 | contig 10299 bp, 8 predicted proteins | sample GraSoiAngelo_150_FD_186164 | JGI IMG/M metagenome (GOLD analysis project Ga0209690, IMG submission 186164) | Grasslands soil microbial communities from the Angelo Coastal Reserve, California, USA - 14_1009_09_40cm (SPAdes) (version 2) | ecosystem: Environmental > Terrestrial > Soil > Grasslands ...
GTGCGTCAAGCACGAAGAACCCGCATCGATGCTGTGGTCGACATGGAATTCTTCGCGCGCTTCTCAGCCATCTTAACCTTCTTGACTGGGGCCAAAACGCGCGTCGGCTTTCATACTTTCTTTGGTGATGGACCATACCGAGGCGACCTTATGACGCACCGGCTCCTGTACAATCCTCATCTCCACACCAGCCAGATGTTCGAAGCAATGGTTGAAGCATTGACCCGCGATCCGGCAGTGTTACCGACCTTTGATTTCATCCCTTCTTCGAATCAGATATTCGCAAAATTGTGTCCCACTCCGGCTGATCTCGCGGAAATCGACGCTTTGTTGCAGCGGGAGAATCCTCGCATCGGGCTGGCGCCACTGATCCTGCTGAATCCGAACGCGAGCGACTTGCTGCCTTTGCGGCGTTGGGCGCCGGAGCGTTACGTAGAACTCACGCGGCGACTGCTCGAGCGTTATCCAAACCTTTTCATCGGGTTTACCGGTGCGCCGGCTGAAGCCGCTCCCAATAATCAGCTTGCAGACGAGGTCGGTTCGGACCGCGTCATCCGGCTTGCCGGAAAAACGACTTTACGGCAGTTGCTTGTGCTTTACGCACGGAGTGAGATTCTGGTGACGAACGATAGCGGGTCGGCTCATTTCGCTTCCATGACACCGATTCGCGTCGTCACCTTGTTTGGTCCAGAGGCACCGGCGCTGTTTGCCGCGCGCTCCCCGAACGCAACCGCCCTCTGGGCCGGCATCGCATGCAGCCCGTGCGTGAACGCCTACAACAATCGGCAATCGGTCTGCCGCAACAATCTTTGCATGCAAGCGATCACGGTTGGTGACGTTTTTGAGAAAGTCACGCGCATTTACGATTCTCTTAAGAGGAGACCACCAGGAAATTAATTTGTATAGTGATTGGTGTGCCAACTCGGTGTGCATGGACTTTCCTGAAATCAGGAAGCGTGATTCGAATCGCTCGTTCGAGTCGGTCGACGCTCTCCCGCAATTGGCTCGCAATTCTGATGATTGGCGGGACCATCGCAGCCAATGCACAGGAGATCGAGAATCGACAGGTTCTCGTAGAAGCCGAAGAGATACCAAGCGCCTATGGTGCTCCGCCTGATCTATCGCACGGTCGCATCTCTACGCTCACAAAATCGTATGTGATTTCGCCTTTCAGCTTTGAATTGGAAGCTGGATATGAGGGCGCCGTCTTTCGTCACGGCCTGCCCGGTCAACCTTTCCGGCAAGAGATCGAAATGGGCCTGCCTGCGCGTTTCACCGTTGGCATACAAAACCAAGTTGAGCACTTCGCCGGTGAGACTCGCGACCGCAGTTTCACTCTCGAAGCGCGTTACGCGCTTGCTGATTGGAACAAGCTTCCACTCAATCCCGCTATCTCGGCCGAATACCAGTTTGGCCTCAGCAACGCATTGCCCGATTCGGGGGAGCTTGCGCTCTTGATCTCGCACGATTTTCCTCACCTGATCGAGTGGGCGATGAACATCTTTGTGGACCGCGAGTTTGGCGGCCGACAATCAACCAGCGCGGGTTTCGCGCAGAGCGTCGAAGTCCCCGTCCTTTTACCGGAAGAAAAACTCGAGGTCGGACTTGAAATGCAATACCGCAGCGGCGGCGAGGCACCCGGGCGCAACGGCACAACAAAAGGCTTGGCCATCGGGCCCACATTAGCATGGCGCCCGACGAAGAACGCGCGTTTTGATCTCTCACCGCTCATCGGAACTAGTGACCACACACCTGCGGTGCAAGTGTTCGCTGTATTTTCGTTCTCCTTCGGTGGACCCACCGCAGGCGAGGTAGAGAATCCCGCGTCCGCCCGCAGTCACTGAACCCATGTCTTCTCACGCATCAATCGGTGTCGAGCGCAAGATCGAGCACACGTTCTTCCTGCTCAGCGTCTGGAGCAAAGGCGTCGCCGGCCTGATCGAGACAATCGGCGGGCTGCTCTTGCTCTTTATCCCTCACGCGCGATTGAACGCGCTTGTCGTCTTTTTGACCGCCCCCGAACTGGCGGAAGATCCAACGGACCGCATTGCAATCCTCCTGCAGGGCATGGTTCATGACCTTGCCGCAGATGCCAAATCATTCGCCAGCGGTTATCTAATCGTTCACGGCATCATCAAAGTTTTCCTCGTCGCGGGGCTGTTGAGGCGCCGGCTCTGGTCATATCCGGTTTCGCTTTGGTTCTTGGCTGGCTTCATCGCTTATCAAGCGTATCGCTTCTTTTTCACTCACTCGCTCTGGATGATCGCGCTCACTATTGTCGATCTAATCGTCGCGTTCTTAATCTGGCGCGAGTACCAAACCCGCAAACAGGGTTTCGCGTGAGACGACAACGCGGTAGTGGCCCGCCGAAGCACCGATCGGCAGCGTTACCGGCAAAAGCTTTCTTCCACGTCGGCCACGCTCCCAAAGATCAACGGCGCGCAGCCATTTCAAATTGTCGCCGAAATACAGCCGATTCACTGGGCAATAATAAATCAGAACGTCCGCTCTGCGACAAAGTCGTTGTCGCTCGTACGAACACGAGCAAAACAAAGGTCATCACGCGGCAAAGCCAGGTCTCAACTGGCGCAGCCATCAAGCAATTTTAAACCCGCTGCCGCTCCAGCTCTACGAACAAGTTGCGCGGATTCAGGGTTTCTTCTCCTCGCAAAGCTTCTGGAAACGGGGGTCGCCACGCAAAGGGTCCCATTTCGGATCGAGCCTTAGAAGCGCAGGCGTAAGGCAGTTGCTATACGGAATCTGCAAAAGACGCTGCAGCCTTGGAATCGCGCGGTTTTTGTCGCCGACGTTGACCTCGACGGACGCCAAGTTCTCCTCGTACGAAGGCCCATCCACTGCGTCTTTCTCACTTGGCAGCAGCGTGATCGCGCGCTCAGCTTCGTTTATTGCTGCATCCTTCTCGCCGAGCACAGCATGAATTAGCGAAAGCGCTAACGCAAAAAACGGGTTATCCGGGGCCTTCTTGCCGACAGTCTCCAGCGGATGCAGCATTTGTTGAGCAGTGACCCTGGCGCCGGCAATGTCGCCGGCATATTCCTGGGCGAGGGCCAGAAACAATGGCTCAAAGAGCCTTTCGAACTCGGGCAGGTCGCGAGATTCGGTGAGTCGGCTATGAACCAATCGAATGGCTTCATCGAAATGCCGCTCTAGAAACAATTGGTTCATCTTCGCTAGGAAGATCTCCAACGAAGGGGTCTGTGCGTTTACGCCAACCAGCAATTTACCGGCTTGTTCCAGATTGCCCTCGGTCTGATAAATTCTTGCTTCGGACGCGACGGCGTCGGGGTCATTCGGAACAATGTCCAATACCCTATCGTACGTTTTTAGCGCAGCCGGGAATTGTCGAAGCATCCCGTAGGTCTCTGCGGCGGTCGCTAACCATTGAGTGTTGCGCGGATCGAGCGCAAGAGTTTGCTCCCAGTAGGCAACGCTTTGATCCCAGTGCCCTTGTCGTCGTGCGATTAGGGCGAGAGCACCAGGGACATCGCTGCTACCTGGCAAGAGGTCCCGGACGCGGCCGAACATCGCTTTGGCAAGCTCGTAATCCCGCCGCACCCAGTATTGATAATAAGCTTGTGCGAGCAGGGTTTCGGGCGAGTTCGGTTGGAGTTTTTGCGCGGTGTTTAAGGCCCGCTCCGTCGCGTCACGGCGAGCGGGGGTCGTATCTAGACCAGCGAAATACACGTGAGCGTTCGCACGAGAGAGTCTGGCCCAAGCCAGGGCAAAATCTGGGTCGAGCTGCACCGACCGCTCGTAAAAGCCGACGACCTTCTCTGAATCGTCTGGAGAGGACGCGCGCGCTTCAAGAGCCAACCCCCGGAGGTACGCGTCGTAAGCCTCTGAATTGTTGGTCGGCTTAACCGCCAAGGCTTGTTGCTCGCCGCCAGTAAGCTTGGCCTGCAATGACTCGGCGATTGCTTTGGCGATTTCGCTCTCGACACCGAAGATGTCGACGAGCTTACGGTCGTAGGTGTCGGCCCACAGATGCGAATCGCTGGCCACTTGGATGAGTTGGACGTTGACGCGCACCTGATCGGCGGCTTTCTGGACGCTGCCCTCCAGGATGTTCGCGACGCCAAGCTGCTTCGCGATCTCGAAGAGATTGCCTGGCTTGCTCTGATATTGTTGGGTTGACGTGCGCGAGATCACTTTCAAATCCGCGATCTTCGCGAGCCGCGTTAGGATTTCTTCCTGAATGCCATCGGCGAAATACGCGTTTGCCTTATCTTCGCTGAGTGATTCAAACGGCAGCACCGCGATCGATTTGGCTGGCAACTCAGCCGACCCGCTCTGCTTGCTTGTCGCAGTGTAACGGCCAAGGAAAAACAAACTCACCGAGATCGCCCCGGCGATGATCACGACGTAAATCCACGCGCGGTTACGCGATGATTTTTTCGCCAACTCGTCCGCAACCTCCGTTCGCTTCAAGCCTTCCGGTGTCAGCTCAAACGCCCACGCAATGATTAACGCGATCGGGAACCCGACGATAATTACGAGAACAATCAGCCGCACCGCCCAATTTGGAATTTCAAAGAACGGAAAAACCTGCGTCGCAATTTGAATGAGCAGCCAGGCCACGACTGCGTAGGCGATCGCGACCTTGTAAACGTTGCGCCGCTTCAGCTCGGAGACGAAATTGCGCAGATTCACGGCTTGTCGCGCAGCCATTCCAAATTGTCGCCGAAATACAGCCGATTCACGCGATTATGTTTATCGTAACATCATCACGCGTGCCACTTGCTTTGTGACGGCTGCAAGACGGACGTTGAAATCTGCGGCACACGCACAAACGAACCGGCTTCGCTGAGATTGCCAGCGATGATTTTCCAGTACTTCACCGAATCGATTGTGCCTCGTTTGCTGGATCGACGGCAATCACAAGAATCAACGTTTCAAACCACCCGCCCGAAAGTAACAACGGCGTCACCTTTCCGATGCGGCGCTAAGCACGGATCCCTGAGATTCTTAGTGAAGCGGATCGAATGCTGTAACGCGAGGTGCCTACTTTACTTGCGCAGCATTGCGGACGGACGTTTGGACCACCACAGGGAAGCGGTAGCAGTTGTGAACACGATCAGCAGCACGTGATCATGCCGGCGGAATTAAAACAACGCGGGTCGACAGTAGGCGTTTTTGGGGTGTTTATGGGGGCGCTCTTTTTTGTCCCTCTTGCGCTTTCAATAGAATTAGCAGAGCCGGAAGGGGCTGCCCACGCGTATCCGGCGTTGCTGGATCTAAACGGAAAAAAGCTTGCTAATGGGGAGTTTATGCAGTGGACCCAGAATGACCGGCTTCACGTCAGGATCACCTACAAGTTCAGCAACGGCCGGCGGTTCGAAGAGAAGGCAGTCTTACGGCAAAGGCCCGAACTCATCCAAGAAGAATGGTCGTGGGAAGAGCTCAAAAACGCAAAGCCGTCTCGTGAATTTGCTGTAAATTTCTTATCGAAAACGGCGACCGCACACAAGCTTGAGAATGGCGAAGTCAAACATTGGTCTGAGAAAATAGAGGTTGAGACTGGACGGACCTTTGCCGGATTCGGCTTTACGGTTGCGCTCCAGAATTTGCGCAAACGCCTCGTCAACGGAGAACGAGTTGAACTTAAGGCAGTGGGCTTCGCACCGAAGCCGCAAGTCATCACAGTGCAAATTGCATATGGCGGTCTTGACCAAATGAGAATGTCAGAGCGGCTCCTCAAAGGCGATCGTTTCGTAATCCATCCGGAGATTCCGCTGATCGCCAAACTTTTTGTTCATGTACCAGACACGCAAATCTGGCTCACTAACCCTCCGCCGGCGGGCTTTCTGCGATGGGAAGGGCCAGTCGCGGAACCGAGCGACCCACTCATCCGCGTCGATCTCGTTTCCGGGGATGAAAGCGGGCCGGCAAAAGCGGTGGCAGCGAGCAGCCGCCGCTAGATGGTCCGCAATAATTTCCATCTCCGCTGCTGCTTATGCGCGAAAAACGTCTCGGAAAAGGTTGGTTGAACGTTGGGCTGTTCGTCTCAAATTGATTCGGCCAGTCGCGTGCTTTTCACAGCAGACGCGCACCGCTGCGATGGAAAGAGATTCATCGTCAGTGCCGACGAAGAGTTGACAGCGTTTTTTTGGAACTCGAATTAATCACTCGCTCCGACGGCCTGCAAAAGTAACAACGGCGTTACCCGTCCGATGCGGCACGGACGATACTTTTCAAATCCTCGGTGGGTTTAATTTTTAGAAACCCATAAAACTATGAACTCGAAAAAATTCATTCTCCTCAGTTGCGTGGTACCGTGCGTTTTCGCGGTCTCGACTGCGACGGCACAGATGAGAGGGCACCGTGCTTCGATGGCGCGGATGTCGATGCACCGCGCTCCCATGTTAGGTTCGATGGCGCGGATGCCGATGCGCCGCGCTCCAATGCTAAGCTCCGCATCCGGCTTCCGCCGTTTCAATGACGGGGACTTCGATCGGGATGATCGGTTTCGCCGCTTCCACCGTTTCAACGACGGCGACTTTGATCGGGATGATCGGTTTCGTCGCTTTCACCATTTCAACGACGGGGACTTTGATCGGGATGATCGGTTTCGTCACTTTCACCGTTTCAACGACGGGGACTTCGATCGGGATGATCGATTTCGTCGCTTCCATCGTTTCAACGGCGGGGACTTTGATCGCGATGATCGATTTCGTCGCTTCAACCGTTTCAACGAGATCATCGTTTTCGATGACTTCGGTTTTCCGTTCTTTCCGTTCCCTCCGTTCTAATTATCCGCATCCCTACTATCCGGATCCTGGAAGATTTTTGCCGCCCGAATGAGCCGGCGTTGGAAGAATGCCAGCGGTTGGCTGCAGTAATGATCGCGCTCCGACAATCCGCAAAAGTAACGGCGGCGTTACCTTTACGGTGCGGCGCACCGCGCAAATCGCTCCGATTCTACGGGTATGAAGCCGATGAGTAGACGCGCAGCGTCGTTATTCATTACTTCGACATCAAACCAATATGAAGGAAACCGCTATGAATAAAGTCGAGACCGAGATTAAGAAGGAGCGAAAAACACCAGGGACGCTTTCCGTCCCTTTTTGTGGCTACACACGCTGGGGCGCTATTAATAAATTGGCGGGATTGCTCGCCATGGGAGTCGTACTGAGCGCCGCCGGCCCGGCCCTCGGGAGGCCGGGCCTCCACGTCGTCCCCAGCCCGGTGATCAACGGTTCGGTACTCCTCGGGGCCGCGGCGATCGCTCACAACGACATCTGGGCGGTCGGCGTTGTTCGTGATAGCAGCGGGACGGCTTCGACACTCGCCGAGCACTTCGATGGGACGAGTTGGAGCGTCGTCCCCACCCCCGTCGTCAACGATCCGTTGGTCGCCGTCGCCGGATCGGCCAGCAACGACGTGTGGGCCGTCGGGAGTCAGACCAACGTGGGTGATTCGCCAACCCCGTTTATCGCGCACTGGAACGGCACGAGCTGGAGCATCATCGAGAGCCCGAATCTGCCGACGAATAGTTTCCTGACTGGAGTAACCGCCCCAGCATCGAACAACGCCTGGGTCGTGGGGCACACCTTCGGCGCTGCGAACGGCTTGGTCGAGCACTGGGACGGCACGAGGTGGAGCATCGTTTCCAGCCCCGCCTTCACAGACGTGGTCGCGTTTGCCATCTCGGCCGATTCCAGCACCGACGTCTGGGCCTTCGGGGTCAGCAACGTCACGGGCGGCCCGGAAGCCCTGCACTTCGACGGCACCAACTGGACCGCTATTCCCGCCGCGACGAGCAGCTTCGGGTTCGAAGCCTTGGGGCTCGCGGCGCTCTCCCCGACCAATGTCTGGGCCGTGGGGGTTCAAGCCGACTCCGACCACGACGCCAACGTACCAGCGGCGCAGCACTGGGACGGTACAAGCTGGAGCGTTGTTCCCGTCCCGAACCCCAACCCGAACTCGGACGCGAGCCCCAACTTACTAACGGGAATTGCGGCCGTCTCGGCCAACGACATCTGGGCCGTGGGCGATTACCACGTCTCCGCAGCTATACAGACGCTCACCGAGCACTGGGACGGCACGAGCTGGAGAATCATCCGCAGCCCCAACCCAAAAGTAGTAAACCAACTCTCAGGCGTGACGGCCCTTAGCGATGGGACCGTCGCGGCGGTCGGCTTCCAGGAAGACTCGACGATCCTCACCGGGCTCATCCTGATGAAGTGAGGAGGTGGTCGGTTTCTAATGGCTGCTTCCGCGGAGATCTTTTCTGCGCCGTCTTCCTTTGCCGTGATCGCGGCTGCGTCTCCCACACGTCCGAATTAGGCGAACGCGTCTGGGAGACCGCGCGCACAGGACGTTGTAATCGGCGTTCGAGTTAAACGGCGGATCGAGATACACGAGATCGACACTCGCGTCGGGAAACTCCTTCCGGTCTGAAAGCCACTTCAGATTGTCGCCGAAGTAGAGCCGATTCATTGACGAAATGAATAGTAAGAGATTCCTCGACTTGACTCGGAATGACAATTGGATGCAGCGTCACGCTGCTCGCCGAAATACAACCGATTCACTAGACAACAATAAATCAGAACAAGTCGGCTTGCGACAAAGTCATTGCGCGTCGTACAGTTGAGACATAGTAGCGAAAAGGCCAGGTACGTTGAAGATTCGTTTCGGCGAGCCGATTAACCGGCCCGGCGCCGGCGCAGCAACCGGCGCACTGCCCACACGCTTGCGGAATGGATTGGTAAGAATATAATTTGGATGTCGCGCGTAGAAGCCGTTGAAGCTTTCAAACGCGGCTGGCAGCGCTGTTAGATCTTCCCTCGCCAACTCGAGCCGGTGCTCATTGGGATGGTAGTGAGATCCAAATCGGTAAGCCTGTCCCGCCGTGTTCAATTCGATGTGCCCGCCCATGATATGGGCGAGTGGACGCGTCTTCAAAAAGTCGACAACCCGGAGTGCGCTTTCACGATAAGCGGCGGCGTCTTCAATCAGCAGCCGGCCTGGAAGCAGGAAATCTCCGGAAAAAAGAATCCCTGTTCTGTTGTCGTAGAATGCCAGGTGCGTCGGATGGTGTCCCGGCGTGGGAATTACGTCCACAATTCGGCCGCCCAAATCCACCTGGGCAATTCCGTTGGGCCAGTTAGTGAAACCGAAAAACGCTCGAACTCCCTCCAAATCCGTTGACACGACTTGGACCGACGGAAGCGCCGCGAACTGAGGATCGCCGGCGCGATGATCGAGATGGCTGTGGGTATGCGCCACCAGGAGCGGAAGCTTTCTGTGGTCCTTATCAGGCAATAGCTCCAAGATCGTGTTCGCCAGCGGCATCTCTTTTGGGTCCGCGACTGCCCCGGTATCGATTAGAAGAGCTTTGTCGGAGCCGATGAGAAGGTAGAGAAAATTGGCCTCGAAGTTTGCGCAGGGACTCTGACGCAAAATAAACGTTTGCCGCTCGTACATGTGGACTTGAAGCGGGTTTTGCGGGGTTGCGGTGCAATCTGAAGCCCCCTCATTCCAGTGCACGTCCAACGATCCAGGCACTGGCTGGGACCACCCCTGCGTTGCTGTCAGGAAAAACATCGACACTGCTAGCGCGGCCGCCACTTTCCAAGCCGCACAAAAGTACGACAAGAAACTGTTAGCAGTTGGGCGCGAACGATTGATCCAATTCACACAATTCACCTCTTCTATTCACGCGATTATGTGTATCGTAACATCATCAGGCGTGCTACTTGCTCTGTGATGGCAGGCGAGACTCTAACCGAAACTTTTTCCGATGAGAACCGGTAAGAAAATTAGAAGGAAGAATTAGGAAGGCAGAAGCGCGACACAAAAATTTTATTTCGTCTTGCGCCAGACAACATCTTCGTTGTTTCGGCGGTCGATAAGAGCGTCGACTTTGCCGCGGGCATCGTAACGGAAAAGGATCCGGCCTTCGACGCCTTTGCGGAAGAAGATTTCCGATGTCTCAGGGAACAATTGTTCCTTCTTATTCAATTGCTCCTTCTTCCCTTTTGGTTCGACAAATAATTTGTCGCCCTCGGCCGTAACCGTTCTGGTTTGCCGGGGCGCGAGCTCGTAGGTGCCAGCGTAGTCGGCGGACTTTTTCGGGTCCGCCTTTCCAACAGCCGGATCTTCGTAATAGCGGTGTGCCTGAGTGGCGATGATCTTCCATTCGCCGTTGCGCCGCAGCCAGGTGTCGGTGGTGTGATAACGCGCCGTCATATTTTGACCGAAGATGGTTTCGGTTTCATTCAGGTCGTAGCTCAGAACGGCGGTATCGCCCAAAATCCGGCTTTGGACATTGGCGAT
>Ga0209690_1002589_pt1 | contig 10294 bp, 10 predicted proteins | sample GraSoiAngelo_150_FD_186164 | JGI IMG/M metagenome (GOLD analysis project Ga0209690, IMG submission 186164) | Grasslands soil microbial communities from the Angelo Coastal Reserve, California, USA - 14_1009_09_40cm (SPAdes) (version 2) | ecosystem: Environmental > Terrestrial > Soil > Grasslands ...
CCGGCCGCGCGGGTGGGCCCTGCGATGGCGAAGAGCAGGAGGAAGAGGCCGGCCGGGCGGATCACCTGCTAGCGAACCTAGCATCGCCTCGGCGACGCCCAAGAAATCCGCTCGCTTTCCTGCGATGACAGGAAGGTCGCGGGGCCTGCAGCGGAATCTGGGCGGGGGAGCTACGCGCCGTTCGAAGAATTCAGCGCGTTCTTCAGCACCTGCGACGGGCGGAAGGTCAGCACGCGGCGCGCGCTGATCTCGATCTCTTGCCCGGTCTGCGGGTTCCGGCCGACGCGCGAGCGCTTCTCGCGGACGACGAAGTTGCCGAAGCCGGAGAGCTTGATCTTCTCGCCCTTCTCGAGGGTGTCCTTGATGGTGTCGAACACCATCTCGACGATCTCGGCGCTCTCCTTCTTGGAGAACCCGACTTCCTTGCACACGCTCTCGATCACGTCGGCCTTGGTCATGGATCGACCATAGTCGAACCGACAAGGGCGAGTCAAAGCAACGGGTTAAGCTGAGCAGCAGCGGTCCCACGCCCACCTTCACCTGCCCACATCCTGCGACTCGGTCGATGTGCGGTCGGGTACGCCCGCGCCCCACGCCCGCGCCCTCGCGCCACCATCTGGGGCGGTGCCACGCGAGGTAGACTCGTCCAGCCCTGGGCAGGGCTGACGATGCGCCTCGCAGCACTGTCAATTCTGTCGGTCGCGGCTCTTGCTTGCAGCGGGCGTTCATCGCCCACCAAGGCCAGCTCCGATTGCGGGAACCCGATGGGCCGCACCCGCTCCTGCGCGATCACCTTGTCAGGCGCGCTCACCAGCCGGGTGAGGTGCTCGGTCGAACCGGTGTACGACGCGTCGAGCAACGAGTTCGTCCTCCACCTCGGCGTCGAGTCGAGCAACGCGGACCGGGTGGGAAGCCCCATCAGCGTCGCCGTCGGTTTCCGCGGCGAGCCCCGCATCGCAACGTACAGGAACACCGATCCCGGAGCGAAGAGCGTGATGTACGCGTACTCGAGCACGTACTTGGAGGAATGGTCCGAGACCGTGGCCGGCCCTGGCGCGCCGCAGGGCAAGCACGCGCTCACCATCGCGTCTGTCGGGACCCCGTTCTGCCTCTCCAGCAGCAAGGGATACCCGCAGATCCAGGGAACGCTCGACGCGACCTTGCCCGCATCCCCTTCCTCGACCGCTTCGGGGACGGTGAGCTTGCGCGCGACGTTCTGAAGCTCCTACGACCGGATCTCCGCGCCCAGCGCCGCCTTGAGGCGATCCTTGACCGAGGCGATGACCGCGTCCGCCTCGCTGTCGGTCAGGGTGCGATCCGGTGCGCGCAGGGTCAGGCCGACCGCGACGCTCTTCTTTCCGACCGGCACCTGCGCGCCACGGTACACGTCGAAGAGCGTCACGTCCTCGAGCAGCCCCTTCCCGTCCACGGCGCGGATCTCCGCCAGGAGCGTCGCCGCCGGCGCATCGGCGGCCACGACGAAGGCCAGGTCCCGCGCCACGGCCGGGAAGCGCGGAATGCCGCGCGTCTCCCGCAGCGCGCGGGCCTGCGAGAGGAGCAGCTCCCAGTCCAGCTCGGCGACCAGCACGGTGGCGGGAACGTCGAACGCCTCCGCCGCGCGCGGGTGGATCTGCCCCAGTACACCGGCGCGGCGACCACCGACGGTGAGCGCCGCCGAGGCGGCTGGATGCAGGAACGCCTCTTCCACCGGCGAGTAGGTGCCCGCGACGTCCAGGGCGGCGAGCAGATCGTCCACCGTGCCCTTCAGATCGTAGAAATCGAGCGGGTCGTGGGGCGCCGCCCAGCTGCGCGGCACCCGGTGCCCTGCGGCCGCGAGGCCGAGCCGCCGCGGCTCGTCCACCGGCCAGGCCAGATCCCCGGAGGGGTGCATCTCGCTCCGGCGGGGAAGGTACACGCGCCCGAGCTCGTACAGCCGGACGTCCTGCGCGCCGTGCTTCAGCGCACGGCCGACGTTCTGCAGCAGGCCGGCGAGGATGGTCGTGCGCATGGCCGCCTGCTCCACCGTGAGCGGGTTCGCGACGCGCACCGGCTTGAGGTCGGGTCGTAGCGCGAGCAGCTCGCGCTCGGAGACGAAGCTGTAGTTCAGCGCCTCGTCGAATCCACGCGCCGCGAGCGCAGCCCGAGCGGCGCGCGTGATCCGCTGCTCCGGAGCGATGGCGGCCGTTTCGCCGACGCCAGCCTTGGGAACCACCACCGGGATCGTGTCGTAGCCGCGCAGCCGCGCGACCTCCTCGACCGCGTCGATCTCCCGGGTCAGATCGCCGCGCCACGAGGGCACCGCCCACAGTCGCCGCTTCGCATCTCCCTCCACGCTCTGCAGCCCCAGCGATTGCAGCCGCTGCTCCACCTCGGCCGCGGCGACCTGGGTCCCGAGCACGGAGGAGACGCGCGCCGGCCGCACCCAGATGCGCGTCTGCGGCCGCGGCGAGGGGTACCGATCGATCACGCCCTTGGCGATCTTCCCGCCGGCGAGCTGCACCACCAGCTCGGCGCAGCGGTCCAGCGCGAGCGCGGCCATCTTCTCGTCCGCGCCGCGCTCGAAGCGGTGCGAGGCCTCGGTGTGCAGCCCGTGGCGGCGGGCCGTCCGCCGGGTGCCGCCTGCATCGAAGACGGCGCTTTCGATCAGGATCCGCGTCGTCGCGTCCGATACCTCGCTGGTCTGACCGCCCATCACGCCCGCCAGTGCGACCGGCTTCTCGCCGTCGGCGATCACCAGATCATCGTCCGACAGCGTGCGCTGCTTTCCGTCGAGCGTGGTCATCGGCTCGCCGCGCCGTGCGCGCCGCACGACGATGCGCGACCCCGCAAGGCGATCCAGGTCGAAGGCGTGCAGCGGGTGCCCCAGCTCGAGCAGCGCCAGGTTGGTCGCATCGACCACGTTGCTGATGGGCCGCACCCCGCAGCCCCGCAGCCGTTCCTGCAACCGCAGCGGCGAGGGTCCGATGCGGACGCCCTCGATGACGCGCGCCAGGTACCGCGGAGCGCGCTTGGCATCCTCCACGGCCACCCGCGCCAGCGCGTCGATCCGCTTCCCCCCTTCCGCGAGCCGCGGCTGAGGTATCCGGAGGGCAGCGCCGGTCAGCGCGTGCACCTCGCGCGCGATGCCCAGGTGCGAGAGCGCATCCGGCCGGTTGGGCGTGACGTTCAGCTCGAAGACGGTGTCGGGCAGCCCGAGCAGCTCCTCGAGCCCCGTTCCGACTGGCGTATCGCGCGGCAGGATGAGCAGCCCTTCGTGATCCTCGGACAGCCCCAGTTCGCGCGCCGAGCAAAGCATCCCGGCGCTCTCTACTCCGCGCAGCTTGGCGCGCCCGATCCGCTGTCCGCCCGGCAGCACCGCCCCGGGTCGCGCCATGGGCACCACGTCTCCGACCCGGAAGTTCTGCGCTCCGCAGACTACCTGGTGCGTACCGCGCCCGTCGTCGACCTGGCAGATGCTGAGGTGGTCGGATCCGGCGATCCGCTCGCTGGCCGCGATGCGCGCCGCCACCACGTCCGGGCCCTGGCCGAGCCCGCGGTCCTCCCTGCCCTCCACCTCGACGCCGGCAAAGGTGAGCCTTCGTGCCAGCTCGTCGGGGGGGAGGTCGGTCGCGCACAGCTCGCGCAGCCAGTTCAGCGAGACCTTCATGGCGGCCCTTTCACAGTTGCTGCAGAAACCGGACGTCATTGTCGAACAGCAGCCGCAGATCGTCGATCCCGTGCCGCAGCATCGCCAGCCGGTCGATGCCCACGCCGAACGCATACCCGGTGTACTTCTCCGGATCGATGCCCACTCCCGAAAGCTCGTCCGGGTTCACCATTCCGGCGCCGAGGACTTCCATCCAGCCGCTGCCCTTGCAGATCTTGCAGCCCTTGCCGCCGCAGAGCGGGTGCGAGATGTCCACTTCGGCGGACGGCTCGGTGAAGGGGAAGTAGCTGGGCCGCAGCCGGGTCTGGATGTGCGGGCCGAAGAACGCCTTCACGAACGCGTCGAGCGTCCCTCGCAGGTGCGCCATCGAGACGCCCTCCTCGACGTGCAGGCATTCGACCTGGTGGAACATGGGCGTGTGGGTCACGTCGGAGTCGCAGCGATAGACCTTGCCCGGCGTGATGACGCGAATGGGCGGCTTGCGCGCCTCGAGCATCGCGCGGATCTGCACCGGGCTGGTGTGCGTGCGCAGGATGCGCGTGGGCGGCTCGGGCGCTCCCTTGGGCGGCGGCGGCAGCGTCGCGGGGTCGAGTGAGAAGGTGTCTTGCATGTCGCGGGCGGGGTGATCGACCGGGAAGCAGAGCTTTTCGAAGTTGTAGACGTCCCACTCGATCTCCGGCCCGTCGGCAACGTGGAACCCGAGCCGGGCGAAGATCTCGATGATGTCGTCCATGGCGAGCGATACCGGGTGGCGATGCCCGAGCTTCTGCGGGCGGCCGGGCAGCGTGACGTCGAGCTTCTCCCGACGGAGGTCCGCGTCCAGCGCGCGGTCGGCGACCGCCTTCTTCGCTCGCTCGAGAAGATCCTCGATGCCGGCCTTGACCGAGTTGACCGCCTCGCCGACGCGCGGCCGCTCGTCGGGCGCGAGCTTGCCCATGCCGCGCAGCACGGCGGAGAGCGAGCCCTTCTTGCCCAGGAACTTGATGCGCGCGGCCTCGACCTGCGCCTCGTCGCGGGCGTCCGCCAACTCGTCCTTTGCCTGCGCGAGCAACGCGTTCAGCTCGTCGATCATCACGGCTCCAGAAACGACGAAAGCCGCGCCGGGTTCGCCCCGACGCGGCCTCGTGCAGTCATTGCGGTAGAGGCCTACGCCGCGGCGCGCTTGGCGATGGCCGCAAACGCCTGCGGGTCGGCAACCGCGATGTCCGCCAGCACCTTGCGGTCGAGCACGATGCCGGACTTCTTCAGGCCCGCCACCAGCTTCGAGTACGACATGCCGGACATCCGCGCGGCCGCGTTGATGCGCGCGATCCACAGCGAGCGGAAATCGCGCCGGCGCACCCGACGGCTGCGCGCCGACTGCATCATCGCGCGCTCGACCGCCTCGACCGCGCGCTTGTACGTGCCGTGACGCCGGCCGCGGAAGCCCTTGGCGAGCTTCAGGACGCGGTTGCGGCGGCGGCGGGCTTTGAATCCTCTCTTGACGCGCATGTGCTGACTTCTCCTACTTCGGCAACCCGTACGGCAGGGCCTTTTTGAGGTGCTTCTCGTCGCGCCGGGCGAGGACCTGGCTGTGGCGCAGGTGGCGCTTGCGCTTGCGATTCTTGCTCAGGGACAGGTTGTGGCGGCGGAACGCCTTGGCCGCCTTGATCTTGCCCGTTCCCGTGCTGCGGAACCGCTTCACCGCGCTCCGCTTGGTCTTCAACTTCGGCATCGCTTTGGGCCCACCTCGAAAAAGGAAGCGGCCTAGTACCTCAGGCCGCCTCCGAAATCAACCCTTCTGCCTCGGAACTTATGCCTTGGGCGCCTCGGCGGCGTGCTGAGCCGGAGCGGGCGCGGAGGACGAGGCGGCGGGCCGGGGCGCGCCGTTGCCGGTCGTCGCCGGGCGCGCGGCGGCCGGCGGGGGGCGGGACTGCGGTTGCGCCGCTCCGGGGCGCGGCGCCTGCGGCTGTCCGGCCCGCGCCGACTGACCGGCCGGCGCCTGCTGCTGCTGTTGCAGCGAGCGCTGCTGCTGCAGGAAGCGCGGGTTCGCCGCCAGGATCATGAACAGAAGCCTGCCTTCGAGGCGAGCCGTTTGCTCGACCATCGCGATGTCCTTCAGCTCGGTCTCGATGCGGCGCAGGATGGCCTGGCCGATCTCGCGATGCGTGATCTCGCGGCCGCGGAACATGACCGTCACGCGCGCCTTGTTGCCCTCGGCGAGGAACTCGCGAATGGCCTTGGTCTTGAAGGCGTAGTCGTGCTCCTCGGTCTTGGGCCGGAACTTCACTTCCTTGAGCTTCACGACCGTCTGCTTCTTCTTCGCCTCGCTCGCCTTCTTCTTGGTCTCGTACTTGAACTTGCCGTAGTCCATGATCTTGCAGACCGGCGGCTTGGCCATGGGCGAGACCTCGACGAGGTCGAGCCCGAACTCGGCTGCTTTGGCGAGGGCGGCCTCGAGCGGAAGCACTCCCAACTGCTCCCCCTCTGGCCCGATGACGCGAAGTTCACGTGCGCGGATGCGGCGGTTCGTGCGGGCGTCGCGGATGGCGGACTCCTTCGGAAAAGTGGACCGGCACGCACCGGCGCACCGGACGTTCAGCTACTGATTTCAGGGCAGAAAAACCCCACCCACCCCGGATTGCGGGCCTGGTTAGGGTATCCGCCCTCCGGGCTGTGTCAAGGGTTCGTGTAGGCGCGCGCTCACCCATGCGCACGCTCAAAACGGGACCGTAGCCTCCTTCGCCAGCTGCTCGGCGAAGGCGGCGAGCGGCAGGGTGCCCATCTCGGCGTCCTTGCCCTCCCCGTGGCGGCGCGGCGAGACGGCCTTCTGCTCGACCTCCTTGTCGCCGACCACGAGCGTGTAGGGGATCTTCTGCAGCTGCGCGTCGCGGATCTTTGCGCCGAGCTTCTCGCTCGACTCGTCGAGCTCCGCCCGCAGCCCGCGCGCCTGCAGCACCTGCGCCGCCTCGCGCGCCCAGGGCATGTGCCGATCCGCCACGGTGATGACGCGGGCCTGCACCGGCGCCAGCCACACCGGGAAGTTCCCCGCGTAGTGCTCGATGAGGATGGCCATGAACCGCTCGAAGGAGCCGTAGATGGCGCGGTGGATGACCACCGGCCGGTGCTCCTTGTTGTCCTCGCCCACGTAGCTGAGATCGAAGCGGTCCGGCGCGTTGTAGTCCAGCTGGATGGTGCCCAGCTGCCACTCGCGCCCGATGCTGTCCCGCACGTGGAAGTCCAACTTGGGGCCGTAGAACGCGCCGTCTCCGGGGTTCTCCACCCAGGAGACGCCGGTCTGCTCCACCGCCTCGCGCAGGCTCGCCTCGGCGCGGTCCCATAGCTCGTCGCTGCCGATCCGCTGCGCGGGGCGGGTGCCGAACTTCGCCCGGTACTCGAGGCCGAACGCCTGGAAGACCCGGCCTACGAGCTCGACCAGCCGGCGCACCTCGTCGGTGATCTGCGACTCCATCAAGATGATGTGCGCGTCGTCCTGCTGGAACTGCCGCACCCGCGTCAGCCCGCTCAGCACGCCGGTCGCCTCGTTGCGGTGGAGCACGTCCTGGCTGTGGAAGCGCACCGGCAGCTCGCGGTAGCTGTGCTTCTTCATCGAGTACAGCAGGTAGTGCGAGGGGCAGTTCATCGGCTTGAGCGACGAGTCGTGCTCGCCGCTCTCGCTGTCCTGGATGAGGAACATGTTCTCCCGGTACTTGCCCCAGTGACCGCTGATCTCCCACAGACCCTTGTTGTAGATGAGCGGCGTCTTGATTTCCTGATAGCCATTTCGCAGGCAGAGCCCGCGCATCGCGTTCGAGAGGGTGTGGAAGAGCAGCGTGCCCTTGTGGGCCCAGAACGCGGCGCCGGGCGCGAACGGATGGAAGTAGAAGAGGTCCAGCTCCTTGCCCAGCTTGCGGTGGTCGCGCTTCTTCGCCTCCTCCTGCTGCTTGAGCCAGGCGTCGAGGTCCTTCTTGTCGAAGAACGCGGTGCCATAGATCCGCTGCAGCTGCGGATTGCGGTGGTCGCCGCGCCAGTAGGCGCCCGCCACGTTGAGCAGCTTGATCACGCCCACCTTGCCCGTCGACGGCGCGTGGGGACCCAGGCAGAAGTCCACCCAGTCGCCGTGGCTGTACAGCGTCAGGGTCTTCGCGCCCTTGGCGAAGATGTCGTTGACGATCTCGACCTTGAACTTCTCGCCCAGCTTCTCGAAGAGCGCGAGCGCCTCCTCCTTGGAGACCTCCTTGCGCACGAAGGGGAGGTCCTTCTTGATCTCGTCGTTGGCTTCTTTCTCGATGCGCTGCAGGTCCTCCGGAGTGAACGGCTTCTCGCGGAAGAAGTCGTAGTAGAAGCCCTCCTCGGTGCTGGGGCCGATGGTCACCTGGGTCCCGGGAAAGAGCCGCTGCACCACGCTGGCCATGATGTGCGCGGCGTCGTGGCGGATGAGGTCCAGCCCTTCCCGGCTCTTGTTGGTGAAGACGGTGAGCTTCCCGCCGCGAGTCAGCGGGCGCGACAGGTCCAGCTCCTCGTCGTCGAGCTTGGCGAAGAGCGCGGCGCGCGCGAGCCCCGCGCCGATGTGCTGCTTGACGAAATCGGCGACGGTGGTGCCGGGCGGCACCTGCTTCTGCGATCCGTCGGGGAGCGTGATGCTGAGATCCGCCATGGTCTGCGGGAGGTAGGCGAGCGGGAGGGCACTGTCAAGCGAGGTTCGGCCGCGGCACGCGGGCGCGGCGTCAGCGCCAGGTGCCGTCCAGCGCAGGTTCCAGCGGGTGCTCGCGTGGGTCGAGGCGGAGGTCGCGCAGCAGGTCGAGCCGCTCGGACTGCGCATCGAGATGAATCCCGAGCTCGGCCTCTACGTCGTCGGATGCGCCGATCAGCACCAGCTCGAGCCCGGCCACGTCGAGGAGGTCCGCATCGGCCGGAGCGAACTTCCGGCCGCGGAACTTCGCGCGCATCCAGCCGGGGAGCGGCTCGACGTGCGGCGGACGGCGGCCGAGCTTCGGCGGTGCTTCCGGATTGAACGCGGCCACGATGTAGCTCGCCTCCGGCAGGATGCGCAGCGCCCGCTGCACCTCGCCGGGGCGGCGGGGCATCTCGAGCCGGTAGGCGAGATGCGCGTGGTCGCCGTGGCGCGCCAGCGCATACACGCCCTCCCCCGCCGGGCGCGCGGGTGGCTGCACGCGCGGTCCTCGCGTCTTGGTGTCGTACTCGATGCGGCCGAGGTCCGCGCAAACCTCCACAGGCGTCTCGCAGACCCGCTCGATCTCGGCCCAGAACCGCTGCCGGCGCGTTTCCGGCATGCGCTTCCTGCCGATGAGCAACCGCCGGTACGCCTGCCTGCCGTGCGGGCTCAGGACGACATGCAGCCGCTGCACGTCGCGCGGACCCGCGACACGCTCGTCCGCCTCGAACGGCGGCGCGAGGCGCGGGCGCACGCGAGGCGTGTAGAGGAAATACAGGTCGCCCTGCTCGAGCAGCTCCACGTCGGCCACTGTCACAACGTACGGCAGCGACGGAGCACGTCAATGGCGGCTTACTGCGGGAACGCCGCCTTCGCCGCGAAGGTCAGGATCGCGTCGAGCGCCAGGTCCGGTTCCCTCTGCTTCATCTTCGCGATCAGCTCGTCGGCGCTATGCGAAGAGAGCTTCGCAGCTTCGAAAGCACGGATGTAATCGCGCGTGAAGTTGATCGCGCCTGGGCTGTCCGGCGAATCGACCGTTCGCTTGTGCCCGGCGACCACCACTTTGGGGTGCCGCCCGGCGAGCTTGCGCAGCGACGCCAGCCACGCCTTGCGGGTCTTCGAAGTGGATTCGGCCAGCCAGACGTGGGTCCGCTGGAAGACGATGTCGCCCGCCACCTCGGCCTTCGCGGAGGGCACCCACACGTAGCTGTTCGTCGGGCCCTTCGAATCGCCTTGGAGATCGCGAATCACCTGGACGAGCTGCCCGTCTACTTTGAGCTTCCTGCTAGGAAGCTTTTGCGGCGGCGGCACTTCGGTCGGGATCTCGTCCTTGTAGATCGGCCCCCATTGCTTGATCTTCGCGTCGACCGTCTCCTTGAACTCTTTCAGGGCCGCCTTGGTCATGTACACGGGGACGCCGGGGAACCGCTTCCGCAGCACCGCGGTGCCGAAGTAGTGGTCGGGGTGCGCATGGGTCACGAAGATCGCCTTGAGCTTCTTGCCGCTGGCCACGATCTTGTCCGCGAGCTTCTCCGCGTCGCTGTTCCGGAATTGCGAGTCGATCAGGATCGCCTCGCTCGGCCCCGAGATCAGGGTCGACGCGACTCCCAGGCCTTCCGGCGGCGCAGTGTAGACGTCCAGCTGCAGGTCCGCGGCCGCGGCGCTCGCCGCGGGAACGCAGATGGCGAGGAGCAACGCTGCGAGGGGTTTCTTCGTCATGACGTCTCGAGTCGCGCGAAGCTACCGCGCTCGGTGCAGCTCGCCGAGTTTTCGGCCGAAGCGTCAAAAGCCTGTCGGTTCCGGGTCCGTCCCGACGTCAGCAGACCGTCGCCCCGCCATGTTTTCCCTGGCAATCACGCGGGTTGAGGCTTGGCATGGTGCTCGCACAATCAGCGGCCATGGCTACCGGATCGCAAGCGTGCAGCAGAGGTGGAACCGGCCGGCGGATCGCGTGGAGCGCGGCGGTCCTCCTGTTCCTCGTCGGCGTTCCGGGA
>Ga0209690_1002592_pt1 | contig 10291 bp, 7 predicted proteins | sample GraSoiAngelo_150_FD_186164 | JGI IMG/M metagenome (GOLD analysis project Ga0209690, IMG submission 186164) | Grasslands soil microbial communities from the Angelo Coastal Reserve, California, USA - 14_1009_09_40cm (SPAdes) (version 2) | ecosystem: Environmental > Terrestrial > Soil > Grasslands ...
ACGTCGGGGAACAGATCGGTGCCCAGGCGCTTCAGGCCCATGACGCCGAGCACCAGCAGGCACACGGACATCATGCTGGTGAAGACGGGGCGCTTGATGGCGACGTCGGAGAGAGACATGGAAGGACCTTCTTTCGCGGCTTGCGACTCGCGGTGTTTTCAGCGGACGGAGACCTTGGTGCCGTCGACGAGGTCGGTGGCCGGATAGTCGACGATCCGCGAGAAAGGCTCCGACGACTTCACCACCACCTTTTGCGCGCCGCGGTCGACCACCTGCACCGGGATGCGCTTCACTTCACCGGAGCCGGCGACGGCATAGACGTGGTCGCCGCCCGTCGACGCGAGCGCGCTGGCGGGCAGCTCCAGCGCGGGCTCGGGCTCGCCGAGCGGCAGTGTGGCGCGAGCCAGCGTGTGCGCGGTGAAGCGCGCCTGGGCGTTCGGCACCACGATCTCGACCGGGATGCGCCGCGTGGCTGCGTCCGCGGAGGGGATCACCGCGCGCACGACCGCGTCGTCCGTCTGCGCTCCGCCGCCGACCGCCTCGACGTGCACCTTGGCGCCGATGCGGAGCGATCCGCGGGAGGTCTCAGGGACGGTCAGCTTGAGCACCAGCGGGTCGAGCTGCTCGAGCGTGAACAGCTCCTTCCCTGTGGCGACCGTGGCGCCGACCTGATCGGGCTGCTCGATCAGCGTGCCCGCGAACGGCGCGGCGAGGTCGTGCCGCCGCCGCGAGGCCCGCGCCTGAGCGAGCTGCGCGCCCGCGGCCTGCAGCTGCGCGGCGGCAGCGGCCGCCTGCGACGTCGAGCTCTTGCTCTGCCAGTCGCTCACGCTGCCCTTCTGCTGCAGCTCGGACTGGCGTCGCGCGGTATCGGCGGCCTGCGCGGACTGCGCTTCGGCGGCCTTCACCGCGGCCTCTGCCTGCAGCACCTGCGCATCGGCCATCTCGGGATCGAGCTGCGCGATCGCCTGGCCCTCGCGCACCTGCGCGCCCTTCGTCACGTTCAGCCTGGCCAGGCGTCCGGGGACCTCGAAGCCGAGCTGCAGCTGGCGCGCTGGCTGCAGCGTGCCGGTGATCTCCTCGCGGTTGAGGCTCTGCACCTGCCTCGCCTCCACGGTCTGGACGGCGGGATCGCCGGCGGCGGTAGCGGCAGGTTGCGCCGCCGTCGACTTCGCCTGTGCGCTGACGGCGGCGATGAGCGCGGCGACGACGCCCGTGCAGATTCCGGAGAGGACCAGGGTGCGGCGGGAGATCGTCACGGCTTGCTCCTCTCGGGCGAGTCGGGGTTCTGGAAGTTCGTCTGCGCGCTGGGCTGGCTGCCCTCGTGGACGAGCGTGTGCAGCGAGCGCGCCCACTCGCGCAGGTCCGGCTTTTCTTGCAGGCGGCTCATGCGGACCGCGAGCAGCAGGTACGTTCCGACGATGAGCGAACCGAACAGCTCGCCCGGGATGTCCCGCCGGCAGACGCCGTGGCCCTGGTAGCGCTGGAAGTTCTCGCGGACCCGGTTCACTTCGGTGTCAGCCAGCTCCCAGATGGTCCCTTCGAACGGCGTGCCCTGGCAGCCCCGCACCAGCACGCCGACGACGTCGCGGTACGTCCACATGGCCTCGAGCGTGTCGAGGTCGGAGCAGGTGTCGAGCTCGATCAGCTCCTGGTAGCGCGCGGTGCGCAGCTCGACGTCGCGCTCGTTCAGGTCGCCGTGCTTCTCGATGAACTGCTGCATGGCGCGCTCGCGCTTTTCCTGCAGCGCGCCGACCGTCTCGACGAACGCGCGCACCAGCTCGCCGAAGAGCGCCTCCTTCGATTCGAAGTGGAGGTAGAAGGCGCCCTTGGAGAGGCCGCACGCGGCGGTGATGTCCTCGATGCGCGCGCCGCGCAGTCCGCGCCTGGCGAATTCGGCCCGAGCCGCCGCCATCAGTGCTTCCTTCGCGTTCGGGTCTGCCGGACGGGCCATGGGTTCTCGCGGTGGTTGACCGAAGGGTCACAAACCGTTCGCGCTAACTAACCGGCCGGTCAGAAATGGTCAAGGCCTTTCTGACTGCTCGGTCATAAACGACCGATTTCTCTGGTGTCCGCTGCAAGACGCGCCCCCGCGTCCGGGCGGTTGCCGCCCGGGCTGCCCATCCCCACCTCTTGGACGCCGGCCGGACGGGCGGGCGGAGGGTGCGGGATGGCGAGGGGGATCCTCGGGCTGCTCTTCGCGGCAGCGCTGGCCGGATGCGGTGACGGACGGGGCGAGAACTGCCCGGGCGGGAACTGCAGCGCCGCGGGCCGGGCACCCTGCCAGCGCGACTCCGATTGCGGCGGGAGCGGCAGCGTCTGCCAGACGGACGGGACCTGCAGCATCCCCATCTCGGTGCCCATCGCGAGCCAGTGCCAGAACGTGACTTGCCCGGCGAACTTCTTCTGCGCCAACGGCAAGTGCCTGCCGGCCGTGCCGCAGTGCAAGCCCGCCGACCCGGCCTGCATCTTCGTCCCGCACGGGGCGTTCGAGCCCCCCGAGCACGCCTGGTGGTGGCCATTCATCTCGCCGCTCGGGCCCGACGACCCGAAGATCACCTCGGCCCGCCCGGACCTCGAGTACCCGGATTTCAACGAGGTGATGTCCACCCCGGTCGTCATCCGCCTCCACCCGGGCGACACCGAGCCTGCCGTGGTCTTCAATTCCTTCGCGCCCGAGGGCAGCGGAGGCGTCTTGGAGACGCGCGGGGTGATGCGTGCCATCCGCGGGTCCGACGGCTCGCCGCTCTGGAGCGCGCCGAAAGACTTCTGGAACGCCATCAACGTCATCGGCGCCGTGGACGGGAACGCCTCCATCGCGGCCGGCGACTGCAAAGGAGATGGGCACGTCTGCTTCGTGACCGGCGGCTGGGACGCAGCCGACGTGAACCAGCGCAATACGGCCCTGTCGCACCAGCACGGCGGGCTCATCGCCTTCGACGAGAATGGCAACTTCCTCTGGGTGAACCGCGGCAATCCGCAGACCGGCGAGCCCGCGCCTTCGGTGTGGTGGGGCGGCCCCGCCATCGCGCGACTGCTGCCCGACTCGAAGAGCGCGCAGGTGGTGGTGGGAAACGGCGTCTACGACGCGGCCACCGGCAAGACGCTCTGCCCGCAGGGCATCGCGCCGAAGAACGTCGATCAGATCAGCGGGAACGGCGTTGGCGCGCTGAGCGCCATCGCGGACATCGACCTGGACGGCGTGCCCGAGATCGTCACCGGCAACAACGCCTACAAGCTGGAGAAGGACGCGAGCTCGCCCACGGGGTACAGCTGCCGCGCCCTCTTCGGCCTGGGCGTCCGGATCGCGAGCAAGCCGCCGAATTGCCCCTACGGCAGCACGAAGAGCACCGTCACGGGGCAGCAGGTCTGCCTCTGCCCGGGCGGTTTCGAGGACTTCTGCCCGGACGGCTTCCCGGCGCTGGCGAACTTCGCCGGCTACGGCATGCCGATGGGCATCAAGCCCGAGGACAAGCACCCGCAGATCGTGGTCGCCAGCCGGGGGTTCCTGCGCATCCACGACTGGACGGGTGGCATCGTGCTGAATCCGATTCCGCTGCCGGCCAGCACCAACCCGGACTGCGCCAACGAGACGAACATGGGTGGCGCGCCGACCATCGCGGACTTCGACGGCGACGGCCTGCCCGAGGTCGGCATCGCCGCGCAAGGCGGCTACGTGGTCTGGAAGCCCGGAGCGGGATACATCTGGCAGTCGCAGACGTTCGACTGCTCGTCGGCCACAGGCAGCTCGGTGTTCGACTTCGAAGGCAAGGGGAGCGCGAGCGTCGTCTACAGCGACCAGTGCTACTTCCGCGTCTACGACGGAAAGACCGGCGCCACGCTGGTGCAGGAGAAGAACGCGAGCTGCACCGCCTACGAGACGCCCATCGTGGCGGACATCGACGGCAGTGGGCGCGCGAAGGTGCTGGTGCCGAGCAACAACATCTGCTCGTACCAGTGCGACTGGCCGGGAGGACGGGTCAAGATCGACAGCTCGCCGTACTACGGCCTCAAGGCGCTGCGCTCGCCCAGCGACAAGTGGGTCAATACCCGCAGCATCTGGAACCAGCACGCCTACCACGTGACCAACGTGAACCTGGACGGGACGCTTCCGTTCCCCGAGCCGAACTCGTGGGACCCCGGCCAGTCGAACAGCTACCGGCAGAACGTGCAGGGGCAAGGCGTCTTCAGCTCGCCCGACCTCTCCCTCTGCGAAGTGGACTCCGACCTGACCAACTGCATGACGGGTGGAGCGTCGGTGAGCGCGACCGTCTACAACGGCGGGGCGATTCCGGCCCGGCCCGGCGTGCAGGTGGACTTCTTCGCCGACCTTTCGGGCGGGAGCGTGCTGATCGGGAGCGGCATGACCAAGAGCACCTTGCAGCCCGGCTCGACCGAGAAGGTCACGGTGCCGTGGTCCGCGCCCCCACAAAACGCCTCGGCGCCGGTGCGCGCCGTCGTCGATCCGAACCAGAAAGTGGGCGACTGCCATTTCGAGAACAACAGCGCCTCGAGCGCGCCCGTGAAGTGCTCCCCGATCGGATAGCCGAACCAGCCTCAAGGCGAACAGGGAGCGCGGGAGATTGGGGAGCGCGGGAGGCTTGGTGAGGCTTCCGACTCCGAGCAAAGTCGTCGAGTATCCGCCCACCCTCCCAAAACTCCCGCGCTCCCTGTAAGATCTTTTAGTCAGAAAAGCCGCGTTACGGACGGATCGGCTGCTATCTTCGCCGGCGTGAGCGAGCAGACCGCGCCGCCGGTGGCGGCGACTCCAGCGGCGCCGGTCGGCGGGCGTGGCCGCGGGGGCGGGGCGGCGCTGGTGGCCGCCGGGATCCTGCTCAGCCGCCTGGCCGGGCTCGTCCGGCAGAGCGTCTTCGGGCACTTCCTCGGCACCTCCGACGCGGCGGATGCCTACAACGCGGCGTTCAAGATCCCCAACTTCCTGCAGAACCTGCTCGGCGAGGGCGTTCTGAGCGCGTCGTTCATCCCGGTGTACGCGGCGCTGCGCGCCGAGGGGCGGGAAGACGAAGCGCGCAAGGTTGCGGGGGCGGTGGCGGGACTCGTCTCGCTCGTCACCACGATCTTCACGCTGCTCGGCGTGCTCGCCACGCCCTGGCTGATCGCCGCCATCGCTCCCGGCTTCACCGGAGAGAAGCGCGAGCTGACCATCCTGCTGGTCCGCATCTTCTTCCCGGGCACCGCGCTCCTCGTGCTCAGCGCGTTCTGCCTCGGCGTGCTGAACAGCCACCACAGGTTCTTCTTGAGCTACGCCGCCCCGGTGGTGTGGAGCGCCGCGCAGGTCGCGGCGCTGATCCTGGGCGGGCGCGGCTGGCGTCTCGGTCCCGCGGACCTGGCCGTGGTGACCGCCTGGGGCGCGGTGGCTGGCGCGTTTCTTCAAGTATTCGTGCAGGTCCCCGCCGTGCTGGCGCTCCTGGGAGGGCGGCTGCGGCTGTCCCTCGGCCGCGCGAGCGCGCAGGTCCGGGAGGTGGTGCGCAGCTTCCTGCCGGTCGTCGCTGGTCGCGGCGTGGTGCAGCTCTCGGCGTACATCGACAACGTGATCGCCTCCTGGCTGCCGAGCGGCATGGTGGCGGCTCTGGCGTACGCGCAGACGCTGTACACGCTTCCGGTCTCGCTGTTCGGCATGTCGATCTCGGCGGCGGCGCTGCCGTCGATGTCCGCGGCGCAGGGCACGAGCGAGAAGCTGCGCGAGCAGCTCGCCTCCGGGCTGCGCGCGATCGCCTTTCCGGTGGTGCCCAGCGTGATCGCGTTCCTCGCCTTCGGAGACGTGGCCGTGGCGGCGCTCTTCCGCGGAGGGCGCTTCACCCCACAGGACGTGCGGGACGTGTGGCTCATCCTCGCCGGATCGACGGTGGGGCTCCTGGCCGCCACGCTCGCGCGGCTCTATTCGAGCACGTTCTATGCGCTGCGGGACACGCGCACCCCGCTCAAGTACGCCTCCTTGCGCGTGCTGCTCACCGCCGCTCTCGGCGTCGTGTGCGGCCTCTGGCTCCCGCGCGCGCTGCACCTGGATCCCAAGCTCGGCGCGGTGGGATTGACCGCGTCGGCGGGAGTGGCCGGATGGGTCGAGTTCGCGCTCCTTCGGCGTGGCGTCGCGCGGCGCGTCGGAAAGGCCGACGTGCCCGCGGGACTGCTCGTCCGGCTGTGGGCGGCAGCCGTCGGAGCGGGTGCGGCGGGGATGGGCGTTCGTTTCCTGTTCGCGGGCCTTCCTGCCACCCGCCTGGCCGCTGTGGTCAAGGCGGCTGCAGTGTTCGGCTGTTTCGGCGCCGTCTACCTGCTGCTGGCGCTCGCGCTCGACGTGCCGGAAGCCTCAGCCGCGGTGCAGCGCGCCCGCAGGATGTTGCGCCGCTGAAACAGAATCTCACCTTCACCTCCGTGGTCCAAGGCGTGTCCTTGGGGATCGGAGGGCGTGTGCGTCACGGGATTCCCTGGATCCTCGGTGCCGTGCTGGCCGCCGCGTGCGCGAGGCAGGCCCGCAAGGACGTCACTCCGCCGCTGGCGACCGACGCGCCGCAGGCTGCGGCCGGCGCCGCGGCCGAGCAGGACCCGGAAGCGGGACCGCCGCTCTCGGCGCAGGAGCAGATCGAGCACGCGCTTTCGCGGGTCACTTTCGGAGCCCGGCCGGCCGACAAGGAGCGCGTGTCGCGCATCGGCGTCGCGGCGTTCCTCGAAGAGCAGCTACACCCGGAGCAGATCGCGGACGGCGCGGTGGAGGAACAGGTGGCGAAGTTTCCGGTGCTGCGGCGCAGCTCCGCCGAGCTGGCGCAGGAGCTCGCCCGGTATCGGAAGCAGAAGAAGGAGGACAAGGCGCGAGCGACCGAGACGGCGATGCCCAGCGCGACGATGGACGCCGACCCGGTCGCTGAAGCGCCGGACCCGAACCTTCCTGCGGCTGCGTTGCCCAGGGCCGGACAAAGAGACTTGCGCAAGCAGCTCGGGAAGGCGGGAAGGGGACCCGCGTTCGACATGGTCGCGCAGCTCGCGCAGGCCAAGCTGGTGCGCGCGATCGGATCGGAGCGCCAGCTGCAGGAAGTGATGGCCGAGTTCTGGTTCAACCACTTCAACGTCTTCGCGGGGAAGCAGAACGAGGCGGCGCTGCTCCCGGCGTACGAGCAGCAGATCCGCGAGCTGGCGCTGGGCAGGTTCGCCGATCTCCTCGCGGCGACGGCGCACAGCCCCGCGATGCTCGTGTACCTGGACAACTGGCGCAGCTCGACGCCGATGCCGCCTCGGCGCGCCGGACGCGGGCAGCCTCCGCGACGAAACCCGAACCGCGGGCTCAACGAGAACTACGCGCGCGAGCTGCTCGAGCTGCACACGCTCGGCGTCGACGGTGGCTACACGCAGCAGGACATCGTGGAAGTGGCCCGCTGCTTCACCGGCTGGACGGTGGCGGAGCCGCAGCGCGATCCCCGCTACGTCTTCCGGCCCGGGATGCACGATCCCGGCCCCAAGCGCGTGCTGGAGCACGAGATCGCCGCCGGGGGCGAGGACGACGGGAACGCCGTGCTCGACCTGCTTTCGCAACATCCTTCGACGGCGCGCTTCATCTCGCGCAAGCTCGTGCAGCGGTTCGTCTCCGACGACCCGCCCGAGGCCCTGGTGCAGCGGGCGGCGGACGCCTTCTCGAGCACCGGCGGCGACATCCGCAGCGTGCTGCGCACGATCTTCGAATCTCCCGAGATGTGGAGCCGCCGCGCCCTGCGCGCCAAGGTGCGAACCCCGCTCGAGCTGGTTGCCGGGAGCGTGCGAGCGCTGGGCGCGCGCGTGGACGATCCGATGGCGCTCGCCCGTGCGGTGGCGCGGATCGGGCAGCCGCTCTTCGCCGCTCAGCCTCCCACGGGCTACCCGGACGACGCGGCCAGCTGGCTCTCCTCGGGCGCGCTGCTGGCGCGGATCGATTTCGGCCTGGCGCTCGCCAGCGGCCAGATGGAAGGTGTGCAGGTGGACCTTGCGCCGCTCGCCCGGGATTCCATGGGTCCGGAGGAGATGCTCGACCGCGCCGCCGCGCAGCTCGGCATGCCGGCGCTCTCCGACCGGACCCGCCAGTATGTGCTCACGCAGCTGCGCGGCGCTCCGCCGCGGTCACCGATCTTCGCCTCGCGGGCACTGGGATTGCTGCTCGGCTCTCCGGAGTTGCAGAGGAGATGACGGTGCGGATCTCGCGGCGCGCGCTGCTCAAGGGTGGGGCGGTGGTGGGCGCGATGCTCGGCGGCGGCTCGTTGCCCGGATTCATGCGCCGGGCCCTCGCCGCCGCGGACGAGGGACCCGCCCGGCGCCAGGTGCTGGCGTTCCTGTTCCTGCGGGGCGCGATGGACGGGCTCAACGTCGTCAGCCCGTACGGCGAGCCGCGGCTCTCCGAGCTTCGTCCGACGCTGGCGGTGCCCGCGCCCGGCGAGGAGCGGAAATCGGACGTGGGTCCGGGCGCGCTGCTCGACCTGGGAGTGCCGGGATTCGGGCTGCATCCTTCCTTGGAGCCGCTGCTGCCGCTCTGGCGCGAGGGTACGCTCGCCTTCGTGCACGCGGTGGGCTCGCCGTCCGCCACGCGCTCCCACTTCGACGCGCAGGACTTTCTCGAGCTCGGCACGCCGGGCGTGAAGGGCACCCGCGACGGCTGGATGGCGCGCGCGGTGGCGCAGGCGCGAGGTGACCGCTCGAGGCTAGAGGCCATCGCGGTCGCGCAGCGGCTGCCGCGCAGCCTGCAGGGAGAGGCGGCCGCGATCGCCTTCGCGAGCCTCGAGCAGCTGCGGCTGCGGCCCCTCGCGGGGGCGCCCGGCGGCGCGCAGGGTCGCACGCTGGCGAGGCAGACGTTCGAGGCGCTCTACGAAATGGCGCCCGACGGTCCGGTTGCGGCGTCGGGGAAGGAAGCATTCGCGGCGGTGGAACTGCTCGAGCGCAAGCTCGCGGGCCGCACCTTCCGGCCTGGAGAGGGCGGTTATCCAGCGGCGCAGGTGGGTCAATCGCTGCGCCTGCTCGCGGCGCTCATCCGTGCGGACGTGGGCCTGCGGGTCGGCTTCGCGGAGGTCGGTGGCTGGGACACGCACGTGCAGCAGCAAGGGGTGCTGGCGCGCAACCTGGCCGACCTCGCGAAGGCGCTCGCCGCTTTCCGCGCGGACCTCGGGCCTCGCCTCGACGACGTGGTGCTGATCGCAGCCACCGAGTTCGGCCGCACGGCGCGCCAGAACGGCACGCTCGGCACCGATCATGGGCACGGCAGCGTCGCGTTCGTGCTCGGCGGCAGAGTGGAGGGCGGCCGGATCCACGGCCGCTGGCCGGGCCTTTCCGACGATCAGCTCTTCGAGGGACGGGACCTCGCCGTGACCACCGATCTGCGCGCGGTCCTCGCGGCCGCCGCTCGGGCGCAGCTCGGCGCGACCGACGTCGGCCGACTCTTCCCCGGCTACTCCGGCCTCGTGCTCCCGGGGCTCCTGCGCGTGTAGACTGCGCCCGTGCCGCGACGGTACTGGTTGCTCAAGACGGAACCCTCGGTCTTCTCCTTCGACGACCTGCTGCGCGCCCCGCGCAAGACGAGCGGCTGGGACGGCATCCGCAACTACCAGGCGCGCAATTTCCTGCGCGATCAGATGAAGAAGGGCGACGGGGTGCTCATCTACCACTCCAGCGCGGAGCCCACGGCGGTGGTGGGCACGGCCGAGGTGGTGCGCGAGGGTCATCCCGACCCGACGCAGTTCGAGCGAGGCGACGATCACTACGACCCCGAGTCGCGCCCCGAGGACCCGCGCTGGTTCCAGGTGGAGGTGCGCGCGGTGGAGAAGCTGCCCCATCCGGTGACCCTGGAGCGGATCAAGCGCACGCCCGCGCTTGCGGGGATGGGACTTCTCCGGCGCGGCAACCGGCTCTCGGTGCAGCCGGTCGAGGAGGCGGAGTTCCACGCCATCCTGAAGCTGGGGCAGACGCCGGAATGAGCTCGCTGCTGGTTGCGCTGGCAGCCGTATGGCTGGCTGCTGCGTTCCATCTGCTGCGCGATCCCTGCGGCCCGGTGGCACTTCTCCCGGCGCTCGCGCTGGGCCTCGCAGCCGCGGCGGTGCGCCGCCGCGACTCACTGCTGCCCGCGCAGATCCTGCTCGGCGCCGGTCTCGCTGGCGCGCTCGCGATGCATTTCTTCTTCCCGCCCGCCGAGCTGCCGTTCCCCCGGCTCGCCGGGTATCGCGGATTTGCCGTCATGGGGCTGGTGCTCGCGTCCGCGTATCTCTGCCTCCACCTGCGCGCCTCGCTGCAGCGCGCCCGGTTCCTGCTGCTCGTCGCCTGCTTCGTGGTC
>Ga0209690_1002593_pt1 | contig 10291 bp, 11 predicted proteins | sample GraSoiAngelo_150_FD_186164 | JGI IMG/M metagenome (GOLD analysis project Ga0209690, IMG submission 186164) | Grasslands soil microbial communities from the Angelo Coastal Reserve, California, USA - 14_1009_09_40cm (SPAdes) (version 2) | ecosystem: Environmental > Terrestrial > Soil > Grasslands ...
GCTATATACCGATGGGATCATAGAAACCCGCACGCAAGGAGCCGAGGCCAGACTGGCGAGGCTGGAGCGGGCGGTCGCCGGCCGTCCGGCGACGGATCTCGACGACCTCCTCACCCATCTGCTCAACCAGATTCTCGGTGAGAACGCTCCGATCGACGACGCGGCTCTTCTCGCCGTCGCGGCGTCGCCGCTGGACCCCCGGCGGTTTCACCTCGAGCTGGTGGCGCTTCCCGACTCGCTCGCCACGCTCCGCAATGCGCTCAGGCAATGGCTCCCCCAGACGGGGGCGACCCCGGAGGAGATCTTCGCCGTCATCACCGCGGTCGGGGAGGCGGCGGCGAACGCCATCGAGCATGCGTATGGACCAAAGGAAGCCGCGTTTGAAGTCGAGGCGCTTGTGGAATCCGGCAGGCTGGAGATCGCCGTGAGGGACAAGGGCCGGTGGCGGACCCCCCGCGGTCCCATGCGCGGGCATGGACTGAAAATGATGCGAGAACTCATGAAATCCGTGGAGGTGGCGAGTGGCCCGGAGGGGACGATGATCCGGCTCTCCCACACCCTGCGCAACGCCGTGCGATCGTGATGGATCCGCTGGCCGCGGTCCGCGTCATCCTGAAGGGCGACGTCGTGGTCGCGTCCCTGGAGGGGGAAGTGGACCTCTCCAATGCGCGCGATATTCGAGAAGACATTCTGGGGAGCATTCCCAACACCGCGACCGGTCTCATCCTCGACCTCACCAACACCTCGTATTTGGATAGCCAGGGCATCCAGGTGCTCCTGGACGTTACCGAGCTCTTGGGGGTGCGCCACCAGCGGATCCGGCTGATTGTTCCGAAAGACGCCCTGATCCGTCAAGTGCTCTCGCTGACGTCCCTGCTCTCGGCTCTCGCGCTTGATCAGACGATGGAAGACGCCCTCGCTAACTTCCAGGCGACCGACCTGTGAGGACGAGGAGCATGATGCCCAGTACCGCCAGCAGGTATCCGCCGATTACTTCGCTCGCCCAATGATCCCCGAGGTAGACGAGCGCCACCCCCATGAGTGCGACTGCCGCGCCGAGTACGTACGGCAGGAGCCGCTTCCACCTGCTGGTCTTGGCCCTCAGCCATGAGGCTGCGGTCGCCAGCAGCATAGTGCGGAAGGCGTGCCCGCTGGGATAGGAGTAGGGCGTGCGCACAAGATAGTGCAGGATGTTCACCCCCGGTCGGCGCAGAGATTCCGGGACGCCTGGGTGTGGCAGCCAATGCTTGACAATCCACTCTACCGCGAGGCCGCTAATGAAGACTGCCCAAAGTGCAACTGAGAGCTGCATGCGCCCGCGCCGGGCCAGCGCAACTGCGATCAGCACGGCGAGGACCACGGTAACCTCCACATTGCCGGCGATGGTGATGATGGAGAAGATCACATCAAGGGCCGGCGAGGCATACTGCTGAAGCCACCGCGTGACGGCGAGGTCGGCCTGCGCCAGCGGCGGAGTTCGCGCGGCAACCGTCCAGGCGCCCAGCGTAATTCCGGCGGCCAGCAGGACCGCATGGTCTCGTTTCATTGGTTTCTTATGGCCAACGCGTGACGTAGCGCATGGACAAGAGCCAGGCGGAGCGGGAACTCCTTTCCGTGATCATCGCGGAGAGCCTCCGCGACGAGATCGTCACAGTAGGCGCACTGGCTGACCGAGCGGCCCGGCATGGATTCGGCCTCCTCATGATTGTACTGTCGCTGCCCGCCATGTTCCCGGTTCTGCCGCCCGGGCTGCCGGCGCTCGTCGGACTGCTGTTCGTCATCGTGGCCACACAGATGCTGATCGGCCTGGAGCGCCCGTGGTTGCCCGGTGGCGTACGGCGCTACACGCTGAGCGCCCGGGCGAAGCAGATCCTGCAGCAGCGCGGCATCCCGTTCCTACGGCGCGTCGAGAAGTTCGCGCGGCCGCGGCAGCTGTGGATCCCCGATGCCATCTCGACCAGGGTTGTCGCAGTCGCGCTCTTCCTGCTTGGCGTCGTGCTGTTTAGCCCCCTGCCATTTTTCCACACTATCCCGGCCCTCACCGTCATGATCTTGGGGTTCGGCCTCGTGAACCGCGATGGGTTCCTCCTGGTCGGTGGTCTGGCTCTCTCCGCCGGTGTGGTGGCCGGTGGCGTCATTGGCGCCGAGAAGCTGATCGCGTTGCTCGAATGGTTCTTCCACCGTTTGTGACCCCGTGACCGTGCCGTTACCCAATAGCCATCGATCTGTGACCGCTGGCTTCTTATCTGGTTTTGGAAGAGCGTTGGAAAAGGAGCGGGTAACTCATGCGGATGGTAGGGTTGATTTTGAGCATGCTGGTGTTCATGGGCGTGTTTTCAGCTTCGGCTCCCATGCTGGTTCAGGGCCAGGCGATGGCCAATCCCGCGAAGGTTGCCGATGCGAAGATGGCCCTGCGCACCCTGTACATCGACCACATTTTCTGGGTGAGATCGCTCGTCATCTCGACCCGGCTGGGCGAGAAGCAGGCCGTCAGCGAAGCGGACGAGTATGGCCTGGCGAATGCGAAGGCCATCGGAGGCTCAGTGGGACCCTTCTATGGGCAGGCGGCCGCCGACAAGTTCACGTCGCTCTTCGTGGGGCATTATTCGGCCGTGAAGGGGTACATGAGCGCCGCGTTTGCGAATGGGTTCAAAGGCAATGCAGCGCGCAGGAAGGCCGCCCTGGATGCCCTGATGCAAAATGCCAACGAGATCGCGGTATTCGTGAGCTCCGCGAACCCGAATCTGCCCAAAGCGACTGTGTCCGGATTTCTGGTGACTCATGTACAGCAGCACGTGATGTCCATCGATGCCACGGCGAAGAAGGATTGGTCCCGTGAGGCGGATATGTGGGAGCCCATGGTCAAAGAGATCTACGCGCTGAGCGATGCGCTGGCGGATGGGATCGCCAAGCAGTTTCCGGAGAAGTTTCAATAATTAGGCGAGCATGCCCGCCTGCGCCCGGTAGCCCGCCAGGTCAAACGCCGGGCCGGGACACGGAGTGGCTTGGTCGGGCATCTCTCGATGGCCGCGGAGGCCGATAATCTGCGGGTAGGCGTTCCGCAGCAGGCGAGTCAGCCAGACGCCCGCCGCGATGGCCGTCCGCGATGGGGGGAGGGTCGAGAAGTCGCCCACAAAGCAGATGCACAGGCTCTCCTCGTTGTGTCCTTTGACACAGGCGGGCAGGACATCTAAGGGACGCCCCGCAAAGATTCGACCGTCTTCATAGACCAGATAGTTGTAGCCAATGCCGCTCCATCCCCTGGTCTCGACGTGAAACCGGGCAATCGTTTCCGACGTCTGATCGGGCGGACCAGCAGAATGATGCACGACAATCCAGTGAATTGACGCCATGTCTCTGGGCGTGTACGGACTGTTGGGATTGCGAGGTAGTGTCAGCGTGAGATCGATGATCTGGTAATCCTCCGGCATTGCACGCGCCTCCTCAGGTTCGCGCGGGAGTTTGTCGCCAGCGTCTCTTCAAGGAAAGGTCGCAGGGCGGCCACTCGGAGGTAGGTCACGCAACGGACGGCGCTCGGGTCAGGGCGTACTCGACCGCCTGGTCTAGAGTCATCGCGCGTCCACGCTGCCAGGCCGCGGGGAACGCGTCGCCCAGTTTTTCCCGCACTTCGGCGACGGTGTGGTCGTAGCGGTCACGGATGAACGGCGGTGGGGGAACCGCCAGAGCCTCGCGCAGCGCCTCCGCCGCTCCGAAGAGCACGCCGGCTCGTTCCGCCTGCCCCAGTCTCAGCGCGACGACAGCCAGCCCGGTCAGGCTCGTCGAAATCCCGCGCCGGTCCCGCAGCTCTTTGCGCAGCGGCAGGCTCTCTTCAAAGAAGGCGGCCGCACGGGTGTCCTCCTGACGGTCCCAGGCGACGATGCCCAGGTTGGCCAGTGAGAAGGCGATTCCCCAGCGATCGCCGAGCTCCCGGAAGAGCGCGAGGGTTTCTTCCAGCACAGTCTGGGCGCGCTGGTAGTCGCCCATCTCTCGCAGCACGAGGCCGAAGTTGTTCAGCGTAATCGTGCTTCCCCACTTGTCGCCGAGTTGCTGGAATTGTTTGACGCTGTCCTCCAGTAGCGCGGACGCGCGGGCGTAGTCCCCCTGCCCGCGCGCGACCAATCCCAGGGTCAGACGCGCGCCCGCCTCGCCCCATCTGTCACCGGCCTCCCGGCTGAGCGCCAGGCTTTCTTCGCCGAACTGGGCCGCCCGGTCGTACTTCTCCAGCCGGCACGCATCCAGACCCAGGATGTTCAGACATGAGGCGATGCCGCGTTTGTCGCCCAGAGTCCTGCTGAGGTTCAGGCTTTCCTCCCCCAGCGCCACGGCCCGCGGAAAGTCGCCCTGCACGAGGGCGAGGATCCCTGCGCCGTTGAGCGCCTTCACTCGGGCGGAGCTGAGCATTCCGGCCCCTTTGGTCAGAGCAGACTCCAACCATTCCCGCCCTTCAGTCAAGTATCCCCGCACCTCCCAGAAATGCCACACCGCCCCGGCGAGGCGCAGTCCGTATTCGGGATTCGGTTCTGTTGTCTTGCACCAATCCAGCGCGGCGCGGATGTTGTCGTGCTCGGCTTCTAGACGCGCCAGCCACGATTCCAACGCCGGGCCCTGCAGTTCGGGTTCCGCGTTCTCGGCGAACTGCAGGTACCAGTCCCGGTGCCGCTGGCGGACGGTCTCATCCTCCCCCGCGGCCACCAGATTTGCCCGCGCGTACAGCCGCACCGTTTCGAGTAGCCGATACCATGTGCCGCGTCCGTCGAGATTTTCTACAATCACCAGCGACCGGTCCACCAGCCGGATCAGGATGTCGAAAACCGCAGAGGGCTCGCATCCGTCGCCTGCGCAGACGGCCTCGGCGGCCGCCAGGGTCCAGCCGCCGGCAAAGACCGACAGCCGGCGCAGCAGCATCCGTTCCTCATCGGCGAGCAGGTCATAGCTCCAATCCAGGGCGGCCCGCAGGGTTTGGTGCCGGGGCGGAGCGGTGCGGCTGCCGCCTGTCAACAACCGGAACCGGTCATCGAGCTTTGCTGCGATTTCTTCAACGGAGAGGACCTTGACCCGCGCCGCGGCCAGCTCGATCGCCAGCGGGATGCCGTCGAGCCTGGCGCAGACCTGCGCCACGGCGGCCGCGTTGACAGGTGTCAGCGCGAACCCGGGGCGGTTCGCGGCCGCACGGTCGACGAAGAGTCTGATCGACTCAAACTCTGTCAGGCGGTCGAGGGGCGGCAGGCGGTCAGGATCGGGCATCGAGAGCGAGGGCACGCGATAGGCGACTTCCCCCGCAATTCCCAGCGCTTCCTGGCTGGTGGCCAGCACTCGCAGCTGCGGGCACGCCTGCAGCAGCGTCTGCACCAGGCCGGCGCTCCCGGACAGCACATGCTCGCAGTTGTCCAGCACGAGCAGCAGCGACTTGGGTTTGAGGTGGTCCAGCAGGGTCTGGATCAACGGCCGCTGCTCCTCACGCACGCCCAGCGTCATTGCCACCGTCTGCGTCACGAGCGCAGGATCTGACAGCGGGGTCAGCTCAACCAGCCAGACGCCGTCGGTGAACGACTCGACGAGATCGGCCGCGGCCTGGAGGGCCAGCCGGGTCTTGCCGGCCCCGCCTGAGCCGGTGAGGGTCAGCAGGGACGTCTCCGCGATGCGTGATTTGACTTCGGTGAGTTCCTTGGCGCGGCCGACAAAGCTGGTCAGCTGGCGCGGGAGGTTGTTCGGCAGCACGTCCAGCGACCGCAGCGGAGGGAACTCGGCCCGCAGCCCCGCGACCAGCAACTGGAAGATGTGTTCCGCCCGGGCGAGGTCTCGGAGTCGATGTTGGCCCAGGTCGCGGAGCGTTGTGCGATCAGGGAGCGACTGTTCCACAAGCCCGCGGGTTGCTTCGGAGAGGAGGATCTGCTCGCCGTGGCCGGCGGCCAGGAGGCGGGCGGCGCGATTCAGCGTCTGCCCGAAGTAATCGCCTCCCCTCGCGTCCGCCGTCCCGGTGTGCAGGGCCGCCCGGACCTTGAGGCCGCCGGGAACGATCCACGCTTCTGCCTGTACGGCCTGCTGGATCGCCGCGGCAGCGGCCACGGCGGCAATCGCATCCTCGAACGCGGCGTCAAAGGCGTCGCCCATGGTCTTAAAGATATGGCCGCGGCGGGTCTCGATGATCCCGCGCAGGAGCGCGTCGTGGCGCGCGAGGGCCTCGCGCATCGTGTTGGGATGCTCCTCCCACAGGCGGGTGCTCCCCTCGATGTCGGTAAAGAGGAATGTGATGGTTCCGGTCGGCAGGGCACTCATGATCAGGGTGAAGAATCTCTTGCCGCGATAGGTTCGGGGAGTCCTGGCGGCCTCCTGGGGCGTTCCATCATGATCGTTCATCTCGTCGACGGCACGTATGAGCTGTTTCGCCACTTCTACGGCCTTCGTCGCTTTCACGAGGACGAGGATCCGCCGTTCGGTGCGGTGACCGGCGTGCTGCACACGGTGTTGCAGATGATCGAGGAGGGCGCGGCGCACATCGGTGTGGCGACCGATCACGTCATCGAGTCCTTCCGCAACCGCCTCTGGTCTGGCTACAAGACCGGCGATGGCGTCGACCGCGCGCTCCTCGCGCAATTCCACCCGCTGGAGGAGGCGCTTGCGTCCATGGGCGTGGCGGTGTGGCCCATGACCGAGCTGGAGGCCGACGATGCCCTGGCCTCCGCGGCGAGCCTTGCATCAGAGGACGCGGCCGTCCAGAAGATCTGTATCTGGACGCCCGATAAGGACCTGGCGCAGTGCGTGCGCGGAGAGCGGATCGTGCAGGCTGACCGCAGAAGGCGGAAGATCCGTGATGCGAAAGGAGTTCGCCGGGAGTTCGGGGTAGAACCCGCCCTGATTCCCGACTTCCTCGCCCTCGTGGGCGACGCGGCAGATGGATATCCGGGTATTCGGGGGATCGGTCCGGTGACGGCGGCAGGGCTCCTGAACCGGCATGGCATCATCGAAGATTTCCCGCCTGCGGTCCTCGGGGACCGCCGCGACCTGGCGTTGCTCTTCAAGAAACTGGCAACGCTGCGAACTGACGCGCCGCTCTTCCGCGATGTGGACGAACTGCGGTGGCGCGGCCCCACCGATGCATTCGCCGCATGGGCGAAGCAGTTGGGCGACGCGCGACTGTTGGAGCGCTGCCTCAAAGCATCTCAGGCGGACGAAAGGATCACACGATGAAGCTCCACAAGAACAGCGTGGCCCTCGTCACCGGCGCGGCGCGCGGGTTAGGATGGGGAATTGCACGGGCGTTTGGCATCGCCGGCGCGCGGGTGGGCGTGACGGACATTCGTGATGACGAGCTCGCGCGCTGCGCCCGTGACCTCGCCGCCGACGGGGCGGACTTTCAGACTTTCCGCTCCGATGTGGCCGACCTCGCCGCGTGCAAGGATGTGGTGAGGAAGATTGTGGATCGCTGCGGGCGGATTGACGTGGTGGTGCACAATGCCATCTACATGCCGTTGATGACATTTGAAGCGACCACGCCGGAAGAATGGGTACGCCAACTTGCTGTCGGCCTCGGCGGGCTGTTCAATTGCACGCATGCCGCATGGGATCAGATGAAAGCGCAAGGGGGAGGCCACATCATCGGCATCGCCAGCGGGTCGAGTCTGCGCGGCTACAAGCAGGAGGTCGGGTACTGCACCATCAAGCACGGGGTTGAAGGGTTTGTCAAAGCGCTGTCGCTTGAGGCCAAGGCCCACAACATCGCGCTGAATACGATCGGGCCCGGCGCCCGCATCAAACCCACTCGGATGACCTGGGCCGAGTACGATCAGACATCGGAGCAACTGCGGGCGGGCTGGGCGGATCCGGTCGAACTCGGCAGAGCGTGGGTGTGGCTCGCCGCGCAGCCGCCGGGTCGGTTCAGCGGCTTTCGCTTCGACGCGGCCCGGCTTGTCCAGACCATTGAGCGCGAAGGCGACGACTTTGCGTTCGCACCCGAAAAGGTCACGCTATATCCGGACGATTTTCGCGCCCGCCAGGAGTGGTACAGTGGCTACAAAAACGATCTATGAATCATTGGTATGGCACGAGGTCCGGGTGACTGCCCATGCCGCCGCCCAGTACATCACCCTCAAATATGGTGAGGCCGGCGCGCGTGGCACGCGCGTGACCCTCATCGCCGGGACCCACGGGGATGAAGGACCCTGGTCTGCACTGGCGATGAAGATGCTCTGCCGGCACCCTGTGGCGAAACTCACCGGGCGCCTGCGCGTCATCTTTACCGCCAATGCGCTCGCCGCCGAGGTGGAACGCCGCAACTCCTGGATCGACTCCCCCAATTCCTTCGACCTGGACGGCGTGTTCCCAGGTAAGGACGAAGGCTCGCACACTGAGCGCCTTGCGGGTTCGATCGCCCCGTTGATCGCCGACAGCGATGTGGTCGTCGATCTCCATGGTGGCGGCACCTGGTGCGTCAACGCCTTCGTGAAGCGTTTCGAGGGATCCGAACAGCTTGCGGCTGATCTCGGCGCGCCGTTCATCAGCAATGCGCCGAACAAACCTGGCGGTCTGACCACCTATGCGCGCTCCCTGGGCATCAAAGTCGCCAATGTGGAAGTGGGCGGACGTTCAGGCAAGGAAATGTACTGGGTCGAGCGCAACGTCACCGGTCTCGAGCGCGCGCTCTTTCGCCTTGGCGTCCTCGCCCTCGACGCTCCGCCCGCTCCGGCGCAGAGGGCCATTGACGTTGGCGCGACGGAAGCGATGCGTGCCAGAGTGGGCGGAATCTTCGTACCCACACTGCGGGAGGATGCTGTCGGCACGATCGTTCCGATAGGGAGCGAGATGGGCAAAATACTCGACCTGCACACCCTTGCTGAGTTGCAGGTGTTCACCGCTCCCTACGAGCAGACCGCCATGATGCTCCTGCGGCCGCAGATCTGCACTGTGGAGGGTTCAGCCTTGATGTATGTCGTTGCAAAACCAACCTAAGAGGGCCCGGTATTTTAACGCATTAGGTCCCGGAGGATTGGGATGAGAATGGAGCCGAGGACGAAGGTCAACAGCCAATAAAACTGGGTATTGATCTGCCGGCGCAGTTCGGTGAAATCCAGGCGAAGCGAGGCAATTTCGGAAGTCAGGCGTTGCTCTAGCAGGCCCAGGCGCTCGTTGATCTGCTGGTAGGCGCCTTCCAAACTCGCCATTCTGATCTCGAGCTGGTCAGTTGCCATGCGCTTGAGGCAATCATAATCTATTTGAGCTATTCTCTTAGACCTACCTCGCGTCGCTGGCGCGATCCCCAGGTGCCTACCCTCGCTCCTCATATCTGGTGGGCCCTGAGGGACTCGAACCCGCCGACGCGTCGGACGCAGTCGCGTCCTCCTCAGGGGGACACGTCCCCCTGATCGCTCGCGGTGCAATGTTGTGCCGAATTTGGTTAGTACGTTTGCGCTCGCTGCCCCCTAATACCTGAGGGAGTGCCTCCCTCAGACTCCCTCGGCGTCGGGGTTCGCCCACCGACAAACCAGAAGATTGCCGGGACTTCGAGAAGTGCGCTCTCCGCCCCGGCAATCTTCTGGTGGGCCCTGAGGGACTCGAACCCCCGACGCCCGGGTTAAAAGCCCGGCGCTCTACCCGCTGAGCTAAGGGCCCACGGATGCAATTCTAGCCAATCAGGCCTGGAGAAGCAAAGGAACACTTTGCCGCCAACTGTCCGCACTCCTGACCGCGCTGCCGTCCGCGACGCCGGATCCATTCATCCGCCAATTTCCTCCAGTCGCCCGGAGCAGACCGCCGGCGGGCCGTGAAAATCCTTGAAGGAGGGGACAGTCCCCTCCTTCTTTGCAGTCCAGTCGGGCTCGCCTATGCGGTGCGGCGCTGGCGGACGTTTAGCGCCAGCGGGGCGGCGCCGATGCCGAGAAAGGACACGATCAGGTTGGTGCCCGCCAGCGCGTAGATGGTCGCCGACGTCCCGGCGTTCATCTGGCTTTCCTGCCCTACAGGTCAGAGAAGACCTGAAGGAACATGCGCGGGTAATCACGTACGCCTTGAAGGAAAGCAGCACAATACCTCCACTGGAGGTGTCCCGGATGCAAGAGCGGATGCAACGGTACGGTGGCTTCATGGCCGGAATGGTCATCCCGAATATCGGGGCGTTCATCGCCTGGGGCTTGATCACCGCCTTCTTCATTCCTACCGGCTGGACGCCTAACGAAAACCTGGCCAAGCTCGTCGGCCCGATGATCGTGTACCTGTTGCCGATCCTCATTGGCTTCACCGGCGGCACGCTAATCTACGGGCACCGTGGCGGGGTCGTCGGCGCGGTGGCCACCGTCGG
>Ga0209690_1002600_pt1 | contig 10276 bp, 7 predicted proteins | sample GraSoiAngelo_150_FD_186164 | JGI IMG/M metagenome (GOLD analysis project Ga0209690, IMG submission 186164) | Grasslands soil microbial communities from the Angelo Coastal Reserve, California, USA - 14_1009_09_40cm (SPAdes) (version 2) | ecosystem: Environmental > Terrestrial > Soil > Grasslands ...
TTTCGATGTAAGGCTGCGAGTACATTATTGTTTATCAAGGCAGGCGTAACATCCTGGTCGCCGGCAATCTTTGCGGGTGGCTTGGGAAGTGCTGGCGGCCGATTCTTCGGCAAACCACCATGGTGCGCAGGCAATCTCGCTAGGAATTCCAACCCGAAATAATACGGTTAGCGGTGGGTGCGGGAAGGTTACCAGAGTCATCCGCTAAAAACTAGGACATTGCACGGCGCACACTCTTATGGCATGATTTGTGCCAACAAAAGCGCTGAAACGTCAATTGAGTTACTGGCCCCGGCTCTGGCTATCCCCCATCCGGGGTTCTTCTGTCTTCGAAATTTGTACGATGGGCCGGGCAAGGTTTGAACTTGCATCTGCGGACGCAATGGGGGAGGGTCCGCCGTGTTCCGCTGACACCACCGGCCCAACTTTGGACTTTGCTCTCTTATAGGGCTTCGGGAATTAAGAATTGACGGCATCCCGAACCTCTAATTGGATTCTCCAGGATGCCGGTTGGATCAATAACCTGCAAAAGAAAAACTAACACCCGACCAGGGGCAGGAGGAGAACAAGTTACCTTTCTGTTCGGAAAACCGAACAAACCTAAAAAAACCGCACCCCAAATGGATTTGAAGGGGTGCGGAGCCATTCCCTTATGTGTGGTATGCGTGATTCCTCCCCCGAAGATCACGTAACCACCGCATGGCGGATTATTTTATATATTGAGCACACCATTCAGCTCGTCAGGTTAACTGGGAAGGTTATAACACAGAAGTACATCGGGCAGCCAACGAAGCACGTTAGGTGCAGCATTTTCTTAGCCTTATGTCCGGTGCAATACATACGCTCTCACGCGAACGTGCAAGAATTTGGAATCCAAACATTTTGGGTTAAAGCACTCTTAACGAGTGAAATCATCTGGAAGCACGTCTCGCCAGGCACAATTTTGGCAGTTGCACCGTATAGCAGGGACTGTTTCGTCAGCGAGGAGACGGATTATGAATACTGGGAGTTCCAAATCTCCGGAGAGCAGAGTTTGGAGAGATCTTTATAAAGCCGCTCTTTTCGAACACGACGAACGCAAATTTCCAGAGCGCATTGCCGACGCCGAAAGGGCGCTGGTACAACGAGCGCGGGAATTGTTTCACAACGGCGGAGATAACATAGAGGAACAGCACGCTTTGGACGATGCCATGTATGCCTTACACGCCCTCAGGAGCACATTTAAGTTCGGCACCCACCAAACCCGACCGAGTAGCGAGGCAGCTTAGAATCACCTGGTGCGACCGGAATATAAGGCTTTGCCTACCCCTGACAAGAGAACTAAAAATTGGAAACAACTGGCGCAGGAAGCTGCCAGCGAGAAGAATCCTCAAAAACTTCTCGCCATCATTGATGAGCTCAACGCGGCCCTGGAAGAGCGCGAAAACGAAATTCGAGGCAAGCTCTCAAGATCACCTTCTCCTCACGCTGCGCAAGCTGAACCGATCGGCAGAAGACTCTTGTTTGTGGATGATGAACCTAATATTCGCATGACACTGCCTGCGGTCCTTCAAAGCCACGGTTTCGACGTGCGCTCCGCCGCCAGCGTTGCCGAAGCATTAGCAGAAGTAAAAACTCACAAATTCGATGTGCTTCTTTCGGACCTGAACATCGACCAGGAAAATGATGGGTTCACCATCGTTCATGCCGCACGTGAGGCCAACCCGAAGTGCGTAACTATCCTACTGACAGGTTATCCTGCCTTTGAGTCCGCTGTTCAAGCCATTCATGATGAAGTGGACGACTACATCATCAAACCAGCGGAAATTGAATCTCTGGTCAGCATCGTGGAACGGAAACTGCTCGCCCGCCACTCCAGTTCTTAGCCAAGCGTTCGAGCCGGGCGATTCACGTCCCCTATTCTGCAAAGCGAGCCTCTCCAGAGAGCTTACCTACTGAACAATGAGTGTGAGCGGAAGAGTATGGCTTTGCGCGCCGGAGGTTGCGTGCAGCGTGACTGTATACGTGCCGGCTAGCGTCCCGGGCTGCGGTTGTGGGCCTCCGCCACTTCCTCCTCCACCACCGCAAGCTGGCTGAAGAACCGTCAGCAGCAAGATGGCTCCTATGGCTACATACATTGTGACGCGTTTGCGCCGAGAGTCACTATTCAAGAAGCCAGCGAACAAAAAAGTCATACCAAACGCAGGCAGCCAAGCTGCGTAGATGAATCCCTGTCTCTGCAAGACAGCAATTGGCGCCGTCGTTGTGATCATGAGCGTGACAGGGACCGGAATTGCCCCCGGCGTCACCGGGGCCGGTAATGAACACTGAGTGAGCCCGGGCAGGCCTGAACAGGTGAACGAAATCGAACTGTCGAAAGCGTGGCCGGCGGGCGCCACTGTTAAATTGTATGTGGCGGTCCCACCTGCCTGTACAGTCTGGCTGGCTGCGGATGTCGCGAGAGTAAAATCCTGCGCGACGGTGAACGTAACCGGCAACGTTTGAGTAAAGGTTGCGGGATCTGAACCGACGGCTTGAAGATTGAATGACAGATTTGCTGCCGCAGTGTTGGAGACGTCGAGCGAAAACGGCTGTCCGCTGGCGCTGGGCGTCACCGCGACGGCTGCGCAGGTGGATGGTATAGTGCCGCCGTTGCAATTGATGTTTACACTGCTGTTGTAGCCATTAATCGCCGTTAGAGTTCCGGTATAAGTCGCTGTCCCTCCGTCCACAGCGCGGAGCGCTGAATTGGTGATCGACATGCTGAAGCCGCGGGAGGTGACCCTGACGTCGAGGTTCTGAGTCTTCGGCCCATTCTCTCCCGATACATCGCCTTGAATCGTGACACTGGTGGTTGCCAAGGGTGTGTTGCTGCTGGTGTTGACCGTCAATGTCACAGGGAACCCATTGGAGGAAACTGGGCCCACAGGATTCGGAGGATCAAAGTTGCAATTAGCGCCCGCGGGCAGACGATTACAGCTTAGGTTGATGAAGTCGGTGAATGATCCCAGCCCGCTGAGCTGAATCGAAATCGGCTGCGAAGCAGCACCCTGGACTATGTCTACGCTTCCCGGTTGGGGAGTGCCCACTGTAAAGTCAACCACGCGCAATGTAACCGGAGCAGTGTGGCTGATTGCAGCAGGATCGGTTCCCACTCCTTTGATATCAAAATTAAAGTCTTGTACGGAATTGTTTCCCACGGTCAGCGCGAACGGGTTAGGGTCCCCAGGAGTCACACTGATTGACGAGCACGTGGACGGCAGGGGACTTCCACTACAGGTCAGATCCACCGTACTGCTGTAGCCGTTGAGCGGTGTCACGAAGCCGTTGAAATCCCGAGTCTGCCCTGGAAATAAAATCAGCGGGCTATCGTTCACAGTGATCTGATAGTCCGGACCGACCACCAGGGCGTTCTCCCAGATTCCGCGACCGTAAGTTGAAGCCCGCAGTCTTTTAGATCCGCCGGAATTAAACAGGCGCAGGGCAGTGACCGGAACGTTGGGTAGAAACCCAGAAGCACCCGAACTGGGTCCTACCTCCGACCAGTTCGGACTAGCGGTACTGCTTGAAAAAACGCCCACGTCGGTACCGACAAAGATTGTTCCATTGGCGGAATCAACCAGGACTGAGTTTGCCGGCGCATCGGGCAAAGCCCCAGTTCCTGTGCCACTAAAGTCCGCCCAGGATGCGCCTGCATTGGTTGTCTGCCAGACGTGTGGGGTTCCAAAACCCATGATTGTCACGTACGCGGTCTGACCGGATGCATCAGACGTGTCGATGGCAATACTCGAGATGGGATAGTTATTGGCATTGATATTGAGAGTTACGTCCGAGAATATCGCGGTCTTGCCCGCACCGGCCGCGGCGGCATTCGTAGTGACGAACACGCGTCCACCGGAACCCCCGGCGCCACCGGTGTTCAGTGGACCAAGGCCATCGGTGCCGGCATAGATTACGTTGGAGAAACCGTTCGAATCTTTTGGTCCGCCTGCGGCAAGAGCGCGAACCTGGTTGACTTCACCGCCGGTACAGACGCTGGAGCCACCGACCTCCAGATTGTTGCTGAGGGCGATGTAACTGCCGAGGCTGGTGCTGGGTCCGCCACGCCATACGCGGCAAGTCCCGATGAGGAGTTCGTGGTCGGACTGTGGGTCTAGGATGTAAGGGAAGTAGAATCCGCCGTCATCGCCTCCTAATTGCGAACTCGTGACTACTGCTCCGTTAGCGAAGCTGATCGTGTTGCAGTTTATGCCGCCGGAGCAGTGGTCAATTTCAAGACCCCTTGGGGGGACATCCGGATTGGAAACGAACCAATCGGCCGGTGAGCTGGGGATGATTGCGTTGTAACCACCATCGCCCGCGTTCACGTTTTTCCATTGCGGATTCGTGGTCACTCTTGAAGTTGCCGGAGAGCCATTATCCTGTGTACCGCCAAGAACGGTGTTCGCATCAGTGGGATGAAGTGAAAAAGAAACGAACTGGGTCATGGAGCCCAAATTCTGGTTGAGACTATCGAATTGATTGCTGCCCGAGCAGGAGCCAGTATTCAGTCCCATGAAGCCGTCAAGGGCGCGATAGATGCCGCCGTCATTGGCAAAATACATGACATCTTTGCCGGAAGACGCAATCATGAAAGCAATCCCATGCTGATCGGGATGGACATGCGCAGGGGCAGCCGTGGGCGTACAGCCGTATACGTGGGTCAGGTTCAACCAGCCCGGAGTAGTTCCCTCAGTACAGGTTGTGCCGCCCAACAAAGTGCACTTGAAGAGATTGACAGCGCCGGCATAGACATCGGTTGCTGAGGGACCATTAGGAATGGCAGCCAATGCAAGGTTGTAAACCCCCTGCTCTACGCCGCAACCGTTGACATCTCCGCAGCTCGTCAGTCCATTTTCGCTGACCTGAGTCCAGTTGGCGCCCCCGTCACTGCTCTTCCAGATGCCACGGTCAACCTCGGCTCCGGATGCGCTGATGGACACGTACCAGACATACATCTCGTTACGATTTGGGACAACGGCGATTTCACCGCGGTACATCGGGCAAGACGAGGGGGACGTGGAAGCCGGTGGGCACGCGGCGGTACTCAATGCAGATCCGCCGGGCTGGCTGGAGAGCCGAGCCCAGTTCAGCCCATCGACAGAGGAATAGAGGCCATGAAAGCGGAGGGCCGCATAAAACTTTCCAGCAGTCGCATTGTAGACGACGGCGGTGGCAGACGTTGGATCAATCGGAGTTGTGCCATCACGAGGTGTCTGGTGGCCCCACGTCAAGCCAGCATTCGTGGAAGTGTACAGGCCCCGCACAGTGCTGGAAGTGAACGCTCCATCTACCACCCCGGCGGAAGCTGTAGCGGCCGATGCCACTACAGTGTTTGTTTGCGCTGTACTGAAAGCCAGTTTGGTTATGCCCAGGCCTTGGAATGAAAGCGATCCACCGTCGGAGGTAGAGATCAAGTTCCAGGTGCTGCCTGCGTCGGTGGACCGCAGGATGCCCAGGCCGTAGTACGAGTCTACCGAGCTGTTCGCTTCGCCTGTTCCCACTAAGACCAGACTGTTCGCAGAATTGTTGTTGCCCGGTTGAATCGCGATCGCACCCACTGCGAGCGTTGGCTGATTATCAATGAGGGGAGTCCAGGTAACACTTGCTGGACTTGGACTATTTGAACCGGCGTTGGTCGATTTCCAGACACCACCGTAAGCACCACCGACGTACACCGTATTACCTGAATTGTCGGCGGGATCGATAGCTACTGAAGTTGCCCGGCCCGAAACCAACCCATAATCCTGCGCATTCCCGGCATCGGATGCGAGCGGCGCCGGGCCGAGTGGCGTCCAAGAGGAATTAACAGTGCTCGCCGGGCTGGCCGACGTACGTCTCGCGGCCTTACGCGTGCGCATGCGCAATTTCTGTTGGTGCGCCCGGTAACGTAGAGCCGCGGCCGACTGGTCCGGAACTCTGCGGCCGCGCATGAACCACTCTTCGCGCTGCTTGGGATGGTCGCGATCTCTTTCCGAGATGGGATCGATGGGCGAAGCGACTTTTGCCGCTTGTCCCACCGCCAAGTGACTGACGAATAAGAAACCAATAGCGAAGGCAGCGAAGGTCCACGCGCGAATTGTCATAATTCAAGAATCCGGACAGGTAGCGGGGAAGTAAGTTCAGTATCTCGGTGCGCACGTGGGCTGTCAATGACTATTGATCTTCAATCGATCTCGAAGTCCCAGATAAGACCTGGTGTGTTCGGGAAGTCCAAGGTAAACAGAAGCGGGCTACTCGTAGCGCAAAGCTTCGATTGGATCAAGTCGCGCCGCCTTTCGCGCCGGATAGAATCCGAAGAAGATGCCCACTGCCATGGAGAACGCGACCGCAGTCACAATGGCGGTGGGCGAAACCAGAACCGGCCAGCCCAGCGTCTGAGTGATCAAATAAGAAGTTGTCATACCAAGTAAAATGCCGACGGCTCCGCCCAGCAAGCTGAGCACAACTGCCTCGATCAGAAATTGCTGCTGCACGTCGCCTTCCGTGGCCCCGATAGCCATGCAGATGCCAATCTCGCGAGTACGTTCTGTCACCGATACCAACATAATATTCATGATGCCAATGCCGCCCACGAGCAACGAGATGCTTGCGATCGAGGCCAATAGGATGGTAAATAACCTGGCCTGCTGGTCAGCCAGATCAGCCATGTCGGCCAGGTTACGCACAAAGAAATCGTCATCCTGACCCGGACGTATGCGATGGCGGTCGCGAAGCAACGCAGTAATCTGTTGCTGCGCTGTGTAGCTCGCGTCGCGCGAGGTAGCGGAGACCATGATCCATCGCAACCAATTCTGACCAGTAATCTTCTTCTGTAATGTCGTGATAGGGACGAGAATGATGTCGTCCTGATCCTGTCCCATGGCGGCCGACGTGCCTTTGGGCATCAGTACGCCTACAACACGGAAGGGCAGATTGCTGATGCGAATCGTCTGGCCGACGGGGTCGGTGGCGCCGAACAAGTTTTTGCGCACGGTTTCGCCAATGACCGCGACGTTGGCGGCCATAGCCACGTCGTCTTTGCTGAACGAACTTCCCTCGGCGAAAGGCCAGGTGCGGATGTCGAAATATTGCGGCTCGGTGCCATTGATTTGTGTCGCCCAATTGTCATTTTCGAAGACCACCTGGGCAGAACTCTGGCTGCCCGGCGCGGCGGCTTTGACGGCTGCACATTCCCGAAGAATGGCCTGCATATCTTCGTACAACAAGGTCTTGGTCGCGCCGTAGCCCATGCGCGTTCCACCCCGGGTGACAGTACCCGCGGAAACAAAGAGCATGTTCGAACCCATGGCAGCGATTTGGTCCTCAGCCTGCTTTTGCGCACCTTGGCCAACGCTGACCATAGCAATCATTGCTCCCACACCGATAATGATGCCCAGCATGGTCAGGCTGGAACGCAGCTTATTACGCGCTAAGGCCCGCATCGCGATCCGAATGATCTGCATTAAGTCCATAAAAGTACCTGTGTGAAACGCGATGCGACGAAGAGTCTGAACTCTTCAACCGGCGAATTTACAGCCGACATCGCGTCAATCCTCCAGCGTCGGCATGTTCTTGAGGACCTCTGACGCCCAGGGCCGGCTCTGGATGGGCTCGTCACGACGAATCTTGCCATCGCGGAACTGAATGCTGCGTTTGGAGAATTGCGCAATATCAGGCTCGTGAGTCACTAACACGATGGTGAGGCCGTCGTCATTCAATTTTTGAAACACTTCCAGGATTTCGACTGACGTACGACTATCCAGATTGCCAGTGGGCTCGTCTGCCAGCAAAATCGAAGGACGATTTACCAGTGCCCTGGCAATCGCTACCCGCTGCTGCTGTCCTCCAGAGAGTTGGGAAGGATAATGCATGATGCGATCGCCCAAGCCGACCAGTTGCAACGCTTCCCGGGCGCGTTTTTGTCCTTCTTCTTTCGTAACCTGCGCATACAATGTCGGCAGTTCAACATTTTCCAACGCAGTCGTCCGCGATAGCAGATTGAAACCCTGAAACACGAAGCCGATCTTGCGATTTCGGATGGTCGCCAGCTCCTTCTTGCTAAGCTCCGAAACCGCGATGCCTTCAAGCAGGTATCGTCCGGCGCTAGGTTTATCGAGGCAGCCCAGAATATTCATGAAAGTGGACTTGCCGCTGCCACTGGATCCCATGATCGCGACGAACTCGCCGCGCTCGATCTGCACGCTGGCGCCACGCAGTGCATGCACCCGAGTTTCGCCCAGGTCGTAATATTTATGGATATCCTCCACCTGGATAATGACCGAATAATCCGTGCCGCCGGTTGCCCGTAGAGCGGGTTGTGAGATCGTCGCCATGCTTACCGTCCACGCGGCTGCGCCCCGCCCATGCCGGGTGGACGGGCGGCCGATGCCGTAGCTACTGCGCCGGTCACAAGCTGGTCGCCCTCTTGCAAGTCGCCATTCAGAAGTTGCGCCACTTCTGTGACCGTGTGGTCCGTGATGCCGGTGCGGATACGGACCGGCTGGAGAGTTTTATCAGGGCGCAATTTCCAGACCACCGCCACGTCAAGCCGTGATGGTCGGGGTTGGTTGCCGGCATCTCCGCCTGTGCGACCAGACTTGCTGTTGGCGGACGCATCACCGCCCCCGCCCTGGGCGCCTGCGGCGCGAGCCCGATACTGCTTGCCAGATGCGCCGCCACCGGTCTGTTCACCGCCGGTTGCTTGCGCCTCCTGCTGACCTGAACTCAAGCCATATTTCTGGTACAGTGCGCGAATCTCTTCGGCTTTCATATCGGGTTTGTAGCGCAGCGCTCCATTGGGAACTCGTAGAACATTTTTCGCCGCGGCTACGGGTATTGTGATGTAAGCGGTCATTCCCGGGAAAAGCTTCATTTCCGGGTTATCGAAATCGATCACCGTGTTGTAGGTGACGACGTTCTGCACGGTGGTAGCGTTCATACGTATCTGCGAAACGCGCCCGGTGAAAGTGTCCTTGGGAAAGGCATCTACTTTAAAGCTGACGACCTGCCCGGTGCGGATCATGCCTACGTCAGACTCGTCAGTGCTGGCGTAAACCTGCATCTTGGTCAGGTCCTGCGCAATGGTGAACAGAGTGGGCGCTTGAAGCGATGCAGCCACGGTCTGACCCACGTCAACGTTGCGCGCAATGACGGTGCCATCGATCGGAGCGTGGATGGTGGTGTAATTTAAATTGGTTTGGGAAACCGTGACTGCTGCTTGTTTTTGCTTCACCTGGGCGGCGGCCTGCGTAACCTGCGCTTCGGCGGCGCCGAGAGCGGCTTGCGCGCTATCCGCATTAGCTTTGGCAAGATCGAGTTGCTGCTGACTCATGACGCCTTCTTTAGCCAATCCCAGAGTACGTTCGTAATCGGTCTTGGTTTGCACAGCGGTCGCGCGGTCTTTCTGCACATTTGCCTGCGCAGCTTGGAGATTCGCCTCGGCATTCGCCAGATCTGCTTTCGCCTGCAGCAGTGCGCCTTCGAATAGCGGGGGGTCAATCTGCGCTATGAGTTGCCCCTTTTTGACGCGGGAGTTGAAGTCCACGTACAAGTGCGAGATGGTGCCTGAAACCTGAGAACCCACTTGCACTGTGGTGACGGCATTAATTGTGCCGGTGGCTTCCACAACGTCGTGAATGTCGCCGCGATCGGCTTTCACCGTGAAGTATTGCGGCTTGTCGTTGCCTTTGAATTCGAAGGCGGCGAATAAAGCGGCAGCCACGATGATTCCCAGTGCGATTAACCAGTGACGTTTTAGCAGTAACACTTGCGATCCTCGATTTAACTATCTATTTAATTCGATGCCTATGATGCAAACCTGACACAAAAAATATAGTCTTGGTTCGGTTGCAAGCCAACTTTTTACAAAACTTTACACGATGTGCTGCCCGACATCGGAAACATAGTAGAGAACCATATTGAACCGTATTGACATATCGAATCGTAACCGGTAAAAACGTTGGCATGGCTGAGATGCTATTTACCCCACGTGATGCGGCTCAGATATTGGGTGTGAGTTATCCGGCGCTGAAGCAGTGGGTGTACAAGCGAAAGCTGCGCACGATTAAGACACCGGGCGGGCATCACCGTATTCCGCAAAGCGAAATTGACCGCTTGCTACACCGCGCGCAGAAGAAGCCTGGTCCAGAACTGCGGACGAGTTTTCGCCGTATCAGCGGCCGCAACCAACTTGTCGGTCGCATTGTGGACGTTCGTAGCAGCGGATTGGTGGGACAAGTCGTCCTCTCCATTGGCGGACAACAGATCACGTCGCTGA
>Ga0209690_1002601_pt1 | contig 10276 bp, 9 predicted proteins | sample GraSoiAngelo_150_FD_186164 | JGI IMG/M metagenome (GOLD analysis project Ga0209690, IMG submission 186164) | Grasslands soil microbial communities from the Angelo Coastal Reserve, California, USA - 14_1009_09_40cm (SPAdes) (version 2) | ecosystem: Environmental > Terrestrial > Soil > Grasslands ...
ACGCTGGCACGAATCGCGCCTGCCCGGAGTCGGTCAGCGCGAGGTCGACCTGCGCCCGCGCCAGCTCGACTGCCTCGTCCGCATTCACCGCTCCGAGCACCAGCACTTCGCGGCGAGGCGCGGAGACCCGGGCCTCGAATGCGCGGATGGCGAGGGCATCGCGAGCCTCGATCACATACAGGGCATCGCAGGCGGCGTGCGCGAGCGGCAGCACCTCGGCGAATCCGTGGCCATAGGCGTTTCCCTTGAGGACGCCGCCCAGCCTCACGCCGGAGCCGAGCACCTCGCGGAAGACCTTCGCATCGTGCGCCAGCGCGCTGGCGTCGATCTCGAGCCACGACGCCTCCGCCGGAAAGTGCATTCCCATCGCCCGCGAGTGTAGTAGTGGTCTCCTCCGATGGCGAAAGAAGTGCTGGTGGTCGGCGCGGGATTCGGCGGCCTGGAGGCGGCCCGCGCGCTTGCGCCCGGGGCCGACGTGCACGTCACCGTCGTGGACCAGCGCAACCATCATCTCTTCCAGCCGCTGCTCTACCAGGTCGCGACGGCGGGCCTGAATCCGGCGGACATCGCCGTCCCGATCCGCGCCCAGTTCTCGCGCGCGCCCAACGTCGACGTGCGCCTCGGGCGCGTCGCCGCCGTCGATCTCGGTCGCAAGCGCGTCTCGCTGGAGGACGGCACCGAGCTCGCCTGGGATTTCCTCGTGGTCGCCGGCGGCGCCCAGCACAGCTACTTCGGGCATCCGGAATGGGAGGAGTTCGCGCCGGGTCTGAAGACCCTGGAGCAGGCGACCGAGATCCGGCGGCGGCTCCTCTCCGCGTTCGAGTCGGCAGAGAACGAGCCGGATCCGGCGGCGCAGCGCAGGCTCCTCACCTTTGTGATCGTGGGCGGCGGGCCTACCGGCGTGGAACTGGCGGGCGCCATCGCCGACATCAGCCGGACTGTGCTGGTGCGCGACTTCCGCAGGATCGATCCGGCCAGCGCGCGCGTCCTGCTGCTCGAGGCGGGACCGCGCATCCTGCCGGCGTTCGCGGAGGACCTGTCCCGGCATGCGGCCGAAGACTTGCGAGCGCTCGGCGTCGAGGTGCGCACCTCCGCGGCCGTCACCGGCATCGACGCGCACGGGGTCAGCATCGGCGGCGAGCGCATCGAGGCGAGGAGCATTTTCTGGGCCGCCGGCGTCCAGGCCTCGAGCCTGTCGCGATCGCTCGGCGTCGAGCTGGATCGGGCCGGCCGCGTGATGGTGGATGCGGACCTCTCCATCCCCGGGCACCCGGACGCGTTCGTCATCGGCGACATGGCTCATCTGGAAGAGCCGGAGCGGGGACTCGTGCCCGGCCTCGCGCCCGCGGCGATCCAGGAAGGGAAGGCGGCGGCGCGCAACATCCTCGCTTCCATCGCCGGGCGCCCGCGCAAGCCTTTCCGCTATCGCGACAAAGGCATGATGGCCACCATCGGCAAGCACAGGGCCATCGCGCAGACGGGCCCGATCCGGCTCACCGGATTCCTGGCGTGGCTGGCGTGGCTGTTCATCCACATCCTCTATCTGATCGGGTTCAAGAACCGTCTCTCGGTGTTCGCGCAGTGGGTGTGGAGCTACGTCTTGTCGAAGCGCGGCGCGCGGCTGATCACCAACCGCGATTGGCGCCTGCCTTCCTGAGCGCAGGGTGTACAACTGCACACAAGCTCGCGCCCCGCAGCGTCTCGGGATAGAAACGGCGCGACATGGCCGAGCAGACCGCTGCGGCGCCCAAGGCGCGTCCGAGCTGGCTCAAGCCGCTGGAGCACCCCTTGGTGGTGCTCGGCGAGCTGTCGATGTTCGCGGGCCAGTCCGCCACCTCCATCTTCAGGCGCCCCTACCGCGTCGGGCTCCTGATGGTCCAGCTGGAGTTCATGGCGTACGGCTCGATGTTCGTGGTCGGCCTGACCGGGCTCTTCACCGGCATGGTGCTGGCGCTGCAGACGGTCTACGCGTTCGGCCTCTTCAACGCGCAGTCGCTGGTCGGCGCGACCGTCGAGATCTCGCTCGCCCGCGAGCTGGCGCCCATCTTCACCTGCATCGTGCTCGTCGCGCGCGTCGGATCCGCCGCCGCGACCGAGCTCGGGACCATGCGGGTCACCGAGCAGATCGACGCGCTCGAAACGATGGCGGTCGACCCCCTCAACTACCTGGTGGCCCCGCGGATCGTCGCCGCCGCGATCGCGGCTCCGCTGCTGACGATGCTCTTCAACGCCATCGCGCTCTTCGGCGCCTACGGGGTCGCGGTCTGGGCGAAGGATCTCTCGCCCGGAACCTTCCTGAACCGCATCCAGACGCTGGTCGACGTGAAGGACATCACCAACGGCCTCGGGAAGGCCGCGGTGATCGGGTTCGTCGTGACCATGATCGCCTGCTACCGCGGTTACCGGGCGGAGGGCGGCGCGCGCGGCGTCGGCATCGCCACCACGCAGGCGGTGGTGGGCGGCCTCGTCGCCATCTTCGCCATCGACTACATCTATACGGCGATCTCCTTGAGCGGACCTCAGCAGCCGGCTGGGGGTCTGGGAGGATGAGTCCTCCGCCAGCTCCGCAGCCGGTGATCGACGTCCAGGATTTATACAAGAGTTTCGCTGGGTTCCCCGTCCTGATGGGGATCAATCTGAAGATGATGGAAGGCACCACCACGGTGGTGCTCGGCGCCTCCGGCAGCGGCAAGACGGTGCTGATGAAGCACATCATGGGCCTGTTCAAGCCGGATCATGGGCAGGTGATCGTCGACGGTGAGAACGTGTCGACGATGAACCGGCAGCAACTGGCCGTCTTCCGGGAGAGGATGGGCATGGTGTTCCAGAGCTCGGCGCTGTTCGACTCGATGACCGTCGGCGACAACGTCGCCTTCCCGCTGCGCGAGCACAATCCCGGGCTCTCGGAGCGGGAAGTCCGCGAAAAGGTTAAGGAAAAGCTGGCGGTCGTCGATCTGCACGACGTCGAACAGAAGTTCCCCGCGGAGCTGTCCGGAGGCATGCGCAAGCGGGTCGGTCTGGCGCGGGCCATCGTCCGCGAGCCGAAGATCGTGCTCTATGACGAGCCGACGACGGGCCTGGACCCGCTGACCACCGAGAGCGTCGACGAGATGATCATCCATGCGCGCGAGCGGCTCTCGGTCACCAGCGTGGTCATTTCCCACGACATCGGGTCTGCCTTTCACATCGCCGATCGCATCGCGGTGATCAACGAGGGCCGCATCGTGGAGGAAGGGACCCCGCAGGAAGTGCGAAGGACCAAAGAGCCGTTCACACAGCATTTTCTCGCGACCTGGTTCGGAAGGACATAGGATCGAACGGCCGTGCAATCGTTCTGGACTCCGCTGCGCGTCGGTATCGTAGTCGCCCTGGCGGTGGCTGCGTTCGGGTTCGGTCTGTACCTGATCGGCTCCGACTTCGGCGCACAGCGGACCTATAACGTCTACGCGGTCTTCGACGACGCGACCGGCCTCGGCGTCCGCTCGCGCGTGCAGATCGCCGGCATCCCAATCGGGCAGGTGGATCGCGTCGAGCTGGACCAGCAGACTTCGAAGGCCAAGGTCTGGCTGCGGGTGCGCAGGCAGTTCGTGCTCCATCGCAACGCGACGATCACCAAGCGCAGCGAGTCGATCCTGGGCGACTTCCTGCTCGACGTCGGCCCGGGCTCGCCGGATCAGCCGGCGCTGCAGGACGGCGACGAGATCCGCATCGTCATCCGGCAGCCGTCGATGAACGACGTCTTCCAGTCGCTGAACAAGATCGCCGGCGACATCGGGGACATCACCGGAAACCTGCGCAAGGTGCTCGGTGGAACCGAGGGCGAAGACAACATGCGCACGCTGGTGTCGCGGCTCTTGCGCATCAGCGAGGGCATCGAGCGCATCATCAACCAGAGCGGCGCGAAGCTCGATGCCACCCTGGCCAACTTCCAGAGCTTCTCCGGCGATCTGGCGCACCTCTCCGAGACCGAGAGCGGCGACATCGTCGCCATCCTGCAGAACACGCGCGACGCGACGCGGGAGGCCCGCGACATCCTGAAGACCATCGGCCAGGTGGTCGGGTCGAACCAGCAGGGCGAATTCAAGGACACCGTCAAGAGCCTGAAGACGAACCTCGCCAAGCTCGACGCCTCGCTCACCAACGTCCAGGAGATCACGGACAAGATCAACAAGGGGCAGGGGACCGTCGGCCACCTGGTCAACGACGACAAGCTGGCCAGGAACCTGGACAAGGCTTCCACGCAGCTCACCAACCTTCTCGGCACGCCCGATCAGCTGAAGATCGAGATCAACGAGCGCAGCGAGCTGATGATCGGATCGCCGGGCGGCGGCAAAATCGACCCCAACGTCCCCAACGTGCTGAGCCTCGCGCGCGATACGGCGTACAACCCCTGGACGAAGAACTACTTCGGGCTGCGGATCATCCCCCGGCCCGACAAGTGGTACGGCTTCGACATCGTGGACGATCCGCGCGGCTACACGCGGCGGGTGAGGACGGTCAACAACGCGACCTGCGGCGCAACCACCTGCTTTCCCAACTACCCGACGGCGATCGACACCATCACCACCGAGCGCGTGCTCAAGTTCAGCGTGTACATCGCCAAGCGATACGGGCCCATCTCCGGCCGATTCGGGATCCTGGAGAACACCGGAGGGGCCGGCATCAAGCTGTACCTGGCCAACGACTCGCTCACGTTGTCGGCCGACGCCTGGGAATTCGCCAACCCTCTCAAGGACCGTCCGCGGCTGAAGCTCTACGCCGACTACCGCTTCCTCAATCACCTGCTCCTCACGTTCGGCGTGGATGACGTGTTGAACCGGCCCCTGGTGGACCCGGAGCAGACCACGCGGATCGTCAGCGGGCGCGACTACTTCATCGGCGCGGGCGTCTTCTTCAACGACGACGACATCAAGATGCTGCTCGCGGCGATCCCCATCCGCTTCTGACGCGCGTTGAACTTCCTCCGGGACCGTGCTAGGTGGCGCGCCCACCATGGCGACCGAGCGCACCCTTTCCATCCTGAAGCCCGACGCGCTGCAGAGCGGCGTGATCGGGAAGATCCTCACCAAGCTCGAGGAAGCAGGCCTCAAGCCCGTAGCGATGAAGATGCTCCGGCTCACGCAGGAAGAGGCGGAGGGCTTCTACGCGGTGCACCGGGAACGGCCCTTCTTCCGCAGCCTCGTGCAGTACATGACCTCCGGGCCGGTGATCGTGCAGGTCCTCGAGGGTGATGATGCCGTGGCCCGCAACCGCGAGGTGATGGGCGCCACGAACCCGGCGAACGCCGCGGAGGGCACCATCCGCAAGTTGTTCGCCAAGAGCATCGAGGCGAACAGCGTCCACGGGTCCGACTCGCCGGAGAACGCGAGGACGGAAATCGCCTACTTCTTCGCACAGACGGAGCTGGTGAAGTACGACTGGGGCCGGCCGCCGAAGGCGGCTTAGGGTCCCGGTTTTTTCCTCGGAGCGCGGCGTTATTCGCCCTCCGCGTTTCTGCCGGTACAGTGCAGGAATCGATGCGCACCGCGATCGCCGCGCTGCTCTGCACCGTCGCGTCCAGCGCACCCGCCAAGACGCCCATCGTGCGCTGGTCGCACGCCGAAGCCAGCAAGAAGATCTACCTGGGCAAGTGCCCGGTGCGGCTGGTCTTCACCGGAACCATCCTGACGGCCAGGAAAGGCGATTTCACTTTCGCCTGGAAACGGAGTGATGGCTTCGTGGGACGTTCGCGCACCATTCACGCCACGCGGCGAGTCCAGGGGTGGCGCGTGCACGACGAGTGGGAGCTCTCCTCCACGACGAGCGGATGGGCGCAGCTCTGGATCCAGTCGGAGCCGCACGCGCCGGCCGTGGCGCGCTTCCAGGTGCGCTGCAAATAGCCAAGCCCACTGAAGATTCGCGCCTTTTCGCGCCGGCGGTTAGACTCGACCGACTTTGATTCCTTCCTGGCAATGGGTCGCCTTTGTGGCGGGCTTCGTCGGCTCGGCTTTCTTCTCCAGCGCCGAGACGGCGCTGACCGCGCTGGGGGAAGCACGCGTGCGCTCGCTCGTCGACACGGGCGGGCGCCGGGCGTCCTTCCTCCGCCTCTGGCAGATGCACCCCGATCGGATCCTTTCCGCGCTGCTCCTCGGCAACACGCTGGTCAACGTCGGGCTCGGCTCGCTCACCGCGCTGATGGCGGACGAGGCAGGCTACAGCCATGGGATCGCGCTCTTCACGGGCGTGACCACGGTCCTTCTCTTGCTGTTCGGCGAGATCACACCGAAGACCTTCGCCAAGCGGCACGCCAGCGGATACGCGGTGTTCATCATGCCGCTGGTCACGTTGGTGTACTGGCTCCTCTACCCGCTGGCGTGGATCTTCGTGCAGGTCCCGCGCGCGCTCAGCCGCGCGATCGGCAGCGCGCCGGTCGCGATCGAGTCGGTGACTTCGCAGGAGCTGGAGTACCTGATCGAGTTGGGCGCACGGCAGGGCTCGATCGACAAGGTCCGCGAGGAGCTGCTCTCGAGCGTGCTCGCCTTCACCGAGGTCCTGGTGAAGGAGATCATGATCCCGCGCACCCAGGTCGTCGCGCTCGAGGAGACCGCGACGTACGAGGAGGCGCTGAAGCTCGTCACCGAGAGCGAGCTGTCGCGCATTCCGGTCTACCGGGGGAGCCTGGACGAAGTGGTCGGGGTCCTTCACGCCAAGACCCTCCTCGCGGGCGTGAAGAAAGGCATCGAGCCGGCCGATTTCCAGCTGGTCAATTATCTCAAGAAGCCGTTCTACGTCCCCGAGGTGATGAAGGTCTCGCGCCTGCTCACCGAGATGCAGCGGCGCAAGACGCACCTGGCGATCGTGGTCGACGAGTTCGGCGGCACCAGCGGCATCGTCACGCTCGAGGACGTGGTCGAGGAGATCGTAGGAGAGATCCACGACGAGAGCGACGTCGAGGAGAAGCGCCTCAAGGTATTGTCGGACGGCGTGGTGCTGGCCGATGCGCAGGTCTCCATCCGCGACCTGGAGGAGCATCTCGGGGTCGAGTTCCCGGAGGGCGGCGATTACGAGACGCTGGGCGGGTTCCTCACCGCGACCGCCGGGCGGGTGCCGCCGCCGGGCTCTCTCGTCGTCTGGGGCGGGCTCACCTTCACGGTCAACGCCGCGGACGATCGCCGGGTACAGAAGGTGGAGATCACCCGCAAGCCAACCGCCGGCGCCGCGGTGACCGGTCCGCAGCACTCCATGCCCGAAAAGACGCCCGCCGCCTTGCAACCGCCGGTTCCGCCAGACAAAGTCCACTGAGTCATGCTTCCCTTGTTTCAGAGCGATGCGGCGCGGCCCGACCTGCGCTCGCTGAGCCTTTCCGACCTCTCCGCGCTGGTCGAGCGCCTGGGTGAGAGGCCCTACCGGGCGCGGCAGCTCTACGCCTGGCTGCACCGGAAGGGCGCGGCCTCGCTGAACGGCATGACCGATCTGCCCCGGGCATTCCGCGAGCGGCTCACGGCCCAGGCGCGGCTCACCACGCTGGACATCGACGCCGTGCAGGAGTCGACCGACGGGACGCGCAAGTACCGCATGCGCACGCAGGACGGCAAGTTCATCGAGAGCGTGTACATGCCGGACGAAACGGGGCCCGAGAGCTTCGACCCGGAGGCAGACGAGGAGGAAGGGCCGGGAGCGAGAGTGCGTCTGACGCTGTGCGTGTCGACCCAGGTCGGGTGCGCGATGGGGTGCGGCTTCTGCATGACCGCGACCATGGGCCTCCTCCGCAATCTCACGGCCGGCGAGATCTGCGACCAGGTCTATCGGGTCAATGCCGACCTGCGCCGCATCGGCGTGCCCGGCGAGCGGCCGCTCACGAATCTGGTCTACATGGGGATGGGCGAGCCGCTGCACAACTACGAGAACGTGCTGCGTTCGCTGGAGCTGCTCCTCAGCGAGGAGGGAGCGAACTTCAGCCAGCGGCATATCACTGTCTCGACGAGCGGCCTGGTGCCGAACATCGTCCGCTTCGGCGAGGAGAGCCAGGTGAAGCTGGCGGTGTCGCTGAACGCGACCACCGACGAACAGCGGGCAAAGTTGATGCCGGTGGACAGGAAATGGAACATCGCCGCGCTGATGGATGCGGTCCGCAAGTTTCCCTCGCGGCAGGGCCGGAGGGTGACCTTCGAATACGTCCTGCTGCGCGACGTGAACGATTCCGACGAGGACGCCGCGCGCCTCGCGGCGCTCCTCCGGGGATTGCCGGTGAAGGTCAACCTGATCCCCTACAACGAGAATCCAGGGCTCGGGTTCGCCGATCCGGGCGCCGAGCGGGTCGCGGCCTTCCGCAAGGCCCTCGATGCCCGCGGGATCACCGCCTTGGTGCGCAAGAACCGCGGCCGCGACATCGCCGCAGCCTGCGGCCAACTCGCCGTCCAAGCCTGAGTTCTGGGGACCCATACGCAACTGCGCGCGCCAACCGAGTTGGCAGTGGAGAGTTGCGGATGGTGTCCCGGAATTGACCTCGGCTTCCGGTCGTGCGAAACCCGCGCGCCGTGCTCGGAATCGTCGGCGGATCCGGCCTCTACGACTTGCCCGGCCTCAGCGGCGTGCGCCGGGAGAGGGTGCGGACGCCGTTCGGAGACCCGAGCGACGCCATCGTGCTGGGCAGGGTCGGCGAGCAGGAGATCGCCTTCATCGCACGCCACGGCGCCGGACATCGCTTCAGCCCCAGTGAGGTCCCGTACCGGGCGAATCTCCACGCGCTCAAACAGCTCGGCGCGACCCGCGTGGTCAGCGTCTCGGCGGTCGGATCGATGAAGGAACAGATCGCGCCCGGCCACCTCGTGCTCCCCACGCAGTACATCGATCGCACGGTGGCCCGGCCGAGGACCTTCTTCGGCGACGGCATCGTCGCGCACGTCGCATTCGCCGATCCCGTCTGCCCGCAGCTGCACCAGCATCTGAACGCGGCCTGCTTCGCCGCCGGCGCGACGGCGCATTCGCGAGGCACGTACCTGTGCATCGAGGGACCGCAGTTCTCCACTCGCGCCGAGAGCGAGCTGTACCGGAGCTGGAACGTCGACGTGATCGGGATGACGGCGATGCCGGAGGCGAAGCTCGCCCGCGAGGCCGAGCTCTGCTACGCGACGGTCGCGCTGGCGACCGACTACGATTGCTGGCATCCCCGCCACGACGCCGTCACCGTCGCCCAGGTGATCGAGACCATGCACAAGAACGTCGCCCTCGCGCGCGAGGTGATCCGCAACGCCGTGCTCGGCCTCGGCCGTCTGGGCGAGCGCGTCTGCGCCTGCGCGCGGGCGCTGGACAGCGCGGTGATGACCGCTCCCGCCCAGATTCCTCCGGCAGCGCGCGAGCGTCTCGCCTTGCTCCTGGGAGACAGGTTCAAGGCATGAGCCTCCTGGTGGTGGGCAGCGTCGCGCTCGATTCGGTGGAGACGCCGTTCGGCAAGCGCGAGGACGTGCTGGGCGGAAGTGGAATGTACTTCGCCGCGGCCGCGAGCCTGCTCACCGGGGTCTCGGTGGTGGGCGTCGTCGGGGATGACTTTCCGCTCGAAGATCTCGACTTCTTGCGCAAGCGTGGCGTCGACCTCGACGGCCTGGAGAGCGCGCGCGGAAGGACTTTCCGCTGGCGGGGCCGGTACGGATTCGATCTGAATGCCGCGCAGACGCTGGACACGCAGCTGAACGTGTTCGAGCATTTCTCTCCGAAGCTCGGAGCCCGGGCGCGCAAGGCGGAGCGCATCTTCCTCGGGAACATCGACCCCGAGCTGCAGATGCGCGTCCTCGACCAGGCCGAGCGGCCCAATCTGGTGGCCGCCGATACGATGAACTACTGGATCACGTCGCGGCGGGCGCAGCTGCTCAGCCTCCTTCCCCGCGTCGACGTGCTGATGGTGAACGACAGCGAGCTGCGCCAGCTGACCGGCGAGAGCAACGTGATCAAGGCGGCGCACGCCGCGCAGCGCCTGGGCGCGAAGGCGGTGGTGATCAAGCGCGGGGAATACGGCGCGGTGCTCGTCACCGCCGAGCACCGCTTCTTCGCTCCGGCGTTCCCGCTCACCGACGTAATGGATCCGACGGGAGCGGGCGATAGCTTCGCCGGCGGCTTTCTCGGGCTGCTCGACCGGCTCGGGTCCGCCGAGCCGGCGGCGCTGCGTCAGGCGACCGTGATGGGGTCGACCCTCGCCTCGTTCGCCGTGGAGCGCTTCAGCCTCGAACGGCTGCGGGACCTCGAGCTGGCGGAGGTACGGAGCCGATTCGACGCCTTCCGCCAGCTGGTGCAGTTCGAGGCG
>Ga0209690_1002602_pt1 | contig 10276 bp, 8 predicted proteins | sample GraSoiAngelo_150_FD_186164 | JGI IMG/M metagenome (GOLD analysis project Ga0209690, IMG submission 186164) | Grasslands soil microbial communities from the Angelo Coastal Reserve, California, USA - 14_1009_09_40cm (SPAdes) (version 2) | ecosystem: Environmental > Terrestrial > Soil > Grasslands ...
GTTGCCCTCGAGGCTGGCCGCCACGGCCAGGGGCAGTCCCGCATACGGGATGCCCGCGATCCGGTCTCCCGCGCAGCGGCTCACTTCCGCGGCCATGAGGACGCCGATGCGGCGCAGCACGTCGGGAAAGCAGATGACCACGCGGAGATCGATGTAGAACGGCGACTTGACCCCGGACTTGAGGGTGAAGTCACCGAAGCGCATGGTCCCGATCTCGAAGAGGCGGCGGATGAGGGTGGCGTGCTCGCGGGTGGTGGTCATGCGCGCATCTCCTCGAGGATGGCCGCGGCGGCCTTGGCGGGGTCGGCGGCGGCGGTGATGGGTCGCCCGACCACGAGGTAGTCGGCCCCCGCAGCCGCGCGCGGCGTGGCGATACGCGACTGATCGTTCGTCTCGCTTCCCGCCGGCCTCACCCCCGGCGTCACGATGGCCCAGCGCGGGCCCATGGCCCGCCGGATCGCCGCGATCTCGTGGGGGGAGGCGACGTTGCCGTCGAGCCCCGCCTCCTGCGCGAGCCCGCAGAGATGGAGCACGTGGCCTTCGACGGAGGAGGCGACGCGGAGCTCGCTCGCGAGTGCCTGGCGATCGAAGCTGGTCAGCACGGTCACGGCAAGGACGAGCGGCCGGGGCAGCGAGAGCGTCTGGGACGCTTCCCGCGCGCCGTGGGCCGCCGCGCGCATCATGGCCCGGCCGCCCGAGGCGTGCACGTTGAACATGAAGACGCCGAGCCGCACCGCTTCGCGGGCGGCTCCCTCCACGGTATTCGGGATGTCGTGGAACTTGAGGTCGAGAAAAACCTCGCCCCCGCGCTTTCGCACCGCCTCGACCGCGGCGGGGCCGACGGCGGTGAAGAGCTGCGAGCCGATCTTGAAGCGACGCGCCGTGCCGTGGAGGGCGTCCACGAGCGCGGCCGCGCGGTCGAGGGAGTCCACGTCCAGGGCGACTATTAGGCGATCCGCGGGAAGGCGGTCTTCAGGGGCGCGCGGCATAGTAGTCCTGGAGCGATTGCACGCTCATCTCTCCCTTGAGCAAGGCCTCGATGCCGCCGATGGCGGCCTGGGCGCCGTCCACCGTCGTGTAGTAGGGGATGTTCTGGGTCACGGCCGTCCGGCGGATCAGATAGGAATCCTTGCGGGCCCGGCCGTCTTCCGGCGTGTTGAAGACCAGCGCGATCTCGTTGCGCTTCATGAGGTCCACGATGTTCGGGCGCAGGCTCTCGTTGACCTTGTAGACCATCTCGACGGTCATGCCCTGGCGCATGAGGAGCTTGGCCGTGCCCGCCGTGGCAACGAGCGAGAAGCCCATCTCCGCCAGCCGCTTGGCGACCTGGAGCACCGCGCGCTTGTCCCGGTTCTTCACGGAGAGGAACACCTTGCCGGAGGTGGGCAGGGGCGAGTTGGCCGCGATCTGCGACTTGACGTAGGCCTTGCGGAAATCGCGATCGATGCCCATGACCTCGCCCGTGGATTTCATCTCGGGGCCGAGGAGGACGTCGACCCCGGGGAACTTGATGAAGGGGAAGACGGCCTCCTTGACGGCGAGGTGGGCGACCTCGCGCTCCTCCGCGAAGCCGAGCTCGCGCAGCGAAGCCCCCAGCATGACCTTGGTGGCGAGCTTGGCCAGGGGCACGCCGATGGTCTTGGAGACGAAAGGCACGGTGCGCGAGGCGCGCGGGTTCACCTCGAGGACGTAGACCGTCTCGTTCTTGATGGCGAACTGGATGTTGAGGAGCCCGAGGACGCCGAGCTCCTTGGCGAGGGCGCGCGTCTGGGCCTTGATGCGGTCGATCTGATCGTCGCCGAGGGAGTAGGGGGGGAGCGCGCAGGCGGAGTCGCCCGAGTGGATCCCCGCCTTCTCGACGTGCTCCATGACGCCCCCCACGACCACGCGCTCACCGTCGGCGATGGCGTCCACGTCGATCTCCAGAGCATCCTCGAGGAACTTGTCCACGAGGATGGGATGCTCGGGGCTGACCCGCACCGCCTCCGTCATGTAGCGCTGCAGGTCCTCGCGGTCGTAGACGATCTGCATGGCCCGGCCGCCCAGCACGTAGGACGGGCGCACGAGCACGGGGTAGCCGATGCTCTGGGCGATGCGCTCCGCCTCCTCGTAGGAGCGGGCGGTGGAGCCGGGCGCCTGCTGGAGGCCGAGCTCGGCGAGGAGCGCCGCGAAGCGCTGGCGGTCCTCGGCGCGATCGATGGCGTCGGGCGGGGTGCCGAGGATGGACACCCCGGCGCGCTCGAGCGGCACGGTGAGCTTCAGCGGCGTCTGGCCCCCGAACTGGACGATGACCCCGCGGGGCCGCTCGCGCTCCACGATGTTCATCACGTCCTCGAACGTGAGCGGCTCGAAGTAGAGGCGATCGGAGGTGTCGTAGTCGGTGGAGACCGTCTCCGGGTTGCAGTTGACCATGATCGCCTCCACCCCCGCTTCCTTGAGGGCGAAGGCGGCGTGGACGCAGGCGTAGTCGAACTCGATGCCCTGGCCGATGCGATTGGGCCCGGAGCCGAGGATCACCACCTTCTCGCGCGGGGTGGGGGGCGCCTCGTCCTCTTCCTCGTAGGTGGAGTAGAGGTAGGGCGTGTGCGCCTCGAACTCCGCGGCGCAGGTGTCCACCATCTTGAAGGTGGCGCGGATGCCCGCCCGCAGACGCGCCGCGCGCACCTCGGCCTCGCTCCCGCCCATCAGCTCGGCGATTCGCCGATCGGCGAAGCCCATCTGCTTGGCCCGGCGCAGGACGTCGGGCTGCTCGAGGCCCGCCCCGCGGATCGTCTCCTCGAAGAGGACGATCTCGCGGATGTTCTCGAGGAACCAGGGATCGATGGCGGAGAGCTCGTGCATCTCCTGCGTGGACATCCCGCGCCGGTAGCCCTCCGCGAGCGCGAAGCAGCGCTCCGCCGTGGGAATGCGGATCTTTTGCTTCAGCGACTCGACGTCGGCGGGCGCGGGGTCCATCACGAGCCCCCAGCGGTCCTGCTCGAGCGAGCGCACGGCCTTCTGGAGGGCTTCCTTGAAGGTGCGGCCGATGGCCATGGCCTCGCCTACCGACTTCATCTGCGTGGTCAGCGTCTGGTCCGCCTCCGGGAACTTCTCGAACGCCCAGCGCGGGAACTTGACCACGCAGTAGTCGATGGCAGGCTCGAAGGAGGCGGGCGTCTCGCGGGTGATGTCGTTCCGCAGCTCGTCGAGCGTGAAGCCCACCGCCAGTTTCGCCGCGATCTTGGCGATGGGGAAGCCCGTGGCCTTGGAGGCCAGGGCGGAGGAGCGCGACACCCGCGGGTTCATCTCGATCACGACCATGCGCCCGTCGGCGGGATTGATCCCGAACTGGATGTTCGAGCCGCCCGTCTCCACGCCGATCTCGCGGATGATGGCGAGGGAGGCGTCCCGCATCCGCTGGTACTCCTTGTCCGTCAGGGTCTGGGCGGGCGCCACCGTGATCGAGTCGCCCGTGTGCACGCCCATGGGGTCGAAGTTCTCGATCGAGCAGATGATGACGACGTTGTCCGCGAGGTCGCGCATCACCTCGAGCTCGAACTCCTTCCAGCCGATCACGGATTCCTCGACGAGCACCTGGCCGGCCGGGCTCTGCTGGAGGCCCCACTTGACGGCGGTCTCGAGCTCCTCGGGATGGTAGGCGACGGAGCCGCCCGTGCCCCCGAGGGTGAACGACGGCCGGATGATGAGCGGGAAGCCCATGCGTCCCGCGCGCACGCCCGCTCTTGCCTCCTCGGCCGTGGTGGCGAAGAAGCCCTTGGGCATCTCGAGTCCGATCCGCGCCATGGCCGCCCCGAAGAGATTCCTGTCCTCCGCCGTCCTGATCGCGGGCAGCTTGGCGCCGATCAGCTCGACGCCGAAGCGATCGAGAGTGCCGTCCTCGGCCAGGGCCACCGCGAGGTTGAGGCCGGTCTGGCCGCCCACCGTGGGCAGCATGGCCTGCGGCCGCTCGCGCTCGATGACCTTGGCCACGAACTCCGGGGTCAAGGGCTCGATGTACGTGCGGTCGGCCATCTCGGGATCGGTCATGATGGTGGCCGGGTTCGAGTTGACGAGTACCACCTCGAAGCCCTCTTCACGGAGGGCCTTGCAGGCCTGGGTGCCGGAGTAGTCGAACTCGCAGGCCTGCCCGATGACGATGGGCCCCGAGCCGATCAGGAGGATTTTTCGAATGTCAGAGCGTTTCGGCACTGGGTTCCTTTTGGACTCGCGCAGGACGCGCCTGCGGGATCAACTCAGCTCTCGTCTCGCGCCGGCCGGGCCGTCGCTCAACTCGAACAGCAGGGCAGCGTCTCAGCTCGAAAATCAACTTTCCACCTGCCCGTAGACGATGGAGATCTCGGGCGCCGCTTCCTCGCGCTTGTACAGCACGTCGTCGAGACGGCCCGAACCGATCCAGAGCGTCTCCCCGTTGCCCCAGAGCTTCTCGCCGAGCACGCTCATCCGCTTCTCGACGCGCTCCTTGACGGCGTGGGACTCCATCGAGAGCTCGCTCTCGGTGGTGAAGGTAGCCCACTCCGGCTTCTGGCCCGTCTCTTCTGTCTTGCGATACGAGATCAGATATTTCGGCATTGGCGATCAGCCTCCCCTCTCCATCAGGTCGATGAACCGCTCGAAGAGGTAATGCGAGTCGTGAGGCCCCGGCGAGGCCTCGGGGTGGTACTGCACGCAGAAGACCGGCAGCTCCCGATGCCGCATGCCTTCGGAGGTGCCGTCGTTGAGGTTCACGTGAGATTCGACGAGCCCGGCCTTCTCCACTGACCGGGGATCCACGCTGAAGCCGTGGTTCTGCGCGGTGATCTCGACCCGCCCGGTCTCGAGGTCCTTCACGGGATGGTTGGCGCCGTGGTGACCGAACTTGAGCTTGTAGGTGCTGCCCCCGAAGGCCAGGCCCAGGATCTGGTTGCCGAGGCAGATGCCGAAGATCGGCAGCTTGCCGATGAGCCCGCGCACCGATTCCACGAGGTACGGCACGGCTTCGGGATCGCCGGGGCCGTTGGAGAGAAAGAGCCCGTGGGGCTTTCTCTCGAGGACGGCCGCGGCGGGTGTGTCCGCGGGCACCACCTCGACCTCACAGCCGAGCGAGGCGAGCTGGCGCAGGATGTTCCGCTTGATCCCCGAGTCATAGGCCACGACCCTGAAGCGCGAGGTGGGCGGCCGCGTGTAGCCGCGGGCGATGTCCCAGCCACCCTCCGTCCAGCCATGGGCCGTGTCCACCGTGACTTCGCTGACGAGATCGCGACCGATGAGGCCCGGAAGCGCGCGGGCCCTGTCGGCCAGTCGCGCGGGGTCGACCTCGACCGTGGAGATCACGCCTTCCTGGGCGCCCTGATCGCGCAGATGCCTCGTGAGCGCGCGCGTGTCTATGCCCTGGATCCCCACGATGCCCTGCTCGCGCATGTAGTCTTCGATGGCGACGCGCCCGCGCCAGTTGGAGGGATACGGGCAGGCCTCTTTCACGATGAAGCCGTTAACCCAGGGCCGCCGTGACTCGACGTCTTCCGGATTGATGCCGTAGTTCCCGATGAGGGGGTACGTCATGCACACGATCTGACCTCGCCGTGCGCCTCGCCGCGGGCGCCGCAGGCCTCGCCCGTGAAGACACGACCATCCGCCAGGGCCAGGAGCGCGCGCGTCATGGCGAGACGACCTTGCCGCCCACGATGGTCATGACGGGCGCGCCCGTGCCGGTGGCGCCGGCGAAGGGCGTGTTGCGCGCGCGCGAGCGGAACCTGGCGGGCTCGACGGTCCACGGCCGCTCGAGGTCGAGCACCGTGATGTCGGCGGGCGCGCCCGCGGCCAGGCTGCCCCCCGGCAGGTTCAGGAGCCGCGCGGGCGCGGGCGAGAGCCGCTGCACGAGGGTGGGGAGATCCATGCGTCCCCCGCGCACGAGCCGGTCGAGCAGGAGGGGCACCGCCGTCTCCAGCCCGATCACGCCGTTGGCGCAGGCGCCGAACTCGTCTTCCTTTTCGGACAGCGCGTGCGGAGCGTGGTCCGTGGCGATGCAGTCGACGGTGCCGTCGAGCAGGCCCTCCAGCACGGCCTCCACGTCTCGCTTGGTCCGGAGCGGCGGCGCCATCTTCATGTTCGGGTCGTACTCGCGCACGGCCTCGTCGGTGAGCAGGAGATGATGCGGCGTCGCCTCCGCCGTCACGCGCACGCCCCGCGCCTTGGCTTCGCGCACGAGACGCACGGCCCCCACCGTCGAGATGTGGGCGATGTGCACGTGAGCGCCCGTCAGCTCGGCGAGGAGGATGTCGCGCGCGACCATCACGTCCTCGGCCGCCGAGGGCTGGCCGGCGAGGCCGAGCTCGGTCGAGACGAGCCCCTCGTGCATGGCCCCGCGATGGGCGAGGTGCTCGTCCTCGGCGTGGCTGATGATGGGCGTGCCGAAGGGCAGCACGTACTCCATGGCGCGACGGTAGATCTCCGCGTTCATCACGCACAGGCCGTCATCGGAGAAGGCGACGCAGCCCGCCTCGGCCTGCTCGGCCATCTCGGCCAGCTCCTGGCCCTTGAGGCCCCGCGTGACCGCGCCGATCGGGTAGACGCGCACGGCGCCTTCCACGCGCGCCTTGGCCAGGATGAAGTCGGTGACGGCGCGGTTGTCGTTGACGGGCAGCGTGTTGGCCATGCAGGCCACCGCGGTGAAGCCCCCTGCCGCCGCCGCGCGCGTGCCGCTGGCGATGGTCTCTTTGTATTCGTAGCCCGGCTCGCGCAGGTGGACGTGGATGTCGATGAAGCCCGGGCACACGACCTTGCCCGCGGCGTCCACGACCTGGCCGCCCTCCGGCGCCTTGAGCCCGCGACCGAGCTTGGCGATGGTGCCGTCGGTGACGAGCACGTCCTGCACGCCGTCCAGGCCACTGGCGGGATCGACGACGCGGCCGCCCTTGAGGAGCAGGCTCATGCGGCCCTGCTCCCGGCGAGGAGGTAGAGGACGGCCATCCGCACCGCGACGCCGTTCGTGACCTGATCGAGGATGACCGAGTACTGGCTGTCGGCGACCTCCGGGGAAAGCTCGACGCCGCGATTGACCGGTCCCGGATGCATGATGAGGACGTCGGGCCGGCAGTGGGTGAGCCGGTCGAGCGTCAGCCCCCACACGCGCGAGTACTCGCGCAGGGAGGGGATGAAGCCGCCCGTCATCCGCTCGTGCTGCAGGCGCAGCATCATGATGACATCCGCGTGGGCGATCGCCTCCTCGAGGCGGTGGCTGACCTTGACGCCCATGTCCTGGCAGGCGGGCGGGATCAAGGTGGGCGGCCCCGCCACCGTCACCGTCATGCCCATCTTGCGCATGGCGTGGATGTCCGAGCGCGCCACGCGACTGTGCGTGATGTCGCCCACGATCGTCACGTTGAGGCCTTCCAGGTGGCCCTTCTTCTGGCGGATGGTCAGGAGATCCAGGAGGGCCTGCGTCGGGTGCTCGTGCGCCCCGTCGCCCGCGTTGATCACGGAGCATTTCAGGTGCTTCGCGAGCAGGGCGGGCCCGCCCGGAGCCTTGTGGCGGACCACCACCACGTCCGGGCTCATGGCTTCGATGTTCTTGGCCGTGTCCAGGAAGCTCTCCCCCTTCTCGGCGCTCGAGCCCGAGCCGGAGAAGTTGATGACGTCGGCGGAGAGCCACTTGCCCGCGATCTCGAAGGAGGTGCGCGTGCGCGTGGAGGCCTCGTAGAAGAGGTTGACGATGGTCTTGCCCCGGAGCGTGGGCACCTTCTTGATCTCGCGGGTGGCGATCTCCTTCATGGACTCCGCCGTGTCGAGCACCTCGGTGATCTCGGCCGCCTCGGTGTCCTGCATGCTGACGAGATCCTTGCGCTTCCAGGCCATCGTTTAAGCCTCCTCGGGTTCCTGGATCACGACGCGGTCCTGGCCGTCGTGCTCGCGGAGCATGACGGCCACGGATTCCTTGCGGCTCGTGGGCAGGTTCTTGCCGACGTAGTCGGGACGGATGGGCAGCTCGCGGTGCCCCCGGTCCACGAGGACGGCCAGGCGGATGACGCGCGGACGGCCGAGATCCATGAGAGCGTCCATGGCGGCCCGGATCGTCCGGCCCGTGAAGAGGACATCGTCCACCAAGACCACCGTGATGCCCTTGAGCGAGAAGGGGATCTCGGTGCTGCGCACCCGGGGCTGTTCGGCGCGGCTCCCCAGGTCGTCGCGGTAGAGGGTGATGTCCAGTGCGCCCACGGCCGGCCGCTTGCTTTCGATCCCCGCGATCTTCTCGGCGATGCGCTCGGCCAGCGTTTCTCCGCGGTTCTTGATGCCGACGAGAGCGAGATCGGCGCCGCCCGCCTGCTCGACGATCTCATGGGCGATGCGCGTCAGCGCCCGGTCGAGTCCCGCCTGGTCGAGCACCTGCGCCTTCTCCTTCGGCGCGGTCACGCGGGCACCGGGGAAAAAAAATGCCCCAAGCCTGGCTTGGGGCTAAGCGCGCTGCACTCCAGATGTCTCATGCCTGCTCCTTGCGGGCCTCTCAGGGTCCGCTTAAAGGAGACGATTAAGATGCTGGACTACTCTACCGTCCCGATGAGTCTACTGTCAAGACCTCTCCCGCTACCGTGTAACGACACGCTCTGATTGACGCGACTCATACCCGGGGCTACGCTTTTGCTGCCGCGGGTGCTTTGCTCGCGGACGACTCGGAGGCGCCATGATCTGTCCTCGGTGCCAGGCGCAGAATCGCGACGGCGTGAGGTTCTGCGAGCACTGCGGCGCCTCCTTCGCGGAGACGTGCCCCAAGTGCGCCGCCGTGGTCGTGCCCGGCGCGGCCTTCTGCGGCGCCTGTGGAGTGGCGTTCAATGTCGCCCCCGCCGAGCGTTTCTCCTCGCCCGGCTCGTATACTCCGCCGCACCTGGCCGAGCGCATCCTGACCTCACGCGCGGCGCTCGAGGGCGAGCGCAAGCAGGTCACCGTGCTCTTCGCCGACCTCAAGGGCTCCATGGAACTGCTGGCCGATCGTGATCCCGAAGACGCCCGTCACATCCTGGACCGCGTGCTCGAGCAGATGATGGAAGCAGTCCATCGCTACGAGGGTACCGTGAACCAGGTCCTGGGCGACGGCATCATGGCTCTCTTCGGCGCGCCCCTCGCTCACGAGGACCATGCCGTGCGCGCGTGCTACGCGGCCCTCAGGATGCAGGAGTCGGTGCAGCGGTATTCCGAGGCGCTCCGGCACTCGCGCGGCATCGAGGTCCGGATCCGCGTGGGCATGAACTCGGGAGAAGTGGTCGTGCGGTCCATCGGCAGCGACCTTCACATGGACTACACCGCCGTGGGCCGGACGACCCAGCTGGCCGCCCGCATGGAGCAGCTCGCCTCTCCGGATGCCATCCGTCTCACCGCGGAGACCGTGCGGTTGGTGGAAGGCTATGTCGAGGTGAAACCGCTGGGGCCCATCCCCGTAAAAGGCCTGGCTGAGCCCGTCCAGGCATTCGAGATCATCGACGCGACGTCCGCCCAGACGTCTCTTCGGGCGCGAGCGCAGGGGGGCCTGACCCGATTCGTCGGACGCGAGACCGAGCTTGGCCAGCTCCGGCGGGTGCTCGAGGCAGCCCAGGCCGGCCGCGGTCAGCTCGTCGCGGTCGTGGGAGAGGCGGGGGTAGGCAAGTCGCGTCTACTCTACGAGTTCACGCGTGTCGCGAGCCCGCGCGACTGGCTCACGCTGGAAACCAGCTCGGTGTCGTACGGGCGGGCCACGCCCTATCTGCCTGTCATCGACCTCCTGAAGGTCTACTTCCGGATCGAGGCTCGAGACGATGCGCGGACGATCCGCGAACGGGTGACGGGCAAGCTCCTCGCTCTCGACCGAGGGCTCGAGTCCACGATGGCCCCGCTCCTGGCCCTCCTCGACGCGCTGGGCGAGGACGCGCAGTGGCGGGTCCTGGATCCATCGCAGCGCCGCCGGCTCATCCTCGACGCCGTCAAGCGGCTCCTGCTGCGGGAGAGCCGGGCGCAGCCGCTCCTTCTCGTGTTCGACGATCTCCACTGGGTGGATTCCGAGAGCCAGGCTCTTCTCGACGGTCTCGTGGAGAGTCTGCCCACGGCCCGGATGCTCCTTCTGGCTGGCTATCGGCCCGAGTACCAGCACGCCTGGGGAAACAGGACGTACTACACGCAGCTGAGGATCGATCCCCTCGCGGGAGCCGGCGCGGAGGCCGTGCTGAGCGCCCTCCTCGGAGACGACGCCGGCCTGCATTCCCTCAAGCGCCTGCTCATCGAGCGGACGGAGGGCAATCCGTTCTTTCTCGAGGAGAGCGTACGCACCCTCGCGGAG
>Ga0209690_1002610_pt1 | contig 10263 bp, 6 predicted proteins | sample GraSoiAngelo_150_FD_186164 | JGI IMG/M metagenome (GOLD analysis project Ga0209690, IMG submission 186164) | Grasslands soil microbial communities from the Angelo Coastal Reserve, California, USA - 14_1009_09_40cm (SPAdes) (version 2) | ecosystem: Environmental > Terrestrial > Soil > Grasslands ...
GGCCACCGGTCACGCTGCGCGACGAGGGGAAACGATGCCCGCGCGAGGTCCGGCTCGCCGTCCGCACGGACCGGCAGGAGCCACCACTCGCAGGCGCTGGGCGCGCCCAGCTCCACCGCGGGCCAGGCGCGTTCCGCGCCCCAGCAGACGAGACCGATCCGGAGGGCGGCGCGATCGGGAGTCGCCGCGACCAGCTGCAGTCCTTTCCTCCGCTGCGGCGCGCGCGGCCAGCCCGCGACGGAGTAACGGACGCCGAAGCGGTCCAGCAAGGCCACGGAAGGCGGCGTGCGCGCCAGGCGGATCGCGGCCAGCTCCACCGGCGAGCGGAGGGAGAAGAACGCCGCGGCGCGCACCGCGCAATCGGGGTCCGCCTTCGAGCGCAAGAGCTTGACGCGATCGGCCGCAGGCGACCGCTGCAGCGCGTACTCGGCGATCGCGCGGCTCTGTGCGCCGGGGAGCACCTCGCACACGTCGTCGGGCTCGCCCTGGCAGTCGGAGCAACCGCGCAGCGTCGCGGGCTTCGCCGTGTACTGCCAGGCCCGGAACCAGTCCGGCGCTTCGCTTCCGGCAGCCAACAGCGCGGCCGTTGCCAGCGCGCCGATCATTGCGGCGTGCTCCAGGCCTGCAGGAGGCGGGAGAAGTACCAAGGGCTGCGCGCCGCCTCGGCCTGGGATTCGGGGATCGCCAGCGTGGCGGGACGCAGGAAAGCGAGCGGGTAGATGGGCGCGGGACCCTGCCGCGCGACGTCCTCTTCCAAGAGGCGCAGGCTCTCGGAGCGTGTCGGGGGCGGCGCGGCAGGGCCTCCGAGCCAGGCGGGCGGGGGATAGACGATCGAAGACTCGTAGCTGGCGAGCAGCGTCCGTCCGGGAATCTCGCTGACCGCCTGGCCGCCGCTCAGGTTCTGGTTGCCGGCCGGATGCAGCAGCGGCACCAGCGTCGGGTACTTGCGATTGTAGTAGTTGCTCGCCACCGTCAAGAGGACGTCCCAGCTCCCCAGCGAGCCGCGATGCACCTCGCTCGCCTTGACGCCGGAAACGGAGACCGCCACTCCGCGCGCCGTGGCGACGGCGGCGATGCGCGCCGCCGCGGAGGCCCAGGGCTCTTCCTGGACGTAGACCAGGCTGACCGGGCGACATCCGTCTCCGGCGACCTCCCCGAACGGCTTTGCGGCTGCGCGATCCGCGCAGGCGGCGTGACCGTCCTCCTCGCCGCGGGGGACCAGACCTGCCAGACCGCGGGCGCGCCCATCGCAGGGCGCCCGGTTCTCTCCCGCCGCGACGGGCTCGCGCAGATCCCGCTGCAGCTCGAGCAGCCGATCTTCGCCGGCGGAGGCGAGCGCGTTGAAGAGACGCCGCACGCAGCGCGTGTTGCCGTCGCGCCGCCCGAAGAGCGCGACCAGCGACTCGAATCCGTCCTCGCCGGCGTCGGCGGCCCGGGCCGGCGGATCCAGGCTCCAGAGCGCGCGAAAGAGGCAGATGCCGGGCTGCTGCAGACATTGCAGGCGTTTCTCGGCGACGGACTCGGGCCAGAGCGGTTGGTACCGGACCATCAGCCGCGCGTGCGCGCCCTTCGCTTTCGGCACTTCCGCCGAGCTCTCCAGTGTCACGTGCAGCGCGTCGGAATCGGCGAGATGGAACGGGCCGGAGGCCCCGATGTGGAAGGGGACCTCGTCCGCCGCCAGGTTCGTCAGCGGCGTCTGCAGCTTGCCGACGGAGGCGCGCAGCTGTGACGCCACCCGTTCGCGCTTCAACCGGCACGCTTTCTCCGCTCCGGGCTCGCAGCGGCCGAGCAGCGCGCCCATCGCCTCGTCGTCGAACGCCGCCCGCTGCAGGCTGCGGAGCAGAGGCGTGGCGCGCGAGGGCAGCCGCGGATCGAACGGTGCGAAGACCGGAAATGCAAGGGTCTGCGCCGCCATCTCCGCCTCACGCGCCCGCTCCACGTCGATGCCGCGCATGAACAGGCAGATCCCGCGCGGGTGCCGATCGAAGAACGCGCGCAGGTCGGCCGCAGTCTCCGCGCTCGCGGGGGCGCCGAGCGTGGGAGCGTTCCACGGCTGCGTCTCGATGAACTTCGCCGCGCTGGTGGCAGTGACCGCCTCGGAGACGAGCGTGCTCAGGTGCACGCTCATCGGCACGGGGCCGCACGCGGCCGGCGCCACCGTGGACGGAGCCGTCGCCTGCGCCAGCGCCTGGTAGTAGTAGAGGCTCGTCGCGACGTCGTCGGGAGCGATGTCCGTGCCGCTACCCTGGAAGCAGGCGCCCTCGGCGCAGGTGCGCACGACGCCGCAGTAGAGGAGCGCGCTCGCCGCCTTGCTCAGCGCGCAGTTCGCGCCACCGGCGGCGCAGGGCTCCAGGCGTCCCGGCCGCAACACCGATCCCGGCGCGCCGTCCTCGCTCCGCCGCGACAGCTGCAGCGCCGGCAGGAACAACGCGTCGTGGAGCTGCTGCTGGCTGAGCGTCGCGAACTGGCCGGGGCAGAGCGGCGATACGCGCCCGCTCACCTCGTAGACGAGCACGTCGCCGACCTCGTCGGCGGCTTGCGCCTCGCACTGCGCGGCGGCGCCGGCGGTGGCAAATCGCAGATACTGCTCGGGCACATCCGCGCGCAGCGGGCACTTGAGCAGCACCGGGCCGGTCGCCTCGCGCACTTTGAGCACGGCGTGCGGCCCGCGCAGCGACAAGGTGGCCTGCTTGCGCACCGCCGGCGGCAGCGCGCGGTCGATGCGCAGCGCTTCCATCCGCTCGGCCAGCGACCATGGCGAGGCCGGCCGCACGGGCGCGTTGCTGCGCACGTACGCGGTGCCGGAAGCGGCGACCCCGGCGAAGGCCATGATCATGGAGAGCAGCGTGCGCAGCGATCCCTCCTCAGTAATCGCGCCTGCGTAGGCTGAAGAAGTAGAAGACCTGGTTCGCCACCGTGGGCGTCAGCGCCACCTCGAAGACGGAATCGGCGCGGCGCGAGACGTCGTCGGGATCGGTGAGATCGGCGACGCGCTCGTAGATGCGGCCGAGCTGGGGGTGCCGTCCCTGGCGCGTCACGTTCTCGCTGCCGTAGCGGAACGGGTGCGAGCTGGCGATGGCGACGAGCGTCCCGGCCTCGCGCAGGCGGCGCAGCGTCAGGCGTACTCCCGCGTGGGCATCGCAGCTCGAGAGCGTGATGCTGCTCGGCGACTCCGGGCTGGCGAGCATCACCTCCTGTGGACGCTCGACGCCGGGCTCGCGCGGCGGACAGACCGGGCCGTCGAACTGGCCGAAGGGAGCCTCGCTGCGCAGGTTCGACAGCGCCTCGCACGCTTCCTGCGCGCAGCGGTCCAGCTTCTGCACCCACCCGTCGCTGAATCCGAAGGGAGGGGGAAAATCCAGCCTGCGGCTGTCGGAAGGCGCCGGCGCCGCGAGCTCCGGACGGCGCAGCCCGAAGAGCTTGCGCACCGAGGCGGCGACTTCATCGGGGCACTTGCCGGCGCGCACCGGGCAGAGGCGGTCCTTCACGGCATGCTTGTCGAGCGCGTCGCGATATGCCGCCCGCAGGCGCCTGCGGACCTCGCGCGCGGTCAACAGATGATTCCCGCAGACCAGCGGCTGCGGAACCAGATCGAGGATGCGCGTCCCGCCCTCGACGAAGACCTTGTACCCGACGACCGAGGCGACGCGCTGTTGGACGTTCTCGGCATCGAACACCTTGCAGAGCAGCTGCGAGGTGCGCGCGAGGATCGCGCGCGCCACCTCGTCGTGGTCGCGGCGAAGGTCCGCGGCCGTGAGCACCTCCTCGAGCCGCTCCGCGATCGGTCCGAGCTCCTTCTCCTCCAGACCCTGGAACAAGGCCGCGACGTCGGGCTGCGGCGGCTCGCAGAGCAGCTCGGTGGAATGCCGCAGGGCCTCGCGGGCCGTGGTGACGTCGGCCGCGCGGGCGACGCGCAGCCGCCGCTCGTCGATCCCGAGCAGCCTGGCTACGGCCGATGCGTCCTCCGCCGGGTCGCGCACGGGCGCCGCTCCTCCGGGACCGATGCAGCGTTTGCCGCGAATGGGCGGCGACCAGTCGCGGATGCGCAGCGACGAACGGCGTGAGAGTCCCGGAATGGGCAAGGCCGAGCCGGCGCGCGGATTCACCCACTCCAGGCGGGCTTGCGCGTCGCCCAGGTCGCGGATCGGCGGCAGCGCAGAGAGCCGCTGCCCGAGCGCGGTGGGATCCGGCGCGAGCGCGACCGCGATCCATCTCGCCGCGATGCGCCTGTCGTCCGGGGGCAGCGCCGCCGCCTGGCCGGCGGCATCGAGATGCAGCGCGGCCGAGCGCAGCCTGCCGGCGGAGCCCACGCGCAGCGAAGAAGGCCACCCGGCCGCTTGCGCCGAGGCCGCGACGGCGTCTTTCAGGGTGGCGCCGGCCGCTTCCCAAGTGCGAAGCACCCCCGCGGCGTCGGGCACGTCCGGCTCTGCGCCGTAGAGGAGGGCGCGCGCGCCGTCGAGCTGCGCCAGCGCCGTCTGGACCGAGCGGAGCGATTCATCGAGCGCGACGCCGCAGCGCCTGGCCTCGGCGGACATAGACTCGGCGAGATCGCGCAGCGCCGCTCCCGGCCGGGTTGCGGGTTCGCGCGCCTGCGAGGTGTACGCGCCGTCGATCGCGGCCGCCTCCTGCATCGCGCGCGCGAAGAAGGCGTCCAGCGCTTCGCGCGCGCCGAACAGCCCGGTCAGCTCGACGTCGAGGCGGCAGGCCTTGCAATCGCGCCGCGGCCATCCGTCCCGCGCGTGCGGGGGCCGCGAGAGCACGATGGTGATCGAGCGCTGTCCCGCGCCGGGCGACACGTCGAGCACCTTGTCGAACTCCGGGTTCCGATCCGCCGACAGCTCCAGCGACGCCGCAAATCGCGGACGGCGCACCAGGATGCGCAGTTTGCCGAGCACGGGCGGGACGTCGTCGATCGTCATCCGCAGGTCGCCCAGCTCGCCCTCCGGCGGCACCTGCACCTCCTGCGAGATGAGGACGCTCTCGCAGCGCAGGCCCTGCGCCGGACGGGGCGCGGCCGTCGAGCTGCGCAGCGACTGCAGCGGCGCCGAGGAGCATCCGCCGAGCGCGAAGAGCAGGAGCAGGAGGAGCGCGGCGATCACCGCGGCGAGCGGCGCCGGCCGGCGCAGGCGCCAGCGGGCGCTCCAGGGGTGCGCCTCGGGGTCCAGCGCCAACCGCCAGATGGTCAGCGGCCAGGAGACGCGGACGAGACCATCGTCGGGCGCGGGAAGCGCGGTCGCGACCACGATGCGGCCGCTTTCCGCGGGCGGCGTTCCGGCGGTTGCGCCGAGCGCGCTCATGGGCTTCCGAGAAGCTCCGAGGCTTCGAAGATGCGCTGCAGATCGGAGGGCAAGAGCGGTGCGACGCTGCTCGCGCGGCCGGCGAATTCCGGCGTGCAGGGGCGGACCGGTTCGGGAAAGCCTCGCGCGGAGAGCCGCGCCTCGGTGGTGCGGCCGGAGAACTGGGTCCGCTCGCCGTGCTCGCGGCGCCGGTTGTGCGCCCGCTCGACCGCCGAGTACACCGCGAGCGGGTGCGCCAGCGGGTGCAGCGAAGAGAGCGCGTCCAGGTCCAGGGCCAGCACGCCTTCCTCGTCGCGGCGGCCGACCAGGTCGTCGAGCACCGCGGCCTCCGCGACCGCGAGCTGCTGATCGAACAGCCGCGTCTGGCTCGGATCGATCGCCGCGCGGAAGGCGGCGCGCTCGCGGGGATCCGCGAGCTGCGCGAGCGCCAAGAGAAAGCCGGCGTCGAACTCGCGCACGGCCCACAGGTCGCTTCCTTTCGCCAGCAGCGGGATGCGCAGCCGCGAGAGGGCGTCGAGGTACTCGGCGCGGCGCTCCGGCCTGCTCCGGCCGGCGGGCGCGAGGATGAGGATGGGACGCGGCGCTTCCCGCCACCCGTGCGGCATGGCTTCGAGGGCCTGCGGCGTGAGCTCGATGAAGATGTCTTCCGCGAGGGGCCTCGCCAGCAGCACGTGTCGGACGAGCAGCAGCGGCTCCGCATGCCCGAACAGCCACGGTTCGAGGACTTGGCGCTCGGCGCGGCTGAGGCCGTCGAAGTCGATCAGACCGAGCCACGGGCCCGGGAGCCATTCCAACGCCGGCCGGCCGCGGACGCGCGTTCCCGGACCGGGCGCGCCGGCGGCCGCGCATGCCCCGGCAGTCACGGAGAGCATCCGCGTCCAGGTCGCTGCGACGTTCAGGGGGACCATGGGGACCTCGTGCGATGCCGTACGTTTCACGAAGCAAAAAAATCGTGAGGCCAAGGGTCAGAGCGCGGAGAGCAGTTGTTGAAATCCTCCTATGTGCCGGTACTTCCTCACGTTCCTGAACAGCGCCCCCAGCTCCTCCGGGCTTGCCGGCGCCGCGGGGGAATCCGCCAGCAGCGCGAGCCCGCCGGGGTGCGCCCGGGCGGAAGCGACGATGCGGGCGCAGAGGGCGGAGGCATCCGCGAGGCCGACCCGCGCACGGCCCGCGGCGGCCACGAAGGCCGCAAGCTGTCCGGGCTCGAGGCCCCAATGGGAGGGAAGGGACGAGCACAGGCGCTGCAGATCGCCGCGCAGATCGTCGGGCCTTGCGAGGAAGAGCCGGAGGGCGGCGTGACGGCAGGTGGCCGGATTGCGCGCCCACTCCGGGCTGAGCATGTGCAGCACGAGCGTGATCGCCACCTGGGAAGTGAGCGCCGGCTGGGGGCGCGCGCTCGCGCGCAGCAGAGCGAACCAGTCCGATTCCGGCACTCGCGCGAGCTCGCCGGACGCCGGAAGCCGGGGCCGCAGGCGCGCGTCCACGCAGTGGAACGCGAGCGCGAAGGCTGCGTCGGAGAGCAGCGTCTCCAGCTCGCCGACGGCCTGCTCTGGCGAAGCGGCAACCGGCTCCGCCGCGATGGTGGAGAAATCCGGGTCCACTTCGTGCGCGCCGTCGTCTTCGAGCGTGACCGCGATCGCCGAGACGGCGAAGCCGGGCAACGCCTCGAAATCGGCCAGCCAGTGCGCGAGCTCCTGCCAGAGCGTCTGCTCGATCTCGAAGCCTGGGGCTCCGCTCTCTTGTAGCCGTAGCCGGTGCCGGCCGAGCATCTGATCGACCCAAGGCCGCAGCCGCGGGGCCTTGTCGAGAAGCGCTTCCCACCGGTGCACCAGCTCGGCTCCGCTCGGGCTGGCTCCGGGCTCCGGCCACATCGACTCGGGGCGCATGCGGCGCACGTCAGGTCCTCTCCAGCAGCTCGCGGCCGTTCTCTTCCAGCCAGCGCGCCAGGTCCGGGAGGCGCGCGCGAGCGCGTTCGAGCATCCGAGAGGTGTCGCTCTCGCCGAGCTCGATGCCCAGACGCCGGAGCACGGATGCCCCTTCGCGCGCGGGCATTCCGGACAGGGTTCCACGGATCAGGGTCGAGATCGCCTCCAGCATCTCGCCTCGCGGAAGCCCGGAAGCCGTGCTCGCGCCCAGCAGCCGGATGGCCAGATCGTCGGTGCGATCCGGAAGCCACTCCGAAGAGCCGAATCCTGCCTCGCCGAGGGGAGGGGAGAGGCCGCCCGCCGGTCCGCCGCGGTTGCGCCGCTCGCTCGCGGCGTGCGCGAGGAGCGCGAAGAAGCAGAGTCCGGCCATCTCCGGGGTGAGTACCTCTTCGCCTTGGGGGAGCAGACGTCCCGATGCGTCGATCCACGGCCAGGCGTGAGCGCCTGCTCCGGAAGCGAACCGCGCGAGCAGGGCGCGCGCGTGATCCTTCGTCCGCCGCTCCGTGGCGTTGCGCTTGAGGCGCTTGCGCGCGTTCGCGGCGGCGGCCTGGAGCAGGCTCGGCAGATACGCGCCCCGGACCTGCGTCCCGGAGCGGCCCGAGCGTCCGGTCGGGTAGGGCAGCCACAGGCGGTCCTGCACCAGCGCCCAAGCCGGGTCGTGCGGAAGGCCCGCGTGCCGGAACGCCGCGTACGCGGCCTGGGCGATCTTCAGCACACGGATCACGAACGCCGCGAAGGGCTCGGCACGCAACGTGCGCTGCGCCACCCCGTGCAGTACCTGACGCAGCGTCGAGCGCGGCGTGCGCGATCCGAGCAGCCGTTGGGCGGCGGACTCCAGCTCGGAGATCGCCCGCAGCATCGCCCAGGCCAACTCGAATCCCTCGGATCTGCCCAAGGCAACCGCTGCTTCCGCCAGCCATTCCCTCGTCGCCACCGGGATGGTCGCCCGCGGGGATGCGGAGGAGCGCCACGATCCCGGGTCCATCGCCAGCGCGATGGCGGCGCCCGCGGCGGGGCCGAGGCCTGCCCGCAGCTCGGGCGGGAAGAGCAAGGCCGCGTCCAGCTCGCCGCGGCGCCTTCCGCGCGTAGGCGCCCGGACGAACCAGGACGCGAGCGAAATCCCCGAGGGATGCCGCGGATCCCGCGCTTCGAACGCGAGGCGGAGGCAGGATTCGAGCTGCGGAAGTGGCTGCATCGCCCGGTTGTCCCCGCGTTCGGGTGTTCACGTGACCGCGCCCAGCCGTTTGCGGTCACCGGAAAGGACCGCTAGGAGATACGAACCAGACCGCGGGAGAATTCAACGGTGCGGATCGACGGCGCAGCGGGGCCCTTGGGGCCATCGGCAGATCCGGCGCTGCGCTGCGGAGGCTTCTTCGTCATCTGGCTGGACGATCGGCCCTCCGTGCGGCTCGTCTCCGGCGAGCGGCGGCTCGCGGCCGGCATTCCGGACGCCATCGTGGAAGCGCTCGCCGATGCCCCGAGGCTGCTGCGCGAGGCCCTTCGGGTATGCGCTCCCCGGCGGCCCTGGGATCGCGTCGAAGTGACCGTCACGCCGGGGGCGCGCACCGGGGGCGAGGCGCTCTCGCTGGGGTCGGGATGCATCCGGCTGTCGATCGGCGAGGAGACTCCCCCGGCGGACGCCGCCGCCATCGCGCGCCACGAAGCGCTGCATCTGCTGCTGGCGGCGGTGCTGCGCGGAGGCGAGAAGTGGTGCGATCCGGAGCTCGCCTTCGCCGACTGGATCGTGCGCGGAATCGAAGGCGGACCCGCATCCGGCGCGCCCCGGCTCCGGGCGCCGGCGGGTCTGCTCGATCCACTGCCGGCTTCGCGCCTCGACGTGCAGCGACGCCTGCAGGCGCTCGGGGCCGATCCCGCGGCCGCGCGTCGTTCGTTTGGCGAGGCGCTCCTTGCGGCGCTTCAGGGCATGGCGGAAGCCGGTCCGGCCGATACGGTGGAACAGAAACAGCTCTGGCTCACGGAGGCGGCGCTCGGGGCGCACTTCCTCGAGGCAGCCGGGAGGCTGTGGACGCAGGATGCCGACGCGCTGCGGCCCATCCTGCTCGACGACTGGTTGATCGACTACGAGCAGTACGCGCGCGGCGTGGCGAACCCGCCTCGCGGCGCCGGCCATCTCTGGCGCATCGCGGATGGGGGCTGGAGCCGCGACGCCATCGTGCGCCTTTCCGTCGCGGCGCAGGCTCTGCAGCGCGACGATCATTGCGTGTTCGCCGAGGTCGCGCCGCCGCACGATGCCGTGGTGTGGAAGAACCGCGGCCGGGTGCGCCTGCCCCTGGTCTCGACCGATGCAGGCGCGCGCCCGCCATCGCTCCATGGCTTCCGGGCCGTCCTGCGGGCGTTGGACGCCGGGGCGCGTGCGAGCGCGCTCGTCGAGGAGGCCGCGCGGGGAGCAGAGGCCCTCGAGGCGCGCGCGCTGTGGCCCCGCATCCTCGCCCGCCTGCTCGCTTCCGGCCTGCCGTGGCCCGAGGTCGCACCCGCGGCCGTGCCCTCGGTGCAGGTGATCGACAGCGCAGCATTCGCGCAGTGGTCCGATGCGGCCGAAGCGTTGCGATCGGTCGTCGGCGACCGCGGTTCATGGCTGCCGCGGGTGCTGCCGCCGCAGCCCGTGGCGACGCTGGCCCGCGCTCCGGCCCGCAGCGTCCATCCTCCTCGTGCACGCCGGCTCTCCGTCCGCCGATTCGTTGCTCGCGGCCCGGCAGCTCGCGGCGAGCATTCCCGTCCGCGGCGCGGTCTTCTACGGAGACCTGGGTGGCGGCGCGGCTTACGAGCAGCTTCCGGATCTCGACGCTCCGCTCGACCCGCGATACCGGGAGGAGATCTGGGTTGCGGGACGGGCGCCAGCGCGGCTCGAGGACCTCCCCTGCCTGGCGGACGAGGCGACGGCAAGCGGGCGTCTTTCCACGCCGCTCTCGCACTTGCTCTCGATCACGGCGATCGGGCTCGAGGAGTGCCATTATCCGCGCGCGCCCGCTCCCGCGCCTCGCGCAGCGCCAGCTTGAACCGCAAGGCGTAGGAAGCGGTGG
>Ga0209690_1002611_pt1 | contig 10262 bp, 12 predicted proteins | sample GraSoiAngelo_150_FD_186164 | JGI IMG/M metagenome (GOLD analysis project Ga0209690, IMG submission 186164) | Grasslands soil microbial communities from the Angelo Coastal Reserve, California, USA - 14_1009_09_40cm (SPAdes) (version 2) | ecosystem: Environmental > Terrestrial > Soil > Grasslands ...
CGTGAACCTCGAGACGCGTCTGGGCTTCGTAGAGGAGATCGAGCGGCTAAGGCCGGGCGCGCGCCGAGAAGCGACGCATGTCGGCCATCTCGGATCGGCCCTCGACTTCGATCACGAAGCCGGCCGTCTCGACCGTGCGCTCCGTGTCGCGATTCGGGTGACAGCCGCCGCTGAGACGCGTCCAGAGCGGCTGCACACGGTCCTGGAATTTCGCCTTCCACGCTCGGCGGGAACGGACGTGCTCGAGCATCCGTAGCCGCCCGCCCGCGCGCAGCACGCGTTTCACCTCGGCGAGCCCGCGCGCGGGTTCGGGCACGCTGCAGAAGACCAGGCTGGCGACAACAGTGTCGAAGGTCCCGTCGCGAAACGGCAGCGCCTCGGCGCTCCCCTGCACCAGCGGCACGGCCGGCGCGCGGCGCCGGGCGCGCCCGAGCGAGTCCCACGCCGGATCGAGCCCGATCGCGCGGACGTCGCGGGCGTAGAGCGTGAGGCCGCGGCCGGTTCCACACCCGACGTCGAGCGTCCGCCCGCGTGCGCCCTGCGCCAGCCACCGCCGCCAGGATGCGAGCCCAGTCCGCTCCAGGACCGCGCAGAGCCCGTCGTACAGCCACGGGATCTGCTCGAGGCCGCGCACTCAGTCCTCCGGGAAGATCACGAGGGCGCCCGTGTAGTTGTGGAAGAAGTTACGGCGGCCGATCGGCGCGAACTCGCCGTTGCCGAAGAAGCCGACGAGCGGAAAGTCGCCAAGCCGCTCGCGGATCAGGGTCACGTCGTGATCGGGGACGCCGAAGAGCCCCCGGCCGCGGCCGGCACAGTCGAAGTAGCAGCCGAAGGCCGGGCGCCGCCCGTTCAGCCGCTCCACCAGCTCATCGAGCATCTCGCGCAGGTCCTCGCGTGACGCCTGGGCGTCGCGGATCTGGAATTGTAGAGTTTGTCCGACCCGCACGCGCTCGGCGACGGCCAAGGCACCGCTCGACTGATCGACGCCGACGAGATTGCGCACGAGGAAGTCTCCGCGCTCGAGCGGCGATTTCGCGGGATCCATCGCGAGCCCCGCGAACACGCCCGCGTGGCGAATGCGCGCTTCCGTGTCCGGATTGGCGCGAATGGCCTGGGTGAGCATCTCGAGCGCCGGGCGGCTCCCGATCCGCTGGATCACATTCGCCTCGGCGTGCGTGATGACGTAGGGCTCGCCGATCGGCGTGCAGCCCTGCGTCACGCCGATAACCGGTCCCAGACCGGAGAGCGCGACGCCGACGAGCGCGCCCTCGGCGGCGTCGGTATTGTAGAGCTCGAACATCGGCCGGCCCGCCGCGACCGCGCCGAGCACGGGCACGAAGCCGAGCGACTCACCGAGCTGGGTGAGCAGCGAGGGCGGGTTGCACCCCATCGCATCCGGCAGCACGAGCACGCACCCGCCTTCGGCGACGGTCGAGCCGATCTTCTGAGCGAGCTCGGTGCCGAGATCGCGCCGCTCGCCCTGGCGCTCGATCGAAAAGGGCGTCGCGACCAGGCGCTCGCAGCGCACCACCAGGACGGCGACCGCCAGCTCCTCTTCGACTTCACGCCGCTCGGTCAGGATGCCGGTCCCGCTGCAGCCGAGGACCACCGGCGCCCCGGTTACGCGACGGACCGCGTGCAGAGCTTCGTGGGCGCGCGCGTAGGCGTCGCCGGTGACGAAGACCAGGGCGAGGTCGGCGCGGTCGGCCCCACTCCGCTCGACGGCCTGGAGCGAAGCCTCGAGCGCGGCGTTGTCAACCGTGCCGCCGACGGCGAGACCGGTTCCCGCGGCGATCATGCCTGGACTGTAACACCGTTGCTGCTACACTTTGCGTCGCCATGGGCCTCAAGATCACCCAGGTCGACGCGTTCACCGAGACGCCGTTCGCGGGCAACCCCGCGGCGGTGTGCCTCCTGCCGGCGCCTCGCGACGAAAGCTGGATGCAGAGCGTCGCGCGCGAGATGAACCTCTCCGAGACGGCGTTTCTCGTTCGTCAGGCCGACGGCTTCGCGCTTCGCTGGTTCACGCCGGCGGTGGAGGTCGCCCTCTGCGGTCACGCCACGCTGGCCAGCGCCCACGTCCTCTGGGAGGAGGGGCACCTGCCCCCGACCCAGCAGGCGCGCTTTCACACCAAGAGTGGCCTCCTCACCGGCGATCGCGCCGGCGAGTGGATCGAGCTCGACTTTCCGGCCAAGCGAGAGGAGCCGGCGCCCGCGCCGGCGGGGCTCGCCGAGGCCTGCGGCGCGGCGCCGAAGTACGTCGGCAAAAACCAGTTCGACTACCTCGTCGAGGTGGACAGCGAGGAAACCGTCAGGCGCCTGGCGCCGAATCACACGATGCTCGCGGCCTTGCCGGTTCGCGGCGTGATCATCACGAGCCGCGCCGACTCGGGCGGCTACGACTTCGTCTCGCGCTTCTTCGCGCCGGGGTCCGGCATTGCCGAAGACCCGGTGACGGGCTCGGCTCACTGCGCGCTCGGCCCCTTCTGGCAGGCACGCCTGGGCAAGAGCGATCTGCTCGCCTACCAGGCTTCGCCGCGCGGCGGTGTCGTCCGCGTCCGTGTCGTCGGCGATCGCGTGAAGCTCGGCGGCAAGGCCGTCACGGTCCTCCGCGGTGAGCTGATCGCGCCGTAGAGCGGTTCCGGGCTCCGGCGGCCTGCGATCACTGGATCACCTGGTCCGAGCGGACCAGCACCGATTGGGGGATGGTCAGGCTCCTGACGAAGCCGATGCGACGCGCCTTCCCCGCCGACTGCGGCGCGACGGCGACCGGCGCGGCGAGAAGGCCGAGAAGGACGACCAGGGCCACGAGCCGTGACGTCATCCGGTGCGGTCTGGCGAGCGCGATCACGATCGGACGCTCAGAGCCGATAGAGCATCCAGTAGACGAGCACGCCGGTCACCGACACGTAGAGCCAGATCGGGAGCGTCCAGCGGGCGATCCTCACGTGCCGCGCGAAGTTCCCCTGGAGCGCGCGGTAGACGGTCGTGAGCGCCAGCGGAACGATCGCCGCGGCCAGCACGATGTGCGAGAGGAGCATCGGATAGTAGATGAGGCGAATCCATCCCGCTCCCACGAACGGCCGCGAGCCCGCGATCGAGTGGTAGGTGACGTACGAGACCAGGAACAAGGTCGAGACCACGAGCGCCGAGACCATGCACGTCTTGTGGGCGGTCACGCGCCTGCGCCGGATGAACACCCAGCCCGTGCTGAGCAACGCGGCGCTCGTCGCGTTGAGGCAGGCGTTGAGCAGTGGGAGCGTTGCCGCCAGCGCGCCGGCTTCTGGTTCTCGCGTGTGGCCGAGCAGCAAGTAGCCGACGACCAGCACGACCGCGAGCGAGACACCGCCGATCACGACGAGCGCCGAGCGATCGTCGGTCGCCGACGCGCTCATAGCGAGATCACGAAGAAGGCGATGGCGGCGAGGAACATGAGGACCGTCGCCAGCCAGCCGAGCACGTTGAGCCACGGACCATTCGCGTGCTCGCCCATGATGGCCCGATTATTGCCGACCAGCATGACGAGCAGGAGGAGCGGCGGCGCCAGGAGCCCGTTGACCACCGCCGAGAGAAACAGCATACGGATCGGGTTCGTTCCGACCAGGTTCAGCGCCATGCCCGCGGCCACGGCGCCGGCGAAGACGAGGTAGAAGCGCCGGCCGTGCCGCGGTGTGAGATCGAGCCCGGAACGCCAGCCGAACACTTCGGCGATTGCGAACGACGCCGATCCGGCCAGGACGGGCACCGCCAGAAGCCCCGTACCGATCAGTCCCACCGCGAAGAGCAGGTATGCTCCGTCGCCGGCCAGCGGGCGGAGCGCCTCGGCGGCCTGACGCGCGCTCTCGATCTCGGATCGGCCGGAGGCGTGGAGCGTCGCGCCGGTCGCGAGGATGATGAAGAACATGACGAGGTTGGAGAAGAACATGCCGGTGGCGACGTCGAGCCGCGCATCGGCAAGCTCGTGCGCGGTCGCGCCGCGGCGCTGGGCCACGGTGCGCCGGCCCTGGGCCTTCTCCTCTTCCACCTCCTGTGAGGCCTGCCAGAAGAAGAGATACGGTGAGATCGTCGTGCCGAGCACCGCGACCATCGTCGTCACGTAGAGCGAATCCCACCCCAGACGCGGTACGAAGGTCGCGAGCACGACCTGCCGCCAGTCGGGCCTGGCCAGAAAGGCGGTGACGACGTACGCCAACAGCACGGCGGTCAGCCACTTGAGATATTGCGCGAAGCTCGCGTAGCTCGCGTAGACCGTCGTGACGAGAATGAGAAGCCCGAGCACCGGCACGGACACGAGCGGCGGCACGCCGGTGAGCATGTGCGTGACGCCGGCCATGCCCGAGAGATCGGCGGCGATGTTGAAGACGTTGGCGACCAGCAAGAGCAAGCAGGCGACATAGATGAACGGGCGCGGATAGTGGCTGCGGATCGCGGCCGCCAGGCCGCGGCCGGTGACGAGACCGATCCGCGCGCAGATCAGCTGGACGGTCGCCATCAGCGGAAGGGTGGCCAGCGCCATCCAGAGCATCCCGTAGCCGAGCGAGGCTCCGGCGACCGAATAGGTCGTGATCCCGCTCGGGTCGTCGTCCGCCGCGCCGGTGACGAGCCCCGGCCCGAGAACCCTGAAATAGCGGACGATCGGATTGTGGCTGTGCCGATCGGACTCCTGGCGATGGCCCATGAAGGCCCTTAGTTTACAGCGCGCACAAGATGCCCGGACACGAACCTGTCGATTCGGCTACCATGGCCCGCCGCGAGTGGAGGGAGACGAACGTGAGCGGATTCGCCGACTACGAGCAGTACGACGCGACCGGTCTGGCCGACCTCGTCCGCCGCCGGCAGGTCAGTCCCACCGAGCTCCTCGAGGCCGCGATCGAGCGCGTGCAGGCGCGCAACGGCGCGGTCAACGCGGTGACGATGCCGCTCTACGACTACGCGCGCGCGGCGATCGCCGCGGGTCTGCCCGACGGACCGTTCACCGGCGTGCCGTTTCTCATGAAGGACCTCACGGCCGCGATCGCGGGCGTGCCGATGACGCGAAGCTCGCAATTCTTCGCCGACGCGCCGCCACCCACGGCCGACAGCGAGCACGTCGCGAGGCTCAAGCGCGCCGGTCTCGTCATCTTCGGTCGCACCAACACGTGCGAGCTCGGGCTCTCGCTCACGTGCGAGCCCCGGCTGCACGGTCCGACGCGCAATCCGTGGGATCCCACGCGCATCTCCGGCGGCTCGAGCGGCGGCGCGGCCGCGGCCGTGGGAGCGCGCATGCTCCCGATGGCGCACGCGACCGACGGCTTCGGCTCGATCCGCGCGCCGGCGGCGTGCTGCGGCGTCGTCGGCCTCAAGCCCACGCGCGGCCGCAACACGATGGCGCCGGTGCTGGGCGAAGGGCTCGGAGGCTGCTCTGTGGAGCACGCGGTGACCCTGTCCGTGCGAGACTCCGCGGCGCTGCTCGACGCGACGTGCGGTGCGGGCGCGGGCGACCCCTACGTCGCGCCCCCGCCGGCTCGACCCTACCGGCAGGAAGTCGGCGCCGATCCGGGCGCGCTGCGCATCGCGTTCACGAGCCTGGCGCCGAACGGCGCGAAGGTCGAGACGGAGAGCCTGCGCGCGCTCACCGAGACGGCCGGGCTCTGCGCCGAGCTCGGGCACCGGGTCGAGCAAAACGACCCGGCGATCGATCGGTCGGTGGTCGTGCCGACGTTCCTCACGCTCGCCGCGGCGAACACCGTGGTGAACCTGGCGAGCCACCCGACGAAAGGCCGCGCAGCTCGCGCGGACGAGGTCGAGACGGTGACGTGGGCCACGGCCAAGCTCGGCGAGAAGGTGAGCGGCGCCGACTACGTTCGCGCCACGCAGGCGGCCCATCGGCTCGGGCGCCAGATGGCCGCGTTCCATGGTGACTGGGACGTGCTACTCACGCCGGGCCTCGCGACCGTGCCCGTGAAGCTCGGCTGGATCGACATGATGATGGGCGATGTCGACGAGTACTGGCGCCGCGTGTTCGCCTTCTCGCCCTTCACCGTCTGGTTCAACCTCACCGGCCAGCCCGCGATGATGCTGCCGCTCGGCCGCTCGCCGGCAGGGCTGCCCGTCGCCGTGCAGATCGTCGCGCGCTACGGCGACGAAGCGACCTTGTTTCGCCTCGCCGCGCAGCTCGAAACCGCGCGTCCGTGGTTCGATCGGAAGCCCGCGCTCGCATCGTGAGGTGAAAGCGCCGCGGTGGAATCCGGACCTGGCCGGGACGTACGACCGGGTCGCCGAGCCGTACGGCGAGCAGTTCTTCGACGAGCTCGCTCGGAAGCCGTTCGATCGTGAGCTGCTCGATCGTTTTGCGGCGCGTCTGAGCGGACGCGGCCTCGTGTGCGACGTGGGCTGCGGCCCGGGCCACGTCGGCCGGTACCTGACAGAGCGGGGCGTGGATGTCTTCGGTCTCGACCTCTCGTCGGAGATGGTCGCCCTCGCCCGCAGGCGGAACCCGTCGATGCGGTTCGAGCAAGGTGATCTGCGTGCCCTCGGCCTGCCGGACGCCTCGCTGGCCGGCATCGTCGCGTTCTACTCGCTGATTCACCTGGAGCGGGCCGAGATCGCGAGCGCCCTCACCGAGCTGGCCCGTGTCCTTGTTCCCGGGGGGCTGATCCTGATCGCCTTCCACGGCGGCGACGGCGCGGTGCACGCCGACGACTGGTTCGGGCGAGGCGTGTCGATCGACGCCACGCTCTATCGACCGGCCGAGATGGCGGCCGCGATGGAGCGCGCCGGCTTTCACGTCGAGACGATCGCGACGCGCGTCCCGTACGACTTCGAGTACCAGTCGACGCGCCTCTACGCCGCCGGCATGAAGCGGTGGCCGCCGTTCTCGCGCACGATGTAGCCCGGCCGCGGGAAGTGCCCGGCCAGGATCACGGTGCCGGAATCGGCGTGGCGCTCGACGAACGCGCGTCGCGTCACGCGTGCCTGGGCCGGGTCGTAGCAGAAGCGGCTCGACCACTGCGGCTCGGCGACCTGGACCGTCCGGTGCATGAGATCGCCGGAGAAGACGGCGTTGCCGGCCGAGGTCGTCAGACGCACGCACACGTGGCCCGGCGTGTGGCCGACCCACGGCTCGAAGCGCAGGTGCTCGCCGATCTTGAAATCGCTGTCGACGAGAAGCGCCTGGCCCGCGTCGACGATCGGCACGACGCTGTCGGCGATGCAGCCCGACTCTTCCTTGCCGGATTCGTTCTCGTACTTCCAGAACTCCCACTCGGCGCCGGCGATCACGTACTTGGCCTTCGGAAAGGTCGGCACCCAGCGCCCGTCCTTCCAGCGCGTGTTCCAGCCGACGTGATCGACATGCAGATGGGTACACACGACGAAGTCCACCTGCTCGGGCGTGACGCCGACCGCGGCGAGGTCGTCGAGATATGAGCCCGTCCGCATGTTCCAGGCCGGTGCCCCGGTGCGCGCCTTGTCGTTGCCGACGCCGGTGTCGATCAGGACCGTGTGGCGCGGCGTCCGCACGACGTAGGTCTGGATGCGCGAGGCGAGATCGCCCGTGCGCTCGTCGAAGAAGTGCGGCTTGAGCCAGCGGTGATGGCCGGCGATCACGTCGGCCTGCGAGTCGGGCAGCATGGACGCGGTCGGGAACGACGAGCGGTCGATCTCGATCACGCGGGAAACCGTCACCTCGCCGAGCTTCATCGTCTGCATCGCGTTCCCTCCCGATCCTTGGCGATTACGAATTGGTGATAGGGTAGCCGCAAAGGAGGCCGTATGCGTGGCGTAGTGTTCCTCGGTGGCCGGAAGCTCGAGCTGCGTGAGTTCCCCGACCCGACACCCGGCGCCGGCGAGGTCGTCGTCGCCATGAAGGCCTCGGGGATGTGCGGGAGCGATCTCCATCCCTATCGCGCGGTCGGCAACGCGGCCGCGGCGCTGGGCCTGGGGGGCGGCGGTGGTCCCATCGTGGCCGGCCACGAGCCCTGCGGCGTCGTCGCCGCGCGCGGCGCCGGCGTGAGCGAGGCCGACGCGCCGACGGGCCAGCGCGTGATGGTCCATCACTACAAGGGCTGCGGGCGCTGCAAGCACTGCAAGGTCGGCTGGGCGCAGCTCTGCCGTCAGGGCATCGTCGTCTACGGTATGACCGGCCACGGCGGGCATGCGGCCTACATGACGGTGCCGGCGTACACGCTCGTCCCCCTGCCCGACTCGCTCAGCTTCGAGGAGGGCGCGGCGATCTCGTGCGGCACCGGGACCGCCTACGGCGCGCTCAAGCGCCTGGACGTCTCGGGTCGCGACACGCTCGCGGTCTTCGGCCAGGGGCCGGTGGGGCTCAGCGCCACCCTGCTCGGCCGCGCGATGGGCGCGCGCGTGATCGCGATCGACGTCGCCCCCGAGCGGCTGGCGCTCGCGCGCGACTTCGGCGCCGAAACGGTCGTGAACGCGAAGGAGACGGATCCGGTCGCGGCGCTGCGCGAGCTCACGCATGGCGAGGGTGTCGAGACCGCGATGGACTGCACGGGGAATCCGGATGCGCGCGTGGCCGCGGTGCGGAGCGCCACCACGTGGGGCCGCGTGGCCTTCGTCGGCGAGGGCAACACGACGACGTTCGACATCAGCCAGGACATGATCCGCCGGCAGCTCACGATCCACGCCTCGTGGACCTTCTCGAGCGTGGGCCAGGCCGAGTGCGCGCGCTTCGTCGCGGATCGGAAGGTCGAGCTCGGGCGCCTGCTCACGCATCGCTTCCGCCTCGAACAGGCGGAGGAAGCGTACCGGCTCTTCGACACGCAAACGACGGGCAAGGGCGTCTTCATGTTCTGATTCGCTCGTCGACGACGCGGCGCTCGTCCAGAGTTGACGCACTCGAGCGTCCGGAGCTATCCTGTCGATCCAGTGGTTCCATTTTGGTACCACTTTGGATACACGGGAGAGCTCGATGGCGAACCTCACGATCAAGAACGTCCCCGGGCCGGTGCTCCGCCGACTGAAGGCCCGCGCCGCCACGCATCGCCGCAGCCTCAACCTCGAGGTGATCGCCTGCCTGGAAGCCCTCGTCCAGGCGGCCCCGATGGACACGGACAAGCTCCTCGCTCACGTCCGGGAGATTCGACGGACGCCTGCGCGCACGCGGCTCACCGACCGGGTGCTGACCCGTCTCAAGACCGCCGGGCGGGCGTGATCGTCGCCGACACCAACCTCCTCGTCTACCTCTATATCCGCGGCCAGCGGACGATGCAGGCCGAGGCCGTGCTGATACGGGATCCGGTGTGGATGGCACCGCTTCTCTGGCGGTCCGAGTTTCGCAACACCCTGGTGGGCCTGGTCCGCGCCCGCGAGATCGACCTCGACGATGCGCTGCGGATCAGCCACGACGCGGAGCGCCGGATGGGCGGCGCGGAGTTCAGCGTGGCGTCGCAGCAGGTGCTTCAGCTTTCGATTCGATCTAGGTGCTCGGCGTACGATTGCGAGTTCATCGCGCTCGCGCTGGATCTTAGAGTGCCGTTCGTCACGGCCGATCGACAGTGCTCGCCGCCTTCCCGTCGACCGCGATATCACCGAACCGAGTTCATCAGGTGAGGTTGGCTGAGCTGGAATCACGAGACGGCCTCGGCGCCGACGACGCGATCCGCCGTCGGCGCCGCGCGGCGACAACTAGCGCTTCGGCAGGACCTTCAGGATGGGCTCCAGGTTCTTCGGGTCCGGCTTGAGCTTGCCGACGCCGTAGCTACGGACCGCCTCCACCACCGCGTCGTTGACCGGTGTCTTCACGCCGCGCCGCCGCCCCTGGTCGCAAACGTAGCCGTTCAGGTAGTCGATCTCGGTGCGACGCCCGCGCATGACGTCCTGAAGCAGCGAGGGCCGGCCGCCGCCCCGCCGGGCACCCTCCGCGGCCACGTCGGCCTCGACCTCGGCGAGCCCGCGCCCTTCGTACGCATCCACGAACCGCTGCGATGCGATGCCATAGATCGGCTCGACTTCGTAGCCGCAAGCCCGTCCGACCTTCACGACCTCGCCGCCCACGTAGATCGCGATCAGCCGCGGCTCGGGACGGGTGCGCACCTCGGCGGTGCCGAGACCGGAGAGCCCGGCCAGCGGGTTCGCCATGCAGTTCACGGTGAGCTTCGACCACCGCTCGCCGAACAGATTCGTCGTCACCTTCGTCACCGCGACGTCGCTCATGATCTTGGCCAGCTCGCGGGCACGGTCCGTCTCCTTGCCGTCGAGCTCACCGATCTTGAACCCGATCGAGCCGGTATCGGTGCGCATCGCGTGGCCGGGCTCGT
>Ga0209690_1002626_pt1 | contig 10232 bp, 13 predicted proteins | sample GraSoiAngelo_150_FD_186164 | JGI IMG/M metagenome (GOLD analysis project Ga0209690, IMG submission 186164) | Grasslands soil microbial communities from the Angelo Coastal Reserve, California, USA - 14_1009_09_40cm (SPAdes) (version 2) | ecosystem: Environmental > Terrestrial > Soil > Grasslands ...
GGGAAGCAGCGAGGGCAGGTCGGCAAGGGTCTAAAGCGAGCTACTGGCCGAGAGGAATGAGCTTGACATCACCTCGGAACTCTTATTTTTTCGGGCAGTTCTCAAGTTGCCAGTTTTCTCGTTACTCTTCCTCCCGGCAATGTCAATGTATGGAAAGCCGCCCTCGTCTGTGCGAGCTCCAGCGCTGGCTCGGCTATTCTTGCAGTCCGCTGGTGTCAGATCGTTGCGGATCCCCGTTTGCTTCGAATCTGGCGAATTATCAGCCATATCGCCAACCCAACCGCGACCGCTACCAGAATCCAATGAAAATGCTGGCGAAAGAGTTCCACCGTGAAGTGCACGAACTGCGGGCCGAATCTGATCGTCAGTAGTGCAAGCAGAAGAAATCGCACGAAGCGACCGGCAAAAATTGCCAGCAGAAAATGACTGTAACGCATTTCGAAGATCGCGGCCGCCAGCACGAAGAGCTTAAAGGGGGTGGGCGGAGGCAGCATGGCGGGGAACATCAACGCCCAAAATTCATGTCGATCAAAAGACGCGCGGATCTTCTCGAACCGTCCCGGTGAAATCCTGTCCCGGAGGAGAACTTCCCCACCTTTGTATCCGATCACGTACAACGCCGAGCTGCCTACAGCAGACCCTGCGGAAGCCAGAATCACGTAGAGCAGAAAGTGGGCTCGGTCCTGGTAAACGTAGCCCGCTATCACGGCGTCCACGGGAAGGCCCATAAATGACCCGTCCATGGCGGTGACAACGAAAACGCCCCACACGCCCAGCGGCTTGAGGAGTGCCCAGATCCACGCGGTGTAGCGCGACAGGATGTGCTTTATCGTGTGCAAGGGGAATTAGCAGTTTACGTGAAGGGCAGCAGACGCGTCAGGGGCGGACACTCTGACAGACTAAACAGCAGAGACTTGGCTTGGCCGTGGACGGCAGAGGGCGCCCGTCTCACGTAAGTGCCACTGTGATCTGTGTGGCTAAGGATGCTTCGTGTTGCCGCTCAACAACTCCAGCGCATGCGGCAACAGATCAATGACTGCTTCCAGAGATTCAATCGCGCCTATAGGGCTTCCAGGGAGGTTCAAGATCACCACTTTGCCCCGGGCGCCGCACGTAGCCCGGCTCAAGGCGGCAAGTGGAGTTTTCTTCCCGCCTTCGAAGCGCATCCGTTCCGCCACGCCTTCCAATAGGCGCTCGCAGACAGCCCGCGTCGCCTCTGGAGTTACATCGCGCGGCGCAATGCCCGTGCCACCCGTCGTTACTATCAGCCGGGCATTCTCGCTGAGTTGCATAAGGGTGTTCTGGATGTAAATTTGTTCATCGGGGACGACTTGCCGGGCCACAACCTGAAACCCGCGTTTTTCGAGCGCCTCGGCCACCGCCGGTCCGGAGAGGTCATCTCGTTCGGCACGTGAGCAGGCATCGCTGACCGTGACAACCGCGGCAGTGAACGGCCCAGGTGACATATCAGGTGTCGAGGAGGACATCCTCTTCCTCTGTCTGGCCGACATCGCGCCTGGATTCGTCGAGTAGGCGCAGGCCTTCCATGAGCAGACCCTGAGTGCGCAGGCGGGTGGTCTGCACAGTCGTTTTGCCTTCGAAGTCGATCTGGAAATTGCCCCCCATCCAGCGGAGTACTTTGAAGACAGCCTCATCACCAGTCAGCGAGCCGTACGCCGCGTGAACGACCTGACCTTCGGTGAAATATATTTCGCACCGCTCTTTTTCGTTGGTCAGCGTGAGCAGGCAGCTTTTGCGGCCCATCTCCAGCGACTGCACCAGGTCAATCACGTTCATTTGTGACAGGCTGCCGCGCAATACGCCGTTCGTGGATCCGGCCCTGGCCATCTTCTCCAGCGCAATCTTGTCGATGACCCGCTTGATGCGGTGGGTAGCTTCTTTCAGAAAAAAAGGCTTCTCAACGAAATCGTCGGCGGGATCCTGTTGTGACAGCTTCTCGCTGATGTCGTTTTTGGTAGCGAGCAGGACAACGGAGACACCGGCAGTGGCGGGACGGCTCTTGAGCTTCTCCACAAGTTGGCGGCCGTCCATGCCGGGCATCCGGTAATCACTGACCAACAGGTCAGGGGGATCGTCCACCGCTTTGAGCAGCGCATCTGCCCCGTCGGTGGCGGTGGAGACAATGGCCAGTGGCGAAAGAGACTGCCGCAGCATTCCCAGCACCATGGGGTTGTCATCCACCAGTAGGATTTTGACGTTACTGGACATACGAACCGTTATTCCCGCGTTTTCTGCTCCCGCTTCCTGGGGCGCACATAGTCGCCGCTCTTGCCGCCCGATTTGCGTTCCAACAGGATTTCCCGGATTTCGATTCCCTTATCGAGAGCTTTGCACATGTCGTATACAGTGAGGGCGGCGACGCTAGCCGCGACGAGCGCCTCCATCTCCACGCCTGTACCGGCCGTAGTTTTAACTTTTGAGGTAACAGCGACGCCATTCTCGCACAGCCGCATACGTACATCAACGTGGGAGAGCGGCAGCGGATGGCACATGGGGATCAGCTCTGCCGTGCGCTTGGCCGCCATGATGCCCGCCAATCGAGCCACTTCCAGCGGATCGCCTTTGGGATTCTGCGGCAGTGCTTCCAGCACGTCGCGATTCATGGCCACGAAGGCGCTGGCCTCCGCCTCGCGTTCCGTGGCGGACTTGGTGGAGACGTCGACCATTCGCGCCCGGCCCGCGCGATCGTAATGGGAGAGCTTTCTGGCCATCTTGGAACGGAACTATCTTACATGGACGGCATACTTAGAAAACTCACCACCCAGACGCAATCATTTCACAGCGCCTCGAACTCCCACCAGCTCGCGGTGTCTCGCCCGCGCTGCCTCTACCACCGCTCGGAAGATCGCTCGCGACCGTTCATCCTGATCTACCGAGCGCTCCGGGTGCCACTGTACGGCTAAAACAAAATGATCAGCCGAAGTTCCTTCGAGCGCCTCGATGACGCCATCGTCGGGACAGTGTGCCACGACCCGCAGCCCGTCTCCGACTGCATCAGCCGCCTGGTGATGGCTGGAATTGACCGGGATCAGCATAGCTTTGCCCTCAGAAGCTGCAGCCGGCGGTTCTTGATCGGCGCTTTTGGCGCGACTGAAGACGTGCCCTTCCCGGTCCAGGGGGCTGAGGCCGTGCTCTTGCCCAACCGCGCCGTTCACAATTGTCGCCAGCGTCGATCCTAGATCCACCACGACGGCATGCGCCACCGGCACGTTTCGTCCTGCAGCGTGGTTCACTCGCCGTTTTTCCAGCGGCAGACATTCCGCCAAGTCCTGGATCAGCGTTCCCGTCCGATACACATTCAAAATCTGCAAGCCATAACAGATGCCGAGGACCGGTTTGCGCATGTTGTAGGCATCCTGAAGCAGCAGTTCGTCGACCGTGTCACGCTTCGGATCGGCCTCCGCTGTGCTGGGATGCCGTGAGGCTTCATATTTGGCGGGATCCACATCGGCTCGGCTGCCGGGCAATAACACCGCGTCACAACGCTCGATGATTTTCATGATTTCGGAAGGAGCCTTGTCCAGCGGGATGCGAACCGGCTCTCCTCCTGCCATTTCCACAGCGCGTTCATATTGTGGCAGGGAACGCGCGACATATTCGGGATCGGAATGCGGGATGGGAATGGCGATTCGTGGTGGCATGACTAGTTCATTTTAAATGGAGAACGGTTGAGCCGAGCCAAGCTCGGCCTGGATAGCCGAGGGCGTGCTGTGCCCACTCGGTTCGTGCAGGCTAAACCGGCTCACCTTTCAGCCTGCCCTCTCAATCTCCGCCAGTGCTTTCGTCTGCCGGTAATGCCGGATTTCCATGGCCAGCGAGAGCACCAATACGATCACCCCGGCGACAACAGCTGCAGGCACAGCAATGTTGCGGTAAGCCAGGGTCACTTTGGGCGCGGCACCCCCACGTATTCTACCCACCAGGACGATCCCTATAATCCCGAGCAACAGGCTTACCGCGAACGAAAGAACAGTGACAAGAAAGGTGACCACCGCGACCCGCAGGGGAATCCCATACCAGCGAGGCTTACGGAACGTACGTTTGGATGGCATCCGTTCCTAGGCTACACCTTCTTTGCGATTGCCAGTGTGGTGTCGTGGGAGGTGCGCTAGAATAACCTGCATGTCGCAAGCCGCCCCCGCGGTCACGCATCCGCCCGCGGAAATCGTTCGTCAGACCCCCGTCTCACAAGCACCAAACGGGATCTGCTATGCCGTCTCCGGCGAGATTACGATCCCCGATTCCGATCTCGATCGCATGGTTGCTGCCGTGCCCCGCAGTGCCGCGGCCGCCCTGGAGCGCAAGGCCTATTACTTCGTTCCGCTCACCGTGAGTCAGGGCGAGGATACGGTGATTGCCGATCGTTACGATGTCTCCCTCAGCGATAATGCGGTGTGTCACCGCAACCTCGACCTCGGCGATTCGCAGTGCGTCTTTATCTCCACGCGGCTCATGGATGACAAGTTCTCAGTGGCGTTCGAGTTTTATATTAATGTCGGCCATGCGGTGGTCGAGCGCGCTGGCGTTTCGCGGGCGTTCGCCGATCTTGTCTGGAAGCAAGTGGAAAGTGGCGTTCGTGGCGAGACGTCGCTCGATGCCTGGGACTCACGAAAGCTGGCTACTGCTACTGGTCCGGCCACTGAGAAGTACAAGAACGAGTACTTCGCTGCAACTTTCGCGGACGCTATCTCGATTTATCTTCTGTCGCTATTTCTTGACGTCGACTATTACGACCTGCGCGAACGCGACTACCCGCTCCTGGCACCCACTCCTTTGGCTGAACGTCTGAGGAAAGCCGCGGAACTGTTTCCGCCGAATCCAGGATTCGAATTCGCGATTTATTACAAGCGGCGGACCTAAGGGCGATGGGTTTAGCCACAGATTTGCCGGCGTTCTTTTCCACACCACGGCGTGCAGCTGCGTGAAGATAACTTCCTCACTGGAAAATAGAAGTAGACAATGTGCTGCGGGCAGTGGCCGCGCCGTCCCTTGTTGCGGGCTGAAGCGCCCCATTCCGCAGCGCAGTAAGCACCTTGTCTTCGATGCCGTAGCGTAAGGATCTGAGGACTTTCGTTCCCATCAGTCGCTTTCTGGTTACAATCATTTCTCCATGCCTGTCACTATCCGAGCCTTTGCGAAGATCAATCTCGGATTGCGCATCGGGGCGCGACGCGCTGACGGGTTCCACGAACTCCGTACCGTCTATCAGACCATCGCGCTGCATGATGTCATCCGCGTGCAAGTTGTTCGCGGCACGGGAATCGAAATCCGCTGTGATGACCCGCGCGTCCCCACGGACGAATCGAACACCTGCTATCGAATTGTGGAGCGGGCCGTACACGCGCTCAAAGTCCACCGGCGGGTAGTTATCGAGATTGAAAAACATTTGCCAGTGCAAGGCGGACTCGGAGGCGCTTCTTCCAATGCCGTGGCGGCGCTCCTTGCACTGGAGCGGGGACTGAAAGAGCAACTGCCCGTCCCTGAGAAGCTGCGGATGGCCGCCGAAGTTGGTTCTGATCCGCCTCTGTTCTTGATTGGGGGAACGGTTCTGGGGATTGGTCGGGGCGAGGAGGCTTATCCGCTTCCGGACCTGCCGGCGCTGACCTGCGTTGTGGCTACGCCGGAAATTGCGGTCTCCACTCCCAAGGCGTTTGCTGGTTGGGACCTGATGATGGCCAGAGGAGAATATCCTCATGGGCGCGACTGGGAGCAGCACGACCGGGGAGGTCACGACTTCAGTCGTGCCGCACACCGGTCCTCCACAAGAGGGGCTTTAGCCCCTAATGCATCTGCCGCCGAGTTGCACTCGGCCCGGACGAGCGCGGACGCCAGTCCCTCCTTAGGTCCGGTTAGCGGGAGTGCGCGCCCGCAGGTAAAACCCACAGGGGAGGGTGCTCGTGCCTACTCAGCCCGCTCTAAATTGACTCCCCTCGACCCCTCCGATAGAATGTTGGAGTTCGGCCGCACGGTTTCTGCGTGGCTGAGCGGTTTGCCCCAGCGTGGAATCAAGTCTGGCAGGCGTGCATCCGGTGTCCCTGTTCGTATCGGCAGGGGCCGGGCCGAGACCCCGCTTCTCGACCGCGTCCGTACCGGGATCGAAAACGACTTTGAACAAGTCGTCTTTCCTCAGTATCCCGAACTACGTGAGATGAAGCGTGTGCTTGAGCGCGAGGGTGCGCAGTATGCCTCGCTGTCCGGATCCGGTTCCGCGATTTATGGCCTGTTTGCGTCGCGGGCCGCTGCGGAAAAAGCTGTGGCTACTCTGCGGAAAAGGGGTGTTCCAGCGGAGGCGACAACCACTCTCACAAGGCAGCAATACTGGAAGAAGATTTTCGAGTGACGATTTCAGATTGCAGATTTCAGACTCATGGTTATAGTGGGAGACGAGCCTTTCATTCTACAATCTGAAATCGCTAAATCGTGTGTTACTGGGCCGTCGACTAATGGTAGGTCAAGTGCCTTTGGAGCACTTTGTCTAGGTTCGAATCCTAGCGGCCCAGCCAGAAATGCAGCTCTCAGCCATTAGCTTTTAGCTTGGGCACGGGAGCTGGCAGCGGCGAATTGGGCTAATGGCTAGGAGCTAACAGCTAAGAGCTAAACTTATGGCAACTCTCGTGACAGCGACGGAAAAAAAGGTTCAGGCGGGCGTGGACGAGAAGCCGGAGCGCAAGCCTCAGCGCGCCCGTGTCGACGACAAGTTCAAGATCTTCTGCGGCACAGCCAATGAGGCCTTGGCGGACGAGGTCTGCGCCTTCCTTGGCTTGCACCGCGGCCAGGCGATGGTCACCCGGTTCAAGGACGGAGAAGCCTACGTCCAGATCCAGGAGAACGTGCGCGGTGCCGACGTCTTCGTGATCCAGCCGACCTGCCGCCGCGTGGACGAACATTTGATGGAGTTGCTGCTGATGATTGATGCGCTCAAGCGCGCCTCAGCCCGACGTATCACCGCTGTCATCCCTTATTTCGGCTACGCGCGCCAGGACCGCAAGGACAAGCCGCGGGTGCCGATATCCTCCAAGCTTGTGGCCGATCTGCTCACCACCGCCGGCACTGACCGTGCGCTGGTCGTGGATCTGCACGCGCCGCAGTTGCAAGGCTTCTTCAACATCCCAGTGGACCACTTGTTTGCTTCTCCTGTGTTGGTGGACTACTTCAGGAAGTTGAACCTGCCGCATCTGACCGTAGTGTCGCCGGATGCTGGCGGCGTGGAGCGCGCCCGCTTTTTCGCCAAAAAGATGGACGCCGCACTCGCCATCGTCGACAAACGCCGCGTTGACATAAATGTTGCTGAGGTCATGCATGTCATCGGTGACGTCAAGGGCCGCACATGCTTGGTGATCGACGATCTCATCGACACTGCCGACACGCTGGTCAAGACCGCGCATGCGCTTCTGGAAAATGGCGCCAGCGCCGTCTATGCCTGTGCCTCGCATCCGGTGCTTTCTGATCCGGCGGTGAACAATCTCTCGAATTCTCCCATCGCTGAAGTGGTGGTGACCAACACCATTCCGCTGACCGAAGCCGCGAAGAATGAGCCCAAGATCAAGGTGCTATCCATTGCTGGCCTGATTGGACGCGCCATTCAGTCGATTCACGACGAAACTTCAGTTAGCAAATTATTCGTGTAGGAACAGGAATCAAGATTATGGCTACTGCAACCGAAACCAAAGTTACCGAGACCAATATTTTGGAAGCGCAACCGCGCACTCCTGGAACAAAGAATGATGCCCGGCGGGTACGCCGGAGCGGCAAGATTCCCGCGGTGCTCTATGGTGCAGGCAAAGATGTGGCACCGCTCAGTGTGGATCCACGCCAGGTGCTCCGTATCCTGCATTCCGCAAGCGGTCACAACACGATTTTCGAGCTCTCGCTGAACGGCGGCGAGCGCACCAAGGCCATGATCGTGGACTGGCAGTTCGAGCCGATCAAGGGCAAGCTCCTGCACATTGATCTGAAGCGCATCGCCATGGACCAGAAGCTTACGGTGATGGTACCGATCGTGCTGAAGGGCGAAGCCGCTGGTGTGAAGCAGCAGGGTGGCATTCTGGAGCAGGTGCTGCGCGAGATTGAAATCGAGTGCTTGCCCGGCAACATTCCGGCTTTGATCGAGGCGGACGTTACAGAGTTGGTCTTCGGCAAGGTGCTGCGGGTCGCAGACCTGCCGCACAGTGACAAATTCAAGGTGCTCACGGACGAGAACCAGAGTGTGGCGCACATCATCAGTGTGAAAGAGGAGGCGGCGCCGGCACCGGAAGCCGTGGCTGCCGAAGCTGCCGCCGTACCGGCAGAACCCGAGGTCATCAAGAAGGGTAAACAGGAGGCCGAAGAAGAAGCTGCCGAGGAAGGCGGCGCAGAGAAGGCAGCAAAAACCGAGAAGAAGGAAAAGAAATAAGCGATTTCTGTGCGGCCGTGGGCGAGCAGCGGTATCGGCAACAAGATCACTTGGGGTCGAGCGAAGCTTGGCAATCAAAACACGGGAAGTTGACAAGGCGTGAAACTGATCGTCGGGCTGGGCAATCCCGGAATCGAATACCAGTTTACGCCGCACAATCTGGGTTTTCTCGCTGTCGATCGTATCGCGAACGATTGCGGTGTCGAGATCAGGAATCGCCAGTGTCGCGCGCTTACAGCACGGGCCAAGATCGGAGCAGAACAGATCCTTCTGGCCAAGCCGGAGACGTACATGAACCTGAGCGGCCTCTCAGTACGCGAGCTGCTTGTGAAGTACGAGCTGAACCCGGTAACTGACTTGGTTGTGATTTATGACGAGCTGGACCTGCCGCTGGGCACGATTCGCATCCGGCAGCGTGGCAGCTCGGCGGGTCACAACGGGATGGAGTCGTTGATTGGGGCGCTTGGTACGGAAGAGTTCCTGCGAATCCGGCTGGGCATCGCGCCGGATGGCAAGATTAAGAACGGTGTGCGATACGTACTGAGGCCGTTCACGAAAGCGCAACTCAAGGCAGTGGACGAGGTACTGGACAAAGCTGCAAAAGCTGTGAAGGTGATTTTGACTGACGGACCCGCGGCAGCCATGAACCGCTTCAACCGCAAGGAGGAGCCGGAAGATTAGCTGCGAATTTGCGCGCATGAAAGAACAACCATCCTGAGAGGCCTTCATGGCGGCTCAGAATGACAATGGTCTTGATTTCGTTCGTGTGAAATGCGTGGCTCAGAATTTGGAGACCTAATCATGAATCGCACTTATGAATTGATGTTTATCGTTCGGCCTGACATGGTGGAGGCGGAACTCGACAAGTTGATTTCCACCTTGGAGTCCCAGGTGGCCACCTCGGGCGGCACGGTGAAGAGCGTCGAACGTATGGGCAAGCGTCGTCTCGCCTACACTGTCCGACGATTTCAGGACGGTATGTACGTACTGCTCACGGCAGAGGGTAGCGGCGCGCTCATCCACGAACTAGAGCGCCGCTTGCGCGTGACCGAACCGGTGATCAAATTCCTCACCGTGCGCGTCGATGAGGAACAGAAGCGCCTAGACAAGATCAAACAAATCCGCGAGGCACGCAAGAAGAAGGCGGCACCGGCTCCGGCCGAAACGGGCGGCGAAACGGGCGGCGAAACGGGCGGCGAAACAGCCGCGGTTACGGCATAGGAAGTAGGTCGATGAAGGGCGAGGTCTCGCCTGGCGGCCTCGTTTTGCTGACGGGCGAAGACGCCCGTCCTCCATAGTTTAGAGAATGAAGGAGCATCATGGCTGAAGAAACCAGAACCACATCCGCACCCGTTGGCGAGCGCCCGGCAGGAGAGCAGCGGCCTGGGTATCGCGGCCCGCGTCCCGCCGGCGGCCCCCGGGAGGGCGGCCGCAAATATTTCCGCCGCAAGAAGGTCTGCAAGGTCTGCAAATTTTGCGTGGAGAAGATTGAGGCGATCAACTACAAGGACGTTCGTCTGCTTTCACAATTTGTGGCCGAGAGCGGCAAAATCGTGCCACGGCGTTTGACCGGGGTGTGCACTCCGCACCAGCGACGCCTCTCGACCGCCATCAAGCAGGCGCGCAATATCGCTCTGCTGCCCTTTGCCGGCCGGCCATCGTAAACAGCAGCCACGGATCAACACAGATTGTTCTTAATTTTGCTTGATCGCTGAAAATCCGCGCAAATCCGTGGCCCAAGCTTTCGCATACGAGATTTCACATACGGAGTCATTATGGAAGTCATCCTGAAAGAAGATGTACCCAAGCTCGGCTCGCG
>Ga0209690_1002628_pt1 | contig 10227 bp, 9 predicted proteins | sample GraSoiAngelo_150_FD_186164 | JGI IMG/M metagenome (GOLD analysis project Ga0209690, IMG submission 186164) | Grasslands soil microbial communities from the Angelo Coastal Reserve, California, USA - 14_1009_09_40cm (SPAdes) (version 2) | ecosystem: Environmental > Terrestrial > Soil > Grasslands ...
CTCCGGACAGTTCTCCGAATTTCGACAGCGCCGTCATGGCAATTCATCCCGCGAAATTCCGGCTGACAAATTTGTGGTGTTTTCCCAGAACCACGACCAGGTAGGCAACCGCATCTTGGGCGAGCGACTTTCCACGCTTGTCTCGTTCGAAGCCACGAAGTTGGCGGCTGGATTGGTGCTCTTGTCACCGTTCGTTCCACTCCTTTTCATGGGGGAAGAGTATGGGGAAACGGCCCCGTTTCTGTATTTCACGAGTCATTCAGATTTGGACTTGATTCAAGCTGTCCGCCGAGGCCGGAAGGAAGGGTTCGCGACATTCGGGTGGCAGCAGGAGCCCCCCGACCCTCAAGATGAAGCCACGTTCGCAAGGTCAAAGCTGAACCATGACCTGGCTCACTGTGAGCCGCACCGGAATCTACGGGATTTTTATCGCGAGTTGATCCGATTACGGCGTTCCATTCCAGCTCTTCGGAACCTGAATAGAGAGCAGATGGAAGTTAAGGCGTTCGAAAAAGAAAAATTATTCTGCCTCACTCGATGGAGTGAGACCTCGCGGGTGTTCATGGTTTTCAATCTGAGTGACGCAGACGTTTCGCCCAGCGTCCCGATACCGGGTGGAAAGTGGCAGAACTTTCTGGATTCCTCGGACCAGCGCTGGGGCGGCAACGGCGCAACCCTTCCCCAGACGTTGAACTCAAAAGACGCGGCAGAGCTCAGGATACGGCCGAAATCCTTCTGCGTCTTCGCCCGAGTGTAGGCCCGTGGAGAACATTATGAACTACCTGTGTATTCACGGTCATTTTTATCAACCGCCGCGGGAGAACCCGTCCCTTGAGTCGGTGGAGTTTCAGGATTCCGCGTACCCCTATCACGACTGGAACGAGCGGATCACAGCTGAGTGTTACGCGCCTAATGCGGCGTCGAGGATTTTGGATTCGGAAAATCGCATCACCAGGATCGTCAACAACTATTCCAAAATCAGCTTCAATTTCGGTCCGACTCTCATCTCCTGGCTACAAGAAAAAGCGCCGAAAGTTTACCAGGCCATTCTGGAAGGCGATCGCGAGAGTGCGAAGGTGTACTCGGGTCACGGCTCAGCAATTTCCCAAGCCTACAACCACATGATTATGCCGCTGGCCAACCACGCTGACCGGGTCACGCAAGTGCTGTGGGGAATTCGGGATTTCGAACATCGTTTTGGACGCCAGCCTGAGGGCATGTGGCTTCCTGAGACTGCGGTCGATCTGGATACTCTCGATATTCTCGCCGCAAATGGCATCAAGTTCACCATTTTGGCGCCTCGGCAAGCATCGCGAGTTCGCCGCCTTGGCGGCCGTTCGTGGAAAGATGTCAGTGGAGATCGCATTGATCCGACAAGAGCCTATGAAGTGCGCCTGCCCTCCAAGCGAAAAATCGCCGCTTTCTTCTACGACAGCCCGATTTCGCGCGCCGTCGCCTTTGAAGGATTGCTCAACAACGGCGAACAGTTCGCCAGCCGACTGGTCAGCGGATTTTCCCAAGAACGAGATTGGCCCCAATTGATGCACATCGCGACCGACGGCGAGAGCTATGGTCATCATCATCATCGTGGTGAGATGGCCCTTTCCTATGCGGTGCAGTATATTGAGGAAAACGAGCTAGCTAAGCTGACAAACTACGGCGAGTTCTTGGAACAAAACCCTCCTACCCACCAGGCGGAGATTTTTGAAAACAGTTCATGGAGCTGTGTCCATGGAGTTGAACGCTGGCGGAGTAACTGCGGTTGCAATTCCGGGGGCCACGCCGGCTGGAACCAGGAATGGCGCCGCCCATTACGTCAGGCTCTGGACTGGCTGCGCGACACGCTCGCGCCCAAGTACGAAGAGAAAGCGCGTTCCCTGCTAAAAGACCCTTGGGCCGCACGCAACGATTACATCAACGTCATTCGCGACCGCTCGGATGAAAGCGTTTCACGTTTCTTTCAACAGCACGCGGTTCGCCCTCTTAACGAATCCGAGATTGTCACTGCATTGAAGCTTTTGGAACTTCAACGTCACGCCATGCTCATGTACACCAGTTGCGGCTGGTTCTTTGATGAACTTTCCGGCATCGAGACGGTGCAGGTAATCCAGTATGCAGGCCGCGCCGTTCACCTGGCCAACGAACTTTTTGAGGGGTCGGTCGAGCCTGAATTCCTGGAAAAATTGGCGCTGGCCAAGAGCAATGTTGCCGAACATCGCGATGGCGCGCTCATCTGCGAAAAATTCGTGAAACCGGCGATTGTTGATTTACCCAAGTTGGCGGCCCACTACGCGATCAGTTCAATGTTCCAATCCTACCCCGAGCGGGCCCGCATCTATTGCTACACCGCGGAACGTCTCGAATATACGAGTCAGGAAGCTGGGAAGATGAAACTGGCTTTGGGCAGGGTCAAGTTCACTTCAGAAATCACCCGAGAGTCATCGACGCTGGGCTTCGGTGTCCTCTACCTTGGCGGCCACAGTATTACTGGAGGTGTGCGTGAATTTGCCGATCAGCAGGCCTATTCCGCTGTGGTAAAGGAGCTGAATGAAGCCTTCTCTCGGGCCGACACCCCGGAAGTCATTCGTCTGTTGGACAAGGACTTTGGCAAGAATATTTACTCTTTGAAGTCGCTCTTCCGCGATGAACAGAACCGGATCATCAGTATGATCCTTGAATCTACGTTGAAGGAAGTCGAGACCACCAACCGGCGGGTCTATGAACAGCACGTACCACTGATGCACTTCCTGGCGGACATGGGAGTTCCACAACCTCGGATTTTCCATCTCATGGCGGAGTTTGCACTCAACAGCCAGATTCGGGAGGCGCTCGAACAAGAGAACTTGGATATTGAACGCATCCAAGGGTTGCTTAAAGAAGCGGCCACCACGCGTATTCCTCTCGACACCCCGACGCTCGAGTATGTCCTAAGAAAAAGGGCTGAGCGCAAAGCCGAAGAGTTGGGTTCGTCTCCCGACGATCTCACTACTTTGGAACAGCTCGAAAACGTAGTGAACCTGGCGCATTCAATGCCTTTCGCGGTGAACTTCTGGCAAGTGGAGAACCTCTATGCCCAGAATATGGATGGTGTCTATAGCCGGAACCGTGCCCGCGCAGAACAAGGGGACGAGACAGCCCGTGCCTGGGTAGAACACTTTACCCATCTCGCTGAGAAGCTCCACCTGCGAGTCCAATAGATGACCCAGCCCAGAATCCCAGTCGCATCCTATCGTCTGCAGTTTCATTCGGGAATGCGATTTGAGGATGCCCGAGCTCTGATTTCGTATTTCCACGATCTTGGTATCACCGATCTATATGCGTCTCCCATTCTGCAGGCGCGACGCGGCAGCACCCACGGTTACGACATCACCGACCCAACCAAGCTGAATCCGGAACTCGGCAGCGAAGAGGACTTTGAGAACCTTGCTCGACAGCTTCAGGCCCACCGAATGGGCCTACTGCTTGATATTGTGCCCAATCACATGGCAGCAAGTAGTGAGAATCCCTGGTGGATGGATTTACTCGAAGACGGACCGGCTTCCGCCTCAGCTTCCTATTTTGATGTTGACTGGCACCCTCCAAGCCGCTCTCTGGACAATCGGATTCTTCTTCCACTCCTTGGCGATTCGTACGCTAATTCGCTCGAAAACCAGCAACTCACTCTGGTCTTCGAAGAGGGCAGCTTCTACATCCGATACTTCGATATTAAGCTGCCGGTCGCCGCCAAACCTTATCGCCAAATCCTTAGTCACCGACTGGACAAACTAAAGCAAAAAATAGGTGACGCATCCTCGCCGATCCAGGAGTTGGAAGGAATTCTTTCCGCACTGGATCGATTGCCGGAACGTTCCGCGCTCCTGGTCGAAAAAGCTGGCGAAAGACGACTCAATCGCTCCGCCATTAAAGAGAGACTATGGCGACTGTATACCACCTCGGCGGACGTGCGGCGCTTTGTTGACCAGAACGTGCGAATCTTTAATGGCACCTCGACCGGCTACTTTCCGACCAGGCGTACCTGCTTGCCTTCTGGCGAAACAGTAATGAGGCCATCAACTATCGTCGCTTCTTTACTATTACGGACCTCGTTGGAATTCGCGTGGAGGATCCGGTGATCTTCGACTCCGTACACGCAGTGATTCTGCGCCTGGCTGAAAAAGGCCTGATCACCGGCCTACGCATCGACCACATTGATGGGCTGCGCGATCCCAAGGGCTATCTGAAACGTTTGCAGGATCATCTGTTCCCGGGCACAGCGGAAAACCAGTCCGCACCTTTTTATGTGGTAGTTGAGAAGATCCTCGGCAATTGCGAATCGTTGCCACCGGAGTGGCCAGTCTACGGCACCACCGGCTACGACTTCGTCAATATCGTGAACGGCATTTTTGTGGAGAAGAGCAATGCCACAGAGATCGATCGCATCTACCGCGAGTTTACAGTCCTGAAACTCGCTTACGAAGATCTGGTTTACGAAAAGAAGAAGCAGGTCATGCAAACTCTGTTGGCAGTCGAGATGAATGCCCTCGGACGCCATCTTAGCCGCCTTGCCGAACAGGACCGTTACGCTCGCGAGCTGCAACGCGGCAATTTGGCGCGGGCACTGGTCGAGACCATCGCTTGTCTGCCGGTATACCGCACCTACATCCGGAGTTTCGACGTGAGCCCGCAGGACTCGCAGTACATAGAAACGGCTATCGCTGCGGCACGCGGGCGCAATCCAGAGTTGAATTCCGATTGCTTTCAATTCGTAAGGCAAGTGCTACTGCTGCAGCAGGGGCCGCAACTATTTCCCGAGCAGAGAGAAGCCCGGCTGGCGTTTGTCATGCGCTGGCAGCAATTTACCGGTCCCATTATGGCGAAGGGGTTCGAGGACTCTCTTCTCTATGTATACAACCGCCTGGTGTCTTTGAATGAGGTAGGCGGCAATCCACATTCACCGGGCATCGCCTTGGCGCAGTTTCACGAGCTCGGGCGTGACCGCCAAAAATCGTCGCCCTTTACGCTTAACGCCACCTCCACTCACGATACCAAGCGTGCCGAAGATGTGCGGGTGCGAATCGATGTGCTTTCAGAAATCCCTGCGCAATGGGAGAAGCATCTCCAACGCTGGCGGCGGCTCAACCAGAGAGAAAAGCAAGTAACAAATGGGACGGCGGTTCCCACCCCAAACGAAGAAATTCTGCTGTATCAGACTATGATCGGTGCCTGGCCGCTGCAAGATGACAAGATTCCAGCCTTCCGTCAACGTCTGCAAGACTACATGATTAAGGCGACTCGCGAGGCCATGGTGCACACTAAATGGACGGTGCCGAACGCCAGCCACGAGAAGGCCCTCATTGCCTTCGTGAAAGCCATAACCGAGCAGTCAAAAAATAATGAGTTTCTGAAAGACTTCCTACGTTTCCAGAAGGATATTGCCTATTGGGGAGCGTTGAATGGATTAGCGCAGGTGCTGATCAAAATCACCTTCCCTGGTATTCCCGACTTTTATCAGGGATCAGAGCTTTGGGACTTGCGACTGGTGGACCCTGATAACCGCGGGCCCGTGGACTTCGCGCAACGCATGGGGATGCTCGACGAACTGAAGAAAAAACAGCGTTGTTCTCCACAATGTTTCCGCGAGTTACTGGATCACTGGCAGGATGGCAGAATAAAGCTCCACGTGATTGCAAGATCTTTGAATTTTCGGACCGCTAATTCCGACCTGTTTCTTCACGGGGACTACCTCCCACTTGAGGCGAGCGGAGACAACCGCGACCACGTCTGCATATTCGCACGACGCACTAAAGATAACTGGGCGCTGATCGCAGTACCGCGGCTTCTTACGAAACTGGTTTCGCCGGGGCAGCCGCCCATGGGCGAAGATGTTTGGGGAAACGGCACCATGGTCCTGCCCCGCAAGGGGCCGAAGCAATGGCACAACATCCTCACCGGAGAAGAAATAACCGCCGCATCTTCCCGGCGCGTCAGCGTGTTGCATCTTAGCGACCTGTTCAAACATTTTCCGCTAGCGCTACTCTCCTCCGGCGCGACACAAGTGCTTTAGTTCTTCTCCCCGGTCCCGTCGAAGCGGCCGCACCCGAACCGCGATCAAACCTCACTTATGCGGCTATATTCGTGACCTTCGTAACTTTATTCCGGCCGTGCTACAGAGCTACTGTCAGTTCTTGCGCTCCTCGCGGAAAACTGACTTCCTATGAAACACCTTAGCCTCATCATTATTACTACCGTCCTCCTACGGGCGATTAATATCTCTGGGCAAGCGCCCGCCCCCAGTTCTTCGGTGGCGGCAAATGCGTCCGTTTCCCCGCTCGTTCTTAAAGACGGAACTGCAGTTAAGCTGAAAACTGGACGATCAGTGTCTTCCGTTGATGCCCGGGTCGGCGACATCGTCAATTGCGAAGTCATCGAAGAAATCCACCTCGAAAACACAGCCATCATTCCTAAGGGCGCCGCGGCGCTCGCGACCGTGACGGCGGTGCAGCCCAAGCGCGGAATCGGCCGAGGAGCGAAGGTGGATATAAGCATTGAGTACGTTCAACTGGCGAATGGCAACAAAGCACCTCTGCGCGCGGCGCAGGACATGAATGGGACGGCACAAACCGCCTCTCGAGTCGTGATTAGCCCTGTCTCTCTCCGCGGTAAAGAGGTAACCATTCCGCAAGATACGGAGTTCACGGCCTACGTGAATGGAGAATTTCCAGTTAACGCAAGCGCCACTCCGGGCGCTGGTCTTAGTCCTGGCCCTTCCTTCAACAGGACCACCGAGCTGAATATTTCATCCATCCCAAGCGGAGCGGAACTCAGCGTTGACGAGAGAATTGTAGGCGCAACCCCTCTGCGGGTGATCGTTGGCCCTGGGGATCATACGATTGCGATTCGTCAGTCAGGATACATGGGCTGGACACGCGTCATTCACGTATCTGGGGAAAATATGAAAATCGATGCGACCCTAGCCAGGGGTGCTAATGCCGATTTCGGATACGATTCGTCAATTCCCCTTCCCACTTGTGCTGTGGCATCGGGTTGTCCGAACTCGTCCCTCGGCGCTGCCGGACGAATGGCCAGGGCCAAACGAACCCAACAAGGCAATCAAAGCGAGAGTAAGCCGAAGCAATAAGGGCAGGACACCATTGACGTGAGCCGTTTCATGTAGGCTTCGATTAGGGAGTGGTGTCTCCCATTTCAAACATTTCCATTTCACGGTGCCAATCGGATTCAGCATGGCCGTGAATCAAACGCACACAGCGATTCCAGCGCAGAATTGCTTCATCATTTCCTGTCGGCCGAATCTTTTCCGCCTCGCCGTAACAGCGCATCGCTTCCTCCAGAAGCACCATCAAGGTGTGCGGTGGTCGGCCGGCGTGAAGCTGGGCTTTGGCTCGCCTCTCATGCAGGAGTCCCGTGTAATAGAGCTTTTCATAGCGGTCGGTGAGCTGTTGAAAAATGGTCTCCACTTCGGAGTACCGATCAGACGAACTGCCGGTGAACTGATCTGTAATCGCCAGGCCCAGCATGCGCAACGCCAATTGGTGTCCAGGGTCTACCGCCAGCACGTCCTGACAGATGGATTCTGCCTCTTCCGGTTCATTTAGAAAACGATAAAGTTCAACTTTTGATAGGGCAGCGTCCACACTTTCCGGGGAGATCGATTTCAGCTTGTACTCCATAAAACCTCCTTCAGTGTTCTGCGACGGACTTGCTCACCTTCTTCCCAAGTTTTCGCAGCAACCAATGCCAGGGATCGTAGAAATCATCGACCACGCGTTCTTTGAGAGGAATGATTGCATTGTCGGTGATGCGGATTCCCTCGGGACAAACTTCGGTGCAGCACTTGGTGATGTTACAGAGGCCAAGCCCGAGTTGGTCTTTGAGCAGGTGAGTGCGCGAGAGGCCATCGAGGGGGTCCATTTCCAGGGCAGCCACTCGCACAAAGAATCGCGGACCGCCGAATTGCTCCTGCTTGCCGTGCTCACGCAGAACGTGGCAAACGTTTTGACACAAGAAACATTCAATGCACTTGCGAAATTCCTGCACCCGATCAATGTCGGGCTGGTACATCTTCCATTCCGTCCCAGCACGGGGCTGGAACGGCGGAATTTTCTTATTCACTCTGTAGTTCCACGACACGTCCGTCACCAGGTCTTTGATGACCGGAAAAGCCTTCATGGGCAGGACGGTAATGGGTTTATCCTGCGGCAACGCATCCATGCGAGTCTTACAGGTGAGGCGCGGCCGCCCGTTGACTTCTGCCGAGCACGAACCGCACTTCCCTGCTTTGCAGTTCCAGCGCAAAGCCAGGTCAGGCGCCTGATGCTTCTGCACGTGATGCAGCGCGTCGAGCACTACCATGCCAGGGGCAACTGGCACTCGGTACTCCGCGAGTTCGCCACCCTCACGCGTGCCACGGAAGATTTTCAAGATGGCCTCAGCCATAGCTAAGCTCCGGCTCCCTTTTCGTCAGCAAGTAACGATTGCAAATCCCCCGGCATCTGGGGCACCGGCATCTGGCGAAGTTCCATGCTCCGCCCTCGACGCGATATAACAGTGTTTTGCTTTCCCCAAGCGGCGTCGAGGTTGGGGCAGTCAATGCGGCTGTGCGCTCCCCGACTCTCCCGCCGTGCCAGGGCGCTGCGAGTCACCGCTTCCGAAACTGTCAGCATGGATTTCAGATCGCGGGCGAGATGCCAGCCCGGGTTAAACATTCGGGAGCCACTGACCGCCAGCTGCTCACTTCGTTCTTGTAGCTGCTCGATTTTCTTCAGCGCCGAATGCAGGTCTTCTTCGGTGCGAAAAATGCCAACCATTTTGCATGGTTTCCTGTAGATCGCTATGAAGCACGTATGGACTTTCCCCATCTCGCCGTTCAAAAGGGGCCAGCAGGTCTCGCCTCCATAACGGCGGCTTGGATTTTCTGCCACCGAGCAGGCGGGTGGATCGAGAAAAAAAGCGCGGTAGTAGGCTTTGCGATAGTAATAACAAGTGAGCCGGAAGCTGAGCGGCCCACCCAGAATCAGCAACGCCGGAGAAAATGGCCAGTAGTGATGATGCACATCAATGAGTGGGGAGTAAAAAGGAGACAGATAAGGTCCCCACTGGAAGTAAGCTCCCTCAAACGCCCTGAAGGTCGCGTACGCACCGAATCCCCCCAGTCCTACAACCACCGGGACGATCTGGAGCCACCAAGCACTCGGTCCCGATGTGCCTTCCACTCCGGCGTTTCCAACAGAAGCCATGGCTCCTCCTGCCCCCACCAGCTCTTCGTGCCCATGAATTGCCACGCCGACCGCACTAGCCGAAGAACGGGCATTATAGTCCGCGCGACGAAGGAAAGGGAAAGGCAGAGATCAGGCTATCCATCTATTTGGGATGTAACCGTTCTGAGGAAGGGCGGTTAGCGCAACAATGCGATGTTATGCGCCACGATAGCGCCTTCTCCGGCAAGAATGAGGCGCATAGTGATGCGCTCGGCGCGGTAATGATGCATTACGTGCAGCAGATACACGGTGCCCAGGCCGGCGCCGAAGCCCAGCGCGGAGGCTGTCGTCTGCCCGACCACGCCTCTGGTGACCAGCGGACGCATAAGCGGATTCGCTTCCCTGAGACCTTGATTCAAGCCTCGCTGAGTCGTGATGGCATCAGCCGCAACTTGTGCCGCCAATATCGAGAAGTTAATCTTGTTTTCCGTGCTCCAGAATTTTTGTGTGCTGGGAGTAGCCGGTAAATAATCTGTAATCACGGCTCTTTCCTGGCCTCGAGCGGCCGGCATGGCGGCCAGAAACAACCCAACAACCAAAAAACTGCTGATTCGGCGCATCATAGCATCTCGGTTTCAGGCCGGTCCGGTGGACTCGCTGCTGTCTCAATAGCGTAGGCCGCACGTTCCAAATGGCGGAGACTATTGTGTCGGGGAAGCCCGATGCTAGCCCACGCTTGCTGTCAACGCAAGTGGTCACATCGATGCCAGCTTCGTCCAAAGTTCATGACCTAACGTGTTGTGGACAGTCTCGGGCGTGCGATTGCGTTCGCTTCGGTAGGAATATGAGAGAACTGGCTGAAAAGACTTGGAGGCGCGGGTGGGAATCGAACCCACGTATAAAGGTTTTGCAGACCCTCTATCAGCAGCTCTAACCGTTTCCGATTCAATACAGTCTTTCCTTAAACCAAAATTCTGTCCGCTATTTGTCCGCCTGGATTACAGAGCACTGGAGGAAACTAAATGCAGATACC
>Ga0209690_1002630_pt1 | contig 10220 bp, 6 predicted proteins | sample GraSoiAngelo_150_FD_186164 | JGI IMG/M metagenome (GOLD analysis project Ga0209690, IMG submission 186164) | Grasslands soil microbial communities from the Angelo Coastal Reserve, California, USA - 14_1009_09_40cm (SPAdes) (version 2) | ecosystem: Environmental > Terrestrial > Soil > Grasslands ...
CCCCTCGCTTGCCATCTGGAGGGATCAGAAGTTGCTGTCCGATGTACAGATAATTGGGATTTTTTAGCGTGTCCGCATTGGCCTGGTGAATCTGGGGCCACTTATGCGACGCACCGTAAAATCGGAACGCCAAACGGCTAAGTGTATCGCCCGCCGTCACTGTATACGTTTGCGGCAGACTCGACGCACCAAGTGCTATCGAAGCGGCTTCCTTGACGGGTGCCGGTTTGGGTTTTTCTTTAATGACCGGAGAAGCAGGTGAAGAACCGGCGTCTTCACGACTCGCGACGACCGGTTGGGCTTTGTACAGACGGTCAATAAACCCAGATTTGTCAAGCTCCCTGATGAAAGTCAGATCCACAAACTGATCTGGCGTAGCCGCCTCTGCTTTAGGGTTTTTCGAGGCCATTTCCTTCAGCACGATGCGAATTCCTTTCATCGTGGGATAAGGTTTTTCCGGAACAAGGTTAAGTCCGACGGCTTCATAGGTCTCTTCCAAGGCCTCCATGTCATCGGTTTTCAGATATTTCCGATAAATGGCAAGCGTCTCTTTCCGGTGAGTCTTAAAGTAGTGGATCGCCTCGACGAAAGCTTTCGTCATATTACGAACGAGCGCCGGTTTGGATTTGATCAACCCTTGGGTGACCGCAAGCCCGTTTTGGGGGTATTCAAGACCCAACATTTGAAGGTCGGCCAGCGTATTGAAGCCCGCCTTCTTTGCTTTTGCGGTTACGGGAATAGCTATCAAGGCGCCTTGGATCCTTCCTGACGCAAGCGCGGCGAAACGTTCGGGTTGACTGCCGATCTGGACAAGGGTGACATCCTTTCCAGGCACGAGCCCATATGTTTCCAAGGCATAGCGAGTAGCAAAATCGGACGAAGAGCCAAATCGGCTGACCGCCAAGCTTTTGCCCTTCAAGTGGTCGGGCTGGGTGATATCCTTGGAAACCATAAGCTTATAATCCAGGGTATTGAGGAATCCAGCAGTCATCACCACTCCAGAGCCTTGTAGGTTGCTCTGGATGACAGCGGCTCCTGAAACCGCAGCGGCGGTCACGTCTCCAGAAACCAAGGTTTGGACAACCAGGGGTGCTCCCTCGATATATATAAGCTCAACATCAAGTCCGTTTTTGCGAAAAAACCCTTGCTCATAGGCTACCCATATCGCGGTTTGACTGCCTGAAATACCAGAGTAAGCAATCCGGACTTTTTCCACTGGCTGATCGGCCGCGTTTGCCGCGACGGGATAGAAAAAGGTGAGCAGCCCGAAGACGTAAAAGACGACTGACGGTAAAACGACTGGTCTTCGATATAGTCTTTTGTCCATTTGCTTCTCCTTTGGTACAGATTCTCTGTTTCGCTTCTAGGCTCGACCGAGCCGCAGCATCGCCGCTTTAAGGCTCGCACGCATGCGTTCCAGAGAACGGGCCAAGTCTCCAATCTCGTCGCGCGATTTTACGCATTCTCCACCTGCTTCCAGATCACCCCTGGTGACCTTTTCCGCGGCTTCTGTTAACCGAACAATGGGCCGAACAAACCAATGGGCCACAAGAAACGAGAGCAGCGCACCGATGAAGGGCACGATGGCAATTATTCCGATAAGAGGAAACAGGGCGCGTTGGATCTCTTTTTCCATGGCATCTGCCCAAAACCCGACATGTACGATACCAACCTGCCCCTCAAGAACTGGGACGCTGGTTTCGTATACTGTTTTTTTCTGCAATGATAATTCGCGCCGGTAGACCAGGCGCTGTCCGCCGACAGGGAGTCCTTGCCTGAGTTCCGGGGGAAAGGTTCCCAAGGTGTGGGCAACGATATCTCCTTTACCGTCTTCGATAAAAGCGTACGCCACGCCATCGAGAAGCGTATACTTTCGTATCAGAGCGTTAAGGGCTAGAAGATTTTTTCCAACGATGTGGCCTGCGGCGGCATCGCTCAAGTTGGTGGCTATGGCCAGGGCTCGTTTATCGAATTGATCTCGAAGCGTGTGTTGGATGATCTGGTATGCCGCGGCAGCCACAAAAGTGCACAAAATTAGCATTACGCCTGTAAAGGCCCCGCCGATCTTCCACTTGAGTCCGATACGTGTTTGGAAACGGGTCTCATTCACCCGCCCAACCAATGCGGTCAGCTCTCCAAGTTTTTTCCGCTGGAAGGTGTCCCGCGATTCGCCGCGCGCAGTGATTTGATCATCGGAAACCAGACTGGTCATGGGTGTCGTAGCTTCGGCGGCTGCGTGAGTCCTGTGATCAAAAAATTCTGGAGAGACGGCGGGTGGTTTAGCCTCCGTCGGGGAGACCGCCACCGGCTCAGGCGCGCGAAGAGAGACGGCTGGTGCCTCATCTCGATCGCCCATCTTTACCTCGGTTTCGTTTGTTTCAGTTTTCGGGTTGATCCTTGCCGTTGGAGCCACTGCTATCTCCGGGGCCTCACTTCGACCGCCCGTCTTTACCTTGGTTTCGTTTGTTTCAGTTTTCGGGTTGATCCTTACCGTTGGAGCCACTGCTATCTCCGGGGCCTTACCTCGATCGCCCATCTTTACCTCGGTTTCGTTTGTTTCAGTTTCCGGATTGATCCATACCGTTGGAGCCACTGTTAGTTCCGGGGCCTCACTTCGATCGCCCATCTTTACCTCGGTTTCGTTTGTTTCAGTTTCCGGGTTGATCCCTGCCGCTGGAGCCACTGCTATCTCCGGGGCTCCGATCTCCGGGACTTCGGCTCCCCGTTCCAACTGAAATCCGCTGGCCGCCTTCATGACCATGTAGGCGGAAGCCTTTTTGTTGGCAGCCTCGCAGGCTAACGCGAGAGAGTTGTCGCAAATGATGTTGACTAGCCGGGGCGTTCCTGCGGAATAGAGCCAGATAGCTTCGAGGGCTTCTTTAGTGAAAATCTCTGGACCGTCGTAACCCGCTACGTGCAGACGGTGACGAATATAATGTTCTACTTCATCCATCGTCTGCAAGGCGCAGAGACGGTGCTGAATAGCGATTCTTTGCTTGATCCGTCGCATCGAGGGTTTACTCAATTTAGTCTCTAGTTCCGGCTGTCCCACCAGCACAATCTGGAGCAGTTTTTCATTATCTGTCTCCAAATTTGAGAGATCGCAGAGACTTTCGAGCGCCGCATCGCTAAGATTTTGCGCTTCATCGATCAGTAAGGCGACCGTATGCCCGTTTTTGAGTTGCTGTAGTAAGTAGCCGTGAACCTCGTGGATCATTTCTGATCCGGGTTTTTCTTTACTCGCCAGCCCAAGATCCTGGACCATAAGTTCAACGAGGGCGTGAGAAGTAAGATGGCTAGCGGAAACGAAGACAAACTGGACGTTTGCCTCGAGGTTGCGCATAAGTTTACGTAGGAGGATCGTCTTGCCCGTCCCCACTTCCCCCGTGAGGAGCATAAACCCCTTCTTGGCTTTGATCCCATAAACCAGGGCAGCCAGAGCTTTCACATAGACCGGGTTGCTATAAAAGAATCGCGGGTCCGGCGTTACGCCAAATGGCGTCTCTCGAAACCCAAAGTGACTCTCAACGTCTTCATCTAAACTAAGAAGCTCGGTCATTTTCTCTGTCTCCTTTACAAATACAAAAGGATCATTACCACGATCTTTTGCAGACTCGTCTACGTTCGCGTCCGATTTTTGGGACAGTTAAGATACATTTGTTGTCGTACGAGAAGGAAATGTTTTTGCTGCAAGTGGCCCGAGAACCAACTCATAATCCATTTCATTTTTCATTGTCAAGAGGGGAATTGTTTGGTGAATCAACACGCATATGGGCACGTTTGCACGCATGAAGGAGTTTCCCCGCCTGGAAGGCGAGGCACGGGAGCAGAGACATGGACTCTGGCAGTTGCCCCGAGAGCCTTGACTCTCCCTCATCTCTGGCGATATATATGCGCCAGTTCCATGGCCAAATACCTAACTCCGCGCCGTTGTCCAAAGTGTGGTAATTGCTTCGGCGTGATCATCGGCGAAGTTCCGCGCCTCTTCCGTGAGATTCCCATAACCGGTTTGTGCTTTCGTTGTCACTACCAAATTCACTGGACGTTAATTCGCGAATCTACCACCCGGACGCAGAGAGACAAGTTTCGAGCGAGTAAGAGAACGGCACGAGTTGACAAGATAATCAACTAGGGAGGCGGAACGTAAGCGGCGCGCCTCTACTCTAACAAGCTCAACTTTTCTTTTGTAAGGACGATTCTTTACAATCTTCTTCCTCTCGAAGGTCGTGGCAGCTTTTACGTTGCTTTCAGTAGCTGCTGCTAACCAGGCAGGGAACGATCCGACAGCAATAGTAAAAGCTCCGGCGAGAAGTATTTTTAGTGGCTTCTTTTCGATACCTCCTTGATTGTAATCTGAGCATCCATAAAACAAGCATCAAAGGAGCGGTCTTGACTCATGGCTCCGGCTCGAATTAATTTTGGGATGATGCATGCCGTTAGCAGATGGGACATAGGTTTTTTTGCTGGGGCAGCCGATGAAACCGTCGATCGCTGAATCATCAGCCCGGCAATTGTTCGGCTACAACGATTCTGAAACAGTTAAGAGCAGCGGTTGCTAACCTAATCTTGGGGGTAGCACTGGTATTTGGCGTGACCACCGAACCACGTTGTCCCGCCTGTCGTAGCAAACTTGTCAGACGGTCCCATCGAAGAAATCTATGGGAAAAGGCTCTAACCAATATTTCAATCCTTCCTTTCCGCTGCGTTGATTGTGGACATCGATTCTGGGGACGGAAACTGCCTGGCCTGCGGTGATCCTTGCTGGCTGTGGATACCTTCAAAGATAAGCGAATTCTGTACGTAGTTGCGTCAACATAAATAACGGCGCCAAAAAACCGCCTGCATTTTCCCTGTCCTATCTAAGAACTCGCTTCTGGGTCAGATTCTTGAAAATACGGTCGTAAGAATTCTTGACATATAAAATATTTGAATATAAATAATCAACAAGTCATTGAGAAGCCGTTCCCGCCCATCTGACGCTTAGGACAACGTGAAAAAATGAACGCGCAAATCAAGGCACTTCGCAGGTTCGGTCAAGGGACGCACTGCTTACGCCCCTTTCGAAATTCATACACCTTTGATCTTTATCGAGACCCGTGCGCAAGAATTTTGGGGAAATCAATCGGGGACAAGGAAACTGACTGGCATGCCAGAAACCTATTACGCTGACTTTCGGTCCTATCTAGAAGAACTTGATAAGCGTGGCAAGCTCCGCCGCTGGAAGCGGGCGATCAACAAAGATACCGAACTGATGCCACTGATGCGCCTCCAGTATCGAGGAATCCCGGACGAGCGACGGCAGGCATTTTTGTTCGACAACGTGTTCGACAGCCGAGGAAAAAAGCACGCCATCAAAGTCCTCACCGGCATGTATGGATCTTCGAGAGAAATCGCCGCTCTTGGATTGGGCTGTTCGGAGCCGCTGGAAATATATGAAAAGTGGCGCCAAGCGCTTGCGAAACCCATCGAACCCCAGCTGATCAACCGGGCTCCGGTTCAAGAGGTGGTCTACAGCGGAAGCGAGCTACGCGAATTCGGCGTGACGAGTTTGCCCGCGCCCGTTGAAGAGCCGGGGTTTAGCGGCGGGATCCGCGTTACGGCGCCGTTTATTACCAAAGATCCGGAGACTGGAATACGAAACGTCGGCATGTACAGTGGCCACTTTCGCGGCGAAGAGAAACTGATCGCTGGAATCGCGCGCACCCACCATGCGTCGCTCTATCATCACGCAAGCGCGGTGCGCCGAAACGAGCCGCTGCCCGTCGCCATCGTTCTCGGAGCGCTACCCGACATCAACTTCGTTTCGGCAGCGAATCTCCCCTATGGGCTGGATGAACTCGCCGTCGCCGGTGGTATCCGCGGTCGAGCCGTGGAGCTCGTACGTTGCAAAACCATTCCCCTCGAAGTTCCAGTCGAAGCGGAGATTGTGATCGAAGGCGAGATGTCTGTCGACCAGCAGGAGCGTGGCGAACCGTTTAGCGATTATCCTGGCTACCTGATGACCGAGCGAGGCTTGCGTCCGGTGATCCATATAAAGGCCATAACTCACCGGCGTGATCCGATCTTCACGGCGATTCTTGTGGGATTGCCGCCCAGCGAATCGAACGGAATCTCCCGCACCTGCCGCGAGATGATGCTTTACAATTTTCTTAAATATGGCTGCGCCATGCCGGAGGTGTTGGAAGTGTCCTGTCCGGAAATGGGCGGGGGGTGGAACTGGTGGGTTATACGGATGCGAAAAAGCCATCCCAGCAAACCGAAGCAGGCGCTCCATGCGGCCACGGGCATGGACCCGACGAGCAAAGTCATTATCGTCGTTGACGAAGACATCGATCCGAAGGACCCGGACATGGTGATGTGGGCGCTGAGTTTCGCCATGCAGCCGCATCGCGACGTGCAAATCATTAGCGGTCGAGTGCCTCTACTAGATCCTTCGGCTTACTCATTGATGACGAATGCCGAAGATCGGAGTTTTCCGCCGCCCATCGGCTGTTCCGGATTGTTGATCGATGCAACCCGCAAGGGGCCCTATCCGCCCGTAGGATTGCCGAAGAAATCTTTCATGGAAGGCGCGTTGAAGATTTGGCAAGAGGAAAAGTTGCCGGAGCTGAAACTCAAAACTCCGTGGTTTGGCTATCCGCTCGGGCACTGGGATGCTCAGGATGACGCGCTGGCTGAAGCCGTAACACGCGGGGATTATTTTCAGTCCAAGCAAGAGAAAGGACGGGGTTAACGTGGTCAACCGAGAAACCAGCTACGAAAAATGGATGCGCGAGGAAAATATCCCAGTCGCCGAGGGGTACGGGATCGAAGACGTTACGACGTTGCCGCGAAAGCCTTGGGCGCGAACAGGCGGAAAGGGCGCTTATATTCAGCTCAAGGGCATGGAAGGGTTCACGGGCATGTACGTCTGTGAGATCCCCGGCGGCGGAGCTCTGCATATCGAACGGCATCTCTATGAAAAAGTCATTTGTATTCTTCGTGGTTTTGGCGCGACGGAAGTATGGTCCGGCAACAACGGAAAGAAAATCCAATTCGAATGGCAGCAGGGAAGCCTATTCGCGGTTCCGCTTAATTGTACGCACCGAATGATCAACGGCAGCCGCGAGCCGGCGATTTTCCTGGCGGTGACAAGCGCGCCTTTAATGATCGACCTCTTGCACGACGTCCCGTTTGTGTTTGGTTGCGATTACAGATTCGACGAGCGGTTTGACGGGCGGGCCGATTATTTCGTGCCGACCTCAGATCGGAAATTTCAGGGGGGCTTTTTTAACTGGGAATCGAACTTTATCGCGGATGCTCGCGGGGCGCTCGTGGATCCTTCCGAGGCGAAGGGATACGGCGTGCGCATCACCTCGTTCGATATGGGCGGCAGCACTTTGGTCGGTCATCTCGCCGAGTGGCCGGTGGGGCGTTATCACAAAGCGCACTACCACACGGGGGGCGCGATTCTTTTGATACTCCGCTCGGAAGGATACACCCTCATGTGGCCGCAGGAAGCCGGGATACGCCCGTACCAGTCGGGCAACGGCGATCAAGTTGTCAAAGTGAATTGGCGCGAGGGCAGTGTTTTGAGTCCGCCGACCGGTTGGTTTCACCAACACTTCAACACCGGAAAGGAAAAGGCGCGCCAGTTAGCATTCCGCTACAGCAGCCAATCCGGGAAATATCTTTTCGGAGTCTGGAAAGCGATCAACAAGGAAGGTGTGCGTACCAGCATACGCGAGGGTGGAACGCTGATCGAATACGAAGACGAAGATCCGCAGATTCGCTCCGACTTCGAAGCTGCCATTGCGCAGGTCGGTGTGCCGATGGAGATGCCGGTTTTCACTTATCTGAATGATCTGTAGATAGGCATGTCGTTCGAGGAAATCGGAACGGTCCGCGGTCGAACTATCGCTTCGACGATTCTTTTTCTCTTACTGCCCGCTCTTTCGTTATCGCAGACCGCCAAACCGAACTGGCAAGTTGAATGGGAAAAAACCCTCGAGGCAGCCAAGCGCGAAGGGAAAGTCGTTGTGTCTGTACCGACGAGCGCGGAGCTACGCAAGGAGTTGGAGGCGGGATTTCAGAAAACGTTTCCTGGCATCGCGCTCGAGCTCAGCGTGGCGCGCGGGGCAAGCAACATCAACAGAATCGTGGAAGAACAAAAGGCGGGCGTGCGTAACTATGATCTCCATATCGGCGGGACGACTTCGATCATCACGGGCCCTCTGGCACAGAATCTTCTGGAACCTATCATGCCTTTGATGATCCTTCCCGATATCAGAGAGGCGAAGAATTGGTGGGGCGGTCATATCTGGGCTGATAATGCGAAGAAATATATCTACAGTTTTACGGCTTACGTGACCGAGACCGCTTGGTACAACACGAACCTGGTCAAGCCCGAAGAGATTACTTCATACGATCATTTTTTGGATCCCAAGTGGAAGGGAAAGATCGCGATTTTGGACCCGCGCACGCCGGGCTCCGGAGAGTCCACCTGGGGTTTTTTGTGGAAAATCAAAGGAGAGCAATATTTAAATAAGCTTGCGGCCCAGGAGATGATCGTCGGTCGAAATCTCCGCCAACTGGCGGAAATGGTAGCGAGGGGCAGAGCGTCTCTCTCGATTGGTATTTCGTACTATACGTATTTGCCGTTCGTGAAGGCCGGTCTTCCCATCAAGCCCCTGTCGGTAATCAAAGAAGGTTTCTATGCAGCGTCCGGAAGCGGCAATGTTACAGCGCTGAAGAATGCGCCTCATCCTAACGCGGCAAAAGTATTCTTGAATTGGCTTCTATCGAAAGAAGGACAGACGGGTTTTACGACGGCGCTGGGGCAGCCTACGCGCCGTTTCGATGTGGACACGCAATGGACCAGAGAATTCGGTCATGTCGCCGCGAAGGAAGTTCTAACCCGGGAAAAATTTGATGAGTTGGAAAATAGCTCGGAAGACGTGGTGAACGAAGTTCGCAAACCAGCGATGGCGTTGGCAGAGAAGCTTTTTCAGTGACGAAGCATTGAGAACTGTAATGTGAAAAATATTTATCGGATCATCGTGCTGTCGCTGTTGAGTCTCGTCGCCGGCACGGCGTCGGCTCAAACGAACCAACCGCGGCCCGCGGACTGGGAAAAAATCGTCGAAGCCGCCAGAAAAGAAGGCAAGGTGGTGGCGTCGATTCCGCCCAGCGCTGAGTTGAGAAAGCTCATGGAGTTGGCCTTTTCGAAGCGCTATGGAATCGGGGTGGAATTCGTTCCCGTGCGTGGTGGCGCGATTATCCGCCGGATGGTCGACGAAGCAAAAGCCGGCGCTCAATATTTCGATTTGCACATCGGCGGAACCGAGTCTGTTATCAGCGGTCTCTTGCCTGAGAATGTTCTTGAGCCGCTGGGACCGTTCTTGATTTTGCCCGAGGTCAAGGATCCTAAGCAGTGGTGGGGCGGCCACATCTGGGTCGATAACGCCAAGCGTTTCGTCTACGCTTTCGACGCCTATCAGACGGTTAGTCTTTGGGCTAACCCCAACGAATACAAGGCGGCGGAGTTTCGTTCCTTCGACGATCTCTTGAATCCCAACCTGCAAGGGAAGATCGGCATCAGCGACCCGCGCACTCCCGGTTCTGGCTCATCCATGTGGTCGTACATGCTCTACATCAAGGGTGAGGACTATCTGAAAAAGTTCGTGGCGCAAAAATTATTCGTCACGCGGGATCTTCGCCTGCTTGCGGAGAATCTGGCCAAGGGGAAAATCGCCATAACCTCCGGTATCGGATATTCGGAGTTTTTCCCATTCATCAAAGCCGGTCTTCCGCTAGCCCCGCTGCCGGTGCCCAAAGAAGGCCTCTACGTCAGCGGCGGCTATGGAAATGTCACCGTTCTCAAAAATCAGCCGCATCCCAACGCCACTAAAGTTTTTGTGAACTGGCTATTGGGCCGGGACGGCCAGGAGCTTTTCTCTAGAGCGATGGGAGTAGGCACGCGGCGTCTGGATGTCGATACCAAGTGGCTCAAAGAGTTCGGCGTACTTGCAGCGAAAGACGGATTGACACTCGAACATTACTATAAATTGGAAAATCAATCGGAGGACAAGATCTACAAGATCAGGGAGCCCGGCGCGGCCATGGCGCGCAAGCTTCTGGGCCAATAGACCATTCTTTGGGCGAGATATGAAACCAATCCTCGTCTTTGTTTTGATCCTTGGCTGGAATGTGCCACACCAATCGGCTTCAGCTCAAACCGG
>Ga0209690_1002631_pt1 | contig 10216 bp, 12 predicted proteins | sample GraSoiAngelo_150_FD_186164 | JGI IMG/M metagenome (GOLD analysis project Ga0209690, IMG submission 186164) | Grasslands soil microbial communities from the Angelo Coastal Reserve, California, USA - 14_1009_09_40cm (SPAdes) (version 2) | ecosystem: Environmental > Terrestrial > Soil > Grasslands ...
TCCCCGAATGAATTGTAGGTGCGGGTGTCTGTGGCGAGACCAAGCTTGGTTGAGGTGATCAATCCATCTTGCGCGCTTCGAGTCACCGCCAGGGGTCCCGAGCCGGTAAGCAAGCCGTCGTTGTCATAAGCCGTTAATGGTGCGCGATGCATCCAGGAAGTTGTTGTTATATATCCTCCAGCGTGGATCAGGCCCCCTGCTCTCGCTGTATGAAGTACCATCAGGAAAAACGGTGGCCTCGGACGTATGGCCGCTCTGTCGCGTCTTGGACTCAGTCGCAGTAAGACCATTGGGCCAGGTGTTGGTAAATTGCTGGGTCGTTGAGGAGCTGGTGGACGAGAATGCAGTTTGGTACTTAGTGATGGGACCCAGCGCCGTCGTTTCGGTTACTGTGCATCCCGAAGTGTTGTTGGCGCGAGCGAAGCTGATTGAACCACCGGCAGGATCCGCATGTTTTAACAGCCGCCCCAAACCATCATAGGAAAAGCTATATATATTTCCCTTGGGATCAGTATAGCTCGTCATTAGTCCGCGCGAGCTATAAGTGAATTTTGAGATTTGGCCTGCAGGATTGGTGATCTGGCTAAGGTAGCCATTCGTATTCACCGCCAGGCTCGTGATCGACTGTTTAATGTGCCAGCATGCAAAATTTAGACCCTTAGCGAGCCACGGAACGCCCTAGCGGCATAGTAAGATTCCGCACCGTTGTGATACACGAAAACAGCGTCGTAGCGGCGATCACAAAAGATGGCGCCGCCGAGTTTTCTGATATCAGAAGGTGTTTTCACCCAGCTCGACGTTTTCGTATCGAAATCTCCAAGTTTCTGCAACTCTCGATATTGTTCCTCCGTTAAAAGCTCAATGCCCATGGCAACTGCCATATCCATAGCGTTATCTTCTGGTTTATGTTCTTTCCTTGACTCCAGCGCTTCACGGTCGTAGCAAACACTTCTGCGGCCTTTAGGACTTTCCGCTGAACAATCATAAAAAATGTATTCGCCCGTCTTTTTATCATGACCAACAACATCCGGTTCACCGCCAGTTCTTTCCATTTCATTGAGTGACCACAGTTTTTCAGCATTAGCTTCCAGCTTTGCTTGCACTTTATCCCATTCAAGACCTTTATGGCGGTTCATGTTTTTCTCAAAACGGGCTTTCAATGCTCTGAGTAGTTCTTCACGTCGTTCTGGTGACAAGTCCTTTTTATTGCTATTAATGTTTCGAGCCCTTATTGCTCTCATAGTCGTCGCTTCCCGCGTTTCTTATCTGTTACTCCGCTGCGCTCGCCCACATGGGGTTTTTTTCGGCTTGTCTTTGCGTTCTTATCAATTCGCAGTCTCCACGCTGTTCGGAGTGCACCCGTCAGTACATCCTCGCTCGCCACGGCCAGGCGAATATGCGTGTGTCCCATCTTTCCCCAGCCGCCAGGAATCGGCAAGAAAATCTCGGGCGCCTCCTCCACAAACGCCGCCTGCTGCTCCAGCGTAAGCATCAGATTTCCGTACCCCCCTGCTTGCGAGGCCAGCGAAGCAAATTTCCTACCTCCTACACGAAAAGCCGGCAATCCTGCGTGGGAGTACTCTTCCACCCCCTCCAGGCTCAGCGCAATCCTGCGAAAATCTGCTGCGGTCGGTGACTCTCTAGATTACGGAGTATCTGACCATCATCGGACGGCATATGTCTACTGCTCCGGGCCGAATCATGGGCAAACCTTCCGTTAAGGCTTTGAGGAAGAGGCTTTCGGAAAGAGTTGCCGACAACACTCTATCTATCGTCAGATTCTTCATGATCCGCCTGTCGAAATCTCGGCTTCCTGTACGTCATACGATCAGGTACATGTAAAACTGTCTTCCAGAAGGAGAAAGATGATGAAGTTTGCATTGTTGATCTACGAGTCGCCGGACGCTTTCGCGTCACGGAAAGGCGATGGAAGTAACGCCTACACCGGCGCCTGGCGCGCCTACCATAAGGCTCTCGTCGAGTCAGACGTGTTCGTCGGAGGCGATCCGCTGGAGGTACCGGAAACGGGAACCACGATAAAAATTAAGGACGGAAAGCGCGGCGTGCAGGACGGTCCGTATGCTGACACCAAAGAACAGCTGGGAGGATTCACGATCATAGAGGTGCCATCCCTTGACGCAGCCCTCGAGTGGGCAGCGCGCTGCCCGGCCGCCTCGTACGGTGCTGTCGAGGTGCGTCCGCTCGCTCCCGAAACCAGGCGCAGGATCGTGGAATGAGTGGAAGTGATGGAGAGAAGGTTGAACGAACGGTCGAGCGAGTGGCACGCGAGTCATACGGGCGCCTTGTGGCCTATCTTTCCGTGCACACCCAGGACTTGGCGGGCGCCGAAGATGCACTGAGCGAGGCTTTGCTCAAGGCGCTGACCGTGTGGCCACGAGACGGCGTGCCCCAAAATCCTGAAGCTTGGTTGCTCACGACAGCGCGCAACTCGATCATCGATTTCTTCCGTCATCAACGAGTAGTGTTAGACAGCGAACCTAACCTCCTACTCCTTACCCAAAACTCAGCGAAGGACCCTTTGGAAACGAACTATCCCGACGAGCGACTGAAATTACTCTTCGTCTGCGCGCACCCGGCGATTGATCCTGCTATGCATACGCCTCTCATGCTGCAAACCGTTCTGGGTCTCGATGCCGTCCGCATCTCCGGTGCTTTCCTGGTTTCACCCAAAACTATGGGACAGCGTTTGGTGCGTGCCAAGACCAAGATCCGTGACGGCGGTATCCGTTTCGAAGTGCCGGAGCGACGTGCACTCCGGCGGCGGCTGGATGCGGTCCTTGAAGCGATTTACGCTGCGTTTGGCATTGGCTGGGACGACATGGCGGGCGCCGATCAGCACGGCCGCGGTCTCGCCGAAGAAGCCATCTGGCTCGCGAGAGTTCTTCTTGAGCAAATGCCTGGCGAAGCAGAGGTTCAAGGATTGTTGGCGCTCATGCTCCACTGTGAAGCGCGGCGCGCCGCCCGGCGCGATCAAGAGGGCCGTTACGTTCCTCTTTCCGAGCAGGATCCGAAACTGTGGTCGCTCCCTGTAATAGAAGAGGCGGAGCGCTATCTCGCAGAGGCGTCCAAATATGGGCGCCCAGGACGTTTTCAACTGGAAGCGGCAATTCAGTCGGTACATGCTGAACGGGCACGCGGCCGCCGTGTTGAGTGGAAAGCGATTGTTCAGTTCTACGCACAGCTGATCCGCATATCGCCGACAATCGGCCGGCAAACTGGATATGCCGCCGCTCTTGCCGAAGCAAGTGGACCGGAACAGGGCCTCGCAGTTCTGGATGCACTCGATCGGGATGTAGTCTCTGCTTATCAACCCTATTGGGCGGTTCGCGCGCATCTGCTACAACGCCTGGGAAGAACTGCTGACGCTTCAGACGCTTACGACCGAGCCATCGGCCTGGCTGAAGATCCAGCTATAAGGCAGTTCCTGCTCAAAAAACGGGGCTGATTTCTTTCTTCGGCCCTGTAGAAATCACCCCACCTCACCCGTCACCTCCATAGAAGCGGCTTAACGATCAAAACTTCGCCGCCTGAGAGGTGAACAATGTGCCCATTCTGTCTGGCAAGTCTCGGACTAGTGGTGGCCAAAACGGTCTCGGCCGGCGGGCTGGCGGCCGCACTCGCCGTTAAAGTCTCGCGCAAAAAGAACCACACAGCAGAAACGATTCCAAACACAAATGAAAAGGAGCAATGAAAATGTCAACACGCACAGTCGAGAACCCGAAAGTAGTTTCCCGAGAAGAATGGCTCGTGGCTCGCAAAAAGCTCCTGGCCAAAGAGAAGCAGCTCACACGCCAGCGCGACGCCATTGCCGCCGAACGCCGCCAGCTTCCCTGGGTCAAAGTCGAAAAGAACTATGCCTTCGATTCGCCAAGCGGCAAGAAAACGCTAGCCGACCTCTTCGACGGCCGAAGCCAGCTGATCGTGTACCACTTCATGTTTGGCCCGGAGTGGCAGGAGGGCTGCCCCAGTTGCTCCTTCAACATGGATCACACGGACGGCGCACTTGTGCATCTGGCGCAACGCGACGTCTCCTTTGCCGCTGTTTCCCGGGCGCCGATTTCCAAAATCGAAGCCTTTAAGACAAGAATGGGCTGGAAGTTCCCATGGGTTTCGTCCTACGAAACCAAGTTCAACTATGACTTCCAGGCCTCATTCACTCCGGAGCAACTGGCCAAAGGCAAAGTCGAATACAACTACGATCTCGTGCAATTCCCCAGTGCGGAAGCGCCCGGCGTCAGCGTCTTCTACAAGGACAAAGATGGCAACATCTTCCACACTTATTCCGCGTACGCTCGCGGCAGCGAGAACACGATCAACACGTACAACTATCTCGACCTCGTTCCCAAAGGCCGCGATGAAGACAACTTGCCGTTCACGATGGCCTGGCTCCGCCACCATGATCGCTATGAGACCGGCTACTTAGCCGATCCCGACCGGCCGTACTGGCCCAAGGCAGCTGTTTAACCCTCGTCGTTCGCAAGTCTCAACGACGCTGTGGCCTGTCGTCTCCACTGCAACGACGGGCCACGACAGGCAACTAGAAGAGAAATTCAACAGAAAGGTTCCAAAGGAGAAACGGTATGAACATTCAGAACAAGACAATCTTGATCACCGGCGCCAATCGCGGCATCGGACGAGCGCTCGTCACCGAGGCACTCAGACGCGGAGCGAAGAGGGTTTACGCGGGTACGCGAAGCGGCGAACTGCAAAACGCTGACAGCCGCGTGACGCCCCTCACGCTGGACGTAACCAACACTGCGCAAATTCAGGCGGCCGTGGAGAAAGTCGAATCTCTCGATATCCTCATCAACAACGCAGGCTTGGCGCTTTACGACGACTTGAGCGATCGTGCCGCGCTCGAACAGAGCCTCGCCATCAATCTCTATGGCCCGTATGGTGTGACCCAGGCTTTCCTGCCGTTGCTGACTGGTTCTCGGGGCGCCATTATTAGCGTTCTGTCGTTGTCGTCCATTGCCGCCGTGCCATTCTCTCCGGCCTACTCGATCTCCAAGGCGGCCGCGTTCTCCCTGTCACAATCGCTGCGCGCTCTTTTGGCCGGACGGGGCGTTAAGGTACATGTGGTCCTGCCCGGCCCCGTGGACACGGATATGACTCGAGAGCTTGACATATCGAAAGCGTCTCCGGAGTCCGTGGCGCGCGCCATCTTCGACGGAGTGGAGAAAGGGGAGGAGGACATCTTCCCTGATCCGATGTCAGCGTCTATCGCTGACAGCTGGCGCAGCGGTGCAGCTAAGCGGCTTGAGCGCCAGTTCGCGGCCTTCGTGCCGGAACGCCGGTGACTGATTCGGCGCTACCTTCCGCCAAGCTTGTGAAAGGCGCCAAGCTCAAGATCGTTCCCGGCGGGCCGCACGGCATGTGCTCGACCTTGAAAGACCAGATCAATGCCGAGCTGCTCGCCTTCTTTCACCACGCCGAACGGAAGGAGGGAGCGTGGAAAAGGTACATATGACAAGGAAACACCGCACTTCTTGTCATACGTCCACCACTCGTCAGTGATCTGTGGGCTCGTTCCCTGATGACGGGCAACCCTGAAATAATCCCAAGGTAAGGTTTGCCGACCATCCGGACAGAATCCTCGTCCCGGACGCCCCACGTGATACCACGGCCTAACGTCTTTGTTGCTCTGTGCGCGAAGTCACCGGTGAGTAGCCCAGAACACGATCCCCGCCGTCAAAACGAGGCACAACAAGACGAGCCCCGGAATGATGAAGGCAAGGCGCCGACGCTTCTTCTGGTGCGATTCCCAGCTCGATTCGTCCACGGTTGTCCACAAGCAGAGGCAGATCGTGGCACTCTTCGGGCCGCAGGCGCGACGAGCTCGAACAGCTCCGAAGGGAAACACGGGAAGCACGGGAAACACTGCCATGCGACCTCTCTGAGTGGGCTACGGTCCGGATAACGTCCAGGTTCCAGCCGCAGCGGCTTTCGCTGGTACCGGCCGCTGCCGGCTGCAAACCGTCTTAGACGGCTCAAAGACGAGATCAAGGCACCTTGCACGCGAAGTTTGCCGCGTCGTTCGTGCTGCCCACGCCGTTGTACTGCGCGACTTGCGGATACGGACACACCGGCCGTGTCATGTTCACACGGTTGTCGCTGACTCGTGAAGCGATCAACCGGTCGGGTGCTATTCCGGATTCGCGCCAACGCTCCATCGCGGCCATCCAGTTCACCTGGTTAGGGCCTGGCCCATCCCCGCAATGAGCCATACCGGGCACCATGAACAGTCTCAGCCAGTCCTCTTGCTTCGGCCCCATCCTTGCCAACACGCTCGAGTAATAGTTGACGCTGTTCTGCGGCGAGATCGCCCCACCCGAGCCGCCGTCGTTCCAGCCGTGGTAGATGAGAAGTTTCCCACCACGAGCCCGAAAGGCCGAAAGATCCGGATTCACGGCGTCGATGAAGCCCGCTTTCTTCTCGACCAGCGAGGTGTCGCGATCCAGGTCGAACGTGCGCCAGTCCCACGCCGGGTCTTCGTGCGCTACGAACCTGAACATGCCCACGTCGATCCCTCCAGGTTCCGGCTTGGCGCCTGTCAGCATGGCCCAGCCCATCTCGCCGCCAGGCACTAAGCCGGGGTAAATCAACTCCCCTGTCCTTCGCGTGGCGGGCGCGTAGCCCATCTTCACGGCTTCTACCTGTCGCGCCGTCAGGCAATCATCCCTGTCGACCCCGCGGCACAAGATTGTTGCGGGATCAAAGTGGCATTGGTGTGGATCTGTCAGGAGTCTGTCCGTCACTCCGTCGAGTGCGTCACAAGCGGCAAGTACAGCCCTATTGACGAGGGCGAGTTTAGCGACGGGGACAACACTCGCCGGATCTTGGAGGGTCCTCGCTTCCACCGCGATCCGCCAGGCGCACAACTGCGTCTGATTGTTCGCAGGAGCGCCGGCGATAATCCCATCGAAGTCGTCTGGATAGCGCTGAGCCTCCATCAGAGCTTGTCGCCCGCCTGTCGAGCACCCCGTCCAGTACGAGAACCGTGGCGCGCGATCGTAGAAAGCCGCAATAATGGCCTTCGATTTCACAGCCATCTCGTGGACGGCGCGATACGCGAAATCTACGACCTTTTCTGGATGTCCGATCGCAAACGAGGCATTTCCACCGACGTGTCCGGTGTCGGTCGATGCCGTCGCGTAACCCTCCTGCAGCGCCGAGGCCAGCGCGCCATAGCTGATGGTTCCCGCCCAACCGCCGTTGCCGACTGCCTGGAACTTGCCGTTCCACGCTTGGGCCGGCAGCCAGACTTCAATCTTGATGTCCGAGTCCGACGAGGGCGTAAGCGTGGCCGCCACACGGCAAAAGGTCGGCAGCTGGCTGAATTGCGGCACCGCAGGGCCGGTTTCAGGCAGAGTGAATGCTCCGGCAGCCACCGTCTTGGCCAAGGTAATCGAAGTGTTCGGGAGCGCTAGGGATGACAAGCTCTCGCACGACGACGCGGCCTTGAGGGCGTGTCCGTGCGTTGTCAGTGCGAGGAGGAGCGCACACGATCCGCCAGTTACCATCTTCATCGCACGTTCCTCCGAAGTTCCGACGAGAGGGCAACAGGACAAAATCCACTCGCTCCACCGGGGAAGTCGCGTTGCTTGCTAACGCTTCCACTGGAAGACGACACCCATTGCTGGCGTAGCTCTGCTTCAGGGAAGCGGAATCCGTTCACTCGCTCATAATACTTCCGAAGAGCAGTGAAGCTGGCCAAATCTGTTGGCCCCGGTGGCGGCGGTTTAGGCGCCCGGAGTGCCTGCATCTCATTAACGTTTGCTCCCTTCCCATTGTCGAAGGCGTAAGAATACGCAGCGTCGAGATAGACCATGCCTGCAATACGATCGGGATGGTTCTTTGCAACCGAACTCATTTCTGCGTCGGCGATGGAGTGCCCCACTAGGACCGGCCTATTCATTTTCAGCGCGTCGATCACCGCCACTACGTCTTCGCCGAGCCGTTCAGCCGGAGTCTGTGTGGCTGAATAACCGGATGTACCGAATCCGCGCCGCGTGATGCCGTAAACATGCCAGCTGGCAGCGAGCTTTGGCGCGAAGTCGTCAAAGACGTGAGCGGTAAAGCCACCGCCGGCTAGAAGGATAATCGACCTGCCGAGACCACCCCAGTCGAGCACCTCCACCTGAACGTTCTTGTCCACGGTCACGAATCGCGTGCTATGGGTTGATGGGTCCTTCCACTGCGAGAGACCTTGCGCGTAAAGATGGCCTATGCAGAAGGCACCCACCACAAAACTGGCCAGCCGACTGTGTTGAGGCATTGAGCTCCCACTCGTTCATCGACTACATACGCGGCTTCGGTCTCCAAAGTTCCCCTGAATTCGACCTGTCTCAGACGTCGCCGCAGGCAGGTTCTTCCCGAGTGACGGGCAACCCTGAACTAATCCCAAGGTAAGAGTTGCCGACAATCCGGGAAGTGATCGCATGGTGGCTCAAACCCAAATCTGAATGCAACCGCTCCAGCAGGTATAACCTTATAAGTCAAATAAGGAGGCAGGTGATGAGGTGGTTGAAAACACCCAGGAATCCCGCTCGGAGAATCAGTTGCGATTCAGCCGGTCATCGAGAAGCAACAGCACACGGTAAAGAACTTCGGCACCGTTGGCTACGTCTTGCCAAGGAGTGAATTCCTTCGGGGAATGGCTGATGCCGTCGGTGCTGGGGACGAAGATCATGGCTATCGGCGCAATCTTGGCAATTTGCTGGGAGTCCTGCCCCGCTTCGCTGGGTAGATCCATGGTGGTAAGGGCGAGGGACTTCGCGGCGTCACGGATGACGGCCTGCAGTGCGGGATCCGTCGGAGCTGGCTCCGTATCGTCTACTGATGTGCAGAGCGTCACGACGTTCTCTTCCTTGTCGATCTGCTTGAATTTCGCTTGGATATGCTCCCACATGCGCTTTATTTTCGCGGCATCGAGATCGCGCAGTTCGACAGGGAACTCAGCGCGGCCAGGTACGACGTTAACGGCTCCAGGTTCTGCCTTCATATAGCCGACCGTACCGACTTGATGGCCGTTTTCCGCACGCACTGCGTCACGAACGGCGAGGACTTCCTTTGAAGCGGCCGCAAGGGCGTCCTTCCGGCGATTCATCGGCGTGGTGCCCGCGTGATTGGCGAAACCCGTGACGACGCAATCCGATCTCTTGATGCCCACGATCCCCTGTACGATCCCGATTGGGATTTTTGCTTCATCAAGGTGAGGGCCTTGTTCGATGTGCAATTCGATAAAGGCCGCCAGCGCTCCTTTCGGAATGCGTGCGTCAGTAAGATGAGACGGGTCCTGACCGTAACGGCGCAGCCAATCTGCTAGGGTCAATCCCTGGTCGTCCTTGCGGCCGAGGATTTCAGGCCCCAGCAGTCCAGCGGCGATACCGGAACCCAGCGTGCCCAGGGCGAAGTGGTTGCCTTCTTCGTTCGTCCAAATGACTACTTCCAGTGGATGGCGGGTCTTCACTTTTGCGTCGTTGAGCGCGCGCATCACTTCGATGGAGCCCATGCTGCCGACGTCTCCATCGAAGTTTCCGCCGTGCAGCACTGAATCGATGTGCGAGCCGAAAAGCAATATTGGCAACTTCTCCGAGCCAGCGCGCCGGCCGAAGATGTTTCCCGCAGGATCCACGCGAACCTCAAGGCCTGCTTGCTTCATGAGACCGATGACGTATTCGCGAGCGGCCATATCGGTCTCCGAGAAACCGATGCGAGTGACACCGCCTTCGGGATTCCGACCGAACTCGCTCAATTTCTCAAGCGTGCCTTGCAAACGTTGAGAGTCGACATGAAACTTTGAAGAGCCAGTTCCTTGGGCTCCTGCAGGACGTGCGGCGAAGGAAGCCACCCACAGAATGACCAATGCAAGAAGAGAAGCGTTTCGGTATACGCTCCCGACGGTCGTCCTCGGGTGTGAGGCTGACATACCGTTCCTCCATTTCAGTGAATGACCAGGGCGTGGATCAGCACTCGCGCACACCGCAAACGGAAATGACTCGATAGTCGAGAGCACCTTGTTGAGTGTGACACCCGAGAGCCGCCGCCACCGTCAAGGCCCTTGTGCCCACGGGGAGTGAAGAACTCAAACTAATCGGCCACGGTTAGAAGTGGGTTCTTCTGCGGTCGATTATAATAGGGGCCTCTCAGGATTCCGCCTGGATGACGGCTAACCGGTAGTAATCCGCCCTGG
>Ga0209690_1002633_pt1 | contig 10216 bp, 15 predicted proteins | sample GraSoiAngelo_150_FD_186164 | JGI IMG/M metagenome (GOLD analysis project Ga0209690, IMG submission 186164) | Grasslands soil microbial communities from the Angelo Coastal Reserve, California, USA - 14_1009_09_40cm (SPAdes) (version 2) | ecosystem: Environmental > Terrestrial > Soil > Grasslands ...
GCGATCGAGCTCGCCCGGGTCGTCGACCGCGGGATCCGCGAGTCGAAGATGGTGAACATGGAGAAGCTCTGCATCACGCCGAAAGAGAAGGTGTGGATCCTGTTCATCGACATCCACGTCCTCGATTTCGACGGCAACCTGTTCGACGCCTGCTCGTACGCCGCGGTCTCGGCCCTCGCCTCGACAATCGCGCCGGCGAAGGGCCAGGGCCTCGGCGACGACTTCCCGCTCCCGGTGGAGCACTGGCCCGTCAGCGTGACGACCGCGAAGATCAAGGACCTCTTGCTCGTCGATCCGAGCCTCGACGAGGAGCGGATGGCCGATGCGCGACTCACCGTCACAACGGATGAGAACGGCGACATCCGCGCCATGCAAAAAGGCTTAAGTGGAAGCTTTACTTACGAAGAGGTGAAGCGGATTATCGAGACGGCCCAGCGCGTCGGCCGCGACATCCGCCCGCTCCTTCAATCCTCCTGAGATTCTCCATGGCCCGTCGCACGCGAAAGGCAGGCATCGTCGGCCGTTTCGGCCCCCGCTACGGGGTGCGAATCCGTCGCCGAGTCCAAGAAATCGAGGAGGGCCTGAAAGGGCGGCACACATGTCCGCGGTGCGCCGCGATCTCGGTCCGCCGGAAGTCGACGGGCGTCTGGGCGTGCCGCCGATGCGGCTACGTCTTCGCCGGCGGGGCCTACCGGCCGATCGTGACGACCTCGTTCAAGCGCGAGGTCACGGAGACCGCGCCGAAGCCGGAAACGAAGGCGGAGGAGGCCTGACATGTACAAGTGCGCGAAGTGCCTGGAGCCGATCCGGGCGAACATCAACACGGTCGGGATTCAGTGCGAGCGTTGCGGCTCGAAGATGTTCTACAAAGAGCGTCCGAACGTGAAGAAGGTCGTCAAGGCGCGATGACCATGCGGCGCGCGACGATCGTGCTTTCCGGTGCCGACGCCGGCGTGGTGTACGAGGCGTTGCGGCCGGAGACGGGACGCGATGTCCCGAAGGCGCGCGTCGCGATGCGCTCGGCCCCGGATCGCCTCACCCTCACGATCGACGCGGACGACACGGGCGCGCTGCGAGCCGCCGTCAACTCGTATCTCCGCTGGGCCGACGTCGCGGCCCGCGTCCGCCACGAGGTGAAGGCGTGAAGGACATTTCCCCGCAGCTTCAGAACCAGATCGCCCAGTACCAGCAGCTCCAGAACCAGCTCCAAGTCCTCGGCAGCCAACGCGTCCAACTCGAGGCAAAGCTGCGGGAAATTGAAGGGACCTTGGAAGAACTGGCCAAGATCAAGGACGATACGCCGGTGTACAAGAGCATCGGGATGCTGCTCGTCCGGCAGGACGATCGCGAGGCGCTGAAGAAAGAGCTCGAGGAGCACAAGGAGACCCTCACGATTCGGGTGAAGTCCCTCCAGAAGCAGGAGAAGGCCCTCACGCAGCGGTACGAGGACCTCGCCACGAAGATCCAGTCGGCTCTCGGCACCACGCCGACTCCGGCGGACAACGGCTGATTCCCTCCTGATGGGACGTTGCAAATCCTTATATCGGCACGTCCATTGGCGAACCCGTGGCCGATGATTCCGGCTCTTCGGATGCCCAAGAGGTAACGGAGGAAGAGGCGGAGGAAGCGACGGACGAGGCGACGGACGAGGCGACCGAGGAGACGGTCCCGGCGGTCCGGCCGCCGTCGCCGTTCAGCCGCGCGAGCCTGTCCCGGTTCCTCATGATCTTCCTGTTCCTCCTGGCGCTATACGCGATCATCGACCAGCAAGTGGGGCTCGGGTTCGCGCGCGCCGCGGACGCCGTTCTGTTCCCGGTCTTCGGCTTCGGTGGGACCCTTCCGGTCCTGACGATTCTCCTCGCGGGCATCTTGACGACGACGATCGGCTCGATCATCCGGGACCACTACACGAACTGGGTGAAGATGGCCCGCACGCAGAAGGTCATGTCGGCGTGGCGGAAAGAGAATATGGAAGCCATGCGAAAGGGCCAGCAAACGAGGCTCGCGCAGCTCAAGGAAGTCCAGAAGGGGTTCGCGAAGGACCAGATGGACATGATGTCGACGCCGTACAAGTCAACGGCGTGGACGATCTTCCTGTTCATCGTGATCTTCACGTGGCTCCGGCTCTTCGTCGACGTCGTGTTGCAGGCCCGCGGGAACCAGTGGATCGCGGTGCCGTGGTCGAACCACGTGTTCCTGAATAACCCGAGCTACGTGTTCCCGGCCTGGGTCCTGCTGTACTCTCTGCTCGCCATCCCGTTCGGGCAGATCGTGGTCCGCGTCCTGAAGTACATCCGGTTCCGACGGCGTCTCCAGGCGATGGGCGTTCCGCTCCGGGGGATTTGACGAGACCGCCTGAGGGACGTCGATGATCCTCGTCATCGGAGGGCCGCCCGGCAGCGGCAAGACGACGGTCGCCGAGCGGTGGGCCGCAGCGCGCGGGGCCGTCCTCGTGTCCGCGGGCACGCGGTTCCGGGCCATGGCGAAGGAACGGGGCCTGAGCCTCGAAGCGTTCGGCCGCGCCGCGGAGCACGATCCGAGCATCGACCGCGCGCTGGACGCGGCCGTCCTATCGGAGATTCGGACCCATGTGGCCCAGGGCAGGGACGTCGTCGTCGATGGACGGATTCAGGCGTACCTGCTTGCGAAGGAGCAGATCCTGTGCCTCAAGGTACTCATCGACGCACCGCTCGCGGTTCGCGCGAAACGAATCGCCGGCCGAGAGAGGACGACCGTGGAGGAGGCGAAACGCGAGATCCTCGCGCGCGAGCGGTCGGAACGAATCCGGTACAAATCGATCTACGGAATCGACGTCGGGGACACCCGGATTTTCGATCTCGCGATTGACTCGGAGGACCGGACCCCGGACGAGATTGTCGCGAAGATCGCCGCGCGGGTGGGGGGATGAGCGACCTCGTCGTCCTCCACGAGGTGCCCGACTCGAAGCACGGAACGAGACCCGAGGAGCGGTCGATCGAGGAACGAATTCGGTTCGGCGTGGCGATTGTCGACAAGCCGGCGGGCCCGACGTCCCATCAGGTGAGCGCCTGGGTCCGGGACATGTTCGGCGTCCCGAAGGCGGGCCACTCCGGCACCCTCGATCCGCGCGTGACCGGCGTCCTCCCGGTCGCCCTCGCCGACGCGACCCGGGCGCTCGAGGCCGTCCTCGAGGGGGACAAGGAATACATTGGCGTGATGCAGATCCACCAGGACGTCGACGAGCGGCGCGTCCGCTCGATGATGGGCCGGTTCGTCGGGGAGATCTATCAGATCCCACCGATTCGGTCGGCAGTCAAACGAGAGCAGCGAACCCGGCATGTCTACGAGCTCGAGCCTCTCGAGGTCGATGGTCGGAACGTCCTCTTCCGGGTGCGATGCGAATCCGGGACCTACATTCGCACGCTGTGCGCGGACATCGGCGATGCGCTCGGCGTCGGCGCGAACCTGGTCGATTTGCGCCGGACCCGCGCCGCGACGTTCGACGAGGTGGACGCCCATCCGCTGAACGCGTTCCGGGACGCGCTCGCGTACTGGAAGGAAGACGGCGACGAGGCGTCCGTCCGCGCGCTCCTGCGGCCCGTCGAGGACCTCCTGCGGCATCTGCCCCGGATCGTCGTGAAGGACACCGCCGTGGATGCGATCTGCCACGGCGCGAACCTCGCGGTCCCCGGCGTCGCAAAGCTGTCCGACCACATCCGAGTGGGCGACCTCGTCGGCGTGTACACCGGAAAAGGCGAGGCGGTCGCGATTGCGAAGGCGCTCATGACGTCGGACCGGATCGTCATCGCGAAGTCCGGTGCCGCCGCGGACACGGCCCGAGTGCTCATGAGTCCGGGGACGTACCCGCGACTCTGGAAGTGAGCGCGTGTCGGTCGACGCCTGGGGCTTCGATGTCGAACGTCAGGCGACCGCCCGTCGCTTACGGTCGCTACGCATCCGATTGTCCGCGATCCGTTCGGCCGTCGGGGCGGCCCTCACGCTCGCCCTCGTGTTCGGCGGGGCGGGCGCGTTGCGGGACTGGGTGTTCTCATTGCACGTGCCCTCGTGGGCGGCCCCGGTCACGTTTCTGGCCGCCTTGTTCGCGCTCGTGACCGTTGTCGATCTCCCGTTTCGCTATGTCGGCGGATATCGATGGGAGCGGGAGTTTGGGCTGTCCGCTCAACCCTTCGTCGGGTGGTTGAAAGATCTTGTGAAGTCGTTCGGCCTCGGACTCGGCGCGACGGTCGCCGCGGGTTACGTCCTGCTTTGGCTGCTTTCCATCTTCCCGACGTGGTGGTGGTTTGCCGCATGGACGATAGGCCTGGCCGTCTCGGTCGTCCTCGCGTTCCTCGCGCCGATCGTGCTCGTGCCCCTGTTCTATCGCTTCCGGCCTCTCGGAGATTCGAACCTCCGCGCCCGTTTCGAATCCCTCGCCGCCCAGGCGAAGGTCCCGATCGTGGGTGTGTTCGAGCTCCGCGCTTCCGAGAAGACACGGCGTTCGAATGCCGCGGTCATGGGCCTCGGTCGGACACGGCGCGTTGTGGTCACGGATACGCTCCTCCGTGACTTTCGCCCGGAGGAGGTGGAGACCGTCCTCGCGCACGAGCTCGCCCACCAGAAGTTCCTCGATCCGCTCCGCGGCTTCGTGTTGGGTTCGCTGACGTCTCTCGTAATCCTGGCGGTTGCGGCGTGGATCTATGGGATTCTGTATTCGTCGTTCGGAATCCGGTCGATCGGCGACATGGCCGGGCTCCCGCTCTTGGCGGCGGTGCTCGGCCTCGTCTCTCTCCCGCTCCGGCCGCTCGAGCTGCGGTGGTCCCGCGCGCGGGAGGCACGGGCGGATCGATTCTCCCTCGAGCTCACACATGACCCGGTGAACTTCGCGACGGCGATGGCGAAGCTCCACGACCAAAACCTCGGTGTGGCGGACCCGAAGCCATGGGAGAAGTGGCTGTTTTACAGCCATCCTCCCGGCCGCGAGCGCGTCGAACTCGCTCGGTCCATTCGCGCATCGTCCGCGTAAGAACCGAGGAATGTTTATTACGACGCAGCCGATGGTCGCGCCACTGGGTGCGGTAGTCGCCTAGTCCGGCAGGGCGCCAGATGTTCCGCATTGGGGGACAGCTGAGAATGCCCGGGTCGCCTAGACCGGTAGGGCGCGGCGCTGGAGTCGGCCCAATAGTCCCGCTGCCAGCGACGCCGTGGCCGCAAGGCCTCGGGAGTTCAAATCTCCCCCCGGGCGTTCAGCCTTTCGGCAGTTAACCTGAAAGCGCACACTCAGATGCACACGAGTGAACGTGCGCACGGCGCAACCACGAGATCTTCCAGTCGTATCCCGTCTCTACTTTCAATTGAACCCGGCTCGCCGGCGACGTGGCAAGATCACAAGCTTGGAGGGGTCGCTCAGAACGCGCGTATTCGTCGCCGAGGAGGGTCGCCGCGTTCTTGGGTTCGCCTGGGCGAACCTTGTTCAGTACGCAAATACACATGTCGGTTACATCGAGGAGCTTTACGTTCAGGGTCCTCATCGAAGGCGGGGGATTGGTTCGGCTCTGGTTACGCGCGCCCTGCGTTGGTTCGCCGAAGCCGAAGTTGAAGTGGTGTTCGTCTCGACGAGCGCAGGCGACCGCGTTGCTCAACTCTTCTATCACTCCTTGGGCTTCCGTCGAACCCGCGGACCATGGTTCTGGTGGGCTCCTTCTCCCAAGGAGCGGGCGACACGGAGCGGCCATTGAACGGTGGGACCACGATCCGACGTTTCTTTCGGGCGAACGAGAGTCTCGCCGAGGTGCTTTCCGGCGCTCGTCGGAATTTCAGACTTTTCGTCGGGCCGCAGCGAGTTTCGCCTTCAACGAGACAATCGGCTTGAGCACCATCGGATCGACGCGACGGAGGATCGCCAGATACAGGCTCACGTAGTCGCCGAGAAACAATGTACCGAGCATTCGGCTTACGAGGGTCGGCCCATCGTCCTCGACCTCCTCGACCTTCGTCTTCTTGGAAATGAGGGAAACGGTGATGTTGAGCTGTCGACGCATCTCGGCGCTTTCGTCGCGATCCCGGAGCAAGATGGGGCGATGCGATCGCGCCCGCGCATCCTCGACCCATCCCACGAGTTCGTTGTGGTCGGCCTCGGGGAACGTGGACGAGAACGCGAGGACCTTCGAATTCTCGTTCAACTGCGTCTGCCACCGTCTCGCGATGGCCGAGAAGGGAGGCGCCGCGTAGACGATCGGCACCGTGGCTTGAATGCGGACGGCAAGGGCTTTCGCGCGGTTGGAGCGCAGGCCGCTCTCGGGACGCAGTTGCTCGCGGATCGATTTCAAGTGCGCAACGGCCTCGTCGAGATCGGCTCTCGGATCCGAGTACGTCCAGTCCCCGCTGATCGCCGCGAGGATCCCGAAGAGATGGCCGAATGCGCCGCGCGGCGGGAGTCCCGTCGGGATGTCGAATACCGGAAAGTCGCTCTTCCCCGCGAGATCTGCCAACCTCCCACCGGAGGTGATCGCGATCCCGCGGCATCCGAGCTTGATTCCCTGGGCCGTCGCGGCCAGGGTTTCTTCCGTGTTGCCGGAATACGACAACGCCACGAGGATGTCCTCGGACCGCGCATACGACGGGAGGCGATAATCTCGGACGACCTGGATCGGGACCTTCGAACGGTCCGCGACCCACGCCGCGAACACGTCGCCGGCGATCGCCGATCCGCCCATCCCGACCAAGAAAATGCGCTGAGCCTCATCGACCGCGAAACGGGTCGCGCGAGCCCGGGTCGCCGCGGCGATTTGGTCCGGGAGAGATGCGATGATGTCCCTCATTCCACCCGGATCGAGCTTCGCGACGGTCCGCGGCTCCAACATCGGGGCCCCATGGGACCACTCAAAATAAGACCTCCGTCACTCCGAGTGAAAACCAATAAAGTGGTTCCTACAACAATCTTGATATACGCCGCCCAGCTCCTCAGAATTCGTGGAACTCGCACGCGCGGTGGCCGCCTTGCAGCGAGGCGAATTCATCCTCGTCTACGACGGCGATGGCCGCGAAGAGGAAACGGACCTCACGATCGCCAGCGAGTTTGTGACGCCCGAATCGATACGCACCCTTCGCAAGGAGGCCGGCGGTCTGATCTGCACGACCCTCTCGGGTGAAGTCCGCGCGCGAATCGGCCTTCCGTTCATGGCGGAGGTCCTCCGACGATCTCGATTCGAGTTTCCGGTCCTCGACGCGGTCTCGAAGGAGGACATGAAATACGATCGGCACAGCGCCTTCTCGATCTCCGTCAATCATCGCGACACCTTCACCGGCGTGACGGATGTGGACCGGGCCAAGACGATCTCGCGCTTCGCAGCGATCGCGAGGGAAGCGACGAAACGGGAGAACGGATGGGCGGCTCACGTGTTCGCGGATGAATTTCGGTCCCCGGGCCATGTACCGCTCCTGAACGCGGTGCATCCACTCCTCGTCGAACGACGGGGTCACACCGAACTCACGACCGCCCTCATGCTCATGGCGGGACTCGCGCCCACCGCGACCGTCTGCGAGATGATAGCGGACGGCGGACGAGCTCTCTCGAAGCAAGATGCAAAGGCATATGCTCGGGCGAGGAATCTCGTGTTCCTGGAAGGGCAGGACATCGTCCGAGCGTGGCGTTCGTGGTCCGTGTAATGGCGACGGGGGTCTTCGATCTCCTCCATCCCGGTCATGTGTATTTCCTCCGCGAGGCCCGAGCGCTCGGCGACGAGCTCTGGGTCGTCGTCGCGAGGGACAGCACCGCTCGTAAGTTCAAGCACGAGCCGATCATGCCGGAGGCGGCCCGGTTCCAGATGGTCGAGGCGCTCAAGCCGGTCGACCGCGCGGTCCTGGGCCACGAAGGCAACATCTACGACATCCTCGACGAGATCCGGCCGGACATCATCGCGATCGGGTACGACCAGGTGCACAGCGAGGAACGGATCCTCGCGGAGTGCCGCAAGCGCGGCCTCGCGACGAAGGTGCTCCGGCTCCCGAAGTTCGAAGGCGACCTCGTCGGCACTCGGAAGATCGTGAGGAAGGTGGCGGAATGGCTCGCGCTTCAAGAACGACTCACCAAGGTCGAACGGGGAGCCGCCCGGCGCGCCGCGGACCCGCCTCCTCGGCGGCGAAAGCGAAACGCGTGAAACGGATCGGGATCGTCGACACGTCGTTCTCCCGGTACGACATGGCGGCCGCGGCGATCGACGAACTCCGGAAGCAGGGCGGCGGCTTCGCGGTCGAGCGGTACACGGTCCCCGGCATCAAGGACCTCGCGGCCGGTGCGCGGATCCTGTTCGACCGCGGTTGCGATCTCGTCCTGGCGCTCGGCATGGTCGGACGACAACCGGTCGACAAGGACTGCGCCCTCGCGGCCGACTTCGGCCTCCAGGCGGTGCAGGCCCAGGTGGGCAAGCACATCCTCGGCGTCATGGTGCACGAGGAAGAGACCGCGGACGAGGCCGAGCTCGCGACCCTGTTCGACCGACGAACCCGCGAGCACGCGGTCAACGCATACGACCTCCTTTTCCGACCGCACGCGATCCAGGCGCGGGCCGGGACGGGTCAGCGGGAAGGATTCGCCGACGCAGGCCCACTCAAGGTGACGCGGACGTGAGACTCGCGATCGTCGCCGCGGAATTCAACGGCGAGGTCACGGACGTGATGGTGAAGCGAGCCCTGGCCCGGGCCGACGCGCGCGGCGTTCGCGTGACGTCAGTCGTGCGGGTGCCCGGCGTCTTCGAGATTCCGCCCGCCATCGAGCGGCTCCTCGAGCGTGCGGACGTCGATGCGGCCGTCGCGATCGGCGCGGTCATCAAAGGCGAGACGCTCCACGACGAGGCCCTCATGGCCGCGGTGCCGAAAGCGCTCCTCGATATCGAGCGGGCGACTCGCAAGCCGATCGGCCTCGGCATCACCGGTCCCGGCATGACGGACGATCAGGCGATGGCCCGCGTCGACAAGGGCGCCGAGGCCGTCGACGTGGCCCTCGCGATGTACGAGCTGCTTCGGGGCTTGTGACGATTTTCCCCTTGAGAGCCAGGCCGGAAAGGTTTAATCCGGCAACCGTTCCATCCGGACCGAACCGGAGCACACGCCATGGTCGATACGACCGCCCTCGAGTCAATTCTTCACGAAATCGAACAGAACGAGGGCGTGCAAGAGGCGATGCTCGTTTCCTTGGCGGGCACGTATCTCGGGGGCAGCTTCCCTCGTGGCGTCCACGTCGACACCTTCGGATCGATGTTCGCGGTCCTCGTCGGCTCCGCTGAGACGGTGACCGCGGAGGCCAGGGACTCGCTGGAGTCCGTCGTGATCCATTCGAAGTCGAACAAGTACCTCATCATCCACGCCGGCCGCAAGGCCCTGCTCGTGATGCGGCTTCCTCCAGCGGCGGATCCGCTCAAGACGAAAATGGCGGTCGAGAAGTACGTCCCGCGGATCGAGGAACATCTCTGACTAGATCCGTCGCATCCCGCGGAGCATCCACTCGCCGACCGCCTTCGTGACGTATCGTGCGGTCGCCGCGGGACCGCGATCGAGTCCCTGCGCCGATGTGCGACCCTGGGCGAGGAGCTGGAGCACGTCGTCCACGCCAACCGCGCCGGCATCGACGGCCGTCACGGCCTTTGCGACCTCATCGAGGAAGTGGCTGTCGCTCCCTCCTGTCTCACCGAGCTTCCGTTCTCGGGCCCATGCGCGGGCGCGGACGTTCCCTCGTCGGAGGGTCCGGCCGTTGCACGTCTCGTAGGCCGGGAACGCGGCTTCGGCGACCGCCGCCGGACCGAGCCCCGACCAGAATCGGAATGGGTGGGCCGCGACGGGGACGCCGCCCAGCGCGACGATTCGTTCCGCAGTCTCCGACACGGACAGGTCCCGTGGGACGATTTCGCGGATTCCGTACCCGAGCACATGGCCGGATTTCGTGGAGACTTCGATCGCCGGGATCACCAGGAATTCGCGGCCCGCCGCCTGCTCGGCCGCGGCGATGCCGCCGACGGAATTGTGATCCGTAATCGCGATCCCCACCAGCCGAATCTTCCGCGCGAGCTCCACGAGCGCCGCCGGATCCACGCGGGAATCTGGGGAGTAGCGTGTGTGGTTGTGGAGGTCGAGGAGCACGGAGTTGGCCGCACGGGGGACCCTTCGCTTAAAGGCTTGCGCCCGGGCATTCCCGGCGAGCGCTTATGGAGTCCGGCTTCGATGTCGAGAACGTGATCGTTGAGTC
>Ga0209690_1002634_pt1 | contig 10215 bp, 6 predicted proteins | sample GraSoiAngelo_150_FD_186164 | JGI IMG/M metagenome (GOLD analysis project Ga0209690, IMG submission 186164) | Grasslands soil microbial communities from the Angelo Coastal Reserve, California, USA - 14_1009_09_40cm (SPAdes) (version 2) | ecosystem: Environmental > Terrestrial > Soil > Grasslands ...
CGGCTTCACTGACGTTCGTTCCAGGACAGCGGGTGGATCAATCGGCATCAATGCGGATTGCGGCTCACTTCACATCGGGGAATGGTTTTGATGCTGTCTTGGTTCTCACGAATCCGACCGCATCTCCAACAACGGTCACCGTTACTGCCTTCGGGGAAACAGGAGCGGCAGTCAGCGCCGGCCGCAGTTTTACGGTTCCGGGGAACGGCTCGATTTCGGCAGACACATCGACGATTACTCGGCAGCCTTTTGTGCCGACCGTGAATGGTTGGTTGCGGATCGAATCGCAGAACGTTCCACTGAATGGCGTTCTTATCCTTGACGGCAATCGATCTCTAACTTCCATCCCACTCCAGGCTACGGCAGTGGATCGGATGCTCTACTCCCAAATTTTCCAGACATCCGATATATCTACAGGTCTGTTTGTCGTGAACACCTGGGCGATCGCGGCAACCCTCGATATTTCTTTGGTTCGTGGTGATGGCACGACATCCGCGCAAAAATCGATCGACCTGCCTTCGAATTCAAAAATGTCAACAGTAATGCGGGATGTCTTTCCGAACGCCGCGGATCAAACCAGCGGCTACGTTGTTATCCGCTCGTCGCTTCCCGTTTACGCGGTGGGAATATTGGCGGCCAACAGCGGCGCTTTTGCTTCAAGCATCGCGCCAAGCCGCCCGCCCGACACCTTTGCGCCTAACCCGACTGTTGCGCCACCGAAAATTACAATTATCGACCCACCCGCATATGTTCAGACGGGCACGACACTTGGCCTTTTGATTGAGAATCTAGCAGGAGATGCGACATTCCTTCTTGGTGATCAGGTTTTGCCCTCGCGTCAGTCGCCGTTCGGAATATTTCTGATCGACATTCCGGCAATTGAGCCTGGCTTGGTGAATTTACGGGTTCGAGGCGGCGGAATGGAATCGGATCCGGTGACGTTACGCGTAGCGCCCTCGGATAATCTGTTCGTCCAGAACATCTCAGGGCAAGCTTTCTACCAGAAAATCGACGTCACTGATGCGGGATTGGATCTTAACCATCCGGTGATGGTCCCAATTCGCAATGCGCGCATCGAAGTGTTAAGCCGTTCGTCGCAGTCGATCGTCAGCGTCTCCCAAACCGATCAAGCCGGTCATTTCGAAGTGCCAGTGTCCTTTGATGCGAATCTAACCGTGCGTGTTGTAAGCCGGTTGCGGACTGCCGGCCTGCGCGTCGCCGATAACACGAATCTCAATGCGATTTATCCGATTTCGATCGACATTGATGGGCGCCAACCTAATCTTGGTGTGGTGCTCGCTGATACTTCGCGAGTGTCGGGGGCGTTCAATATTCTCGAAATTGTCCAGCGCGCTAATGAAACAATCCGCGGGGCGGATCCTTCCATCGACCCTTCGCCGCTGACGATCTTTTGGAGCACAAAGAATACCAGGCGGACCGGTAACATTGCGCAAGGCTTTGTCGGCACGTCATTCTTCAATGTCGCCAACAATACGGCTTATATTTTGGGCGATCGTAATGACGACTCCGATGAGTTCGATGATTCAGTCATTGCTCACGAGTACGGACACATGATTGCCGCAAGGTTCTCGCGCGATGACTCCCCCGGCGGTGAGACGCATCTCGGCGATGTTCTCGATCCGCGCGTTGCATGGTCCGAAGGCTGGGCCAACTTCTTCTCGGCCGTTGTCCGGAATGACTCGATTTGGCGTGACGACAGCGGTCCAAGTGGCGTTAATGTTTATCGCTTCGATCTCCGAGATAGAATTCCGGCGGGAGACAGACCAGGTTATTGGAGCGAAACCTCAGTCGGAACCCTGTTGTGGGAGCTCTACGAAGGAAGCGACTCGACCGGGAACGTTCGATATCCTTTTTCCCAGATTTGGACGGCATTCTCGGATCTACGAAACGACCGATTCGTTTACCTGCCTTATTTCCTGGAACATTTCGCAGCTCGTTATCCTGCCGCAATCGATGCGCTCCAGGCAGTGACGCAATTGCGCTCGATTGATTTCCGGGCGAATGTGAGACCAAGCGTTACAATGCCCTTTCCTCGCCCCATGGCCGGAAATACAGTCACCGGCTACGTGGACTCGGTCACGCCGCACCGAACAAACTTGATGCAGTCGTCACACTACTGGTCCTTCACCACGACGGGAGGTGCGGCGTCGATCCGCATGGATATCACCGGCCTCGGACCGGCAGGCAATCCCAATGCAAACGACCTGGATATTTTCCTGATGGACATGAATGGCCGTTTGCTCGACCGATCGGACCGCGGATTGAATGGACAATCCGAGTTGATCTCGATTCGGCTTCCTGCCGGAACATATGTGGTCGAAGTTCGAGGTTTCTATATCAAAGCCGAGACCGGTAATGTCGTATTCAACTCCGGCGACTATCGTTTAACGGTAGCAGTTCAATAGCTGTACAGCTAAAATAATCACAGTCCAATAACTTCCGCTCTAGATCTCGTTGACCGCACGGCGGAAGCCCGTGGAGTCCACGTTGATCTTTAGTGGGAATAGAATCCAGATCCCATCTTTTGGAGGTTCACATGAGTGGGACCTTTATGAGTTTGGTTGTTTTGGAAGCGGCATTGACAGCCCTCGCAGTGGTGATGTTTCTGTATCGCGGAATGCTCGATATGAAAGAGGAGGATCACCTCGTCCTCGACGCCGCAGAGGCACACCTTGTACGGGAACAGGACTCGATTCGCCACAAAGTTAGTGCGCTGAGCCGTTACTTGAAAGTAATTGCCGTAGCTTGGGGCGTTCTGCTCTTCGCAATCTTCAGTCTCTGGATTGCCGAAGGGTTGAACATGATTTAAGTCTCAGTCCCGCACTAGAGTGGTGTTGACTCCACGGCACCGCCCCGTGGAGTCGACATCGTCCTCAGCGGGACTTATTAAAGCGCGTATCGGTTGGACTCGACCAGGAATTCGGCGATTCGCTGGCGCGTCCGGACCGTATCGATCGGCAGCCAGCGCAATAGCCTGCGAAGTGCAGCGAGCTGGGTGCGCAGTGCGTCGCCTTCCGCGACGGCCGCCAGTACCTGTCTCGCCGCATAGTCGATCCGGCTCATCGCGTCATTGATAAACGTCCGGGCCACATCCGCGTGCGGGTCCGCCAGGTCATTTTTCACGAGACGGTGGATCGTCGTGTCCATCGCATAGATTTCCATCACGATATTGCTGAGATGCATCAGCACTTCCTGCTCGTTCCGAATCGCATCGGCGAACTTCTGGACCGCCGCTCCAGCTGTGAACAGCAATGCTTTTTTCGCCTGGGCAATAGCAGCCAGTTCAGCTCCGAAAGGCCCAGAAGGCTCGGCCGGAAGTGAACTCGACATGACCTCGTCGACAACACGCCGCGCCGATTCGTAAAGGGGCAGATGGCCTGCGGCGGCCCGTTTCAGAAGCATACCGGTAATGAGCAGGCGATTGATCTCGTTTGTACCTTCGAAGATCCGGTTCACACGGGAATCCCGGTAGTAACGCTCGACCGGATACTCGGCGCTATAGCCATAGCCTCCGTAAACCTGCACGGCCTCATCCACAACGAAGTCGAGAACCTCACTGCAGAAGACTTTCAGGATTGAACATTCAACGGCGTATTCCTCGATCGCTTTCAACACTTGAGCGGCGTTATCCACATTGGCAGCTTCGAGGCTTTGATCCATAAGCCCGGCCGTTCTATAAACCATTCCTTCGGCGGCCCAAATTCGTATCGCCATTTCCGCCAGCTTCTGCTTAATGGCTCCGAAACTGGCGATCGGTTTGCCGAACGCGATCCGTTGCTTCGAATACAGGATGGCATCGTTCAGCGCGGTCTTTGCTCCACCCACAGCGCCCGCACCCAGTTTGGCGCGACCGATATTGAGAATATTGAATGCAACGTGATGACCCTTGCCGATTTCCCCAATGACGTTATCGATGGGGATCATTGCACTTTCGAGAACGAGTGTGCGTGTCGAGGAGCCTTTCAGTCCCATCTTTCTTTCTTCAGCGCCGGTCGATACTCCGGGATACTCTTTTTCGATAATGAAGCAACTGAACTGCTTAGTATCGACCTGCGCGAAGGTCACGAACATGTCGGCAAACGCGGCATTCGTTATCCACATCTTTTCGCCGTTGATGACCCAATTCGATCCGTCAGCGCTGCGAACCGCATTCGCTTTCGCGGCCAGCGCGTCGGAGCCGCTTCCGGCTTCCGAGAGTGCATACGCCGAAATCTTTTCAGCCTTACACAACAACGGTAGATACTTTCGTTTGTGTTCTTCTTTGCCGAAATAAACAATCGGCAGAGTACCGATGCCGCTGTGACCGCCATAGGAGACGGCAAAAGAAGCGACGCGGGCAAGTTTCTCCGCCACGATCATTGCTGAGACCTTATCAAGGTTCTCCCCGCCGTATTTTTCCGGAACCTCGATACCGAGCAAGCCTAGTTCTCCGCAACGGCGCAACAATGCGACCGTAACATCCCACTGTTGGTGTTCGATCTTTTCCACCTGCGGCAGGACCTCGTCTTCGACAAATTGCTCCGTCATGTCTCGGATCATCGTTTGCTCTTCCGTTAGATCTTCAGGTGTAAAGATGTCCGGTGCAACCGTTTCCTCGATTAGAAAACTGCCGCCTTTTTTTACTGTGGCTAACTCTTTTGTCATACGTTTTTATCTCGAATGCATTCCCCTCGTTGCAGTGGAGGGGAATTTCGCCTAGATCCTTTCGAAAATTCCAGCGGCTCCCATGCCGCCACCGACGCACATCGTGACCATACCGTATCGTGCTGCGCGCCGCTGCATTTCGTACAGCAATGTCGCAGTTAATTTAGATCCGGTGCAGCCCAGCGGATGTCCTAAAGCAATGGCTCCACCATTAACGTTTACTTTTGACGGGTCGAGACCCAATTCTCGAATGACGGCAATTGATTGGACAGCAAAAGCTTCATTGAGCTCGATCAAGTCAATGTCTTTCAGGTTCAAACCTGCCTGTTTCAGCACTTTCGGAATGGCTTCGATGGGACCAATGCCCATCACTTCGGGTCGCACGCCGGCCGTGGCGTAGCCAATAAATCGTGCAAGGGGCCGGAGTCCCATCGATTGAGCTTGCTGGCTCGACATAACAATGACCGCGGCAGCGCCATCGCTCGTTTGAGACGCATTGCCTGCCGTGACCGTGCCGCCGCTTTTAAATGCAGGCTTCAGCTTGGCTAGAGCTTCCATCGAACTATCGCGCCGTGGCCCCTCATCCAGATCTCGTGAGTGGCCTGCCGTCCCCCTTCGATCGCCACCTCACGTAAGGCCAATGGCGAGATTTCATCCTTAAATCTGCCGGCATCGATTGCGGCGAGCGCACGGCGGTGGCTTTCGAGGGCGAAGGCATCCTGGTCTTCACGGTGGATCCGAAATTCGGATGCGATATTCTCCGCGGTGAGTCCCATACTCAAATATGTGTCGGGGTTCGTTTCGATGAGAGCCGGGTTTGGAGATATCTTGTGGCCGCCCATCGGAATCATGCTCATCGATTCGGTACCGCCCGCCAATATGCAGTGGGCTGCCCCAGATGCGATCCGGTCGGCGGCGAAAGCGATGGATTGCAATCCGGATGAACAGAATCGATTCAACGTCATCGCGGGTACCGAATAAGGTATTCCTGCGCGGAACGCGGCGACACGCGCGACATTCATGCCTTGCTCGGCTTCCGGCATCGCGCAGCCGATGTAAATGTCGTCGATGTCTTCTGCCCGGAGACCCGGCGTGCGTTCGATGGCAGCGCGCATCGCAGCCGCGGCCATGTCATCCGGCCGTGTTGCTGAAAGCTTCCCTCTGGGTGCCTTACCGACAGCGGTTCGAACTGCCGAGACGATTACCGGCAAACTCATGTTTGGTCCTTGACTGTAGCGGCGGTCTATCTATTGAGGCTGCGCGCTATCGCGCTTGCGCTTCGCGGACCGCCGCTCCAGTTTAGTTTCGCAACACTTTCCCCTTCTTCAACAGATGCTCCATCCGCGCGAGCGTCTTTCGCTCTCCGCAAAGGGATTTGAATGCCTCCCGCTCCAGATCCAGAAAGTACTGTTCAGGCGCAGTCGATGGCCGCGTGACACTCCCTCCGCACATCACGTATGCCAGTCTGCGCGCAATGTTGGCTTCGTGTTCGGTGATGTGTCCTGCCCTTTGCATGAGATAAATGCCGAGCTTCAGTTCGGCGCCAAGCGATTCGCCGAAGACTGGAATTTCAGTTGGAACGGGCGGACGATACCCGGTCGCGGCAAGCTCCAACACGACCGCCTTCGCATCGTGAATCAAGCGATCGGAATTCATCGTGATTCCATCCTCAGAACGTAAATAGGAAAGCCGCCGGGCGTCTTCTGCGCTCGTTGAAACCTTTGCAAGCCCGATGTTTTCGAAGACTTCGCGAATTCGTTGAGTCCCCCGTTCGGCAGCGCGCCTGAGCATTTCCGTAGTGCCTCCGCCCGCCGGAATGAGACCTGCTCCCGTTTCGACTAACCCCATATAGGTCTCGGCCGCGGCTTGCGCGCGCGCAGCGGCCATCGCGATCTCACAGCCGCCACCAAGGGTGAGGGCGAAAGGAGCCGTCACAATAGGCTTTGGATTGTACCGAATCGCTTGGGTCGCTCGTTGGAACGTGCGCACCATGTAGTCGATTTCGTCCCAATTGCCCTCGACGGCTTCCATCAGCAGCAGCATCAGGTTTGCTCCGGCCGAGAAATTGCGGCCTTCGTTGGCGATGACAAGACCCGCGAAATGAGCGTTCACCTCTTCGAGCGATTCAAATAACGCGGAGATGATGTCGCCGCCGATGGTATTCATCTTCGAATGAAATTCTAGACACGCAACGCCGTCGCCGATATCCAGGAGAGAAGCGCCCGCATTCTGGCGGATCACGCGTTGTCGCTTCAGGAACGATGCGGGTTGGAGTGCCTCGCCTTTAAGCGCGCGAGCCAATTCGAATGGGCCCATCTCCCATCCGAAGCCCCAGCGCATTGCTCGATCCACTGCGTCGGGATCGTCAGCAATTTCTGAAAAGCACAAAGCGGCGTAATCCGAGATCGAGGCTATCAGTTCGGACACAAAGGCCGCCTCCCGCCCTCCGGTTTTAAACAAAGCCTGCAACCGGGCGGGAAGACTCTCAATGCCCGCAGCCATCTCAAGGGAAGGAAAACTGGGATTGCGTCGCGGACGATATTGGAGCAAATCGATATCGAGCGCGAGAATATCGTCGCCTTCTTTTTTATAGAAACCAAGTCCTGTTTTGGCGCCAAGCATATTCCGTTCGGCCATGAAGCGCATGAATTGAGGCACCCGGAATATTTCGCGCTGCGGGTCGTGCTTTGCATTTTGGTAGATGTTATCGGCGACGTGGAGAAAGACGTCCAGCCCGACAATATCGATCGTGCGGAACGTCGCCGTGTTCGCTCGCCCAATGAGCGAACCCGTCAGGCGATCTATTTCTTCGATCGTGAATCCGTACCGCTGCATTAATTGAATTGTCTTGAGAGCGGCGAATAACCCGATGCGATTTGCGATGAAATTCGGTGTGTCTTTCGCCAGGACGACACCCTTACCTAGAACGATCTCCGCAAATTTTTCAAAGGCGGCGAGGACCGCTGGATCGGTATCGGCTGTCGGAATGACCTCCAGCAGCTTCATGTAGCGAGGTGGATTGAAGAAATGTGTTCCAAACCAGTGGCGGCGGAAATCCTCGGTTCGACCCGCCGCCAGTGCAGTAATTGAAAGACCCGACGTATTCGTCGTGATGAGCGATCCTGGCCGTCGCGCCTTGTCGACTTTCTCGAGAAGTTGCTTCTTGATATCAAGATTCTCGACGATTGCTTCAATTGTCCAGTCGGCTTGCCGAAGACGCCCGAGATCCTTATCGATGGTTCCGATATCGATTTGACGAATCTTTTCGGGCACAAAGAGAGCGGCAGGCGAGCTTTTCTCGAGACCTTTTAGTCCCGCTCTGGCCTGTTCCAGCGTTACATCGAGCAATAGGACCAATAAGCCCGCATTCGCAGCGTGCGCGGCGATCTGTGCTCCCATCGTGCCCGCGCCAAGGACTGCAACATTCCTAACCATTCACTATTAATTATGAAAAAATGGCGACAAAAAGGCACAAAAACCACAAAGACGAAATGTAATGGAAAATATTCTTGTGATTTTTGTGCCTCTTTCTGGCAATCCGCTTTTTGGAGTTCTACCGCAATTTCCGGTGAAGAAAGGGCCGCGCGTCCTCGCCAGTATACGTCGCGACAATGTGCCCGTTACCGGTGAGTTGGTATTTATAAATCAGCAGACCTTCCACGCCTACAGGGCCGCGTGCGTGCGTCTTGTTGGTGCTGATGCCGACTTCGGCGCCGAAGCCGTATCGAAAACCGTCCGCAAAACGAGTGGAAGCGTTCCAGAAGACTCCGGCAGAATCCACTTCGTTCAAAAATCGCCGCGCATTAGATTCGTTTTCCGTCACGATGCAGTCCGTGTGTGCGGATCCGTACTTATGAATATGATCGATCGCATCTTCGAGACTGTTAACGGTCTTCACATTCATGATCAGGTCTAGATATTCGGATCCAAAACCGGAATCGCGCAGTTCCACGCCTGCACTTTTTAATGCGGCTAGCACCTTCTCGCGGCCCCCAAATTTCGAGTGCAAAAGCAAAGTTTCTGCGGCGTTGCAGACGCCCGGATACTGCGCTTTGGCGTCCACAGCGATTCGCGTGGCCTTATCGACGTCCGCGAATTCATCGATATAAACGTGGCAGATGCCGTCGGCATGTCCCAGCACTGGAATCTTCGTGCTTTGCTGGATCATTCGCACCATTTCATTGGACCCGCGGGGAATCACGAGATCGATCAAATCATCCATTTTGAGCAGGTCGGCGATCTCTTCGCGTGTTGAAACCAACTGAACGGCGTCTTCAAGACCATGCCGTTGGAGGACCTGTTGAAATACGGTACCAATAGCTGCGTTTGTCTGGATTGCTTCGCGGCCGCCCTTCAAAAGAACGGCATTTCCACAACGGATGGCAAGCGCGGCAATCTGCGGGCCTGCATCGGGACGCGATTCGTAAATGACTGCCAAGACGCCGATAGGGGTTTGAACTTTTCGAAGGATCAGACCTTCGTCCAACTGTCTTTCTTCAAGTAGCCGTCCAACGGGATCTTCCATTTCCGAGATCTGCTCGATTCCGGCAATAACGTCGCGCAGTTTTGACTCGTTCAGGACAAGCCGCTTGTAGAGGGGTTCCGCAATCTTACCTCTTGCTTCAGCGAGATCCTTAGCGTTTGCATCGAAAATATACGTGGCATTCTGCCTGAGCGCCACGGATACTTCCTTCAAGATGGCCGTGCGGTCCGCGACAGCCGATAATTTCAAAAACGCCTTTCGCGCGCGCTCCGCTTGCTGTCGTGTTTCGGTCATCGGTATTCCGTCAGAAATGCGATGTTGTTCCGTGTAATGAAAGCATCGTAGTTTTTCGACGTCGCGAGCCGTGCGATATCATCGGAATGTTTACCGATCAGTTTGGATGCGTCGTCGCTCGAATAATTCACGATGCCGCGGGCGACCTCTTCGCCATTCGGACCGATGATGGCTACGACGTCGCCGTTTGCGAATTGATTTTCTATACGGGTGATGCCTGCATAGAGGAGGCTTGCATTCTTCTTCGTGATCGCAGCCAGCGCACCCTCGTTAATGTGGATACGTCCGGAGACGGACGAAGCAAACGCAATCCACCGGCGCTTCTCCCCGAGTGATCCGGCCTTTCCGACAAACAACGTGCCTTCTTCTTCACCTGACAGAACCCCGGTGAGAATGTGAGGTTTCAAACCGTTGGCGATAATGGCCATTCCGCCCGAATTGATCGCAATACGCGCGGCTTGAAGTTTGGTTTCCATGCCTCCGCGTCCCCGGCCCGATTTGCGGCCGGCGAGTGCTTCAACATCCGCGGTGATTGCTCGGACCTCGCGGATGAATTGAGCGTCCGGATGCTCGCGAGGATCCTCCGTGAAAAGGCCGTCCACATCAGAGAGCAAGACCAACAGCGTGGCTTCGAGTTTGCTCATCACTAACGCGCTGAGCTTGTCGTTGTCACCGAAACTGCGGCTGCGATCCGTGATTTCCAGCTCGCTCGTCGAGACCGTATCGTTTTCATTGATGACGGGAATCACGCCCATCTCCAGCAGTGTCATCAA
>Ga0209690_1002635_pt1 | contig 10214 bp, 7 predicted proteins | sample GraSoiAngelo_150_FD_186164 | JGI IMG/M metagenome (GOLD analysis project Ga0209690, IMG submission 186164) | Grasslands soil microbial communities from the Angelo Coastal Reserve, California, USA - 14_1009_09_40cm (SPAdes) (version 2) | ecosystem: Environmental > Terrestrial > Soil > Grasslands ...
CGCTCAAGTACGGCGTCATCCCCTGGACGCAGGACGAGACGGCGCTCGCGGTGGAGAAAGTGCGCCACGTCGGCGATGCCGTGGCCTGCATCGCGGCCATCGACGAGCGGACGGCGGACGAGGCGCTGCGGCTGGTGAAGGTGGACTACGAAGTGCTGCCGGCGGTGCTCACGCCCGAGGACGCGCTCGAGCATCCGGAGATCAAGGTCAACGAGAGGGCGAAGGTCGGCAACGTCACCAAGCACGTCCATCTGCAGTTCGGCGAGGTCGACGAGGCGGTGGCCGGGGCCACGGCGGTGGTGCGCGAGACGTACCGGTACGCGGGGTCCACGCACGTGCCCATCGAGCCCCACTGCGCGGTCGCGCGCATCGACGCGGACGGCAACCTCACGGTCTGGAGCTCGACCCAGATCCCTCACTACGTGCACCGCGAGCTGTCGCGCGTGCTCGGGCTGTCGCAGAGCAAGGTGCGCGTGATCCAGCCCCTGCTCGGCGGCGCGTTCGGCGGCAAGAGCGATCCGTTCGCGCTCGAGTTCTGCGTGGCGAAGCTGGCGATGAAGACGGGCCGGCCGGTGAAGATCCTCTACACGCGCGAGGAGGTGTTCTACGCGCACCGCGGACGCCATCCGATGAAGATGGACGTGACGCTCGCGCTGGACGCGGACGGTCGCATCGCGGCCGTGGACAACAAGATCCTCATCGACGGCGGCGCCTACGCCTCGTTCGGGCTGGTGACCGCGTACTATGCCGGGCAGCTCCTCACCGGCCCGTACCGGTTCGGGACCTACCGCTTCGACAGCTACCGCATGTACACGAACAAGCCGCCCTGCGGGCCCAAGCGCGGCCACGGCTCGGTGCAGCCGCGCTTCGCCTTCGAGGTGGCGCTGGACGAGGCGGCGGAAAAGCTCGGCCTGGATCCGGTCGAGGCGCGGCGGCGCAACTTCATCGGCGAGTTCGTGGAGACGGTGAACGGGCAGAAGATCACCTCCAACGGGTTCCTCAAGTGCCTGGAGCTGGTGGAGAAGGCGTCCGGCTGGAAGGAGCGCCACGGCAAGCTCGGTCCGGGGCGGGGCCTGGGCGTCGCCGGCTCGATGTACATCAGCGGCACCGCCTATCCGGTCTACCCGAACGAGATGCCGCAGAGCGGGGTGCTGGTGAAGCTCGACCGCTCCGGGCGCGTCGCCATCTATAGCGGGGCATCCGACATCGGCCAGGGGGTGAACACGCTGCTCTGCCAGATCGCCGCCGAGGAGCTGCACTGCGATCCGTACGACGTCACGGTGGTGTCGGCGGACACGGATCTGACGCCGGTCGATCTCGGCGCGTACTCGAGCCGCGTGACGTACATGGTCGGCATCGCGGCGCGGGAGGCCTGCCAGAAGCTGGCGGAAAAGCTCCGCGCCGCCGGGGGCGCGACGTTCACCGAGGCCTGCCAGCGGGCGGAAGCGGCCGAAGGCGCACCGCTGGCCGCGACGGGCGGGTACCGCACCGAGAAGCTCGGCGGCGATTACCGCGGGGGCACCATCGGGGCATCGCCCGCGTACTCCTTCACCGCGCACGTGGCCGAAGTCTCCGTGGACGAGGAGACCGGCATCTGGAACGTGGAGCGGATCTGGGCGGCGCACGACTGCGGGAAAGCGCTGAACCCGACGCTGGTCGAAGGCCAGATCGAGGGCAGCGTCTACATGGGCGCGGCGGAAGCGCAGATGGAGGAGATGGTCTACGACGAGAAGGGCCTGCTCTTCGGCCCTTCCCTCCTCGACTATCGCATCCCGACTTCGCTCGATACTCCCGATCTGGACTCGTACATCGTCGAGAGCAACGATCCGGGCGGGCCGTATGGCGCCAAGGAAGCGGGAGAGGGCCCGCTGCACCCGGCGATTCCGGCGATCGCGAACGCGATCCACGACGCATGCGGCATCCGCATCCGCGAGCTGCCCTTCTACCCGCAGCGCGTGCTCAAGCTGCTGCGGGAGCGTGACGCCCGGCGAGAGGAGCGCGCGGCATCATGATGACGCTCCCCGATCTGACCGTCCTGCGCCCCGGCTCGGTCGCCGAAGCGGTGGAGGCGCTGCGCGCGAATCCGGGAGCGCGCGTGCTCGCGGGGGGAACCGACATCGTCCCGAATCTCAAGTACGGGATGTACGACACCCGGCATCTCGTCGCCTTGCGCGGGCTCTCCAGCGAGCTGCGGTACGTGCGCGAGCATCAATCGGGCGAGCTGCGCCTGGGAGCGATGTGCAGCATCGACGAGCTGGGCCGGAGCGAGCTGGTGAAGGCGCGCGTTCCGGCGCTCGCGGATGCCTGCCGGCAGATCGCGGGGCCCCAGCTCCGACGGATGGGGACGCTGGGCGGCAACCTCTGTCTCGATACGCGCTGCGTGTACGTCAACCAGAGCCACTTCTGGCGCAGCGCCCTCGGCTACTGCCTGAAGAAGGACGGGACCGTCTGCCACGTGGTCGCGGGGGGGAAACGGTGCGTGGCCGCCGCTTCCAACGACACCGCCCCGGTGCTCCTGGCGCTGGACGCGAGCGTGAAGACCATCTCTCCCCGCGGCGAACGCACCATCGCGCTGCACGAGTTCTACGTCGCGGACGGGCTGCACAACACCGTGCTCGCGCCGGACGAGCTCCTGACGGAGGTGCGCATCCCCGCCGCCGCCGCGAGGCGCCGGCAGGCATTCGCAAAGCTGCGGATGCGCGCCGCCATCGATTTTCCCGCCCTGAACCTGGCGGTCGCCCTGGAGCTCGACGGCCATTCGGTGAAGTCGGTTTCGCTCGCCGTCAGCGCTCTGGCGGCGCGGCCGGCGTTGATCAAGGGCCTGCAGGATCTGCATGGCCACGCCGCAGACGCCATCTTCGCCGAGGAGCTGGGCCGCCGCGCGCACAAGCAGTGCAAGCCGCTGACGAACATCGGCATCGATCCGGGGTGGCGCCGCGACGTGCTGCCGGTGCTGGTGCGCCGGACGGTACTGCGTGCGATCGGGTAGGCAATGCCATTCACTTGACGATGGACGTCGACGCTCACGTAACGCTCACGTCAACGCTCACGTTACGTAGACGGAGACGTTAGACGCAAACCTGAACGAGCTTCAGGCAGCGTGCCGCCGCGCGAGGTCTGCGAGCGCATCCTGCAGCTTGCGGACTTCGTCGCCGAGCGCGGCATGAGCGCGACGCGCTTCGCCCAGGTCGCCGGACTTCGCGAGGTCCTCGAGGTAAAGCGCCGCTCGTGCCGCGGGGTGGCCGCAGAGGCTTCCGGCCGACCCCTTCAAGGTGTGCGCTGCGCGTTCGAGCGCCGTCCGGTCGCCTGCGTCCAGTGCACTCGCCATCTCTGCCATGCGCGCGGGACTGTCCTGCAGGAACAGCGCCGTCAGCTCGCGGATGAGCGCGGAGTCGCCCCCGACCAGCGCCAGCAGGCTGGCCTCGTCGAGCACCATCTCGTTCGCCGCTGCTTCCACCGGCGGGGGGGAGGGAGACTGGCTGACCGCTGCCTCGATCGCGGCGAACAGCGCCGCGGGGCGGATGGGCTTCGGCAAGTATCCGTCCATGCCCGCCCCCAGGCAGCGCTCCCGATCGCCCTTCATCGCGTGCGCCGTGACGCCGACGATCGGAACCCGCCCTCCGCGCCCGGTCTCGAGTCCCCGGATCGCCTTGGTCGCCTCCAGGCCGTCCATCTCCGGCATCTGCACGTCCATGAGGATGACGTCGAACCGCTCCGCTTGCGTCCGCGCCAGCGCCTCGCGACCGTTGTGCGCCACGGTCACAAAGTGGCCGGCCTTCTCGAGGATGGTCCGCGCGACGCGCCGGTTCACGGGGTTGTCCTCCGCCAGCAGGACGCGCAGCCGCCGGCCCTGGATCACGTCCGGGACGTCGTTCGCGGAAACCTCGATCTTTGAGAAGTCGAGGATGTCGTTGATGACGCGCAGCAGCGTCTCGGCGGACGAAAGCACCATCCGGACGTACTCGCGCTGCTCGCGCGCCAGCTCGGTGTCGAGAAGCAGCTCCGCCATGCCGATGATGCCGTTCATCGGTGTGCGGATCTCGTGGCTCATGTTGGCCAGGAACTGGCTCTTGGCCGTTTTCGCTTCCTCCGCGGCGGAGCGGGCGGCGTCAGTGCCCACCCGGCCGTCGATTTCGCCATGGTCGATGCTCATTCCAGCAGCCTCTACGACCATTGGCCAAAAAAAGACTGCGGATTGGCAAAGCCTGCAATCCCGGTTGTGGGGGTTCAGCGCACCGCGCGCAGAGGCGGAGAGCCGCGGCCTTGCCCCGCGATCGAAGGATCCCGCAGATACGTCTCCGTCAGACGCTTCTTCGGCAGGAGCCGGAGCGGTGCCGTGAGCACCGAAGTTCCGTAGGTCTCGGCAATGGCGAGCCCCTTCTCGAGGGCGCCCAGGTCCGCCAAAGGCTTCATGAGAACGCCCATCCGCAGCAGCCGCTTTTCCGCGCAATCTACGGAGAACTGGAGGAACGCGGGCAGCTGCGAGAGCACCTCGTGCCGCGGCAGGCGCGAGCGCATGAAGGCGCCCAGCCGGCGCACCGCCCACATCGACACCAGGGAGAGCCCGAGCAGGCGCCGCCGCAGGGCCGGGCGCCCGCGGATGGCCTGCATCGTCCGCTGTTCGCCGAACTCCACGTGCCGTTCTTCCTGCTTCACCGCGCGGCCGAGGATCGCGCGGATCTCCTCGTGCGCGATGGTGTCGATCACCCCGTAGAGCGCCATCAGCACGAACCCTTCGCCGAGGGCCATCTCCAGGCAGACGTGCTCCTCGAAGGTGGCGGGCATCATCCCCGTGCTGAGGAAGCGGACCAGGCGGTGCGCCGGGGCCGGCTCCTCGCCCAGGAGCTCCAGGATGCGGATGAAATTCTCCACGTGCTGGAACTCCTCGACGGCCTGGCGCGAGAAGAACCGGGCGGCCTCCAGATCCGGCGCCTGGTACAACCAGTGGCCGCACTGGATGCCCGTCACCTCGCCGTAGAGGAACTGGTTCATCACCCACGCGAGCAGCTTGCGGTCGCGCTCCGGCTCGAGCCGGGCGCCCGCGAAGTCGAACGTCATCTCCTCGCGCGAGAGCAGCATGTGGGGAAAGTTAGCACGGCGCGTCGCGGCAGACCCCTGTGTGCACTTGCCAACTCCTGCCGAGGGGGTACCATCCCGTACGATGCGCAGGCTGCACGAGGAAATCCGCGAGATCCGGGTGCCTTCCGAGGTCCTCGCCCGCTGGGCGCTCGAGACCCCGGTCGCGGCCCAGGAGGCGACCGGCGCGGCGCTCGCGTTCCTCGTTCACGCGGAGCACGCCGCGACGACGCTCTTGCCGGTCCCGACCTTGCTGCGAAGCGAGCAAGCGATCCTCGATCCGGACGGCTTCTTGCGCCATCCGCGCGGCGCGGTGGAGCACTTCCGGCAGCGCGCGGATCGCGCGATCGCCTGGATGGACCTCTTCATCTTCTTCCGCGAGCGGTTCCCTGCGGCGGCCCAGCGGCAGCCGCCGGAGGCGCTCTACAACATCGCTCAGCTCTTAGGCAGCCATGGAGACGACCTGGAAGCGGCCGCCGATCTGCTGGTCCGCGAGTGCGCGATGGCCGAGGTCGAGGAGGTGCTGGCGCGCACGTTGACCTACCCGCCGCTGCAGGCCCTGATGCAGAGCCTGCGCGAGCATGACGCGCAGCGGAGCGCCGAAGCCCGCCGGCTCGCGGCCTCGGTGCTGGGCGATCTCTCCGGCGCGAGCCTGTGGAAGGTGCGGACGCGGTTGGTCACGACTGCGACCCGTGCCCTGCTCGCGTCGAAGCCGCTGCTCGACGAGCTCGAGCGGGGTGGCTTCAAGATCGATCGGACGCGCGCCGCTCGCGGGTTCGCCCGCAGGATGGAGGAGGCGTTGTCCGAGCTGCCTGGGGCGCCAGTCTTGCAGTCCATCCTGCGGCAGTTGGGCGGCTCCGTCGACGGCGACGCTTCGCGTCAATCACCCTGAAGCGCTAGGCTCAACGTCCGAGGGCAGCGTAGATGTGGCCGCGCGGGGGGCCGAACTTCCACATGCTCGCGACGCCCGCGGCCATCAAGCAGAGCAGCCCGGCGACGAGCAGCCAGATCGTCTGGCGCGGAGGCAACAGCCGTCGCATATCTCGGCATGGTAACTCCGACGCCAGTCGAAGTCACATCCCCAGCGAAATAGCGGTTCGAGGCTGTCGTACAGGCGGCAACCGCGGAGGTCCCTGTTGATCGTGTCCAGCGATGCCCAATTGCCGCAGCCGGCCAGCGCCGCGCCGCCTGCGCTGCTGGCGCTGATCGCTCCGGACGCGGGAATGGATCGGCAGGCGAAGGTCGGCAAAGCGGGCCTTGCGTTCCTCATCGCCTTCGCCTGCGCACTCTTTGCGGCCTTCGCGCAATCGGCCCGCGTCGACGCGCGCTCCGCCACGCTGCAGAAGCTCGAGACGGCCGGCCAGCTCTCCTCGATGAGCGATCGGGCGATCGAGGACGAGACGCGAAACGCGGAGCGCCTGTACCAGGTGATGCGGGTGGCGTGGGGCGCCGTGGAGGCGCCGGCGTTCCTGCTCGCGGGCGCGCTCGCGGTGGTGGTCCTGGTCTGGTTCCTGCGCGGGCGCGTCAAGGGACGCGGGGTGTTCCCGGTCGCCGCGGCCGTGCTCCTGCCCGGCGCGGTCGCCAACCTGCTCGACGGGATCACTGCCCTGCGCCAGACGTCGCTCCCCGCCGGCCCCGTCATGCTCTCGCCGCGCAACCTGAGCGCGATCTTCGCCGCGTTCGGGAATCCGGTCTCGGGAGCGGCGTTGAAGCTCGGCAACGCGGTCGATTTCTTCTCGCTCTGGGCGGCGGTGCTCATGGCGTTCGGCATCGCGTCGGTCGGGGAGGTGCCTGCACGGCGCGCGCTGATCGGGACCCTCTCCGCCTGGTTGTGCCTGCGGCTGGTCATCAGCGTGGCGATTGGAGGAGCGTAGTGTTTCGGATCCTGGTTCTCGCAGGCATGGTGTCAGGGGCGGCGGTCGCGCAGCCGCAGCCGCAGCCACTCACGCTGGACGCCGCCGTGAATCTCGCGCTGCAGCGGAACTCCGACTTGCAGCGGCAGCTGCTGCTCGCGCTGTCCTCCGAGCAGGATCGGGTGATCGCGCGCGCGGCCGTCTTGCCGCAGCTCACCTTCAACGCCAGTGCCGCCGAGCAGCGGACCAACGGCCTCCAGGTGGTGCAGGGAGTGCTGGTGCCGGGGACGTTCCAGACTGAGCAGCGCACGACGTATGAGCCCGTCTACGCCTCCCGGCTGCAGCTGAGCCAGCTCGTCTTCGACGGCGGAAAGTGGTGGAACAATCTCTCCGCGGCCGATCTGGGGGAGCAGGCGAGCCGCGAGCAGGTGGACGAGCAGCGGCTGCAGATCACCTACCTCGTCGAGCAGCGTTTCTACGAGCTGGTGCGGGCGCAGCGGCAGCTCGCGGTGCTCGGGGAGGCGGCCACGCGCAGCCGCGACCAGGCCAACTACACACAGCGGCTGTTCGAGGGCGGCCGCGCTACACAGGCGGACGTCTATGCCGCCCGCGCGAACCGCGACAACGATGAAGTGCAGCGGCTCGGGCAGGAGCGGGTCGTCGAGCTGGCCCGCTCCGACCTCTCCACGGCGATCGGGCTCGATCCCGGCTCGCCGCTCGCCGTGGTGGAGCCCCAGAACATGATGAGCCCGCCGGCCCAGCCGCCACCGGCGCCGGACGCGATCGCGCGGGCGCTGGACAATCGCCCCAGCCTGAAAGCGTTCGCCTTGACCAGCGAACAGAACCGCAAGCTCGCTTCCGCCGCGAAGGGCGATTACTGGCCTTCGGTCTCCCTCTTCGGGCAGTGGAGCCGCTCGACCACCGAGACGAAGCCGTTCTTCGAGGCCCCGGGCCGCAACAGCCTGGCTTCGGCGGGCGTGAGCTTGAGCTGGAACCTCTTCAACGGGCTGAGCACGACGGCGAACGTGCGCAAGGCGGAGATCCAGGTGGCCCTGGCGGAGAACGATCTCGTGAACGGACGGCGGTCGGTCGCCAGCGACGTGGAGAAGGCGATCGCCCAGCTCTCCACCGCCCGCGCGCAGGCGCGGGTGGCGCAGGAGGCGGAGCAGACGGCCAGGGAAAGTTTGCGGCTGGCGCGCACGCGTCAGGAAGTGGGCGTCGGTACGCAGCTCGAGGTGCGCGATGCGGAGCTGAAGCTCACCCAGGCGCAGCTCAGTGCCGCCTACGAGGCGCTCCCGGAGAGCATGAAGCGGCACCTCGCGGGCCTCAAAGCGATCCACCGCTACGCGGCACGTCGTCGCGTGGCCGCCAGCCCGCGCCCAAAGCTCACCCAGGCGCAGCTCAGTGTGGTGGGTTCTCTGGTGGACGGCCGCGAGGCTGAGTCGGCCCTCCGCAGGGCGCAGGGTGGATAGGGGCATGACGCAAGGACGCTGGATCCTCGCCGGAGGGGTGGTCGCGCTGGTGGCGTTCGCCACCGTGATGGGGCTCCGTCCGAAAGCGCCGCCTCCGGTGGAGGTCACCACCTCGGTGGCGAAGAAAGGCACGGTCACCCGCGTGGTGACGGCGGCCGGCCACCTGCAGGCCCGGGAGACGGTGAAAGTGAGCAGCAACGTCACCGGCGATCTGCTGTCGCTGAGCGTGAAGGAAGGCGATCGCGTCCAGCGCGGCCAGGTGCTGGGACAGATCGACAAGCGCTTCTACGAGACGCAGGTGACGCAGTACCGCGGCGCCGTCGCTTCCGCCCGGGCGCAGATCGCGCAGATCGACGTGACGATCGACCAGGACAAGCGCGACCTGGCCCGTATCCAGCGGCTGGTGGACGAGAGGCTGGCCAGCGCCGCCGATCTGGAGAAGTCGACCACGCAGCTGAAGATGGACGAGAGCCGTCTCGCCTCCCAGCGCGAGCTGGTGTCGCAGAACGTCGGCCAGCTGGAGACCGCCCTCTACAACCTCTCGCGGGCGACGCTGACCGCGCCGATCGACGGGACCATCCTCGAGCTGAGCCACAAGGTCGGCGAGCGCATCCGCGGATCGGACTTCTCCGAGGACGTGGTGCTGCTGATGGGCGGGCTCACCGACATGGAAGTGAAGGCGGAGGTCGGCGAGCACGAGGTCGTGGCGGTCCACGTCGGCGACGAGTCCGCCGTGGACATCGACGCCATCCCTGACAAGCAGTTCAAGGGCCATGTGGTGGCGGTGGGAAAGAACGCGCAGATCAAGAACCCGGGCACCGACGCGGAGGTGACCACCTTCTTCGTGCGCGTCGGCCTCGACGTTCCGCCCGAGGGGGCGCTTCCGGGGATGTCGAGCGCCGTGTCGATCTCGACGGCCACGCACGACAACGTGGTGATGGTCCCCATCCAGGCCGTCACCTCGCGCGAGGCGAAGAAGAAGGAGCAGCAGGCCGCGCCGCGGGAAGGGGAGATCAAGGTCGCCGACTCCTCCCGCGCCACGGCAGCCGTGGCGGCGAACGGCAAGGACGATCCGCCGACCAAGGCGTCGACCGGCAAGCCCAAGCCGGTGAAGGTGGTCTTCGTGGTGGACAAGGACGGCGTGGCGCAGATGCGCGAGGTGCAGACCGGGATCGCCAGCCGCACCGACGTGGAGATCCTCGGCGGGGTGAACGAGGGCGACACGGTGGTGGACGGCCCCTATCGCACGCTCGCGCGCGAGCTGCAGGAAGGTCAGAAGGTCAAGCCGCAGAAACCCGGTCAGGGGGCCGGCGACAAGGGCCCTCAGGGCGGCCGTAGCTGACGCGACGCTACGGCCGGAGACCTCATGGCGCTCATCGAGCTGGAACACATCGTCAAGACCTACGACCTGGGGCTCTCCAAGGTTCCGGCGCTGCGGGACATCCACGTCCGCATCGAGCGCGGCGAGTTCGTGGCCATCGTCGGGCAGTCAGGCTCGGGGAAATCAACGCTGATGAACATCATCGGCTGCCTGGACGTGCCGACCGCCGGGCGTTACCGGCTCTCCGGGCGCGACGTCAGCACGCTCTCCGACGACGAGCTGGCGGACGTGCGCAATCTCGAGATCGGATTCGTCTTCCAGAGCTTCCAGCTCCTGCCGCGGGCGTCCGCGCTGGAGAACGTGGAGCTGCCGCTCGTCTACCGCGGGGTGGCCAAGAAGGAGCGCCGCGATCGTGCGGTCGAGGCGCTCGGCATGGTGGGGCTGGAGGACCGGATGAAGCACAAGCCGGCTGAGCTCTCGGGCGGCCAGCGG